>Ga0180431_10004664_pt1 | contig 17022 bp, 13 predicted proteins | sample SS_ome_11_FD_132459 | JGI IMG/M metagenome (GOLD analysis project Ga0180431, IMG submission 132459) | Hypersaline lake sediment archaeal communities from the Salton Sea, California, USA - SS_1_MS_1 metaG | ecosystem: Environmental > Aquatic > Non-marine Saline and Alkaline > Hypersaline >... | reverse complement strand
GTCTTCTTTGGACATATGCAGTTATTATATAGTTAAAACGCTTTTGAAGCAAAATCTAGTCACTTAAGTCATTTTGGACTAGCCTGTTATGCCGGAATGCTTGACCAGAACCATTTTTTAAATACTTTTCGAATCTTCTCGCACGAAGGCTACTAGGAAAAGCACAGAACCAAATCAATCTCACAGGCCTTAGTTTTCTAGTAGAAAGGCAAAATCCTGATTTATGTTCAGAGATTCTTTGCTTCAGATTCGGAGTTGATCCAGTATATATGGAACCGCTACTTGTTTCCAACAGATAGACAAAATACATATTTCCTCCTTTATGCTTAATTTGTCACCCTACGCTCTTCACTTCGTTCAGAGCTACGGGTGACACCCTTCGCTTGCTCTTAGCTGGGTTCATACTATTATTTGTGGCTGGAAGCCACCCGTAGCCCTGAGCGAAGCGAGGGGCGAAGGGTGGCGGAGAGGGAGGGATTCGAACCCCCGGTGGCCCGAAGGCCACAACAGTTTTCAAGACTGCCCCTTTCGACCACTCAGGCACCTCTCCATAATTATTATTTTGTTTTTCCCGCCGGCGGGCGGGACCCCGCTAGCGGCGGGGCAAGACCAGTGCATTAGGCCACTCTGCCACCTCTCCATCTGCGCAATTTCCAAGTACCAAACTACAAAATCCGAACTCAGGCGGGTAAATCTCGGAAGCGCAGGTCTGTTTGGTATTTGTAATTTGGTAATTGGTGCTTATTATGGCGGGGCGCAGTTTCGTCCCAATTCCAGCGGTGGGTAGAGGATTCGAACCTCTGTGAGACGATGAAGTCTCCGCAGTTTAGCAAACTGCTGCCTTAAGCCACTCGGCCAACCCACCGCTGGGATTAGGACTGCCTTTCAGCTTCCGTCTCGCCGCTAGCGACAAGACTGAAGCTTCTATGTATATGTTCCTCTCTCCAAAAAATGCTTTGCATTTTTCGACCCCCAAGGGTAACAAATGACAGATTTACTTCTTGGAGTATACTGGTTTTTTGATGAATAGTCAATCAAGGAGAGGGCTTTGTTGACACCAGTTTCAATAATTGCTATACTAGGCTGTTTTCGTCAGAAAGGAGGGCGATATGCCAAACCTGAACGAAATCAGGGAGGTTTTCCAGCGCGCCATGCAAAGCGGCTGGGGCACCAATCCCGAGAAGTCGACAATTGTCGACCTGCCGGGCTCGAAGATGATCCTGTATCAGGAAGACTGGTACCGGGTCGTGGATTGCTGGTTCACCAATCCGTTTGGCGATCACAGCTGGGGATTCATCATGATCTGGGAGCGGACCGGTGAGGTCTGGAACCCGGTTTGGGTGATGCAATTTGGCGGCTGGTATGTCGAGCGCGCCATTCCGGTGGTGAAGTCAGCTCTTACCGATCTGCTAAAGAACAGACAGTTCTATGGCGGACGCGGCGCGCCGGCATACACCATGAACGGTATGCGTTACCGAAACCTCGTTCGGGAGAATCATTTCCATCGTTTCCGTGGTCGTGAAGAGGTCACCGATATCGGTACCGGAGAACTTCTCGGGTTCCACGAGTACTCGGGGATGGTACTCTTCGAAGTCGACTAGATCGACCAGTGAGCATAAGCTGCGGCCTACGGGCGGCAGCTTTTCATTTTCCGTGCGCAATCACTACTGCTGTAATTTTTTAGGTTTTACTTTCCGCGGGCGTGAGATTGCTCGCGATATTGTCAGCGGCGAGTTGCTGGGTCTGCATGAGTACGGCGGCATGGCCATGGGGCGTTTGCCCCGGTAGGCAGTTGCCAATTGTAGCGACGGTGAGCTTCACCGTCGTTTTTTTGTACTTTTATTTTGATAGTATATAATGGAAGTAATAACTATTAATACCAAAAATATGGAAGGTGAATCAAGAACGCCGGAACCTGTTGAGGCTAAAAAGGAAAGTAATTTTCCTAAGGTTGAGGAATGGGTGAGTTCCTTAGAGATTATGGATAAAGACGAAACAGACGAGTTTTTTAAGCTGGTTGAACGACGAAGAACACGCCGGCTTACTGAACAAGAACAAAGGAAATTAAATGAAGGATATAGAAAAAGGCAAGCCCTGCATATTCGTAAAAACTTGCCTAGATATTTGCAGGAGTTGTCACCGGATGGAGAAAGTCTGACCATAGACCTGCTTTTGGGTAAGCCGGAGGGTGTCAAAAATCTCCCCAGCTACAAAGCGGGAATAGAAATTGCTAAATTTCATAAATCGCCAGAATTAGCAAAGCAAGTCCTGGCCGCTATTAAAGAGTGTAACCTTACGGTGTTGGCAGCAGCCCTGTCGGCGCTTCGATGTAAGAAAGGAGAGCCTTATTACAATACTCGCTTGATGGATGAGCGAGAGCGTTGGTTGCAGACCCAGAAAGAAGAGGAGTACGTATCGAAAGAAGTACAGGATCTCCTGGAGAAACATTATTACGAAACTCCTGTAGCCTGGACGCAAAATGACGAGGATGAATATTTGGCATACTTGGTAGATGATAAATACATCGAAGATTTGATAGATGAGCTTGAATCATTTGGTTCAAGCTTCAGGGGGCCCTTTCACGAGAATCGAACATGGGAAGGATTGATAGCGACTAATAACGAAGGGTAAAAAAGGACCGGTCTTTGCCTTATTTTTCATTGGCCATGAGCAACGCAAACAGCTGTGATTATTTTCGCACCGTATTTTTTTAGCACGCGTGCACATTCCCTAAGTGTACTGCCGGTCGTCAGCACATCGTCTACCAGGACGATGTTTTTGTTGGGAAGCGGTTTCCGAAGCTCAAAAGCATCTTTGAGGTTTTGCAATCGATCTTCCCGATCTAGCTTCATCTGCGGAGTCGTATGCTTTTTTCTGATTAAGACATCGTCTCGCATTTCCCAGTCCAGTCTATCTGCCAAAGCCTTGGCGATCAGATCCGACTGATTGAAGCCGCGTTCCCGCTGGCGGCGTCTATGTAACGGGACTGGAATAATCAGATTGTCATTTTCCAGTTTGCTGACAGCTGTGTTGTTTAGGATGACTTCCGCCAGCGGTTTGGCCAGATCCGCCACCGACTTGTATTTAAGCAGATGAACTGCTTTCTGAACAAGTTGGTTGTCGTAACCGGCGGCAACGATAATTTCATCAATTCCTTTGATTCTTATCTTTTCAAGTTCACTCCTCGGAAACCCGGGAATTGATTGCAGGCATTTCCGGCAAATCCAAACGTCGCTCTTCCCACAGCCGAGACAGCTGATTGGGAACAGTAAATCGAAAACGAGCCGGAGGGCTCGTTTCCAAAAAAAATCTTTTTCCATACCCCTCCTCAGTTAGTTGAAAATAGAATCAATCTCTATTTTCTATCTGTTAAGTTCAATTGTAATGGTTTCGCCTTTCTTGGCTAGCTTTACTTTTTCTTCTTTCTTCACGTGACCGGCCAGAATCTTCTCGGCGAGCATGTCTGCCACCAGTTCCTGTACCTTGCGGCGGATCGGGCGGGCGCCTCGTTTCGGGTCGAATCCAACCCGGGCTAGATGTGTGATGACAGCCGGGCTGGCTTTGATTTGGATATCATGTTCCTGCGACAAACGATCCTGAAGCTGCTTCAGCTGCAGATTGACGATCCGGCGCACAGCGGCTTTGGACAGAGGCTTGAAGATTAGAGTTTTGTCAATCCGGTTCAGAAGTTCCGGACGCAACTGTTTTTCCAGGTCGCGGCGGACGTCTGATTCCAGCCGCTTGTAGTCCTCATTGCTGATATCTTTGCCTTGTTCTTCTTTCTGAAATCCGATTACAGCTGCATTGGTGAAGTCCTGGGTGCCGATATTGGAAGTCATGATGACAATCGTGTTTTTGAAGTTGACCTTGCGGCCTTTATTATCCGTAAGAACTCCGTCCTCGAGAATTTGCAGAAGTAAGTTGAAGACGTCGGGGTGAGCTTTTTCTATTTCGTCGAACAATACCACGGAGTAAGGCTTGCGGCGCACTTCTTCCGTCAGCTTGCCACCCTCTTCGTAGCCAACATAGCCGGCAGCGGCTCCGACCAACCTGGAAACATTGAATTTTTCCATGAACTCGGACATGTCGATCTTGATCAGAGCATCTTCGCTGCTGTAGACTTCGCGGGCGATAACTTTGGCTAACTCAGTTTTACCTACCCCAGTCGGTCCCAGGAATATGAAGGAACCAAGCGGGCGGCGCGGGTCGGAAACTCCGGCGCGGGAGCGCTTGATCGCCTGCGCGATCTCTCGGATGGCTTCTTCTTGCCCGATCACGGCCTTATTCAGAGTCTCTTCCAGTTTCAGAATCTGTCGCTTGTTTTCTTGTTCCAGCTCGGCCAGTGGAATCTTGGTCATATTATGAATGACTTTGGCGATGTCGTTAGCAGTCACTTTGCCTTGCATGCTGGCAGCTTGGCGTTTCTGCTGGGCGCGCAGCTTGGCCAATTTATCTTTGACGGCTTGCTCAGCCGAACGAATTGCGTAAGCAGACTTAAAATCCTGGCGGGCGACAGCTTCTTGTTTGTCCTTGCTAATGTTCACCAGCTCATCTCGTAGCTTGGCAGCTTTCTTGTAATCATCGGAAGCCGGGATATCTATTTTCAGATGGGAAGCGGCTTCGTCGATCAGATCTAAAGCTTTATCGGGCAGGAAGCGGTCAGGTAGATAACGTTCACTCAGGCGCACGGCCGCGTCAATTGCCTCGGGGGTGATAGCGATGCGATGGAATGCTTCATAGTTCTTGCGCACACCTTCCAGGATATCACGGGTTTCATCAGCGCTTGACTCTTCCACCAGCACAGCTTGGAAACGGCGCTCTAGTGCACTATCTTTCTCAATATGCTGGCGGTATTCATCTAGGGTAGTTGCTCCGACAACGCGGAATTCGCCGCGGGCCAGAGCTGGTTTGATGATATTGGCCGCGTCCATCGTGCCACCGCCGGCGGTGCCGGCACCAACCATAGTGTGAATCTCATCGATGAAAAGAATTACATCCGGGTCCTTGGACACTTCTTCAATGACCTGCTTGAGCCGGCCTTCGAACTCACCGCGGTAAACAGTCCCGGCCACCAGTAGCGGAAGATCCAAGGTGACTATCTTTTTTCCCTGTAGATATTGAGGAACTTCACCGGCCGCAATTCGCTTGGCCAGACCTTCGACAATGGCTGTCTTGCCAACTCCGGCTTCGCCGATCAGGATAGGGTTATTTTTTGAACGCCGGCCCAGAATATTGATTATTCGCCTGATTTCGTTATCACGGCCAATGACCGGGTCGATTTTTTTTTGACTGTCTTTGGAGGTAAGATCTTTGCCGAAGGATTCCAGTAAGGATTTCTGCTCTCCCATTGCCTCTGCCGGAGGGGCTCCCATTGCCGGCGGGTTCATCGGGCTCATCATTTCGGGAGGTGGGGGAGTGTCATCAAGCTGACTTTCACTTCCGCTCATTTGTCCCAGCATATTGAAGACATCGGTAAGCGACGGGAACTTAGCCGTGCTCTTGAAGACATTTGTCAGTTGCTGGCGTAGTTGATCGATATTGACATCAGCTTTTTTGAGGAGGCGCAGAGCGCGTGAGTCTTTGACATTCAGAATACCGTACAACAGATGTTCAGTGCCGACATATTTGTGTTTGAATTTATAGGCTAACTGTACAGAGACTTCAATAGCTTTCTTGGCCTCTTCGGAAAGTCGCTCAACGTCAATTTCCTTGGGCCGGGTGGCGACACCGCCTTTACCTTTTTTCATTGGCGAGTCGGGCCTGTCCAACTTGGGTTTGGTTCCTAGTATATTTTCGATCCGGCCGGGGGTAACTTTATGACCCTGCAGAACTTCACGGGCAATAGCGCCTTCTTCCTTGGACATTGCCAACAGCAGGTGACCGGAATCCACAAACCGATCTCCGTTCTTATCGGCAATAGCTTGAGCTCGCAGCAGCGAGTTTTTCAGGCGGGCGGAAAACTTGTCCAGAATTGGTGAGTCTTTTTTCTTTTTGTTAGCCATATTTGGTATAAATAATGTTTTAATCAAAAAACTAACCAGACCCTGAATTTTCTCTTAGACAAGGTCTCTTCTGTAATGTAGTATAAAGGAGGATTAACTCCGAGGCAAGTTTATGAATGATGAATTGAACAAAGCCCGCGCTTACGCGATGAGATTGCTGGGATTTCGCTCCCAGTCAGTTGCGGAAATGCAAAAAAAGATGATTCGCAAGAAATTTTCCCGTTCCACGGTGCAGGCAGTTGTCAATGAATTGCGTTCCCAGGGTTATCTCAATGACAACCGATTCGCCAAAGAGTTGATACAGAGTACGGTGCGACGGAAAGCAGTCGGTCAGTTTTATCTACGCAAAAAACTTTTAGAACACGGAATTTCGGAAAGCATAATTAATGATATTTTGGCCAAAGAACTCCCGGAAGATAAGGAAAAAGAGTTGGCTCGGGAGGCGGCTGCCCACAAAATAGAGGAATTCCAGGTTAAACTGAGCCGCATTTCTACTATGCAAAAGGGTAAACTAGCGCGTTTTCTGAATAGTCGGGGCTTTGCAGGAGATATTATCAGAGAAATACTGGACGAGTTGACCTAATCTGGCAATTTTTGGTTAAACTTTTGCACTTGCTAGATAAGGGCTAAGTTGGTAAAATATAAGCAAAACAGAAGATCACAAAACGCCTATCTTAGGCAGATTTTGCGCATGAATCCAAAGAAACAACGCAGTCGCGTACCTGCTACCACGATTGTCGCTGGTTTGGTGGTGATTTTTGTTCTCATAACCTTGGCGGTGCTTCCCAACACCGAAGTTCTTTTGCATGCGCAGGGGGGACTTTACGATACGATTCCCATTGAGGGTAATTTCTGGATGCCAAATGGGGGCTGGATTAATCTCCAGGGCGAAAACTTCGGGATGTCCATGAGCAAAGAGAGTCGTGACGGCCCTCTTAATACTTTCTATTACGACATTTACGGATATGCCTGGGCACCGAATCTGGGCTGGATAAGTTTCCATGACCCGGACGGCAATTACGGTGTCTATGTAGAAACTAATGACCCGGACTACCCGATCGAAGGGCAGGGGCCCTGGAATATTGAGGGGTATGCCTGGGCTCCTAATATCGGTTGGATAGATTTTGACGCCATAGACAATTCCAATCCCGCCGAGCAACCCCGGATTGTTTTAGACGGACTTTGGTCACCCGATGCCCAGGTCCTGACCGCCAGCTTGGAGGGCTATGCCTGGTCACCAAATTTCGGCTGGGTTGACCTTAGCTATGCCAATATTCCCGGCTGGATCGATATTTCTAATCCGGAGCTTATCAGCTGGAGTGCCTCGCCGGAAGTAGTCGCTAATCCTGACCAGCCTTATCTAGACGGCGTTTATACAGAGCAAGTTAGTGATTTCAACGGATTCAGTGTCGGTAATTTTGTCTGGGTGCGTGACGACACCAAATTCAAGCTTCAACTTGATACCACTGACAACGCGGTGCGCTGGCAGAGTCTGATGATAGCTAATTTAAATGCCGTTGATTACTATTGGAAAGACAAGTTGCGTTTCATGCCTGGTAATTCTCCTTATTTCAGCGGCAGTCTTCCTGACCCACCTATAGATAGCTTTTTCAAGCGCAATGCTGATTATCCAGCCGGGTTCAATCCGACTGCTCTGGATCCACCCCAGGAACCCTGGCAGCAAGGTGATGATCCCTTTACCTGGAAAAGTATATCCCATATTCATGCTGATACCGGTTTGTCTGTCGAGCCTGATATACAAACGCGCGAGATCAGGGTGGCTGCCCGGGATAGTTCCGGGAATGATGTATGTCAATCCGATTACCAATGGGGTGACTGGGACAATCTAAAGGGCTGTCAGATCAGTAACACGTACGGTCCCTTAACGAAACGGGTCGGTATTGCCATTGATCCTCTTCTACCAACAGCCGGGCTCTATTATGGAACCGAACAATACGAATCGGGTGATCATATTCCGACTGAACAAGAGCCGACTCTGACCTTTATGTTTGGCGACACCAGTTCATCCGGAGCTCGTTGGGGTCGGATTAGCTGGAGCTGGGATAAGGCGAGTTGGAATGTACTGGCCGAAAGAGACTCTGAGTTTGCCGGTCGCAATCCCGTTTTTGAAAATTTCATTCTACCAAATATCGGTGGCAATGACGGCGACATTCTCTATTTCCGGTTTGAGGTCTATGACAATGTCGGCAACTTGCTTGATACGACATTGGATCTAGTAGTAGATAACACGCCACCGTCCGATCAATTCCAGGCGCAGGATCCGAAAGATTTTGATCCCGACCGTACCCGTTTCCAAAAAGTAAATATGTATATCCCGGCGCCAGCGGCTGGTGATGACGTTCAGTATGTTCGCTTTGGCAACCCGTCAGAGAAGGAAGGAGAGTATTATTGGGGTTTGCCGGTTTACTACGGCAGCAAAACCTGGCCGACCGGCCGGCCGCTGGGTGACAAGAGTAATCCTTTTTACTGGGATCTGAATTTAGGTGAAACGGGCATAAATCCGATTCTATATGGCGGTAATAAGCTGGTGGCGGCTGAATTTGCTGACAGTAGCAAGCCGCCCAATACTGAAACAAAGACCTATATAATAAAAGCTCCTTGGTTCCAAGCCGCGGGCGGCGATATTCATGCCGGCACCGGTGTTGGTACACCGCCGTCGCTAAATGTCGGTGAAGGTATCGGGCCCTATAGTACCGACACCTACAACGCGACTTTCCGGATTACTGCTGACGGTAGAATCACCCGCCAGATACTGACTGAATCAGACTGGGAGCAACAGTACTACGAAGCCAATTTCACTTACCCAGGTCCGTCGGCAGACTCAATCGCGCAGATAGACTGGGATGCACTAGTGGAGAAAGCGGCTGGTAACGTCCTGAGAGAAAAAGATATCTGTGATCCTTTTACGAATACCTGCGAAATAGATTTCAATGATTATCTAAATTCCGGTGGGGTAGTTATGGCCGAGGTCGATCCTGGTCGTGATCCCGTCTTCACCATTGGGGAGCAGGGTAAAGATGTTACTATCAAGGGCCGCGGAACACTGCTGGTGCCGGCGACCTTGTATGTGGCTTCTGACCTATACTATGAAGACCAGATAGTGGAAAATGTGAGTGATCTTAGCTCGATGGGCGTTGTTACCAAACGTTCGGTTGGCCTGGTAGCCGACGGCTCCCGCGGTAATCTCTATGTGGATGAGGGGGTCAATCACATGGTTGGATCATATATTCTAGGGATCGGAAAATGCGAGTCGTTCTCGACGGAATGTGATAACACCGGAATTATCCATACTTCGGTCTACCATGATCCAACTGGTTTTGGTGCCGATACGTATGATACTAAGGCTCTCTCCGACCAAGAGCTAGTCTTAAACGGTCTCGTTATAGCTCGTGGGTTTGACCTTGGTCGATACAGCGCCGGCTCCCAGAATTTCCTGCAAAATGCTGACTTCAGTGATTCGCCTTTCGGGCCAGGCTCATTCCCAGACCTGCCGTCTGATTGGTTTATTGAGCCGGATAACCCTGATACTTATACAACCATTGATTCGGAAAAGGTCGGGGCCGAGAACCTGGGAGAGGCTGTTTTCCAGATCTGGCAAAGCGCTACCTTTGGTCAGGTTTTCGGTATACCTTCAGCGGTGGATATTCCCGAGGAGATTACTGATAATTTCACGGCTTCGGTTTACCTGAAAGGAAACCATAATATGGATGGCGTTCTTTCAATCGGTGTTGGCCAACAGATTTGCGCTGACAAAGTTTCGATTACTACGGAATGGGAACGTTACCAATGCCAGGTGACAGGTGTCAAGCCGGGAATTAAGGGTCTTATGTATTCACTTGGTTTCAATTTGCCTCCGGAATCAATTGTATATATAGCGGCGCCGCAAGCCGAGTTTGGCGATCGGGCGACAGCCTGGCATCGGCAGTACGATGATGCTCTGTCCTATTCCGGCTCATCCGAACATTTTTACTATGACGGCCGGGCTGTCATGAATACACCGCCCGGGTTCTATTCTCTCAGCAGTTCTTCTTGGGGAGAGGCGACAGCGGATTAACTTAGTTAACTAAATCAAAAAGAGATATGGCATTATTCAAACCAGACAGCTACGTGGGAGTAGATATCGGCACCGCCAGTGTCAAGGTGGTTGAATTAGCCGCGGCTAAAAACGGACCGCGTTTGCTGACTTACGGCCTGATCGAGCTGGAGAAACAGGTGGAAAAGAATGGAAACGGGAATGACATGAAAGTTTCGGACGCTATAAAGAAAATCCTAGCGGATGCCAAAGTTCATGGCAAAACAAGTGTTTCTTCACTGCCGGGATTTTCTGTTTTTACTTCACTAGTAGAGCTGCCGAAAATGACAGATAAAGAAGTTTCGGAAGCGATCAAATATGAGGCCAAGCGTTATGTGCCAATTTCTCTAGACAACATGGTTCTGGATTGGAAGGTAGTGAAAGAGGAGGAGGTAACTACTAAGGAAGGTCTGGGTACAGCCAAGATGCAGGTACTGCTGACGGCGGCGCCGAAATCTCTGGTTAATCGCTATGTCAAAATTTTTAAGCAAAGCGGGCTCAAGCTGGCCGGTCTAGAAACCGAAGCGTTTGCTCTAGCCAGATCTCTGATTGGCAATGACAAATCACCGACTTTGATACTTGATATCGGCGGATCGGCGACGGATATCTTTGTAGTTGTCGGCGGTTTTCCGATCCTTACCCGGACGATTGAGACCGGCGGGCGGGCGATTACGAATGCGATTTCACAGCGTCTGCGGGTCAGTCTGGATCGGGCGGAGCAGTTTAAACGCGATTTCGGCATGAAAACCGAGCAACAACAGATTCCGGAAGTAATTCGCGATACTATGTCTGATATTGTCGCAGAACTGCAAAATGTGCTAAAATTGTACTACGGAAAAAACAAAGCCAAAATAGAAAAAGTTATTCTCAGTGGGGGAGACGCCCAGGTAAAATGGCTGGCTAAGTTTATTGAAGATGAGATTGATATCAGAACTTTTATCGGCAATCCCTGGGCTAGAATTTCCTACCCGCAGGCCCTGGCGCCGACGTTGGAAGCAATCGGCCCTCATTTTGCGGTAGCTGTGGGTTTAGCAATGCGCGAATTAGTTAAGTAATCTAACCTTGTTTAAAACTTCATAAATAAATAACGATATGGCAAACGTTAATTTAATACCAGAGGATAAAGGCAAGGCCCCGGCCTGGTCCAAGATGACCACCACTAGTCTAATTGTCGTTATCATTATTGTGGCAGCGGTTTTAGGCGGCATGTTCATCTGGCAGCGAGTGCTGATAGTTCGCGAGGCCAGCCTGAAGGAAGAAGCTGCCAAGGTAGAGGCGGAGCAGGAGCAATATGCCGAAGTCGCGGCCGAGGCCAAGACCCTAGAGATTCAGCTGTCTAGTCTAAAGCAACTACTGGATGACCATGTTTATTGGTCCGAGCTTTTCTGGCAGCTGGAGGCCAGTGCATTTAAGACGAATGTTTTGGAAGCCCTGCAGGCGACCGAGCCAGGTAAGGTTGAGATACAAGGATCTATCCCGAGCTACAATGATCTGGCTAAGCAGATTGTGGCCTACGAGAGCAATTCTTTCTTCAAAAGTACCAAGCTTAACAACGCTATCCTAACAGCGGCAGCGGACGGTTCTACCCGGGTCAGTTACAATATGGTTTTGTGGTTATCGGATGATGCCCTGACCAAGACTGATACGGAAGTTCTAGAGGACAGCTTACGCGATTACAAAATTGAACAACCGGCCACAGAAGAGGTGACAGAAGAGGAGGAAGCTGCCGAGGGAACCACCGAAGAAGGGGAGACAGAAACTGAAGGGGAAAGCGAAGAAGCTAGTGAAGAGGCTGCTGAATAAAAACTACTTAATAATTTTTCCACTTTATTTTTAAAAACATATGCCACTAACAGCCCGAAATAAACAACTAATCGTAACTGGAGTAATGGTCGTCATCATTGTTGTGGGGGCCTGGCTCGGTTTTGAGCAATACAAAGCGGTTGCAGCCCAGCAGGACAAGGTTACTGTCGCCGCTGAAGAGTTACAGGCAGCTGAGCAGGAGCTGGCTGACCTTAAGGAGCTCAGTAACACCATGGATTCAATGTCTGTGGAGCTAAATAACGTGCGCAGTTCTCTGCCGGCCGGGGAAGATATCTCGGATTTGCTGGCAAACCTTGAAGCAATTGCGGTGTACAGCGGCGTGACCTTTGATTCAATCTCGGTAGCGACCAGCGGCGAGCAGACAGCCATTGCAACAACAGGGGAAGAAGTTGCGACTCCGGCTGGTGTTAACCGCATCAATCTGGCGATTTCTGTTACCGGCGGTTACCAGAATCTGAAGAAGTATCTGCATGGCATTGAACAGAATCTGAGAATAATTGATGTTAATTCTATTAGCATCAGCGAAGGCGGCGTGTACCTTCTCAACATGCAAACTTACTACGTTGAATAAGCACAAAATTTTATGCAAAAACGGGAAACAATACTTTTGTCCGTTCTGGGAGTAGTGATCGTGGTGGCAATAATAATACTAGTAGTGACTTCAAGCGGATCCTCTGAGCCTACCACCGAATTACCGGAGACTGCCTCGTCCGAATCACAGGTCGCAAAAAAGGTAATGGTGACTTTGGAATCAGCCCAGAAAGTCCTGCGTTCTGACAAGTTTCTGACGCTGACGACATTCGGCAAGGTTCCGGTGACGGTAGAGCCGAGCGAACTTGGCAAGACTAATATCTTCAATTAGTATGGCCGACCAGGATGATACCAATCAGCCAGTACCGGCCACTGAACCGTCGGCGGAGGGCAAAGACTATGACGAAGTCCTGGCTTCGTCAGAGCAACAGCAGGCTGCCGGCACGGGAGATCTGGCTGCAGTTTTAGTGAATCAGGGGCTGATAACTACGGAGCAGGAGAAAATGCTGCGGGAAGAGAGCCAGCGTCAGGGTAAAAGCCTGGAGGACCTAATTCTAGAAATGCAGTTTGTTTCCGATGAGGCTCTGGCCCAGGTAAAATCACGGCAGCTGGGGATTCCGTACATTGACCTCAGAGAATATGAAGTTCCCAAAGAGATTCTGAAAATAATACCGGCGGACGCAGCTCGCAATTATGGATTTGTAGTTTTTGGCAAGGAGAACAACAAGCTAAAAATAGCGATGGTTGACCCGCAGAATTTTCAGGCTCTGGAAGCATTGGATTTTATAATTAAAAAAGAAAACTACAGCAGCGAAATCTACGTCACTTCCCGAATCAGTCTGGAAAACGTGCTGGCGCAGTACGGGGGAGTGAAAGAAGAAGTGGGCAAAGCTCTGGAAGGAGCGACGATTGAACTGGAGAAAGAGGGTGGTGAAATAAAAAGTATCAAGGGTGGCGAGGCGCTGGAGCGTTTTGTGGAAAGAGCGCCGGTTTCCCGGGCGGTCGACGTAATTCTGAAAAATGCGGTTGAACAGCGGGCTAGTGATGTCCACATTGAACCGACCGAGGAAAATGTACGTGTTCGCTACCGGATTGACGGTATATTACATACAATTCTGAAGTTGTCCCGCCAGGTGCACTCGGCGATCGTATCACGGGTGAAGATCATGGCTAATCTGAAAATTGACGAAACCCGCATTCCTCAGGATGGTCGCTTTCACATGAAATTTGGTAAGCGTGAGATCGATTTCCGTGTTTCCACACTGCCGACTATAAATGGGGAGAAGGTCGTGATGAGAATCCTGGACCGGTCGGAAGGGATCTTTAAACTTGAAGAGCTGGGGATACTGAAACCGCAGTTGGAGAGCATCGAAGATGTAATAAAGAAGACTCACGGTATGACTCTGGTGACCGGCCCGACCGGCGCCGGCAAGTCGACAACCTTATATTCGATACTCAATATTCTGAATGAACCGGCTGTAAATATAATTACTTTGGAGGATCCGGTAGAGTACTTTGTTGAAGGAATTTCTCAATCCCAGGTTAACCCTGATGTTGGTCTTTCCTTTGCCTCGGGGCTGCGCTCAATTCTGCGCCAGGATCCGGACATTATCATGGTCGGTGAGATCAGGGATAAAGAAACGGCTGAAATGGCCGTGCATGCGTCTCTAACTGGCCACATTGTTCTCTCCACTTTGCATACCAATAGCTCTTTCGGAGCCATTCCCCGCTTGATCGATATGGGGATCGAGCCGTTTTTGCTAGCTTCGGCCCTGAATTCTGTTATTGCGCAACGGCTAGTGCGCCGTCTGTGCCCGGACTGTCGTAAAAAGAGGGAGGCAAACCCGGATGAGACCGCTGTCATTATGAAAGAATGGGGGGCCATCCCGGCTGAATTGCGCAAAAAACTCAAGTTAAAAATGCCCTCGCCTCTAGAAATATATGAACCCAAGGGTTGCCCCAACTGCCAGGACGGATACAAAGGCCGTATCGGCATATTCGAAATGTTCCGGGTAGACACCGATGTTCAGGATGTTGTTCTCCAACAGGCCACCGCCGATAAGATCAAAAGCGTCGCTCGGGAAAAGGGGACAATCACGATGATGGAAGACGGCATTGTCAAAGTGCTGCTGGGAATGACAACGGTGGAAGAAGTCCTGCGCGCAACCCGAGACTAGCCCAAAAACTAACATCTAATATCTAATCCAGATGCCCGCTGCTGCCAAACTAAAACTAGAACAGTATTTCAACGTCATGCTCGAGAAAGGAGCCTCTGATTTGCATTTATCGGTCGGTCGTCCGCCGACTCTGCGTGTAGACCGAAAACTAATTCCGATTGAGGGTGCACCAGTCCTGACAGCTAATGGTACCGCGGAATTAGTGGGAGCCATTCTCAATGAACAGCAGATGGAGACTTTCAAAAGCCAGCGGGAATTGGATGTTTCTTATTCATTTGGTGACAAGGCTCGGTTTCGCATCAATGTTTTTCACCAAAAGGGTAATGTCGGCGGTGCCTTCCGCTTAATTCCCAGCAAAATCAGGACAATTGAGGAATTGAACCTGCCCCTGATACTGAAGGAATTCACGAAGGAGTTTCAGGGTTTAGTGCTGCTGGTTGGTCCAACCGGGCATGGTAAATCGACGACCCTGGCGGCGATGCTTGATCTTATCAATCATTCCCGGGCGGAGCATATAATTACAATTGAAGATCCGATTGAATATCTTTTTACACCGGATAAATCGATTATTGACCAGCGTGAGCTGAACCAAGATACAATGTCATTCGCCCGGGCCCTGCGTTCAGCCTTGCGCGAGGACGGTGATGTCATCATGGTCGGCGAGATGCGTGACCTGGACACGATTGCGACGACAATTACGGTTGCGGAAACCGGACACCTGGTCTTTGCCACTTTGCATACTAATAATGCTGCCCAGACCGTGGATCGTATAATTGATGTGTTTCCGTCTCACCAGCAAAACCAAGTCCGGATGCAGCTGGCCAGTATCATAACGGCGGTAGTCTCCCAGCGTCTGATACCCAAGATTGGCGGGGGTCGGATTGTCGCGACAGAAGTGATGGTAGCGACCTCAGCTATTCGCAACCTGATTCGTGAGGGCAAAGCCTATCAGCTGGACAGCATTATCCAGACCAGTGCCGAAGAAGGTATGGTGTCACTGGACAGTTCTCTGGCTCATTTGGTTCGTACTCAGCAGATAACTATGGAAGACGCGATGATGTTCTCCACTGATCCGAAGAATCTTTCCTCCCTCCTCCAGCGTTAGTAATTTTGCGTTTTAAGTTTTACCTTTTGCGTTCAAAAGATGCCTGTATTCAATTACAAAGCTAGAAATCCCAAAGGCGAACTCCAGTCCGGCATAGTTGATGCTGCTAACGAACAGTCAGCGGCGGACGTTTTGCGCAGCCATAATTTAGTGGTTGTTTCTCTGGCAGAAGAAGGCAAAGAGTTTGGCCTACAAAGCCGGGTGCGTATGTTTGAGCGCGTTCACCCGCGTGACATAGTTATTTTTGCTCGCCAGCTGGCAACGATGATATCAGCCACCTTGCCTCTGGTGCAGGCTCTGAAGATTCTGACCGAACAGCAGGAAAACCAGCTTTTTCGCTCGGTACTGGCGGGGGTTTCCGCAGACGTTGAGGGCGGTGCCAGGCTGTCAGTTGCTTTGGAACAGTATCCCAAAGTATTCAGTACATTCTTTGTAAGTGTCATCAACTCCGGTGAGACCAGTGGTAAATTGGATGAATCCTTGCAGTATTTGGCTGACCAAATGGAAAAGGATTACGAACTTAATTCTAGAATCAAAAGCTCTTTGTATTATCCAGGATTCATTTTGGGCGGCATAATTGTAGTTGGTATAATCATGGTGACTTATGTTGTTCCGCAACTGGAGTCTGTATTGGGGGACATGGAAAATTTACCCTGGACCACTACAGTTTTATTAGGAGTAAGTGATTTCATACGCAATTTCTGGTGGGTAATAGTTATTGCGCTTGGCGTTCTGGCTTTGTGGCTTCGGTCTTATTCCCGTTCCGAAAAAGGTAAAGCTAGCCTGGACAGCCTGAAGCTTCGTCTGCCTATTTTTGGCAAACTGTTCCAGTGGGTTTACATTGTCCGCATGACTAGAAATATGAGCACTCTTTTGTCCGGCGGCGTGAAAATTCTAGAAGCACTGGAGACTACAGCGGATGTTATAGGCAATTCTGTTTATGAAGATATTATTCGCCGATCAGCCAAAAGAGTAGAAGCGGGTGATTCTATGTCGTCGGTGCTAAAAAAAGAGCCAGCGGTGCCACTAATGGTAGCCCAGGTGATCGAGGTGGGGGAGCAGACCGGAAAGCTGCCCTTTACTCTAAACAAGATAGCCGATTTTTACACCAGTGAGCTGGATAACGCCGTCCGGGGCCTTTCTTCTTTGCTGGAGCCGGTAATTATGGTAATATTAGGGATAGGCGTAGGGATCTTGATGGCAGCGGTCATTATGCCGATTTATAATATATCTTCGCAGTTTTAGGTTAGAAAATAGAAGGTAGAACATAGAAAATGGAAGGAGGGATAT
>Ga0180431_10004663_pt1 | contig 17023 bp, 14 predicted proteins | sample SS_ome_11_FD_132459 | JGI IMG/M metagenome (GOLD analysis project Ga0180431, IMG submission 132459) | Hypersaline lake sediment archaeal communities from the Salton Sea, California, USA - SS_1_MS_1 metaG | ecosystem: Environmental > Aquatic > Non-marine Saline and Alkaline > Hypersaline >... | reverse complement strand
CAGTCCAAGATTAAGAACGTTGGTTCTACAAATATATCCGGTTATTTGTTGATCCAGGTTCAGTTTTATAATGAATCTTTAGGTGAGTGGGTTGTTGATAATGATACAATAAATGAGACAACACCAAGGACAATAAATACTAGTGAGCAGCTAGCATTAGATCTTATCTTTAATGGATTGGTTAACACTAGTGATCTTGTGAACGGCGATGGAACGTATCGTGTTTATGCAGCATTCAGAGATGAAGATTGTGATGTACTAATCTGTGATGATGATTCCTTGCTTGAAGTATCATATGAATTTGAGGTGGGCACAGGCTAATTAATATCTATACTCTAGAATATATCAGGTAGAAATACCTGATTCATACTTATTTATACCTCGGTAATCTATCATTTTTTTCTAATTTTGATAGAATAAATATTTTAATATATAATCAAAATTATTGAATACTTTCGTTATACTCTCAGGAGGTTTTATAAGTTATAAATTCCTTATAATTTTGTTAGTATAAAATAGAATTTATACAATTTAATGATCCATAATAATGACCACCAAGGTGTATCGAGCACCTTGGCAGTCTGGAGTCTGATATAGATGCTATCAAACCCCGTAGAAAACGAAGTAGAAATTGGTTATAAAGTTTTTTCTAATAAAAATCATGTTCAGAGGACAATTAATTTTTTTAACAATAAATCTGATTCATGTTTAACCAACTCAAATAGTATGTTGGTGGGAGGTAAAAATAAAGTATGGAGACAAATTTTAGAAAATATAGGCCAGAAACATGTAGAATCATTTGTACCACATCGAGATGTGGGGGAAATGGTGAATCTGGCTTATGAGTTGAAGAAAAACTTTGAATGTAATCCAATAAAAATAAACCCTCAATGCTTTGAGTCAACACCAGAACTATTCAACGCAGTTGCAGATCATGCTAAGAGATGGCAGCGACTAGAACAATCAACAATTGAGCATAGAATGAGATATGCAAGGAGAATGGCAAAACATCCAGTGTTTCCTATTAACTTCTTTAATCTTGATTATAACCAGTTTATCGCTTATATGCAATATCGGGAGGATTATGAGCATGCTGGTTATTTTGCCTTGAAACATGATTTGCAGACTTTTCAAACATTTCTACACGCCTATGGTATTGATCCAAGGAAATGGTATTATAGACTTCCTTCTAAACCTAGTCATAAAGAGAGAATATTGCCTTTGCCTGATGTTGTTCATTCCATAATCAACCATGTTTTTTCAGATGATCCTTATGAAAACGCTCTATTTCAGTATCTTCATGCACATAACTTCTGGATAGGTTGGAGGGTACCAAGTGAACCATGTCTTATGACTGTTGATGATATTGATTTTGATACAGATTCTATTATTATCACTGAGCAGAAAAAACATCGTAGTACTCGGCAGATCTTCCCTGAAAAGGTTATTATGACTGGTAGAACTCGGAAGAGTTTTAAAAACTGGCTTAGATGGAGAGATAAGGTTGAAACAAGTAGGTCAGGTAATGCTTTGTATCTGCAACCGAGTGGTAAGCCTTTTACTGTGAATCATCTTGGCAATAGACTTAGTAAGACTGGGAAATTGGTGTTTCCTAATTTCCGTCCTTATGATGCTCGTCATTGGTGTGCTGTTGCTCGTTTGATACAGACTAAGATTCAATCTGGTCATTATGATTGTTACACGGTGAAGAATTGGCTTGGTCATGAGAAATTAGCTACGACGGAGGGTTATATACAGCATGCGGATAACTACTTTAAGAGAGCAGGTTTTGATTGGATTAGCCACACCCTTAGATTCAATAAGAATAATTTTGTTGTAGAGGATAGTGTGGAGACATCAAAACAAGGGCTAGAAACCTGTGTTTCGTTTGGAGATTCTTCAAGAGGTGAGAGTGGGCTCGGAGAGATTCGAACACTCGACCTCCGCCATGTCAAGGCGACGTCATAACCAACTAGACCACGAGCCCTAGATGCTTTTTTACAGATGAAAAAATAAAATCATCTGACTTGTGTGTTGCAACCTCAGAATTTCTAACAGTTTTTAAATGTTTCAGTCAGATGTTATTTTAGGTTTAATTTTAAGTTGTTAATGGAAATTCTTGTTGATATAGATCAACCATGGTTGGATGTTGGTCTCCAAATAAAGATACCCAGAATTCAGCATAATTAAATGCTTCCTGTGCTGAGTTTATTCCATCTCCGTTTCCAAAAAGATCTGCCCATCCCCAGAGCCCCTCTATTAAGAATTCAGAAAATTGGGATCCATATGAAACTTCTGTTTCCATACATGACATAAGTACAACCCGGTTCTGTGTTGCAAGCTCATCAGCAAAGCCATGTGTGAAATCCTCTACAGAATAATCAGATAAACCAACGCTTCCAAAAGGAAAATCGTTAAAACCACCACTAAAACAGCTATCTACAACTAGACAGAGAGCTTGAGCTTTTATTATACTTAAGAAAAAGTTAATAAGATCATCCCAAACAAACGCATACCATTTATCAAAACCATCATACATAACAAGTATTTCATCTGCACCATCTGGCTCATCTTTTGGAGGAAGATCTACTGGGTATCCATTAGCATTTTTTAACGGAGATCCATGTGTTGTTATATAGACAAGTACCATGTCATCATCATCAGTGTTTTTTCTAAGCCAGAGAAGTTCTTGAATAAGTGCTTTACCAGTTGCTTGCTCTCCTTTTACCATATGTATATGATCTGGTTGCCATTCAGGAGAGTCAATAAGTACTTCGTAGAGGTTATCTGCTGCTTCAAGCATAGATGGTCTATCTTGATCTGGATTGTTACGATAAATTCCAACTGCAAAAATTAATCCCCAATACTCAGTTCCGGCTGACTCAGTCTGACTACCAATTTTAGATAAATTCGTTTTAGTATTATTCTTCAAAATATCTTTAACACCTAAACCTGCATTACATACCGGCGCAACTAATAATGCTATACATATAACTGATATTACTAATACTGAAAATTTCATATTTTTTTTATTTTTCATATTGATCGCCCCTTCTATATTATATAATTATAAATGTATTATCTATATAAATTAATTTCGATATATAATTTATAACTTGAGTCTATAACTTTCTAGATTTTTTTTACATGAAAATTAATATGTATAGACATGTTTCAGGCTTTGAAATTATAAAATAATCTGAGTGAAAATATGGAGGCAATTATTTTAGCAGGAGGCTTTGGAACCAGACTTCGACCACTAACATATACTCGAGCAAAGGCATTACTTCCTATACTAAACAAACCAATGATTACATATCTTATAGAATCACTACCCGAAGAGGTAGATAAAGTTATACTTGCAGTTAACTATAGAAAAAATCAGATAGAGGAGTATTTTAAAAATAATAAATATGGGAAAGAAATAATTGTTAATGATGAACCAGAACCTCTTGGAACTGGTGGTGCTGTAAAATTTGCAGAAAAACACATAACAGGACCTTTTTTAGTACTAAATGCTGATGTTATTTGTTCATTAAACCTTAATGAAATGATAAATTTTCATAAAAAAAATAATGCAATTTCAACGATATCTTTATGGCCTGTTGAAAATGTTTCAGAGTTTGGTGTAGTTGGTATACAAGATAATGGTAATGTTACCGGGTTTGTTGAAAAACCAAAACCAGAAGATGCGCCATCAGATCTAATAAATGCAGGTGCTTATTTTCTAGAATATGAAATATTAGATTACATAAAAAAAGAAGGATTAGTTTCAATGGAAAAAGAAATATTCCCTCAAATAATTGAAAATACAGGTAGATTTTTTGGTTTTGAATTCAGGGGATATTGGATTGATGTAGGACGCATTAAAAGTTATATTGAGATACATGAGTTTCTTTTAGAACAACAAAAAATCGATTATTTAAATGGAGAAAAATGTGCAATTAATGGTAGATTAAACAAATCATGTATCGGATCAAATGTAACTATAGGGAACAAATCAGATATTGAATCATCAATTGTTTTTGACAATGCAAGAATTGGAAAAAATAATTTATTAAATAACTGTGTTATAGGAAAAAATTGTATTTTAAGAGATAATCTCAACCTGAAAAATGTTGTTGTCGGAGACAATGAAATTGTAGAATCTAATACCAATATTGATAATAAAATGGTTTGGAATAAACCAGTTCCAGATGGATACCCTAAAAAACAAATAGGTAATGTTATTGGAGAGTAGTTTTTATTAAACTTTCAATCAAATTTTTATAACAAACCTGCAATAGCATTTTATGAAAAATAAAATTTCAAGACATATTTTCAGAGCATATGATATAAGAGGGATATATCAAGATGATATCTCTCCAGAGTTGTTTTATAAAATCGGACAAGCATCAGGTACTTATGTTAAAAGAGTTCTTAAGGGAAATAATCTAACTGTTGGCTGTGATATACGTAAATCAAGTCCTACTTTAGTTCACTCACTTGTTTCAGGTGCATCATCCACAGGTGTTGATGTTGATTTTGTTGGAACTTCTTCATTTGGCCAAACATTATTTTCAGGATGGAAAAAAAGCCACGATCTTATTGCATTTGTTACAGCAAGTCATCTCCCACCAGAATGGAATGGAGTTAAATTTTATTTTGGAGACGGTGTTGGATTGCCTGTTGAAGCTCTTGAAAAAATAAGGGATTTCACGCTTAATGATGAATTTGAAAAAGCTGATTGGAGCGACGTGGGAAAAATTCAAACAGTTGATCCAAAAACAATGTATAAAGAATTTTTTCTCTCCAAATTTAAGTACATTAAGCCGATAAAAGTAGCTGTAGATTGTGGAGGGGCAAGTATGACACTTTCTGCACCAGATATTTTTGAGGCTCTTGGTTTAGATGTTGTAAAAGTATTTTGCGATCCTGATCCATTATTTTCAAAGCGTCCCTCAGAACCTAAAGCAAAAAACCTTGGAGTTCTTATTGATACTGTTGTAGATAAAAAATGTGATTTTGGAATTGCATTTGATGGCGATGGCGACAGATCTGTAATTGTTGACGATACTGGTAAGGTATTATCTGCAGATGAGACAGGTATCATCTTAGGTAAATATGGATTAGCTGAGAAAAAAGGTGCAGTGATTGTTAATGTGGAAGTGTCAAAAGCTGTAGAAGAACAACTTGAACCTCTTGGTTATAAAGTTAAACAAATACGTGTAGGTCATACTTTTTTAACACTTGAAGGCAAAAAAGAAAATGCATGTTTGGGTATCGAATCTTCAGGACATATAATATTGCCAGAATATTTTTTATTTGATGATGCACTTGTTGTTCCATTAAAGATGGCAGAATTACTTCAAAATAATGAAAAAACACTTGGCGAACTTGTAAGCAAACTCCCTACCTACCCAACTGCAAGAGAAGAAATAGAATGTCCAGATGATATAAAATCAGATGTAATTGAAACATTAAAACAAAACCTTACAAAGGAATTTAAGAATACAAACACTTTAGACGGTATACGTGTAACTACAAATCAGGGATGGGTGCTTATTAGACAGTCTAATACAGGGCCACTTATCAGATTGACTGCTGAGGCAGATAATAATGATTCTTTAAATATGCTTAAAAAACAGTTTATGGATAGACTTTATAAAATTATAACTGAAAAACAAAATTCATAAAACTACTAATCTCCTGATGTTTCTCTAGGTAAATCTTATAAATAGGAAGAGTATACGCTATCAAATCTTAAAGAATAGGAAAAAGAATATATACTAATTTGAAATGTAGTTAAATGGAGGTAAAATTATGGCAGATAAACCACACATGAATATGGTCATTATCGGTCATGTCGATCACGGGAAATCCACTTTAGTCGGACAGATATTGCTTCAGACCGGGCAGTTCCCTCAGCACATGCTCGATAAATATAAAGAAGAAGCAAAAGCCAAAGGAAAAGAGAGTTTCGCTCTTGCATGGATATTTGATAACTTAAAAGAAGAGCGAGAGAGAGGAGTAACAATTGATGTTGCTCATAAACGATTTGATACAGATCGATATTATATCACAATCATAGATGCTCCTGGTCACAGAGATTTTGTTAAAAACATGATTACTGGGACTTCACAAGCTGATGCAGCTATTCTTGTTGTCGCAGGCCCAGAAGGAATCATGGCTCAGACAAAAGAACATATGTTTCTTGCAAGAACACTTGGTGTTAAACAAATGATTGTTGCAATTAATAAAATGGATGATACAAAACCAGCATATGATAAAGCAAAATATGAGTCAGTAAAAGAAGAAATGCAAAAGCTTGCAAAGAGTGTTGGATACAAAGATGAACAACTACAATTTGTACCTGTTTCTGCTTTTGCAGGTGATAATGTCAAAGATAAAGGTAAACTCGACTGGTGGGATGGAGAAACAATTCTTAAAGCAATTGATAAATTTGAACTGCCAAAGAAACCAACTGATCTTCCGCTTCGATGGCCACTTCAAGACGTATACACGATAAAAGGTGTAGGTACAGTTCCAGTTGGAAAAATTGAAACTGGCGTTATGAAACCAGGTCAGCAACTTATCTTTAAACCAAGTACAAAACCTGGTGGAGCAACTGGAGAGGTTAAAACCATTGAGATGCATCATGAACAGATAAACCAAGCAGAACCTGGTGACAACGTTGGGGTTAATATGAGAGGTATTAACAAAAACGAAATCAGAAGAGGAGACGTTGCAGGCCCAGCAAGCGATCCGCCAACAGTTGCTAAATCATTTATTGCACAGATCATGGTTCTAAATCATCCATCTGTAATTACTAAAGGATACACACCGGTTTTCCACTGTTATACATCACAGGTAGCATGTAGATTTGAAGAAATTCAAAAGAAGCTTGACCCAAGAACTGGTCAAACAAAAGAGGAAAATCCTGACTTTATAAAAACTGGTGATGCAGCAATAGTAAAAATAATTCCAACAAGACCTATGGTTATTGAATCATCAAAGAAAATACCACAACTCGGACGATTTGCAATACGTGATATGGGACAAACAGTAGCTGCAGGTGTATGTTTAGAAGTTGAGGAAGCAAAATAAGCTTCTCTTTTTCTTTTTATTTTTAAAAAAAATATGGAGTAACAAAGAATGCCAGCGCAAAAAGCACGAATATCACTTACAAGCACCGAATCAAAAAAGCTTGAATCAGTTTGCACTCAGATTAAAATGATAGCAGAGCGAGCAGGTGTTGCACTTCGGGGGCCTGTGCCACTGCCAACAAAACATCTACGTGTCCCTTGTAGAAAATCACCTGATGGTGAGGGAACTGAGACTTGGGATCATTGGGAGATGAGAATTCATAAAAGACTAATCGATATTGACGCTAGTGATAGGGCGCTTAGACAACTCATGCGTATAAATGTTCCCGATGGCGTTCATATTGAGATTGTTTTAAAATCGTAAAACTCTTTTTATAAGGATATATTATACCCTTTTGCTGTACTGGATAGACTATATGCTGAGGTAGCAAAGTCCGGCCTACCGCGCCGGCCTTGAGAGCCGGTTCTCCGCAAGGGGAGCGGGAGTTCAAATCTCCCCCTCAGCGTGATTTATTTGGGCGTGTGGCCTAGCCTGGATAAGGCACTGGCCTTCTAAGCCAGGGGTCGCGGGTTCGAATCCCGCCACGTCCGTTCATCTTTCTCTGAGGAATTTTCGTAAAAATATCTTATTTTTTAATTCTAGTTTTGATAACACGTTATATCCAGTCAGATATGATATTTATTTTATCTTTATTCTGATTTATAGAGCTATTGTTCAGAAATCTCATGCTATATAGTTATGTATAAGTAAAACTGCAAATTAGCTCTTAAAATGTAAATAATGATTTTCCAACAAACAAATAATTATTCGGGCTATTTTAGAATTTTGCGGGAATTTTTGGTAATATCAGTTTATTATTATTTATGTTATTGTCGCCATTGTAAAAAAGATTCAACAAAAAATAAGTCTAATTTAGGGGAGATAAAAAATTGTTTGAGTTTCTATCTTGGTATGGACTACTTGCGCTCACTCATCTATTTAACCAGATTAATTTTAGCCATAGAGATTATCTTAATTCCTTCAATAAAATGGAAAATAAAAGGATTCATCCATCAGTAGCAATAATTATCCCTTCATATAACGAAAATGTAAAAGATTTAGAGGATTGTGTTAATTCTGCAATATCACAAGAATATCCAAGTGATCTAAAAGTTATTGTAGTTGACGATGGTAGTGAAAATAAAAAAGCAATTAAAAATATAAAAAGAAAGTATGGGCATCTACAAAATGTAATTATAAGAGAGTTTATTGAAAACAAAGGAAAAAGACATGCTCAAAAATATGGTTTTGATTTTATTGGAGAGTTTGTCGAAATAATTGTAACTATTGATAGTGACACAATTCTTGCAAAAGATAGTGTTTTTCATCTTGTTCAAAAATTTGCCGATCCTAAAGTTGGAGCAGTCACAGGGGATGTAAGAGCATTAAAAAGCAATCTATTATCAAAATTAATTGATGCAAGATATTGGACGGCGTTTAATCAGGAACGTGCAGCACAAAGTCTATTTGGAACAGTCCTGTGTTGCTCGGGACCTCTTGCAGCATATAGAACATCTATTATTCAAAAAATAAAAAACAAATATGTCTCACAGATATTTCTAGGAGAAAAATGTACTTATGGAGATGATAGACATTTAACAAATCTTGTTCTTGAACAGGGTTATTCTGTGAAATTTGAAAGAAACGCTAAAGCATTTACTGGAGTTCCAAAAAAAATACGGCCATGGTTAAAACAGCAAACAAGATGGAATAGAAGTTTTTATAGAGAAATGCTATGGACAATTAAAAGAGTAATTTCTAAGAAAAATTACCAAAGTGTCTATATGGTATATGATCTGGGAATGCAAGCAATTTTACCATTTCTTTTGTTAATATCTTTATCAATTGTTTTTATTTTTTCAGTAAATGAAGGACCTATCCATTTATTTGGATATATTACAATTTTATCAGGTATAGCAATGATTCGTGGGAGTTATGCATATCTTAGAACAAAGGAGAGAATTTTTTTCCTTTTTCCACTTTATGCATTTTGTCATATATTTTTGCTTATACCTGTAAGGATGTATGCGTTATGTACTTTAAGAACAACAAAATGGGGAACAAGATAGATATAATATTTCGAATCAGTATTATATCAGCATGTATAGCTTACATACTATTAGCTTATCCTAGATATGAGCCATTACCTCAGTTGACAGCAAGTGTAAATGCATTTTTTTTAAATAATATGGGCATCAACTCAATACCCATTAATAATTTTATATTGGTCTCCTTTGAGGGAGTTGACAGGATTTATGAGCTTTCATCTGAATGTTCTGGTTTAATACTTTATGCGATGTTTTTAATAGGGATTTTTATTGTACCTTATTTTTCAATTAGACACAGATTAATTGCGGTTTTATTTTTACCAGTTTTATTTTTTGGTAATTCTCTGAGGGTTATGGCTTGTATTTTAGTTGGATATAATTTTTCGGCTTCAGCGTCTTTATTTTTCCATGATACCTTTGGTCAGATCCTTATTTTTCTTTGGGTTTTAATATGCTTTATTACTTGGTTAAAAATTACAAAAAATTTTCCAAAAGAATATGTGTAGGTGGTAAAATGAAAAAGAAAAAAAATGTGAAATATATTATATATATAATTTTTGTAATGCTGGTGATAACACCCCTGGTGGTATCTGCTGTGCCCCCAGGTGAAATGGATCCAACAACTCTATTTATTGAAATTGATAAGCATTGGAAATATAATGAATCTGGTGATAGGTTTGTTGTTAGAACTGATGTAGAAAATGTTGGCGAGCATATTGCATATGAGGTTACTATAAAACTTGAAAATATACCTGAAGATTGGATAGTAACTCCATCAGAATATATTGTCGACGAACTTGCTCCCGGAGAAATTTCAGTGGATTATTTCATAATCGAACGAGGAGATGAAGATGAAACAATATACGCTAGCGCAGAAGCACTAAATGCACCAAGAGTAATATCTGAGACTATTCCTATTCCTATATTTCTACCAGTGTTGGCACTTCTTGGGGTTTTATGTGGCTTTATTGTATATAAAGATAAGAAAAAATAATTGTGAAAAAACAGAGCATATATTGATATCTGATTCAGACAATATAATAGTATAAAAAATATCAAATGCAGAAATTTATAATGGTATATGTTAGTGATTAAATATGAAAGGATTAATACCTGCGGCAGGTAATGGAAAAAGACTTGAACCAATCACTCTTGCCATTCCAAAAGAGCTATTGGTAGTTGGTCAAAAAGCGACAATTGAGCATGTTGTAGAAGCTTTTAATATTGCAGGAATTGATGATATTTCAATCATTGTAGGTTGGAAAAAACATGCAATTCTTGATTATTTTGGTTCAGGTAAAAGGCTTAATGTAAATATAACATATCTAGTACAAGATAGTAGAGAAGGTCTTGCTAAAGCTGTTGAAGTTGGAAAAAAACAAATGAATGAAGAAACATTTGCAGTTGTTCTTGGTGATAACTTTTTTTATCCAAAAACTTTTTTAAAAGATATAATAATGTTTCATAAAAAAGAAAACGCAGATTGTACTGTTGGAGTTTTTAGGACTGATGATCCTAGCTCATATGGTATTATTAAACCTGGTGAAGATAGAAAACATGTAATAGATTTTGTTGAAAAACCTAAACCTGAATTTGCTCCTAGCAGGCTTGCAAGTGCTGGAATTTATGTATTTGAAAAATGTGTTTTTAACGCAATTAATGAGACAAAAAAAGATAAAAGAGGTGAATACCAATTAACTGATTCAATAAAAATTTTAATTGAGCAAAAAAAGAAAGTCTTATATAAGAAATTAAAGGGAAAACATATTGATATTGGAAGTCCTGAAAAACTTAAAGAAGCAAATGATTTTTTTACAGATTATGTTAATTGATATTGGATTTGAATATATGTTCTCTTAAGATGGTTTATGGATTCAAAGAAAAATTTATTTAAAATATTTTTTTCAGTTTTTGTAATTTTTTTTATTTCAATAATTCTGATTACTTTTAGTATATTTGAAACTATAATTCCTGCTGTAAATATAGAAAAAACAAATGAATTAAAACTATTAGAAAATAATACATCATTTATCTGTTCAGAAGGAATACTTCTTGATGGATTTGAAAATGCAACTGAATGGAAAATAGGAACAATAGCAGGTGAGATTAATAATGAAAAAAATGTTTTAAAGCAAGGTAATAATAGTCTTAATATAACATCTGTTGGTGGCAATACTGTTTGGATTTATAAAACTATAAATTATAATTTTAGTCAAGTTAGAAATATTGCTTTTGATGTGTATGTAACAAATCTTGGTGACACAGGTAATGTTGGTCTTTATTTTTCCAGTGTTACAAATTGGTCTAAACAGATTTTATTACCAATACGTTCTTATTTAGATGAAGGCTGGAATCGTTTTGTTGTAAATAAAGAAGAATTTATTGAAAACAATGAAGAATCTTGGGAAAATGATATGGTTTACATCCGTATCCAATTATCTTCCAATACAGAAAATAATGTAAGCCTTTTTTGGGATAATCTAAGAATAAATTATTCAGGTACTCCACGGGTTATGATTACACATGATGGTAATTATGATTCAATAGATAAAATAGCTGAGCCGATTCTTACTGGAAATGGACAAAAAGCAGTAAGATTCATTCATTGTGGAACAATAGGAGATGATGATAAATCAAAGCTTAAAGATTTACAATATCAATATAGTATAGGATGGGATATTTCAAATCATGGTGTAATGCATCTAGATCTTATCACATTAGATGAAACTGCTCTTGATGAAGAAATAAATGATAATTATAAATGGTTAATAGACAATGGTTTTACTAATTCTGCTAAATTCTTTTGCTATCCATATGGTTATTATAATGACGCTGTAGTTGAAAAAGTTAAAGAAAACCATGTATTATCAAGAGATTCTACTACTGGAATATATTGTAAACATATTGCTCTTGATGAAGATAACACTCCGTTTTTGATGAAATGTAAGACAGTTACAAATTTTACAACTGAACAAAGTGTGAAAGACGCTATCGATCTTGTTGTTGCTCAAGGTGGATATTTAGTGTTAACTTTTCATGGATTAGTTGACAACTCAGATTTATCTTACAATTTTTGGAATAAAACAAGTTATCAGAATATTAGTAATTATCTAAAATCATATGAGGATATTGGGTCTTTAAAAGTAGTTACTTTCAGTGAATATTACAATGAAATATTGACATTGACAAACCATTAAAAAATCAAAATATCTTTTTCAGAGATTTTTTTAACGATTTCACTCATGTTGAATGGTTCGACTGCAACGATATCATTTTTTTAAATATCATATTGTTAACGATAAGGTTGAAAATATTATTTCATCATCTATGCCACATATCATCATAAAAATAGGGATCATATAGATGTCCCCAGAGCATACCTTCCAATAATGAATCAAGCAATAACCATATTCCCCATATTATTGCCCATCCAATTACAAAAATAACTATTGATACTATAAAAAAATTCATAATTTTTTCTTTTGTTATATTCATAAAGATTGGAATGCCAAGATAAAAAATATAGAGACTATAAAATGCTCCAGCTAAAGTTATAACAATCATTGGCAGAACTGGATAAATATTTGCAATTCCTGTAAGTAAAAATGGTGTTGCAGCATATGAAAACAGCTTTATAAACTGCATTTGATCTTGTTTTACACCAAAATTTGGAGCAATTATATTTAAAATAAAACCACCAATGATAACTCCAATGATTGATGCAGCATACAAGATAAGAGCCAGTAGAAACGCGCCATGGATACTTGCATTCCAGTACCATACATGTCCTATGAAAAGACCAATTAATATTGGTATTCCTACAATTGCTAGATGAATAATTAAATCAAATAAGTTCACCTTTTCTTTTTCCAATTCTTTTAATGATTTTTTAGGATGCAAAATAATATTAATTATTTGATTGATTTGTTTCATAATATCCATTTTTTTCTCCTCCTTTCTCCCTAATTAATATTTTAATAATATCTATTTGTTAATAAATATTCTTATCAAATTAAAAGGGAAATAAATTTTGTCATTTTTATTGTGTGCAAATATTTATATCTGTGAATTTATATTTTATGTTTGGGGACAAAAATGAAAAATAATCTTAAACGAGGAAGTATTCTATTTTTTATAATCTTTATATTGATAGTTTCATGCTATCAACCAATATCTGCTTTAAATATAGAAAAAACATTAATGAAAAATGTTGAAAATCAAATATTATCTTCAGATGATTTTGATGGAAAAATTGAATTTCTTATGAAATTTGCTCATGCACCATCACTATCTGCTTGTATAATAATTGAAGATGAAATGGTATGGTCAGATGGATATGGTTATTTTGATATAAAAAATCAAAAGATACCTGATGAAGACACAATCTATATGGCAGGATCGATTTCAAAAACGTTTACTAGTGTTGCACTTCTTCAACTATATGAACAAGGATTATTTGATTTAGATGATGATGTTAATGATTATTTACCCTTTAATTTAAGAAATCCCGACTATCCAAATGAGTCTATTACAATACGTATGCTACTTTCTCATCAGTCAAGTCTTAGTGAACCTGTTTTTAGTTTTTTAATGAGATATTTTTTCTTTGACTATTCATATGAATGGCTTGAAGAATTCCTCATCCCGGGTGGTTGTATTTATGATCCAAGCGTATGGAGTGATCGTCATCCTGGAGAAGGATTTGAATACGCAAATATTGGTTTTGAAATCTTAGGTTATATTTTTGAACTTATATCAAATGAGACCTTAGAAGATTATTGTGAACAAAATATCTTCCAACCCCTTGGTATGCAAAACACTAGTTTTCATGTAGATGATTTTGATATTTGTAATCTTGCAATACCTTATGTTAGGAAGTTTGGTCTGTATCTTCCTCTTCCTCACTATAATATTGGAAGCTCTGCAGCTGGGAGCATTCGCACGTCTATATCAGATTTATCAAAATATCTTATAATGCATATGAATGAAGGAGTTTATGATGAAGTTCGTATTCTTGAGGAAGATACTATAGAGATGATGCATACTATTCAATATCCAGGTACATCAGAGTATGGTCTTGGATGGTTTATTATAGAAAGCAATGGTGAAATATACAGTGGTCACACCGGAGGGGTTTTTGGTGGTATTGCTATCATGTTTTATAGGGAATCTGATAATGTTGGTGTAATATTTTTCATAAATATGAATAGAGTGTTTAGACTATGGCCACATTATTTAGAACTTTTTAGCATTCAACAAATCCAAGCAGCTTTATTTGAAAGAGCAAATGATTTTTTATAAAAATTTATAATGTAGTAAAGCACCATAATGGTCCTTCTGAATTAGCTCCTTGTTCATCTTTTGCAATAATTTTCCAATAATATTTTTTATTTGAATCTAAATTTGGAAGATCATAATTAATATTTATCTGACCAAAACCAAACGGTCCAATTGTATCTATTAATGGAGGATTTTGAATTGTCCCAAAATAAATATCATAAGTTACAGTATCACCTGGATCATAATCGCCACCATCCCAAGAGATATTTGTATCAATGGGTACATTTATCGCATTATTTTCTGGATTTGGATTACATGGTTCGGCAGGTGGCCATTTCCCTTTATATTGTGGTCTTGTGAGCATAAAAAGATCCATCTCATCATAACCCATTTTACCTGATTTTGAATATGCAAGTATTCTTAATGTATGATGACCTATTGAAACAGGTAGGTACCAACCTATTATTTTCCACTCATACGGTGGATCTGAATCCCAAAATAAAAAATCATCATCAATACAAAAAATTACATGAGAAATCTCTTCTTCTGATATAACATTTACTTTTGCATAAGCGCTTCCAAGAAGGATTGTTAAACCTCTAATCCCTGAATACCAATTTCTTTGATATTTTAATTGAAATAGTGGAAAACCAATTAGATAAAGATAAGATTCATAAGGGTTAGTTATTATTGCTTGTATATCAATTGGTTTGTTTGATATCTTAGCAAGAAGTGCTAAAAGAAATTTTGTTGCTTTTACTTGATAACTCCAATTTAATCTATCTGGTGTATCTAATGGGGTGTTTGCCCATGGATAAATATCGTGATGAACAATCCATACTCCATCATATCCAAAGTCAACAAAAGCTTGATGATCTGCTCCTCTGTGATTTGGTTTAGATTCTACTGACAGATTAAAATATTCATAATAGCTATTACTAACAATTACAGCAAAATCAGAAATCCAATTTGAGCGTTCTGGATGTAGAAATGATATAAGATTGCCACCATCAGATGTTACTGCATAAGCAATCATATCAACGTTGAGTACTGCAACAATATTGTTTCCATTATTATATGCATCACGAGCATAACAATAACTACCATAGGTACCAACCTCTTCGCCAGAAAATGCAATAAATTTTATTGTATAATTAAAAATACATTCACTTAAAACATCTGCAATTGCAATCATACCTGCTACACCTGAACCATCATCATTTGCGCCAACTGATCCCTCCGAGCAGTCATAATGAGCAGAGATAATAAAAATTCCATCAGATTCGGGATTTTTACCAGGGATTGTTGCAACAATATTTCTCCCTTCAAATCCACCAAAATTCCAGTTATGAAAATCTACAGTCAAACCAAGTTTTTCAAAACAATTATAAATATATTCACCTGCAAGGCGTATATTTTCAGAACCAGTATATCTCGCCCCAAAATTCATCAATCCCTCATGATAATTAAAAATCATTGATTCATTGACTTTTTCTATCAATTCAATTATTTCAAAATCATCAGATGATAAATTTATTGTTTTAAAATTTGAACTAATTGAAGGAACAATTAAAATATTACAAAAAACTAGGATACTTAAAACTAGGATACAATTTATTTTCTTTTTCATATTATTTCCTCCCAAAATATGCATTCATAATATGACAATTTTATTTAAAAATTACTATACAAATTGATGTAAGTCTTGGATAATAATATTTTATTTTATAGAAATAATATCCGTCTAATTAAAAAAAAAGATGGTATGATAATTCTTGAATAAGTCTCGTGTTGCATACCATAAGGTGATGCAACATGAAAAATACAAAGTATTTTATTGGACTTGATGTCCATAAGGAAAAAACCACTCACGTGGTTAAAGATAAGATAGGAAACATTGTCCTTGAGGGTGAAACTGCAACATTATATTCCGAGCTATATGAACAATTAGAACCCTACCTCAAGTCATCAGTGATAGGACTTGAAGCCAGTACAAGCTACTACACACTCTATCAACACTTTTTGAACAATGGTTATCTCGTCAAGGTTGCCAATACCATACAACTACGGCAACTAATAGCAAAGAATGATCGTCTTGATGCAAAACGTCTAGCTGAAATGCTCCGACTTGGAACATTTCCCTGTTCATATATTCCTGATGAGAAGATCCAACGGATACGCAGCCTTATTCAGATCCGACATTCACTTATGGAAGAGAAGGTACGATGTAACAATAGGATACAAGCATTCCTTGATAGAAATGGCGTGCAGATGCCTTCCTACAGAGCATTCAGCAAAAAATGGCGTTATGCCCTCATGCATCATATGGGATCTGGCAGAGTTAGCATGGAACTGAGACATGAATATGATCATTTTGTATTCTTGGAGAAAAAACTGGAGCAGGTGGAGCAGGAGATTCAAGGATACGCACGAACATATTGGTCAACAGAATATGAGTTGTTGCAAAGTATCACTGGTATTGGACCAGTGATTGCCTGTTATGCAATTGCTCATATCCTACCTATCGAACGGTTTTCCTCATGTAAAAAACTACGGCGATATGCTGGTGT
>Ga0180431_10004662_pt1 | contig 17024 bp, 16 predicted proteins | sample SS_ome_11_FD_132459 | JGI IMG/M metagenome (GOLD analysis project Ga0180431, IMG submission 132459) | Hypersaline lake sediment archaeal communities from the Salton Sea, California, USA - SS_1_MS_1 metaG | ecosystem: Environmental > Aquatic > Non-marine Saline and Alkaline > Hypersaline >... | reverse complement strand
TTTTCCTTTTTATCCAAAGTGAAGATTCGCCCCCGATTTCCCGTACCGAAAACCAATTCATCTGAAGCTTGATCCCAAAACACGCTGTAGATGAGATCCTGCTGCGACTGCCAGAGTTTTTTTGCCGTCCCGTCCGGCCCGATCTTTACCAGAGAACCGGGCTGCGACGATTGGGAGACCGGAGCCGAGGATGAGATCGAAGCGGTTTGAGGGGTAACGGTAACCGTGACATCCGTGCCGGCCACAACCGGATTCTGGACCGCTGTCGCAGGCGGCTTGCTCGAAGATTTGGCTGAAGCTCCACCTGAAGCCACATAAATATTCCCTTTGGAGTCGAGGGTCAGGCTTTTAATCTCCTCATGGGGGGATTCGTAGAGCACATCGGGTTTCTTCCCTTTCCTGATACGGTAAAGCCTTCCCTTGCCTCCGCTTCCCGCATAAAGGATATCATCAGGCCCCTTGCGCATGCAAAGGATGTGGTTCTCTTCGGCTTCCAGGATCATGCCGCCGTTTCCCTGGTCGGAAATTTCGTAGATGCCGCCGCTTTCTCCGACCGCCGCCAGAAGCGATCCCTGCTCCGTGAAGAGGAGGTCCCAAATATATTTTTTTTGAGGATCAAAGAATATCTCCCCGTTATTCTTTCCCGTGATGCGATAGATTTTCCCATTGGGAGAAGTACCGGCATACAGATTGCCGCGGCGGTCCTGTGCCAGGCAATAGACGTCCATCTCCGGAACCTGGTAGTGAAGGTCGTACTTCCCTTCCCGGTCGATCCGGTATATCCTTCCGCTGTGGCCGGTTCCGAGATAAATAACCCCTTCCCCCGTAACAAGAATCGACAAATAAAATTCTTCCGGGGGCCCCTCGAAACCATCCTCCTTGGGTGAAAGGGAAAGGGTTCCATCTTCTGAAACCGATATCCCATGGAAAGTCCCTTTCAAGAATTCCTGGAGACTGTTCAATTCGATCTTCTGAGGTTGAACCGCCAACAACACAGCGGCCGTCAGGACGAGGCCGCTCATCACACCAGCCAAAGCTTTTCTCATTCGCAAAATCTCCTTATTCGTCGTCTGCTTTTCGCGACACGGGACCGCGGTTTCCCGGCAAGAACGATAGGGCGACACCTTTCTCATCTGATCTTAATAGGGATCAACGCCGATCCCTTGAACACGTACGGAACCCCCAACTGAGTATATCCCAATGTGGATTGCGTCATTTCCGTGGGGGTGGCTATGGCGACCCGGGATGACGTAAACATTTCTTTCATGGTGGGTGGAAGATTCGGCATCTCTTCTCCCTTGAGAAACAAGCCCGGCTTAGACGCGAGAATCTTCAAATAGATCCGATTATTTTTACGCTGGTTGTTCAAAACGCGGATCAGCTGTTCGAGACTGCGCGGGAGAAAACCCCGTGTTCTGTACTGTCCCATTTCCAAGCGCTGCAGAGACAAGGCATCCGCGACGATCAGGTAAAACTCCGACCCCGAAGGCAGATGGGGGACCGTCAGATAGCCGTCTTGCATCACCTGCTGACCTCGGAAGTTCCGAGTAAATATTTTGACATGGATCCTCTCGCCCGGATTCACGTCATATCTGTCCAGCCAGACCTTTTCCAGATACGAGAACCGAATCTCTTCCGAAGCATGAACATTCAGATCGATCCGATGGATGGAAAGATCTTCGAACTCGTTGTTGGTAAGAAAAAAAACCACGGCGGTCATGAGATTGGCGACTTCTCCCAACGTGCTGTCGAAAGCTCCGGAAAACAGATCCTCTACATGGATGCTCTTTCCATTTTCCAGATAGATATCTCCATCGACCTCGAGGGTCATATCGCCCAGGGAACGATCTTCGGAAGGCATGATGCTGGCGATCGCAAGGTTCACGAGAAAGGGAGTCAGCAGTTTATCTTCGGCAACTCTGATCTTAAATTCCTTCTTTTGACCGCGGGCGTTATTCCAATTGACATTTAAAGGGATATTTCGCGGCATCTTCCCCAGCTCTCCAAAGACCCCAACGCTTCTGTCCTGAGTGAACTTGCCGATCAATCGACCGGCGGTAGCCATCTTGAACGAGGTCTGAAAACTGGGAACGACGGTGATCACATCAGCCGTCGTCATTCCGTATTCGACGGCACCCAAATTATACATGGGGTGCCCGAAGGCCAAAACCTCCCCTCCCCTGGCGTAGGTCACCGTCCCGATCGCGGAGACGTTGACATCTCCGTCCAACAGCTGAACGCCTACCGCATCGCCTTCCCGCAGCGTATATGGTTTCAATGCGGCTTGCGTGGAAATCTGATCCGCGGGACCTCCATTAATCGGATTAAAGCCCAGCCGGGAAAAAACCGGACTCGCCTGATTGAAAACCCGCGCCGGGAATCCGCTGCAAACGAGGGGCAGATCCATCGGTTTAAGGGTTCGTCCCTCCAGCAGGTTCACACTCTCCTGCGGTAATCTCGACTCGTTTATTTGAAGCAATTCCTCAAGCGTCATGGAATTTCGGATCGGGATCCGAGGCGAAAAAGAAGATCTCGGCGGATCTTCCGCCGGGATCGCCATCATCTCCTCAATCGGCGTAATTCCCGCGATCGGTTCTTTTGCAAAGGGAAAACTGTAAGCGACCGCGCCGATCAGTTTTCCATCGATATACACCGGGCTTCCGCTCATCCCCTGCGCCACGCCCGAATTTTCCAGTCCTTGTCCGCTCAGCTTGGCGATAATCAAGTTTCTTTTGGGTTGGTAGTTGCGCAGAATCCCCAGAATCTCGACCTCGAATTCTTCGATCTCGCGACCGACGAAAACACTTCGGCCCTTCCCCTTCATTCCGGTTTGTATCTGCTCCAAAGAGAAGATGGAAGCCGCGGCTTCCGCTGAAAGCGCCACAGCTAGAACGACGGCGATGACCGGCAACCATGATTTTTGGATACTTCGCATATTCTTATTATACACTTCCTGGGATTGAGATGCATACCCTCCGTGCCCATAATGAACGGCTTCCGAAGAAAACCGCGGAAAAAACCTCTTTCCGTATCATAGACACATAAGACTGAGGGGCTGTCACACCACTATAACTCGTGATTCGAAGATCCGTTACATTTCACTTGAGAATTCCGACTATTTTACCGCACTTCTCAAATCCGGCCAGAATAAAATCCAATTCTTCATCGGAATGCGTCGCGGAATAGCTGGTTCGGATCAGCGCCTGTCCTTGGGGAACCGCGGGATATATAACGGGATTGGTAAAGATGCCTTCCTCATTCAGGGATTTCCACATCAGAAACGCCGACTCATCATCGCCGATGAGAACCGGGATAACCGGAGTTTCCGTCGGGCCCGTATCGAATCCCATCGCCTGAAAACCGCTCTTCATTTTTTCAGTAACCGCCCATAAACGTTCCCGTCTTTCAGGTTCATTCTCAATAATATCGAGTGTAGCCAATACGGTCGCGACCGAAGCGGGCGTGATGCTGGCGCTGAAGATCAGAGCGCGCGCATGGTGTTTGATGTAGGAAATCACTTTTTTCTTCCCCACCACAAAACCGCCGAGGGAAGCGAAGGATTTGCTGAATGTGCCCATGATCAGATCCACATCGGATTCAACGCCGAAGTGTTCGGAGGTTCCTCTTCCGTTTTTTCCCATGACGCCGATACCGTGGGCGTCATCGACCATGATATTGGCCCCATACTGTTTCCCCAGCCTCACGATCTCCGGAAGATTGACCAGATCTCCTTCCATGCTGAAAACGCCGTCCACGATGATCAGCTTGCCGATACCTTCCTCCAGTTCAGCCAGGATCCTCTCCAACGCCGACATGTCATTGTGTTTGAACTTATGTGCGGTTCCATAGGAAAGCCGGCAGGCATCGATGATGCTGGCATGATCCATACGATCCGTGATTACCGCATCTCCTCGGCCGACGACCGTCGAAATAATTCCCTGGTTGGTTTGAAATCCGGTACTGAAAGACAAGGCGGCTTCCTTGTGCATAAACCCCGCCAGCCTCTCTTCCAACTCGTCATGAATATCGAGAGTTCCATTCAGAAAACGTGATCCGCACGTGGACACTCCATATTTATCGACTGCGGCTTTGGCCGCCTGCATAACTTTCGGGTGATCGATCAAACCGAGATAGTTATTGGAACCGACCATAATCATCTCTTTTCCATGAATTACGACTTTGTTTCCTTTAACGGCTTCAATAGGAGCAAAGTAGGGGTAAAGACCCACTTGTTGGGCTTCCTCCGCACGTGTGAACTCGGCACATTTGTCAAAAATCATCTGTTTCTCCTTCTCGTTCGTTGATCTCTATATTCTGCCTCTCTGCCCTTTTTCGGAAACTGTTTTTCCTGATTGACGCTTCCATGGCTTTTTGGTTAAAATCTCATGGATCATGAACGCTTTCGTAACCGGAGGAACAGGATTTATCGGCAGTCATCTTATCGACCGCCTTCTTTCCCGCAAGACCCTCAACGTTTACGCCCTCGTTCGCGATCGAAATTCCCCAAAATGGCTGTCGGGAAAAGACGTCCAGCTGCTTGAAGGAGACCTCTTATCTCTTCCTGATCTGCCTTCAAAGATAGATTACGTTTTCCATATCGCCGGCGCAACCAGAGCCCGAAAATGGTCGGATTATTATACTGTAAATCAAGAGGGAACGGCAAGTCTTTTTCATGCTCTCAAGGAACGGAATATCAAACCGAGAAAATTCATCTACCTCTCCAGCATCGCGGCGGGAGGCCCGGGATCCGCCGAAAATCCCTTTAAGGAAAGCGATCCTTCCCATCCCGTATCCCGTTACGGGCACAGCAAACATTTAGGTGAAATCGAAGCTCTCTGCCATAAAAACCTTTTTCTGCTGGGGATTATTCGAGTGGGCGCCGTTTTCGGTGCAAGAGACAAAGATTTCGTCCCCTATTTCAAATTGATCCAGAAAGGGATACTGCCTTCTTTGGTTTCCAATTCCAAGGATATCAGCCTCTGCTACGTGGATGATCTGATTCAGGCCATGATATCGGCGATGGAAACCGACTATCCCAGCGGAGAGATATTCAACATCGCTTATCCTGAACCCTCCAGCTGGAACGACCTCGGACGCCTGGCCGGGAAGATCATGAAGAAAAAGCTCCTGACCGTAAAAGTCCCGCTCTGCGCGGTATATCCGGCGGCGCTCATCACGGATGCGGTCACCGAAATCACGAACAAACCCGGAATCATCGGACGAGACAAGTATCAGGAGATGCGCCAATCCGGATGGGTGGTGGATGTCGAAAAAGCCGCACGGATTTTAAATTTTCACCCCGCAGTTTCCATGTCCGAGGCTGTCGCCGAAACCATCGATTGGTATCGAAGGGAAGGCTGGCTTTAACCGCAGGACACCAGCTTCAGAAAAAAACACTCCCCATCAATTGGATTCCATCAAGTGATTACGGAGTATTTATTCCTTGGGGACGGTACGATTGCGGGTGTAGAAGGAAGCGGAAAACTTAGTGGTGTTTTTCAGGCACCAGTCTTTATCCTTGGAACAAGCGAAGTATTTGATCTTGCCCGCCAGGGAGTGGGTTCCGGGTTTGGCGTTCAGATCCACGGTGAATGGGATCTCAAGCGGATCCGTGATCGATAAATATTCTTTCCCTTCCTCTTCAATGATGTCGATATCCAAATCCGAGGCGGAATAGAAATTTTTCGGAAACACCAATGCTTCACAATTCTCAAATTCGATGGTGAAGGTCGGCTGCGGACTGATCAGAACCTCATCTCCAACCGAAAGCTGCAAAACGACCGTGCCTTCCTCCCCCCGAGACAGCCGCCGGGATCGGATGGAAACCGAAACCTGAAGAGGCTCCTCTTCCTGAAAAAAACGGCCGATGAGGAGCGGACATAGCACGATCACGGCAGCCGTAATCCCAAGGATCTTCCGCTTCCATCCGGCATTTATTTTTAGAACCGTCATCTTCTATCTCACAGGAGCATTATACCAGAAAGACGGATTTCGCAAAATCCTCAATCACCGCTTTAACAAAAGAGATACCTCCGGTCCGTTTGGAAAGGCATGGGGCTGCATTATTGAAGGATGAAAACATGAATTATGTCTTTATTTTTTTCAAGGCTTCAATTATTATTTACAGGCTGGGAAGTCATGAGAAGATCCATTATTACAGGAACGGGACATTTCGTGCCGGAGCGAACCGTAACCAATTTCGATCTGGAAAAGAATATCGACACCACAAATGAATGGATATTGCAGAGATCGGGGATTTCCCAACGACACTGGGTGGACGAAGGCGTGGGGACCTCGGACCTGGCCGTCAACGCCGCCCGCCGGGCGATCGAAGACGCGGACATCGACAAATCGGAAATCGACTTTTTGATTGCGGCCACTTTGTCTCCCGATCATTATTTTCCCGGCATCGGTGTCTTCGTCCAATCCAAGCTCGGCCTTCCTCCCATCGGGGCCTTGGATGTCAGAGACCAGTGCAGCGGATTCATATATGCTCTCTCGGTTGCCGACCAATATATAAAAACCGGAACCTATAAAAAGATCCTTTTGGTTGCGGCCGAAGTCCAATCCAATAATCTCGACACCTCCAAAGCAGGCCGGGACATAGCCGTACTATTCGGGGACGGCGCCGGAGCGGTCATTTTGGAACCGAATCCTGAGGAAGATGACCGGGGGATTCTCTCAACCCACCTTTTCTGCGATGGAAACCAGGCCGAACATCTTTGGATGGAAAAACCCAGCAGCAAAGATAAACCCACATTCTCAGAAGAAATACTCTCCGGGAAAGGATATTTCCCCCGTATGAACGGACGTCATGTCTTTATCAACGCTATCGACAAGATGCCGAAGGCCGTACGGAAAGGACTTGAACATAACAATATGACGATTGAAGATGTCGACCATCTTCTTCCCCACCAGGCCAACGACCGTATCAGCCTCATGGTGGCGAAAAGCTTGAGAATTCCCGTAGAAAAAGTCATCCGAAATATCGATCGCTTTGGAAACACCACCGCCGCTTCCATTCCGATCGCACTGGATGAATCGGTAAAAAGCGGGCGCGTCAAACGCGGCGACACGATTGTTCTAACGGCTTTCGGATCGGGTTTTACTTGGGCGTCGGCCGTGCTCAGGTGGTAATTCATGCTATACCGGGAATCATTTGCATATTTCAGATAAATTATGATAGGATTGCCATTCATCCTTAAATGGTATATAACACATTGAAACCGTTGAAAAAAAACCCAAATCTGAGGAGGATTCAATGAGGAAAACAATCATTCTGTTCTTAGTCGTGGCATTCGCTTTCTCGAGCACAGGCATGCTCATCGCGCAAGAAAATCCTGAAGATGCCAAATTCCAAAAAGCGACGGAAAAATATTTCGATGCTCTTTGGAAGTTTTTTCCGACACAGGCCACGCTTATGGGATTCCATAATTACGACGACGCCTTGGAAGACCTTAGCAGTAAAAACATTGAAAAACGACACGAGGCGCTGATTGAACTGAACCAGGAGTTCATCGCTAAGATCGACAGTCAGAAGCTGAGCCCGGAAATGCAGATCGACCACAGGATCATGGTTGACGGCATCGACCTCGAGCTCATTAAACATGAGAACCTTCTGCCCTGGGAATATAATCCGATTTTTTATAACACGGTTATTTTCAACAGCCTGCACAGTCTTACATCCGTTGAATTCGGCACTCCGGATGCCCGTGCCAAAGCCGCAACCGATCGACTGAAAGCGCTGCCGAAGTTCATCAAACAGGCAAAAGATAACCTGAAAACGCCCCCCGAGATTTTCACGCAAACCGCCGTCAATCAGTTCCCCGCCATCCTTGAATACTATAAAAACGAACTTCCTGCTTGGATCGACCAAGCACCCGCTTCCGCTAAATCCAAACTCCAGGAATATCTTGCCAAAGCCACCCCCGAATTAGACGGATATGCAAACTTCCTGAACAACGAGCTTCTTCCCCGTTCGACCGGAAATTTCCGGCTGGGAGAAGCGCACCGCCGCCTGATCCGGGGAACTTTTCAGAACAGAATCACCCTGGAAGAGCTGGTCGCCCGGGCCAGAGCCGATTCCAACAACATCATCCGGGAAATGTTTCTTGTCTGCATTCCCTTCTACCGCATCATGTATCCCAACATCAACCTCGAAGCTCTCACCACTCAGAGAGGCGAACAGGAAGTGCGCAATATCGTCATCAAAGGCGTGTTCGACAAGATCAAAAACGATCACGTCGAAGCCGATGGTTTCATGACTAAACTGCAAACGTGCAAAGACGAGCTGCAGAGCTTTTTTGAGGCATCTCAGCTGATCAACCTTCCCGATGCTGATTTTTCCATCGAAGAGATGCCCAATGAAAGTCGGGGAATGGAATGGATCCGTTTGGTCTCACCCGGAATCTATGAGACCGGAAACGCGTACAAGGCCCAGATAGATCCCTGGTGGAACGACCTGGAAGGTGACGCGCTCAATGCTTTTCTTGAAGAATACAACAACTTTTTCATCTACTTCGCGGTGATGCGCAACATCTACCCCGGCACTTTTATTCCTTCCGCCACGGCGAACCAGAACGCTTCTCTGGTTAAAAAGGTATACCCCAATCATCCTCTGCTTAAAGCCTGGCCCATATTCGTGGAAGAAATGATGATCAACGCCGGGTTCGGCAACTATGACTTACGACAGCGGCTCAACCAGTTGAAACTCCGCCTTAAAACCATCATGGATTTCAACCTCAATTTCAATATCCATGAAGGGGGAATGACCAAGGAGCAGGCGATCGCCTATATGACGAGAACCGGTTTCCAGACCCAAGCCGAAGCCGAGAAAACCTGGAACACCATCATCCTCAACCCCGCTCAGTCCGCCTATGCATATGTCGGATTGCAAACCCTTCTTGATGTACAGAAAGAATACAAACAGAAGAAAGGCGACGCCTACAGCGACAAGCAGTTCCTTCAGGACGTGCTCAGTTACGGTCCTCTCCCGCTTCGTGAATTAAAAAATCAGGTTATTCAATAATTCAACGGACCACCACACCAGCCCTGCTTTAAGCAATTAAGGCAGGGCTGGTGATAAACGCTTCATCTTTATCGTTTCATATTCCCTGTCGAGCGGTTCACCGCTCAAATGGTGATTTCATCATGCCGCAAGCAACATCGCAACCCATATTCGTGGATTCCCATGCTCATTTGGGCATGCCGGATTTCGATCAGGACCGCCACCAGATAGTCCTCAGAGCCCTCCGGGCGGGAATTGCCGCGATCCTTTGCCCTATAGAAATATCAGACATCCAAAATACCGACCAGACCCTTGAGTTGATAACCGAAAATCCGAACATCATCGCAGCTGCGGGAATCCATCCTCATCAGGCAAAGCTTTTCGAGGAAATCCATGCCGCAAGGATATCCGATCTATCCAAAGAGGGGTCCATTCACGCCGTGGGAGAAATCGGACTCGATTTCCACTACAATTATTCCTCACGCGATGAACAGATAAACGCCCTTAGAAAACAGCTTGTCCATGCTCAAAACCTCGACCTTCCGGTTATTCTACACAGCCGCTTGGCCGCGGAAGAAATCCTTTATTCCGTGCGCAGCGAGCATTACACGCGGGGAGGCGTGCTGCACTGTTTCACCGAAGATTACGACTTCGCGAAGAAAATGCTCGATCAGAATTTCTATATTTCTTTTTCCGGGATCCTGACGTTTCCCAGCGCCCATTCTCTTCGCGAAACCGCTCGGAAGCTTCCTTTGGACAGACTTATGATCGAAACCGATTCTCCCTTTCTCACCCCGGTTCCTTATCGAGGAAAAATCCGCCGCAACGAACCGTTTTATGTTCAGCAGATCGCGGTCACTCTTGCGGACCTGCTCAAATCCCCTCTCGATGAAATCGCCCGCCGCACGACACGCAACTTTGAATCTCTTTTTATGTTTGAAATAAAGAAACCTTGATGGTAAACTACATGCCGCATTATAGTGGAGGGAGACACTCGAAACCATAACATGAAATCTCTTGCCGCCACCGCCAAGGATTTATCTCTGACGTCCATCTACAACGACATCCGAAAAGACCTGGAAGACGTGGAATCGGAGATAAAGACATTCATCCGTTCCCCCAATTCTCTGATATCCGAGATCGGCGCTTATATGACGCGCAGCTCGGGCAAACGCATGCGACCCGCGCTTCTGATCCTTTGCTCCAAACTGCTCGGCTATCGGGGAAACAAATATATCCTGATGTCGACGCTGGTCGAGACCATCCATTCCGCCAGCCTCATTCATGACGACATCATCGACAACTCCAAGCTTCGGCGAGGCCAGGAGACGGTTCATCACCGATGGGGCCCAAATGTTACGGTTCTATTGGGCGATTTTCTTTATATTAAAACCATCGCCCGCTCGATGGAGAGTCATTACAGGGATATTTCTCACCTCATCATCGACTGTACATCCCAGATGATCGAAGGAGAACTCACGGAGTTTTCCAAGAGCGGCGATTTAGCCCTGACCGAAGCCGAGTATTTCAATATCCTGAAAAAAAAGACCGCATCACTGTTTGCGATATCATGCCGAATCGGAGGGATTCTGGCGGAAACGTCTCCTCAAAATCTAAACGCCCTAACGGAATTCGGAACAAATTTGGGGATGTCCTTTCAGATCATAGACGACCTCCTGGATTATACCGGGAATGAAAAGAAACTTGGAAAACCCGTCCTTTCCGACTTGAACGAGGGCCGAATCACCCTCCCGCTGATCAGCACCTACAATAACCTCGAGCGCCCGCTTCGACACAAGTTGAAAGATCTCATCCATCATGAGCCGCTGGAAAAAGGTCACCAGGAGGAGATCCTCGACCTCGTCAGGTCCAACGGAGCTCTGGATTACACGATAAAAAAAGCCGAGGAGTACTCCCTTCGCTCCAAAGAGATTCTGCAGCGTTTTCCGCCTTCAGACTACAGAAAAAGCCTGGAACATATACTGGACTTCATCCTCACCAGGAGCAAATGAGTCTCATCTGAAATCATCGATGGGAAGGACATTCCATCCGGGCATGATAAAAACATATATGCAATAGAAAGGTTTTGCAGTGATTGAAATCGAAGTTAAAATCAAGCTCTCCGATCCCACCCTTCTTCGTGAAAAGCTTCAACGCATGGGAGTCGAACTGATTCATCCGCGTCATTTTGAAAACAATATTCTTTATGATTTCAGGGATCAATCTCTTTTCCGAAAAAATCAGGCACTACGGCTCCGAACGGTCAATCGAAAAGCGAAACTGACTTTTAAAGGTCCCCTCAGGAAATCAAGAAAATTCAAGATCCGAGAAGAATTCGAAACGAGCGTTCAGGATGAGAGATCCATGAGGAACATCATGAAGGCTCTCGGTCTCATCCCGGTTTTTACTTACGAAAAACATCGTACAGTCTACCGCAAGAAAAAATTGAAGATATGTCTGGACGAGACAAAAGCAGGTGATTTCATCGAACTCGAAGGAGAACGGAATGAAATTGTCCGTTTCTCGGAAGCATTGGGTTTTCAAAAAAGCGACTTCATCATACAGGATTACATCCAACTTCTCAAAGCGAAGACGGAAGACAATAAAAAGGATGTGAAGATTTAATCTTTTGAAGGAGGCTTGGTTTTAGTCGCTTTCGGCGGATTTTCTTCAGTGGGATTCGGATCCGCTTCGACGTTCTTTTTCTCAACTTTTTCTTCTTTAGCCGTCATATCGAGAGCCCCTAATTCCTCGCCGATAAAAATTTCATCCTCGACCGGCGGAGTATCTTCCGAGGTGACGGGTACGATCTCGAAATCGATAACGCCCCTGAGAACCTCTTCCTGCGCCACGCGGATCAAATTTTTCGATTTGGATTTAATCTTGGGCTTGGAGCCTTGCAGAAGCTGTTTGGCTCTCTTGGAAGCTAAAATGATAAACCTGAATTTGCTTTCTAATTCGCCGTAAGTATTCAAACGAACCTATCTCCTGATTGAAACCGATTGGACCTTTAGACTATCAGAAAGCCCGGAGAATTTCAACCGGTTTGATAATGCCTCCTTTCCTTACTCTCGGTCCTGTGCTAGAATATTTTTTTTTGAGGGATATTCTTTTTGACGGAACGAAGGCATACACTCATAGAGGGGAAGGTCCCCGGATTGTCTCTGCATGACGACGGACGGAAAAGCATCTGGGCGGTCGGCGGCGGCAAAGGAGGCACGGGAAAGAGTTTTTTTTCCGCCAGCCTCGCCATCCAACTCGTCAGGAAAGAAAATGAAGTGATCCTGATCGACGCCGATCTGGGAGGACCCAATCTGCATACCTTCCTGGGCGTCCGAGAGTCTCAGAGAGATCTGGGACACTTCATCACAAACAAAGTCACGGATCTCAAGGACACGCTTTCCTATACATCTTTCGATGGGCTCAAGCTCGTTCGGGGCACCGATAACGTGCTGTTCATGTCCAACCTGAATTATTATAAAAAGCTCAAGCTCATGCGGCATATCAAGGCGTTCGAATCCAAGCGGGTCATCATCGATATCGGAACCGGATCCTCTTACAATAACGTGGATATCTTCCTGCTTTCCAATCCCGGCATCCTCATCGTCAACCCGGAGCCAACATCCATTGAAAACGCCTACTATTTCATCAAATCCTGCATCATCCGGCTGCTTAAGCTGTACATCGATCACTATAAGATCCAGGACTTGATCAAACGCATCGCCGTCCAGATCCAGGACACCTCCCGCTCCATCTACAGTTTTCTGAGCGAGATTATTTCCCAAGACAAATTTTACGCCGATCTTTTATACCAGGCCCTGCAGCAGTTCCAACCCTGCCTGGTTATTAATAAGGCGCGCGATGAGAAAGACTTTCTGCTGGGAAAATCCATCGTCAACGTCGTGCAAAAATACCTGGTTATCAACCTGAATTTTCTCGGAGTCATCCCCTTCGATGAGAAGGTCCACCTCAGCCTTAAAAACTTTACACCCTATATGCGCCAATTCCCTCAGGGAGAAGCGGCATCGGCCATTCGTTACATCACCGATAAACTCGTGGAGAAATCAAATATCGGAGAACCGGAGTAACGGCAAGCAGCCATGAAATTAAAAAAGATCGCGGAAATGAATCATTACGACATTCTGAATGTTTCCAGCCGGGCGTCCCAACAGGAAATCGAACGCGCTTACAGCCTTGAGAAAGCCACGTACAATTACGGCTCTCTTGCGCATTACAGCCTTCTCTCCGAAGAAGAGGTCCGCCTCTCCCGTGAAAAGATCGAGGAAGCGTACCGGGTATTGAGCAACCCGAAAAGGAGAAAGCAGTACGATGCCTTCCTTTTCCCTGAAAAATCATCGCAGGCCGAGACAACCTACTTCCGTCAAACCACGCAGAAACTTCTCATTGAAGACGCCGGTAACGATAAGGCCTGGTGGAAAAAAGTCAAAACGCTTTTTTCCCGCCGGGACTAGATCCACCTCTTCGGGCGCCGTCAATAATCCATCACGATATCATCCCGGGTCCGGAAAACACCGTCCGGCCCGGCCGATGTCAGGCGAAAGCGATCTTCGGTTATCATTTCGTAGCGAATGATCTTGCCCCAGCCGTCGACCTGGGCGGCCGCCATGGGCTGCATCCTTCTCAGATCCTGCAGCGTTTCCGGGTTTTTTCCCACTTGAGCGATATAGATATTCACGGCACGCTGCAGAGCCGCCATATTGGTTTTGGTCAAATCAGTTTTCACGGAAAGGAAGGCGTCGACCTGTCCTTCAATCCCCTCAACCTGTTTGGATTTGATCGTCATGATGAAATAGGCCCCCACGGCGATCAGAACCAGAACCGCCAGAAATCCCTTGATGCGCATTTTCCCTCTCTTTTAAGCGGTTTTATCTTAACGGAAAAGTCACCGGGTATTCAAGTCGATCCGCCGAACAAAAAAAAGGCCGGCTTATCAAAAAAGCCGGCCCTGAAGATTCCAATAAATATCCGCGGATAGATTACCGCCTCACGGGATAGTGACTCGTGTCGGGCAGCGGCTTGCGGGGCAGCATCTCGTCGCGCATGGCGGTATGATAAACGAACGCCGCCATAATGACCGACGACTGAATCAGGTCTTCCGGCACCAGGTGATCGTAGACATCCATGTTGGTATGGTGGATGCGGGTTCCGTAATCCAGGGGATCCTGGATCCATTGAAAACTTGGAATGCCGACCAGATCCAAGGCCCCGTGGTCGGATCCCATGGACGATTGGTTGGAAACCTGCGTCATCCCGAGATCATGAAACGGCTTGATCCATTCCTCGAAGATGGGCCGCAGCTGAACGTTGTTCTGCAGCCGGATACCGCGAATGCGCCCGGATCCGTTATCATAGTTGTAGTAGGCTGAGATCTTCGCGTGCTCGGGCTTGAGCTTCATGGTTTCGACATCTCCGAAATGCATGTCGACATAGTTTTTGGAACCGATCCATCCTTTTTCCTCCGCACTCCACAGCACAACCCGGATGGTGCGCCGCGGCTTCACGCCCAGTTTTTTGAGAATGCGGACCGCTTCCATGGAAACGGCGCAGCCGGCGGCGTTATCTGCCGCTCCGGTGCCCGGACTCCAGGAATCGATGTGGCCTCCCAGCATCACGATCTCGTCTTTTTTATCGGTTCCCGGTATCTCGGCCACGACGTTGTATCCGTGCAGATCCTCATCATAGAATTTCGTGCGGATCTCCACTTCCATCTCGGCGGGTTCCTTGTAGGTTTCGATGATGCGATGGATGCGGTTGTAGTGTTCGGCCGCCAGAATGATCTCCGGCAGAGGGCGGGCCCGTTCGGGAAAGCGCGCCTGGCGGACACCGGTCGCGAGTACGGTCCCATAATCCCGGGTTCGGTTGGCACTCGGCCTTACCAGGACGCCGATTCCTTCGGAGCGGAAGAACTCCTCGAGATCATCCAAAAAACTGTGCGTGTAATCGGCTCCCCGCAAACGATTCGTACGGATCGGGAACTCGTCCGTTTCAGCCAGCGATTCCTCGTCGTATCTGTGCGCATCGGGTGTAAAATAGGTCGGGGTTTTGCGCGGCGGAACATAGAGCACGATCTTGTCCTTGAGTTTACCCTTGTACTTGGCGAAGTCCGCTTTGGATTTGATATCCACGTAGACGGGCTGTCCCTTGATATTGCCGTCCGTGCTCGATCCCCACTCCACGGAAATACCGATAAGCTGTTGATAATGGGGTTTTAAAAGATGCGCCGAAACATAGTGCGGCGCCCAACCGACGCCGAAGTTCTCATAGGGCTCCAGCTTGGCGTTTTTCAATCCCCATTCGGCCATCTTCGCCGCCGCCCATTTGTTGGCCCGGTCGATGGCGGGCGATCCGGTGGGCCGGGGGCCTATCACATCGGACAGGTAGCCGACCAGCCACATGACCTGGGAATGCTGGATGCCTTCGTGCCGGATCTTGGATACCATGTCCCAATCAACCGGCTCCTGTGCCGTCAGCATTCCAACAAACATCAGCGCCACGGCTAATCCGATTACATAAAACCGCTTAATTCGCATTGCCTCTCCTTTTATAACGAATTGAAGAATTCAAGATATATTATATACATAAATAGGATTCAGGACAAAAACTCACGTAGGATTATTTTGAATGAAGCAAGAAATGATGGTTCCGAACTTCCACGCGGACGGATCGGATCATATCCGTTAAGACCGCCAACACCCGGATAGAGAAAAGAAGATCAAGCAGACACCCATTGAGGGGTCGTGTCTACTTCCCCCCTTCCCTCGGTCTGAGTTCCATGCCCAACTGCAGCATGAGCCCCAGGCTGTCGGCCGCCGTCCACTGCTCGACGATCTTACCGTCGACAATGCGGTGGATGGCTATTTCCTCTCGTGTCACCTGCTGGTTATCGGGGGAAATCCCCATGATCTCGCCGGTGAACGTTCCGCCGGAGGAAAAACGACTCACGACCAGATCTCCCTCAGCAACCATCTGTTCGATCTGTTCCGTCATATCGGGAAAAATGGAGTGCGCTTCTTGGATAACCGTTCTCAACTCATCCAAACCGTGTGTGTCGGGACCGTTCGCCCAGTGCGCGACGTATTCGGCGTCATACAGATCCTCGACGGCATCCATGTTTTTGCCGCTCCACACCTCGTCATGCGTTCGCCGTACAATCTCCTTGTTCCGCTCTTCAACCGCGGCCTGAGCTTGAAACTTTTCCAGTTCCCCCATCGCTTTTTTATCCCGACAGCCGACCAGAAAGCATAGAATCAAAATCAACGGTAAAACCAGATAAACTCTTTTCACATTGTTCTCCTCAGGAAAGAACGAATTTTGGGGAGGCGATCCTGCATATTGCCGACATTCACTTCATTGTACGATCCGTTCTCGTTTCCGTGTCTCTTCCACGATCTTCTTTTATACAGACGGTATCAGCCGCGCTTTGGTTCGTTTCACGATGGAAAAAACACATCACGTTCTTTTTCCATAAGCATGAATACCCCGCAAGGAGATCCGTTTCACAGGGAAGAAAACGCCGTCATTCCAAAGACTTCAACTCGCTTATTATCAGATAATTAAAATTTATTTATTCCTGATTTTGACCAACATTTCACTTTATCGTCTTTCCAACAAGTGGAAACATCGTCATCCCAAACGGGAGTTGAATTACAGATATTTTGAAAATGATTGTCAAACATATGACATGAGAATAGTTCATTATCATCTTTACCAGGTTGTGACCAAGAACCTTCATGACATCGGCAAGTCCCACACCTCCTTAAAGAGCCTGCACGACCATGATCGTAAAGGATCCGCCGCAGCACAGCCGGAATAACCAATTCATTCAGCTGCTTTGTTTCAGAACGATTCATCACTATTCTGTCTTTTCTCGCGTTCTCCCATTTCATAAACGAGACTGTATAGAAGGTAAATTTTTAAATATTATACTTTGCCACCTTTGATGAGAAGCCAAATCGCAAAGGACATTTCACCAATAATACTTGGTATTGCTACTAAT
>Ga0180431_10004661_pt1 | contig 17026 bp, 15 predicted proteins | sample SS_ome_11_FD_132459 | JGI IMG/M metagenome (GOLD analysis project Ga0180431, IMG submission 132459) | Hypersaline lake sediment archaeal communities from the Salton Sea, California, USA - SS_1_MS_1 metaG | ecosystem: Environmental > Aquatic > Non-marine Saline and Alkaline > Hypersaline >... | reverse complement strand
CCGAGGCTGCGGGGCACGACCGGGGCCAGGTGCGTCATCCCTCGCAGCAAAAAGTCGCCAGTGTACAAGAGCCGCGCGGAGCCGATCTCCACGAGCACCATGGCGGCGCCGAGCATGTGCCCGGCGGGCAAGAGCGTCACGCCGATGCCCTTGCCTCGCCACACCTGGCGGTAGTTCACGGGGTGCATCTGGGCGGCAACCCTGGCCCATGCCTCGCGCGAAAACACCGGAGCGCGGGCCCTGCGTCGCTCCGTGCCCTCGGCGCCTTCCCCGCTGTCGTAGTGACCTTGCCGTCTCCTCGGGAGCTGCGTGACCTCCGCCCCAGCCGCGTCCGGGCCGTACATTACTTCGCCACCGCCCTCGTCGACTTCCGTCCCGCCTCCGTGGTCCGCCGCGCCCGGCCTCTGGGTGCCGACTAGGGCCATCGATCCGCCGCGGGAGAGCCGCATGCGACCGGCGCGGATCTCCTCGCGCGTCCTGGGCCCACGACTGTGGCGCCGCTCCGCGTCGGCGCTCCAGCGCGCAGCCCCCTCACGCGAGACAGCGCCGACCCCGAGCTGAGCGAGCAGGGCGGTGTCGCGCTCTTCTCCTCCGCTGTCGGCTCTGCCGGGGGACTCGTCGCTCCCCGCGCCACGGTCGCGCCGCGAATTTCGCAGCCACTCGGCCGCCGCGTAACCTTGGTACGCGCGCATGTACGAAGGCAGCGTCCTCGGATCAAAGAGTGTCTTTGACACGGGCGCGAGGCTCGCGTCTGCCCCCCGCGCACCTCCGGGCCGGTCCCGGCGCTCCGGCTGGTGGAATGCGCTCGCAAATCCAACCCTGCGAAGGATCCTCAGTCCCATGAGCGCCTCCCCAACTGTTAGCCGACGTGCTTCCGGCGGCAGGCGCTGGGCTCTGGCAAGGAGGGCGCGCGCCCGAGCCTGGACGTCGCTCGCCTGCTGCGCGCTGCGGCCGAGAGGGCTGCTGCTGTGTGCCGCCTCGTCGGCCAGCAGCACGCCGTCGTCGCTCAGGCCTTGGACCCGCGCCGCAAGATCGGCCTCGAGCGCGTCCCCGAGCGCGACAGACGCCCTGACGCAGTCGAGCGCGACGTTGCCCTCCATGCACAGGATGGAGAACCACGTTTGCGGCCCGAGCGCCTTCATGTGAGGCGGGAGCTCGTCGGGATCCACGGGCCCGCTTGCAGAAGGGGCGAGGCTGGCCACGACGCGCACAGAGTCCACGGTGGGCGGCGTGGCCAGGATCGGGATGTCGGTCATGCCCATCTCGGTCACCAGATGCGGGAGCGCGCCAGAGTGGTCGGCGTGGTTGTGAGTCAGCACGATGACGTCCGGTCTCAGCCTTGCGACCGCCGCCATGTCTGGCATCGCGTCCGCCTCGGATTTGGGCAGGGGGTCGATGCCGCAGTCGAGCATGACGCGCCGCGTGCACACCTCGCCCGTCTGCTCGTCGCGGACGCTGTTCTGCACGATGAAGCAGCTGCGCCCAGAGTGGCACGCGGCGCCGAGCGCGTGAACGACAAAGCTCTGCAGCGTCTCGCTCTCCTTGAGATTCAGCCCCACCGCCTGCTCCCCCACCTGCGTCGCTCGCGCGGCGTTGCCAGCGGAGAGCATGTGCGACCTCACCCAGTTTCCATAAGTGGGCAACGTCGCGCCCTCGGCGCCCCGCACGCGGCTGGACTGCACACTCGAAACGCTGCGGTGCGCGTCCGCGGCAGACCTCATCATGGACGGGGCGGCGCGCCTTCCGCCGGTCCCGCCAGCGGCGAGCGGCTCCGCGCTCGCTCGTCCGAGGAGGTGCGGCCGGCGAGGCCGCCTCTCCCACGGCCGGTTGGCAGCCTGCCCGCCCCTCGCGGCTGCAGCTCTGCCGTGCCGCAGGCCTCCCGGCATTATTGGAACAGAGGCAGGCCGAAGCGTGCTTGGCGGCGGCGGCGGCGGCATAAAACCGTGACCGCCGCTCGCCGGGCCTTGCGTGGTGCCGTATGACGGCGGTGCCGCGGCAGGTGACATGTGCGCCGTGGGTGGGGCGCGCGCTCCTTGAAGACGCCGTCGGCGCGATGAGGGTGCCCATTGGGTGGACTGCCCTTGCCCCTGAGAGCGACGCCGCGACCTCTTGCTCCGCGCTCGCCACGCGTCCCCTCGTGCGGGGCCGCCGCCGACTCTACTCATGCTCGCAGTGCCTTGTAGCAGATTGTTATAGCCGAGGGAGCGCCTGCGTGCCGCGTGGCAGCCGCACGAAATCGCCTGGCGCAGCGCATGTCCTCCCCGCCGCTCGAGTATTCAGTTTGTAGGTCACTTTTTTCGTGACAGGTGACAGGCAAAGGAGTGCAAATCCCCTACATACACGTCGCGTCAATGCAAGTGGCACCCGCATCGACACCTCACAGGTGGCAACTCACAGCGGTCCATGGTGTCTGCCGCAGACACGGTGTCGACGTCGGCAAAATTTGGCGGCCGGCGCAGTGCCGTGCATGGCCAAGGTGATCATCACGATAATGACAGCGTTGTCCTTTCCCCGGCCCCTCCGGCGCAGCACGCAGGTGCCAGCTTTCTCCAAGGGCACGCCGCCGAAGAAGACCAGGTGGTGGATGATGTGACTGGACAGGCTCCAGAGTTTAACGTCGATGATTTCTTTGGCGACGACATTGTGGACGAGTTTATATTCGGCCCTCCGATGCCCCTCCAGTCACTTCAAAGTATGTGGCGGAGCGTGAGTTTGTGGGGAGCACATCTCGGTGCCCGCTTCGTGACTGCCCTCGAGTACGCGGCACGTGTACTTGTCAGGCATCAGGTGCCAATAGCGACACTGCTGGCCATTGTTGCAGCCAACGTCGCAATGTGAATGTCAAGAAAGGGCGCGCGCACCTACGACCAGATTCATGTATATTATATCAGCGTCGCTCGTCACCCTTTCTTGCGATCACTCGATTTGACACGATGGCGAGGAATGCAGGCACGGACGGAGCACGAGCGAGCAGCGGCGCAGGCATGTCTGCGTACGCGGCGTACGAGATGCAGTGCACCGCGGCGCTTACTCGGACAGCCTCGCCGAGCCACACTTTGATGATTACGAAAAGGCTGAATGCCGGTAAGCAAGTGGCACTGGGCCGCGTCCCACGTCTGCTGCCGTGGTCTGGGAGCCTGGCACGGGTGAACATGTCCGATGCAAACGTCGCCGCGCTACTGCGAGGAGAGCGAGTGTGCGCAGACGCGCTGCTGGAGGCCTGGAGGGAAACGTTCGCCGACGTCGGCAAAGCGCTAGGCCACGATTACGGCGGTGGCGAAAGGCTCGGCGCCGAGGTCGGACGGCTGTGCGCGCACTGGTTCATTGCAGTGCTGGTCGGAGCGCCCCTTGTCGTGTACGCCCCGGAGCCGCGGATACGGCACATTGCTGCGCGCTACGTGGATCTCGTCGACACACCTGGCGCCACGCTGAGCGCGCGCTCGCTGAATGACGGGTCTGCCGAATTTGACCCTCTGCAGGGCGCGCGCATGACACCGGCCTCGCTCGCCGCGGCGCTGCTCGTGTTGCTGAATCACCCCGCCGTGCCGGACGCGTCCGTTCGAGCCATCGCCGCTGTGCTGTGGGACTGCACGCAAATGTCCTGTCAGCGAGACAGCGGTGCCGCTGGCACAGAGGGCGTCGCGTTTGCGATGAAGGGCATACCCGATAATGTGACCGAGCGCAAGAAGCTTTTTGCGGAGCACTGCAGCCGCGTCAGCAGCATATCCAACGTGCTCAGGTGCTGCGTCGCCTGGCTGTGGAAGCGTTACGTGCGCCCGGCCGTCACCGTCGGCGAGTGGACGCTGCTCAGGCTACTGGCCGCGTGTGCGACGAGCGCACCAGAGGCCGTGAAACACTTGCAGGCGGCCGCGCGCGCCAAGAAGCGCCGTCTCGAACTCGGCGACCTGGAGCGGGTCATGCAAAGTGCACAGCTGCTCAGCCAGGTTATTGCGGCGCGCGCCAAGGGAAGCGTGATTGCGTCGATGATAGCGGTCGCACGCACGTCCGTCTCCGCGGCGGTGGCCCACACAAAGGCGCGCGGCGGCAAAGAGCCGGACCGGAAAGAGCTACTCGACGCCGTGCACATCCTGCGGCGCTGTGATGCATGTCTTTTCATATCGTACGCCCTCGCCTTTATGCCTCTCGGCGGCACGGGGCGGGCCTTTGTGGACCTGCTGCTTCGACAAGCCAGCACGCTCGCGCACGAGCTCGTCGCACTTGCACGTCCCGGCGGAAGCATCGAGCGTGCGGCCGCCGCCGCTCCCGCAGCCGACAAGGGCGCGGGCGCGGGCGGCGTGTTGCCTCCTCTAAAGTTCACTTGCGCGGATTACGGACTGGCCCCTCCGCCCATATCCCACATTGTCGACCTCGTCAATCTTTATGCGTGCATCGAAGACTCGCAAGCGCTGAAGCTTGCGGCCAGTTTTTGGAAGGACGCGAACGACCTGCATCGGACTAAGCGGTGGCCTTCGTGGATGCGCGGCTAGGATTACCCTGTGCTCAACGCGCTACCCGTAGACAGAAGCTATCGCCTTTGTAGCTAGAGCGTCGGCCATCTCGTTGTAGAAGTCTCCCCGGTGCCCGCGTACGTGCAACATCTCGACACCCCCTCTGAGCTGTCCGCCGATCTCGTCGGCCTCGGCCCACAGATCCTGATGTTTCACAGCGCCGCCGTCGGCCTTGCGCCACCCGTTTTTTCTCCACCGCCTCAGCCAGTCCGAGTAACCGTTGATCGTCCACATCGAGTCGGTGCGCACGCGCAAGCGAACCCTCGTACCAGGATCGCACCGCTGCTGCAGGTCGCGCGCGTCGCGGAGTGCCTGGACGAATGCGCGGAGCTCGGCGCGCTGATTTGTGTGCTCCTCCGTGTCCGTAAGCAGCGCGGCGCGAGTTCGCAGCACCTCACGTGCCGCCGCGCACGAGGTCTTGCCGTCCATCAGGACGCCGGCGCGCTCGTCCAGGTCGTGCCAGACGACGGCCCAGCTGGCCACCGCGAACTGCTTGCGGGCAGGTGCGCCCTTGTTGCCATGTCCATCCCGCCGGGGACACGGGCCCGCAAGGCCAGCCGCCGCCGCGGACGGCTTCCTCGAACGCATCTTGCACGCGCCGTCCGTGCTAACAGTGAGTAGCACAACCTCTCCCCGGCCTTCGTCCTCCGCGTCTGCGCCGGGACCCTTGTCACGAGCAGGTGCTGCAGCCGCCGCGCTGGAGCGTCTCCGCTTGTGCCCGCCCGTGACACTTTCGCCCTCGTCTAGCGCACCGCCCGACCCATGCCCGCCGCGTGCCGCAGCAGGACATGCTGCACTTGGGAGCTGCTGGCTACTCCTGGCCCTGGTCCGCTTTGATCGAAAGCTCAAACTGGCCACGGGAGCCCTTGGCTGTCGCTCGATGCGCCGGGCCGCCGCGGTCGCTTTTGACTGCGGCACCGGGCCCTCCGCATCCGCACCGTGCATGTACTGTAGCCACGAGCGCGCGGCCTGCTCGTGCGCAAACTTGCGTACGTGTGCGCCTGGAACTCCTTTTGCGAATCCCGAGGCTTCGTTCCAGTCGTACGAGACGCGAGCGTGCGCATGTCCCCCGTCTCGCGGGATGAATACTGCGTACGTCTTACGTGACGCAGCTCGACGGTCCCGGCTGGGCTTCACACCGTCCCCCTGCTCGGCCATTTGTGCGAGAAGGGTTGATAGTGACCGACTGCAAGGCAAAATGGGTACGTGTCGATACGCAGCTGAGCTGCGCTCGACGTTCCCCACCGCAGAGGGCACCGGTGTACTGATAAGTGATGGGATAGGTTTTGAGAAAGAGGTGCCTGATGGACACGCGGAACCATCCGCACACAGCTACGAGGAGCGGATCGAACGTGGAGCAGAGATAGCCATCAAAAACACGCGCAGGGTCTATCCCTCTGACGGCCATGCACATCTCGTCGAGCTGCTTGCGCGTCAGCGGGCTGCCGTTGACCGTGACACTTTTCGCACATAACAAGAGTACCCGTGAATCCCGCGTGCGCAAGTACGTGGCTAGCCTTTGCGGACTGTATGACCCCCGCTGGATCCGGCCGGCCTCGACGAGCCCCTCGATCAGCCCGTCCCACACGCACGTCATTCGCACAGTAGCAGCCTTGGGTTGCATGATAATGCGCGTCTGTTGGCATCATGGCGATCGAATCTGGTGTCGCACTTGCTAGCGCCACACACACACACGCTTGTGGGCCGAATCTACATGGCGCGGATGCAGATCGGTTGCTGCCTTGGCGTAATAGCCGCGCGGGTCTTGGCGGCTGGCGTCGGGTCCGTCGTCACTGAGCCGTTTGCGACACGCAGCTCGACGCCTGCCGGGACGTAGATGCGGTTCGCTGGATCGTCAAACAGGTCTAGCGAGCCGATCACCACGGTACGGCAGCACTCCTTGCGGACGTGCAGCGCGTCCAGCGCCTCGCGCGCCGTGATGCCGTACCTGAGCAGCACTTCGTACGCCAGCTGCGCGCGCCCGAGCTCGTTGTTGCACGTGAAGCAGTTGAGTGGCTTTTCCATGCTCCGGTACAGCTTGAGAGTCGGGCACGTGCTCTCAACACGCCGGTGTTGACGCTCAAATCCGTGGGATGATAGTCATAGGTATCGCATCACGAGTATCGACGTACGCAAGTCATGGCATATCTGCCCGATCACGAGCATGCTCTGCGTCGCGAGTGACGTTTACGGAAAGGAAGAGAGATCAAGGTCGGCTAAACATGAGTGTCGCTTTGCATGGTCCGATCCGCGACGTGCGGCGATGGTCCCGACCGTTTCCGATCGCGTGCTGCGACCGCCGTTTCTGAGCTCTCGCACGGTGGCGCCGAGCCCGCAATGCGTAGCGACGATGATGGCAACGAGCAGCGGCGCCGGGACACGCACATGAGCGCTCCGGCTCCCGATGGCGGGACGCCGCCGCTCGTCAAGCACATCGAGGCGCACGAGACGCGCATGCAGGAGCTGCGCGACATTGCGTCGTCGCTCTTGCCGCACGACCCTCGACGCGTGCACGACGTCGTTTTCAGAAGATTTCACCTGCGCTCGGATCTCGAAGCTGAGCGGGCGTCGCGCCAGCGTGGCCTGCCGTGGGGATCGGTACCACGGCCCTCGGAGATGCTCGGGCTCTCAAAAAGAGCGCTGAGCAAGGACGACCTTGCGTACTCTGAACGCTGCATGCGTGACTACCTGCGCTGGCTCGCCAGGTCCCTGCGTGCGCTTCACCAGCAAGGCCGGGAGTCTGCGTTACACCGCCTGGTGACGCTTGCGGACGCGCACGACTCGCACGGCCTGCCACTGTATCCGGGCGACGTCCTCGACTCGAGCGTCACTGCTTCTTACTTTGGGATACTGAGTTTCTCGCACCAGTCCATCTACCTCGGCGGCGGCTTCATTGCGCACGCCGCGCCCACGCGGCGATCCACGCAGCGGTACAAGAGCGGCGTCGTTGCGTCTGCGAAAGCGTGCTTTAGAGAGAGGGAGTTGAGTTCCATTCTGTCCGTTGCTCGCCTAGTCGACGTCGAGCCCAGGGGGATGCTGACGTCTCGAACGGCTGCCGTAGCGGATGGTCGGATGCATGCAGGGGAGGACGCGTCAGGTGGCGTGGGCGTCGGCGTCGTTCCGACGTGTGCACACGAGCGTGCGCTCAGAATCGGAACGGCGCTGCAGTGCACTGGCATCTACGGCTACAACATCGGCACGCTAAACTGCCAGTGTTTTATTAACGCAGTGTGCGGGGCAGGATGGGTGTCGCAGGGGGTGCGAAGCACGGCGCGCATGGTCGTCGTGCTTGCTTTCGCCGCACTCGTGCTGGGCGCACTCGCTTTCGTCCTCGTGGGAGCCATGCACTCGCCAGCAGAAGCGGGAGCCAGTTATAGACGGTGAAAAGAGTCCTTCAGGTTTGATCGCCCGCGTCATGCACATGCGTCATTCACATGCCCGTCGGAAAATTACACCGCCCTCGGCCGTAGACTGAGCGCCTCGAAGAAAAAGCTAGGCGCGGCGGTTGGTGCTGCGCGCGACATGTTGGACGGCCAGTCTTTGTCCTGCGTGTCAGGCGGACACTCGTCGCATGTGCGACACGAGCAGAGGCACGTCGCCTTGGAACGTGGTGGTGCCGGTGTGCGTCAGCCTGGACGTCAGGTCGATCCAGATCTTTCCTCCGAGCTGCTGCCACCGCCTGCAGAAGCCGTAGTCCTCCGAAAGGTACCGCCTCGAGTCGGGGTCGATGAAGCACTGGAAAAAGTCATACATGTGATCGTTCAGCGCGTCCATTCCGGTCAGATCGTTGACGTACTTGATGCTGTCCCCCCTGTCGTCTATGATGCGCTCCAGTGCCTGGCGCTGGATGCACATGAATCCGGTCGCGCCGTCGAGCGACTCGAGGAAGCCGTCACGGACCGCGCGAGGCTTGTCGCCCGGCCCGGAGGAGAAGTTGACTGCGTACTTTAAGCACAGCTGGTGCATCGGAACCTGCGCGGGGTCCGCGCCCGCGTAGAGCCGTGACGCTGCCCTCACTCCCTGCGCAAAGTCCATGATTTTGCAGGGGTACGCTCCGCAGCAAACGGGCTCGTTGAATGCAAGCAGGCGCAGCACGGCCTGCGGTGCGAACCCAATGTCCGCGTCGACGAACAGCAAATGCGTGAAATGCGGGCCGCGGCCGTCGTTCATTCCACGGAGGAAGTACGCGCAGAGAGTGTTGCGCGCCCGGGGGATCAGCGACTCGTTGCTCAGCAGCTTGACCTCGTGCTGGACCCCGTGCGAGGTCAGCGCAGACTGCAGGTGAAACAGCGAGAGCGCGTACGTGGCGGTCACCATGCCGCCATAAGCCGGCGTGGCAATCATCAGGCGGACCTTGCTCAGGTCCGACGCCCACGTCCCGCTTGGCGGCCATGCATGTCCCTCCCCTTCTGCGCCTCCTGCTGCAGCACCTGCTGGGGACTGCTGGCGGCGGTGAGGTACTTGACCACCCTGCAAACCCTCCTGCATTGCCGAATCTGCTGGTCCAGCATTTGAACCGGCTCCCCGCTGCTGCTCGCTGCTCATCATCGGCCGCGCGTGCACAGCCTCTTACCAGTGTTACCTTACCGTGTGGAGACACCGACGCGTGTGTTGTGCGCGAACGCGCGCGGCAGATCAGTCGGGATCCCACACATAAGGCACCACAGTCAGCAACAGCTCCAGCGGCGGAGAGGAGCATCACATGGCCGACGCAGCGCTTCCGCGCAAGAGGTTCGGCAGGAACCGTCGAAAGTACCAGCGGTCGTCCCCGGCTTCGCCCAGAGGGTTCGGGGCGGGACGGGGGTTGAGTGGTGATGACGGCGATTTCGCAGCCTCGCGCCGCGCGCCAGCAGAGCTCCAACGGTCGCCCTCTCTGCGCGGCCCGCGCCTGCGACGTGGCAGCAACAAGAACACGTCTGCTGACCTGCAGATCGAAGCACAAAAGATCGCTCTGTTTCGGGCTATGGCATTAAAACGGCGCGACTCCAGGGTGCAGGGCCGGGTCAAGCGGCGGTGGAGCGCTGAGGACGGTGATTACCAGCGCCACACGAGGCTCAACGCCGAGTGCGCGTCGCTCGCTGCTGCTTCGTGGCAGCGCGCAATGGATTACGTGCTGCACGCGAGCGGCGGCAGCGAGCGAAGCGCCACGCGAATCCTCGATGCTGTTCCCGATGCCGGGGCGGAAGAAGGGAGCAGCGCGTACATTGCCGCGCGGGCACTGGAGATCGCGAGCGGTGCAGTTGACGAAAAGGGCGCACCGCAGTGCCCTGCCGCCGCCGACAACAGCCCCGGGCCCGCGGATGGCGCAAGCACCTCGAGCTCCGGGGCGCGCGCCGAAATCGATACCGAGGAGCCGGAAGATGGTGCGCGGTGCTCGGGCGAGCCCGCGGCGGTCCATGCCGGACCGGAAGAAGGGCTCCGCGCAAGCGCACTGCGCGTAGACGATGAAGCACTGCTTCCCGGCACGGTCATCTACCGCTGCCTGCGCAACGAGCTCGCTGTCCTCAACGAGCGCCACTCGGCCATCTCTGTCGGGGCAGGAGTCGTCGTGGACCTGTGCCAGCCTCTTCCCTTCCCCAAGATGGTGGAAATTGTGCTCAGGGACAACAAGTCGCGAGCATTTGTGCGCGCGAGGCTGCTGAAGGACGTGTTTGCCGACGCCTTTGGGACGTCAAACGACGGGGTGCTGTGGCACGCTCTGCGAGAGGACGGAGATGCGCCGCCGACGCTGAAGGAGAGGATGCGACGCAGCGCCTGCGCCCTGCTGAGCCTCGGGCCTTGCTGGTTCAATCCCGTCACGTCGAGCTGCTGGCACCATACGAATGTGTGGCTAGGACTGGGATGGCGCCCCGGCAGACCACAGGATGTCGGCGTTCTCACCGGTGAGGTGGGTCGTCTCACGAGCAGCATCACCAGGACCTCGAGGCCGCTCTCGACGGAGGAGACTGCGACGTCCGTGGTGAAAATCGCGACCGCGCTTCTCAACGTCGTCGTGAGTATGAGACGGGGCAACGGTGAGAGCGAGGCGCGCTCCGACCAAGGCACCGGCGCACAGGGTGGAGACAGCACCCGGGCCCCGTGACAGAATAGAATAGCATGATTGAGACCATTGCGCTCCGGGATACGTGTATCGATGCGCCGCCGCGGTACCGTGGCAGCCTCTGGGGCGTTGACATTATTGCTCGTCGGCGCTTCCGAGCGGTAGCGCCGCCGCGGCCTTGCCGCTCGGTCGCTGCTGCTGCGGCGGCGGGTTTGCCCCCGCCGCGGCCGCTCGGATTGCAGCGTCGGCGGCGCGCGCCGCAGCTCGCTCCTGCTGCGTGAGCGTGCGCTGGGGCGAGGGCTGAGCTTCTACATGCGACGACGATGCCTGCCCTGTCGCAGGTGCGCCTGCCGAGGACGGCACCTCAGTTGGCTCCGGCATTGGGCCCTGCGGATCACGGGCGCTTGTAGAGGCCGAGGAAGCAGAAGCAGAAGCCACGTGCATTGCCGCCGATGCGCCCGCGCCGTCATTTTTCCGAACCTGTGCAGGTACACCCTGCTGACGCAGCGGAGGCATGGCAGACAGGGTGAGACTGTGCCCGGGCCCGAGTGCACTGTCGTCCATCGGCCTCGAGTACGCCGCGTTCGCCGTGTCGACGTCTGCTGGTCCGCTTCCCACCTGCTGCATCGCATGTACCATCGCGGCGCTCGCGGCCAGGCTGGATCCATCAGAGGAATCTTTTGTGCGGCTGCTGCCGGGTACAGCTGCTGGCGCATTGGACTGAAGGTGCTGGCCGTCCTGCGCCACGTTTGCTTCTCCGACCAGCTGTGCCTGCACCAGCTGCGCCTGCTGCGCCTGCTGCGCCTGCTGCGCCTGCTGCGCCTGCTGCGCCTGCTGCGCCTGCTGCGCCTGCTGCGCCTGCTGCGCCTGCTGCGCTTGCCGCGCTTGCTGCGCCTGCGCTAGCTGCGCTTGCTGCGCCTGCTGCATAAAGGCGTATGCCTGTTGCTGTTGCTGCTGCCGCTGCTGCTGTGCCAGCTGCGCCGCCGCCTGCTGCTGCGCCAGCTGCGCCGCCGCCTGCTGCTGCGCTTGCTGCTGCGCCTGTTGCTGCTGCTGCATGAAGTGCATCATCTGCCGCTGCGCGGATGCTGCAGCGTCCAACGTAGTCTGCGTGCTTGTGGCCTCCGACGAGGATTGCACGTCGCGTGACGGTTGCCGCGCTGATGCGGACGTCAGCGCTGACCGTAGATTGTCGAGTCCGCCCTGCGGGCCGCCGTCGTCGATGTCTTCCGCGGCGCCCCGTTCGTCGCCTCCGGAACCGCCTTCCAATTCATCTTCGTCATCGTCATCCTCGCCCATGCCGATGCGGGCTGCCATCAGCGCAGCATTGGCAGCACGGTTGGCTCCGCTCCCGGTGCCGAGACGATTATGGCCGGCTCCGCGCTCGTTTTCCTCCCGCGATGCACTCGCACGCCGCTCCCCCGGGGCTACACCAGAGGTGTTAAAGTTAGTAGAGTCGCTGTCTGTCTCTGAGCGCTGGCGGGAGGCGCTGGACGTCTCGGCAAGGCGACGCTTACGTCGGTTTGCACGTACATAACTGACGACAGCGATGCCCACAACCAGCAGCAGCGCCGCAGCCGCCATGAGGATGAGATGCATGTTGCGCCGCACGAAATCCTTGATCTTGGACATGCGCGATCCACTGCCGCGAGTACCGCTATCCTTAGAAGGGGCGGCGCTGCCGTTTGGCCTGGAAGCTCCCGGCGCACCAGAAGCCTCCTGCTGGGCGATAGGTCCTTGTTGAGCGACACCAGCGTCAGGCTGCACCAGGACGCCTTCTCCCCCACCGACACCGAGCTGCGACGCCGGCGCGGGGACGACGGAGGCTGCGGCGTGCTGGTGCTGCCGTGCTGCGCCCGCAGCGTCTGCTGCTCCGACCATCGCCGCCGCGGAGGGCGGCGGCGGGGGCGCATTGTGAATATCCCTGGCCGCATGAAGCAGGGACGATCGAAAGGTGGTTGCGAGGTTAGATGGTCCGGAGGACCCCCACCGCCTTGCACCTGCGGGGGCGCTGCCGCGCGGCGGCGCCGACTGAGACGGCGTCGGCGACGGCTGCGCCATACCGACTTGGACTTCGTGGGTGTTACGCGACGGCACGGACGCCATGGCAACGCTGCAGCTACCCAGAGTCAGGGTCGCGGGCGTACGTGGTAACACACGCGCAGATGCGGCTCGTTGCAACGCTTGCAAATTCTACGGTATGTCGACAAGACATCGAACGAGCGGCGCGCAGCATTCCGGCCAGAGACAAAGGGCGGGCGTCTAATGCCTGCACTCTAGCGTTTGCGGCGCACGCTTTCTCATGCATGCCAGGGGGGACAGCCCTCTTCTCCGGCACGGCGTCGTCCTCTCACTCCTCGTCCTCGGCGGCGTCCAGATCGCGCTCTGGGTTGACGTACACTTTGAGCTCCGGCGGAAGGGCAAACGGTGACTTGTTGGACGGATCAAAGAACTCCTTCAGACACGGTTCTTTGGTGAACATGGCGTAGTAAGGGCCCACGTACACCCTGTCCTTGATGTCTCCGGTCTTGAGCCTCTTCTCCAAAGGTTTGCCGTCGGTGCGCAGACTCGCCACGCCGGCTGGCTTGATGCCGCGGGACACTGCCTCCTCAAACACGCGCGCCACCTCGTGAACGCCAGAAATACCTTTGCGCTTCTTCTCCCACTGGATCTTGCCGTCGCAGTGCCCAGGCGACTCGCCGCAGGCGGTGCGATCCATCTCTGCGACCAGCTCGCCGTAAGAGACCACGCCGTCGAAACCGAATGTGGACAGATACTTGCCCTCGAGCTTCTCAAACGTCTCCAGCGGTAGCTTGCGCAGGTGCTCCACGTAATTGGCAATCGTGCGTTCCACGTCAATGTCGCGACGCGTGCGCGTGCGCGTGCGCTTCTTGCCCCCGTCCCTCGCGCCGCGCTTTCCACCCTTGGCAGTCGGAGGCCTCCCGCGCTTCGCCCCTTTGCCCCCGCGCCCCGTGCCAGACGTCCCGCGGCGTGGAGATGATCGTGACGAGGCAGACCTGGACCTGGACCTGGACCTGGACCTGGACCTGGACCTGGACCTGGACCTGGACACGGACCTGGACACGGACCTGGACGCGGAACGCGATCTGGACACCGAGCGCGACCTGGATCGCGCGCGCCGGCCACCACGATAAGTCGAACGGGACTCTGAGCGCTGACGCCTTGACGACCTTGCCTTTCCCGTGCGGTGGCGGCTTCTGCGCTCGCCTCGGTGAGATCGAGATCGAGACGAGTAAGAGGACGCAGACACGGAGGACCTTGAGCGACGACGTCTCCGCGCAGCTGTCCTTCCGTGCTTGCGGTCGCGGCTGCGGCTGCGACTCCTCGCAGAGCGGCCGGACGCCGCAGAAGACGAAGCAGAGACGCTTCTCGTTCGGCTGCGATCGCTGCGGTCACGGCTGCTGCTGCGGCTGTAGTCCCTGCCGCGCCTTGACTTGTCGGCGCGACCGCGGCGATGCTTGTCGTTGGCCCTGCCGCGCGCCTTGGGGGAGCGAGCCCTCTTGCCTGCCCCGGTCCCGCTTCCAGCTGCGCTACCACCATCACCCGCGTGGGACCTCGAGCCGCTTGCCTTGGCGGCATTCGCCTTGCGCGGCCTCCCGCGGTTCTTGGTTGGAGCGGCTGCAGCGCCGGTCGCACCCTCGTCCTCGGAGAAGGCGCGCCCCGTTCCGGACGCGCGTCGTCCCTCCCTCGCCTTCTCCGGAGATGCGTCCCCCTCGCGGCTGCTGCGACGATCCGCGGCGGCCTTGCTGCTGCTCCGGCGCCGTGGGGATGGCGAGCGGGACGGCGAACGAGAGGGAGACCTCGAAGCGGAAGCGGAGCGCGACGGAGAGCGCGACGGAGAGCGCGACGGAGAGCGCGACGGAGAGCGCGACGGAGAGCGCGACGGCGATCGAGACGCGGATCGCGGTGATTTCGAGGCTGGCGACGCTGCACGGTGTGCAGAGCTCTTTCGTCCAGTTGCGGAATCCTTGGTCATACTTTCTTCCTTAACGTTGCTCAGACCTTGTACTTTTGTGACGACAGCTTGTCCGCGCCGTCAGCACTTTGCGCTTGTGAACTGGATGAGTGACGAAGAGCATTCAAGTGGAGTTTGCGCGTGGGTGCGAGCTCTATATTAGGTTGCCGAGCCAGGTTGCTTATTTTCCACAGCGGAGCGTGCCGCTCTCTCACATTGCGCCGTGGCCCGGACGCGATGCCGCGGCGCTGCAATTTGGCTTCTGTGAGCTTTCTGCTTAACCGCCTTTACAAAGCAAGCGTCTCTCGGTTCCTACTCGAAGTTGACTGCGCGCACTGCAAGGGCCGCGCACACGCACTGGACTGCGAGCGTCGCGCACGGAAATAGCAATGCCGGGACGGAAGCGCCGCACGCGTCAAGTGTCCGACAAGGCGAGGCCAGCCGGGGCGGAGCACGAGCACGATGGCGGCGGGGCGGCAGGCAAGCGGTCGCGCGCCGGCGCTGCGCCGGGGCCCGTGTCGCGCGGGGGTGCATCATTACACGCTTGCGGTGGCGACGGCAAGGAGAGCGGGGAGAAAGGCACCCACGACGTGGGCCAGATGCTGAAGATTGCAACCGAGCAGCTCGCGCGTCGGATCCGGCATCTGTCTCGCGCTGAAGTAGACGACGTGCCGAGCAGGACTGGCGCCAGCGTCAAGGTCAGGATGCAGCGCAGCCGGCTCGGGTGGGACCCGGGCGACGACCTGTCGATGGACAACATGCCTCGCTGCGCAGAGGAGGCCGTCGCGCCGGCTTACCTGCTGCAGCCCCACCTGTGCCGCACCATCCTGCAGGGCGTGCTGGAGCGCGACGGTCTGGTGCCGGACGCCATCCAGTGCGACGAGAGGCTGATGCACATGGTGTCCCACATCGTGCGCGAGCACGGCGTGATTGTCATCAAGAGCCCCGTCGTGCAGCAGATGCACGTCGTCGAGGTTACGGACGTCTCGATCACGCCGCCCGAGGGAAAGCAGAGCCGCAACTACGTGTGCCCGATGACGGCAACGGAGGCGACGCTGACGCGCAACAGCTACCAGGTGACTGTGCTCGTCAACATCCGGCACAGCGTGTACGTCCCGAGACCGGGGCACCGCGTGGAGGGCCTGCAGAGCGCGCGCACGGGCGGCGCGAGGACCAGCCAGACGATCTGCACCTCGATTCCGAGCATGGACAATCCCGGCGTCGACGTGCTGGCCGACACGGACGACCCCCGCGCCAGCATCAGCCTGTGGAGCAGCTGTGCCGCAGCCGGCCGCCTGCGCTTCGAGCCGCCGCCGGGGTACAAGCTGGTGTCGGTCAAGCTGCTGACCAACCACGTGCTGACCACGCTGACGGCCGCGGTCGGCGGCGCGTGGTGCCACCTGTCCAGCGGACCGACGCGCGACACGAACGAGATGTTCGAGCTCGGCGTCAGGCGCGTCGTCAAGGGCCAGAGCAAGATCCTGCTGCAGCAGGAGCAGCCGGCGTTTAACTTTATCACGGTGCACCCCGGCCTGACCGGCAAGGCCACGTGGGTGGCGTCCCTCAGGGCGCGCCTGCAGTCCAAGATGCGCAGCACGTCGACGACGTACGTGTTCGTGCGGTGCGGCGACCAGGGGACGGCCGCGGACGTGACGATGTGGTGCACGCTGCCGTACGTCAAGCTGGACATCCCGCCGCTCGCGCTGCTGCGCATCCTTGGCGTGCCGAACGCGCAGGTGGCCGCGCGCATGGTCGCCAGCGGCGGGATGACGAGCGGCACGGACGAGCCGCGGCCGGGGTCGATGTTTGCGTCTCCCGCGACGCGGGCGCTCGAGGCCTGGGTGCGGTCCGTGCTGCTGACGCGGCGCCCGAAGGACAGCTTCCCGGACCTGGACACGGCGACCGAGAACGACATCATGGTGTGGATCGCGCAGAGCGGGACGACCAACACGAGGCCGGAGGACTGCATCCGGCACGTGCGGCACCTGATCGCCAACGAGTTCATGCCCTGCATGGGCCTGTCGTCGGACCCGCTCGCGCTGGCGCGCAAGGCGCGCATGCTCGCATTCATGATGTACCGCATCGCGCGCGTGGTCCGCGGCGAGGAGAAGCCGGACAACCGCGACCACTGCGGGAACAAGCAGGTCGACGGCGCGGCGGACCTGCTGGCGCAGCTGATCCGGCAGCAGCACCGCAACGTCGTGCGCTCCTTCGCGGCGCACGCGCGCGCGCAGATCGACGCCAGCGCGCAGCTGGACGTCGCGCGCTCCTTCAACGGGCGGCGCATCGGCGACCACGAGGCGTACTCGCTGAGCACGGGGAACTGGGGCCTGCAAAAGGGCGGCAGCACGCAGAAGGGCGCCGCGCAGCACCAGAGCCGCCAGGGATTCGCGTGCACCGTGTCGCAGCTGCGGCGCATCAGCATGCAGGTGGACCGCAAGGGGAAGCACGCGATGCCGCGCCAGGTGTCGATCACGGCGTGGGGCTTCATCTGCCCCGTCGAGT
>Ga0180431_10004660_pt1 | contig 17029 bp, 8 predicted proteins | sample SS_ome_11_FD_132459 | JGI IMG/M metagenome (GOLD analysis project Ga0180431, IMG submission 132459) | Hypersaline lake sediment archaeal communities from the Salton Sea, California, USA - SS_1_MS_1 metaG | ecosystem: Environmental > Aquatic > Non-marine Saline and Alkaline > Hypersaline >... | reverse complement strand
TTCGCTATCTCAGCGGGTTCTGCCTCGGCGTGGATTCGGTCTCTCCCCGAGTCCGAATCGTCAAACCCGCGGAGGGAACTCACCGGGCGACCGTCGAAAGAATATTCCGGGCCACGGCCTCGGACGGAGGTTCGGGTCTGGGGTGCGAGTCCGTCGGGATGGAACTGGACGGGGACCGGCTCATTACGGAGTTTGATCCCGAGCTCGACTTGATGGTGGCCGAGGTGGACACCCCCCTGTCCCCCGGCAGGCACGTACTCAGGGTCTGGGCGGAGGACCGCGCCGGGAACCGTTCCGAATCCAGATCCGCGTTTTGGGTTGACGAGCCGAGTTCAGGCCCGTAAGCTCTCATGCGCGACGTGCATGGACCCTTCCGGATTCGTGCATGATTCAGGCGGCCGGGGACATCGGATCGCGTGCCCTCTATCTTCCTTCCGGAATCGACAACCGATGCGTCACGCGGCATTCGTTCACCTGCATAACCACTCCCACTACAGCCTTCTGGACGGCGCGATGAAGGTCGAGAACATGATCGCCGCGGCTCAGAAGGCCCGCATGCCCGCGCTGGCCCTTACCGACCACGGCAATCTCTTCGGCGCCGTCGAGTTCTACATGAAAGCCACGGCCAAGGGGATCAAGCCCATCGTGGGGTGCGAGGTCTACGTCGCCCGGGAGTCGCGGCACAGACGCAGGGAAGAGGGGCTCCATTCGGAGAGATCCCATCACCTGATCCTGCTGGCCCGAGATCGTCGCGGCTACCAGAATCTGTTGAAGCTGTGTTCGCTGGGATACCTTGAGGGTTTCTACTACCGCCCCCGAATCGACAAGGAGATCCTTGCGGAGTACGGCGAAGGGTTGCTCGGGCTCAGTGCCTGCCTTCGGGGCGAAATCGCCTCCTCGGTTCTTTCCGGGCGAATGGACGACGCGTGCCGTACGGCGGAGTGGTTCCGGGACCTGTTCGGCCCGGACGGGTTCTACCTGGAGATCCAGGACCACGGAATGGAGGAGGACCGGGACGCCGTTCGAGGCATCCTGGAGGTCAGCCGAAAAACCGGGATCCCCGTCGTGGCGACCAACGACTGTCACTACCTGGACCGGGAACACGCCCGCGCCCAGGATATCCTGGTCTGTATCCAGACCGGGAAAGACCTCAGCGATCCGGGCCGTCTGCGTCTGGCGACCGAGGAATTCTACTTCAAGACGCCCGAGGAGATGGCGGTTCTGTTCGCCGAAGTCCCCGAGGCCATCCGCAATACCATCGAGGTGGCCGAGAAGTGCAACCTCGAGATCGAGCTGGGGAAGATTCTCCTGCCCGATTTCCCACTCCCCGAGGAATATACGAGCGCCGACGAGTATATGGAGATTCTGGCGCGCAAGGGCCTCGAAGAACGCTATGAGCGGCTGACTCCCGAAATCGAAGAGCGCTTTCGGGCGGAGGTCGCCATGATCGGTCAGATGGGTTTTGCCAGCTACTTCCTGATCATCCGGGACCTGATCGAAGCCGCCCGCGAGAAAGGGATCCCCGTGGGACCCGGCCGCGGATCGGCCGCCGGCTGCCTCATCGCGTATTCTCTGGGGATCACGGAACTGGACCCGCTCGAACACGATCTTCTCTTCGAGAGATTCCTCAATCCCGAGCGGATCGGGATGCCGGACATCGATATCGATTTCTGTTTCGAACGGCGCGGCGAGGTACTGGAGTACGCCGTGCAGCGGTACGGCCAGGACAACGTTTGTCAGATCATCACCTTCGGAACCATGGCCGCCCGGGCCGCCATTCGCGACGTGGGTCGTGTGCTGGGACTTGCCTATGCCGAAGTCGATCGGATCGCGAAGCTCGTGCCCACGGATCTGGGTATCACCCTTCAAGCCGCCCTGGACAAGAACCCCGAGTTGGCCGACCTTGCGGAATCGGACCCGCGCGTGAAGGAACTCATCGGCCATGCGAAAACCCTGGAGGGGCTCGCGAGGCACGCCTCGACCCACGCGGCCGGAGTTCTCATCACGCCGGGCCGGCTGGTCGACTACGTTCCCCTGTACAAGTCGAGCAAGGGCGAAATCACAACCCAGTATGACATGAAATCGGTGGAGAAAATCGGTCTTCTCAAGATGGATATCCTGGGTCTTCGAACGCTCACCGTCATCGAAAACACACTGCGGCTGGTCGAGCAGCACACGGGTCGCGCGCTTTCCTCCTCAGAGATTCCCCTGGACGACCCCCACGCATACGAGATGCTTTCCGAGGGGTCCACCGTGGCGATCTTCCAGCTGGAGTCCGGGGGCATGCGGGACCTCCTGCGCCGGCTGAAGCCGACGGCCTTCGACGATATCGTGGCGGTCAACGCCCTTCACCGGCCGGGCCCGCTCAGCAGCGGCATGGTGGATGATTTCATTTCCCGGAAGCATGGGCTGAAGACGATCGAATATCTCCACTCGATCCTGGAACCCATCCTGAAGGAAACGTACGGTGTCATCCTGTATCAGGAGCAGGTGATGCGGATCGCCGCGGAGATGGGAGGATTCTCCCTCGGCCAGGCGGACATTCTGCGGAGGGCAATGGGGAAGAAGGAGCCCGAGGCCATGGCTCGGCAGCGGGAGCTGTTCCTCGACGGCGCATCGAAGAGGAAGATTTCCAAGAGCGTTGCGGAGCGGATATTCGACCTCATGGCCCATTTTGCCGGATACGGGTTCAACAAGTCCCACTCCGCCGCCTACGCCCTGCTCTCTCTCAGGACCGCCTATCTGAAGGCGCACTATCCGAAAGAGTTCATGGCCGCCACCCTTTCGTCGGAGATGGGGAACAGCGACCGCGTTCTGGTGTTGATTGATGAGTGCAGACGCATGGGGATTCCGGTTCTTCCCCCCGACGTTAATGAGTCGGAGGAGAACTTCACCGTCGTGAGCGAGGGCATCCGCTTTGGACTGAGCGCCGTGAAGAACATCGGCGTTTCAGCGGCCAAAGCCATTGTGGATGCCCGCAAGAAAGAGGGACGCTTTCGCTCGCTACGGCACCTCTCCACGGTGACGGATCTTCGAAGCATCAACCGTCGAGTCCTCGAATCGCTGGCGATGGCGGGAGGGATGGACAGCCTGGGAGGGCACCGGGCGCAGCTGATGGCGGAGGTGTCCAGGGCCCTGGAGGGAGGGCTTCGAATCCAGCGCGACCGCGAGCGCGGGCAGGCGTCTCTCTTTGGAGAGGGAGACGTCGAGATCGCGGTCGAGAACCTCCCGGATGTGGAACCCTGGAGCGAAGAGGAGATCATGCGACAGGAGCGGGACGCGCTGGGATTCTATCTCTCGAGCCACCCGCTCGATCGCTACCGGGCGGAAATTGAGACCTGTTCTACGGTCGCCGTGTCAGCGCTTCGGGAGCTGGGGGATTCGGTGTCGGTCCGTCTGGGCGGAATCCTGACGGGGGTCAAGACCACCGTAGACCGCAAAGGAAACAGCATGGCCTTCGCCACCCTCGAAGACTTCACGGGAACCGTCGAACTCCTGGTGTTCTCGGATCCGTACGGGAAGTTCCAGACGCTCATCCAGCCCGAATCGCCCGTCCTGGTTACGGGCCGGACAACCTGCCGCGAGAACGAGGAACCGAAGATCATCGTGGGCAAGGTGGTTTCCCTCTCGGGCACGCTGGATGACATTCCCGCCGCCGTCCATCTTCGAATCCGGGCGGATCGACTCGATGAGGTTCTCGTGCGAGACCTGGAAAATCTGCTGGAGCGGTATCCCGGGAACAGCCGGATTCTCTTTCATCTGGTGGCGGAAGACCGGGGGGAAATCGAAATGAACGTCCGGGAGAAGCGGATCGCCCCGAAAAGGGAAGTGGTGGACGAGCTCCGTCGGCTCGTGGGCGAGCAGGATGTCTGGGTGGCAACATGCCCGGTGGACGATTGGGCCTAGGGACCTGTTCCGAGAGGATGCGCACGGGCCTTGTGCCTGGGCGGAGATTCCGCGGCCGCCCGGGCTACGGCGGCAGGGGGGCGATTTCCGATCGAGGTAGCCGCTCGCGGCGTTGACATACGTGCCGCCCGGTCTTCTGCTCCGGCCGACTTTCCCCCCGGCCGGCCCCGTGTGATGGCGACCCGTGCTTTTGGCGCGAGCGCCGGAGTCCTGTCGCGCTCGCGAGTCTGTGCCCCCGAGTTCCCCCGGAGCGTATGCGATCTGTAACCGCCGGTTTTCCGTCTTTCGAGTCCCGGCTTGCGGCTCTCGATTCTCCCCGCGGAATGGGGTTGACAGCCCTCGTAGGAGGTTGCTACTTTTGGAGATTGGTGGATGGTCGATGGACAATCTCGACGACAATGGAGGATGGGGGAGATGAGGCGAGCACTTGGATGCGCGGTTCTGATCATGTCCGTGGCTTCGGCCGGTACAGTGAGCGCCCAGGATCCGGGTCTCCGTCGGCTGGTGGATTGCCCGACGGCGGAGGTCCTCGAGCGGGGAAGCTACGCCTTCAACACACTGGTCTACCCCGAGGGGGGCGCCCTGGTGGGCGTGGGCATCGGGCTTCTTCATAATCTCTCCGTCGGGTTCACCTACGGCGGTCTCGAGGTGATCGGTTCAGGAGAACCGGACTGGAATCCACGGGTCGAGTTTCAGGCGCGGCTCAAGCTGATCCAGGAATCCTTTGCGCTGCCCGCGATTGCCCTGGGTTTTGACTCGCAGGGCTTTGGGCGCTATTTTGAAGACTTTCCGGACGAAGCCGTCGAGCCGGATCCCGAGCGGCGCCTTCGGGTGGAGCGGTACCAGGTCAAATCCAAGGGTTTCTACGCGGTGGGGTCCAAGCACTACGTGTTCCTGGGGACTCTGGGGCTGCACGGCGGCGTCAACTACTCGCTGGAGAACGAAGACGACGACGAAGCCCTCAACTTCTTCTTCGGTGTGGAGAAGAGCCTGTCCCCGGAGCTGTCGCTGCTGGCGGAGTACGACATGGCCGTCAACGACAATCAGGACAACGAGGCTTTCGGCGACGGTGTGGGGTATCTCAACATCGGGCTCTCATGGATTTTCGCCGAGAGGCTTCGGATCGAGGTAGATCTCCGCAACTTGTTCGAGAACTCCGAGGGAGAGTTCAAGGAAGTGGGACAGTGGAGTCGGGGGATCCAGATCGAATACCTCGAGTACTTCTAGGAGCGAGCCGTGGCAAAGGACGCCGGCGGGCCGGGGGGATGGCTGGATTTTGAAAAGCCTCTGATCGAGCTGGAGAGGCGAATCAGCGACCTCCAGGCTCTCTCGGAATCGGAGGGATATGAGATTCGGGAGGACCTGGCGGACCTGGAGAAGCGCGCCGCCAAGATGCGCCGGGAGATCTACAGCAAGCTGACCCCCTGGCAGCGCGTTCAGTTGGCCCGTCATCCCAAACGTCCCTGCGCCTTGAACTACATCGAGGAGATGGCGGACGGTTTCATCGAGCTCCACGGGGATCGCCTGTTTCGAGACGATCCGGCCATTGTGTCGGGTCTGATGACCATGGGCGGGCGGCAAATGTCCCTGGTTGCGCAGCAGAAGGGGCGGGACACCAAAGAGAGCATTCGGCGCAATTTCGGAATGGCGCACCCGGAAGGGTACCGGAAGGCGCTTCGAATCATGCAGCTGGGCGCGAAGTTCGGCAGACCCCTGGTCACTCTCATTGACACGATGGGGGCTTTCCCGGGGCTGGGAGCGGAGGAGAGGGGGCAGGCGGGAGCCATCGCCAAGAACCTTTTTGAAATGGCGCATCTGCCCTGTCCCATCGTTTCGGTGGTGTTGGGGGAAGGGGGGAGCGGGGGCGCCCTGGGAATCGGGGTGTCGGACGTCATCCTGATGCTCGAGAACGCCGTCTATTCCGTGATTACCCCGGAGGGCTGCGCGGCCATTCTCTGGGCGGATCAATCCAAGGCCGAGCGGGCCGCCGAAGCCATGCGTATCACGGCCCAGGATCTTCTTGATTTAGGAGTGATCGACGGCATCATTCCCGAACCTCTCGGGGGCGCCCACCGGGCACCCCGGGATGCGGCGCATCGAGTTCGGGATGCCGTTCTCTCCAATCTCGCGCGGCTCGACCGGATTCCGGTCAACGAACTCCTTGGACGGCGGGTGGAGAAATACTGGGCGATGGGGATCTACGATGAGGCCGGAACCGGTGGCGAGACGATGCGCGAATCCCTGGATGGGGAAGAGGCGTCCAGCGACGTGGAAATCTGCTGAGGCCGTCGAGACCGGACAAGTTGACAGAAGGCTCCAGGGTCGCTAGCTTGTCCAGGGAGCCGTCGGCCTTCGCTCGTCGGCACGCGAGTGCCGATCCTCAGGAAGCGTGGAAGAGCTCGAGGCGCAGCGGACATCGGAACACGTCCCGCGCGTTACGCGAACGGGCGCGGGGCCAGGAGCGAATCAGCGCCGGCGAGGTCGGGTTGCCGAGCGGGCATGGACGCGTGGCGGTACCCGGTCTTTTTTTATGGGTCGATGGGCCGGCCCGACCCTTATGTGGGCGCCGCCGGGCGCCGCGCGGGGCGGGGTCTTGGAAGGAGGCGTGAAGTGATCGATCAACACCTGCTCGACATTCTCGCCTGCCCGGGGTGCAAGGGAGCCGTTCGCTACGAGGAAGATCGGAACGCCCTCGTGTGCGACCGGTGCCGACTCCGGTTCAGAATCGAAGATGACATTCCGGTCATGCTGTTGGATGAAGCGGAAAATCTGGATGCCTCTTCCGGCTCGGGTTCCGGATGAGGCGGAACCGACCGATGGGCAATGGGGCCGATCGCCGCGTGACACGCGGCCGTCGGGACAGGACGCCATGTGCACGGTAACACATCTCGTCGTGGGTGGGGCCGTGGGCGCGTGGACGGGCCACGGGGCGCTCGCCTTCGCCCTGGGGGTCGTGTCCCACGCGGTTCTGGATGCCGTCCCTCACTACGAGCTCGACGATTTCCGCCTGGATCTGGGGATAACGTTGGTCGCCGTCGGCGGACTCGTGGGATGGGGCTACTGGTTGACTCCGGTGTTCTGGGGTGCCCTGGGAGGCGTCCTCCCCGACGTGGAGATTTTGCTCTGGAAGCTGGGTTTGCTCAGAGACACGCAGATGGTGTTCCCCTCTCATTCCGGACTCATCCGCCACGGCCGGCGGCTCTCTTTCCGAGGGGCGCTCCCCCAGGTTCTGTTGATCATGGGAGCCCTGGGGTGTCTGGTTGTGCTTAGAGGGTGATCCGAGTTCTGGGGTGTCCGGTTGGTTTTCGGGAGATCGTCGCGGTCTAACGTTGAGGGGTTCTGAGGAGTTGGGGGGTGCGCATGCGATGCATCCGAGCCGTCGTTGAGAGAAGGGGAGTCGTCCTGCTGCTGCTGGTGCTGGCGACCTGGGCTGCGGCGATTGCCTTTGCCGAAGCGGAATCGAATCCCCTCGATGTGACGCTCCGCAGCTCCACGGAACAGCGGATTCTGTTCGAGTATCATCCCGGCGACCCGTTCCTGGCTCCCTGGTCCTCCGGCGAAGCCTACGAGATGCTGCAGCTGCCCGGCGCGGCCGTCTCGGGGAGCGAAGGGGCGCCCGGTCTTCCGGCCAGACGCGTGGCCTTCGGGGTTCCGCACGGAGCTCGCGTGGACCTTCGTGTGGTCGCGACGGGAAGTCAGTCTCTCGGCACGCACCGTCTCGCGCCCGTCGCGCGCTGGGAGCCGCCGGCCCATGGGTGGGGACTGGGGAGCGAGATCTACGAAGCGAGTGCTTCGTACTATGCGTCGGACGCGCCCTACCCCGACGACCCGGCCCGGATCGTTCTGGACTCCGTTTTCCGGGGCCAGCGGATCATCGTCGTGGAGCTGGTTCCGTTCCGGTACCGGGCGAAGTCGGGTGCCCTTGAGTTCCTGGGCCCGATGACGGTGGCCCTCGACCTTTCGGGCGGGGAGCCGGAGGGAAGTCCGCCGGGCGTCGATCTCCACGAGGACTGGTTCCGGCGGCGGCTCGGCAACTACGAGTCCGCACGGAACTGGCGTGCGCAGCCGGTCCGGCGGGACGCGCGCAAGGCGCCGGTGGGCTTCGAGCAGGGAACTGACTGGGTGAAACTGGGTATAACTCGAAAGGGCATGTATCGCGTGAGCGGCTCTATGCTGGCCGACGCGGGACTCAGCCTCTCGTCCATCGATCCGAACGCCGTTCGCCTGTTCTCGGGCGGCGGCCGGCCGCTGCCCGAAGATCTGGACCCGGTTCGCGTGAACGGGGACTGGATGGAGGAATGCAGCATCTGGGTGCGGGACGGAGGAACCGCCGGCGTGCTGGACCCGGACGACGAGGTGATTTTCTACGGGTTGGGCGCGCAAGGGTGGGCCGACGACTTCGACGCGAGGCTGGATGAAGGAATTTGGTGGAGAAACGTCTACACCGACACCAGTGTCTACTGGTTGACGACGGGGGGAACGTTCGCCGAACCTCCGCGCCGAATGGACACTCGGCGGCAGGGGTGGGACGCGGCGGATGTGTGTATCCGGACGAGCACGCCCCAGTGGATTCGGGATGAGGAGAACCGCATCGAGAATTTCGAGATCTCCTACGAGGATGGGTGGATGTACACCAACTTCGATAACGCCACCCATGAGCAGCTCATTCCCGTTACCCTCGAGGGCGTCGATACGACTCAGGTGTCCAGGCTGGTCGTTCGTCTGTGCGGCCAGAGAGCTACGGGCGCTCGCCACGAGGCGACCGTCTCGCTCAACGGGGTCCCTCTGGTGACGGCGTCGTGGGTCTCGAGCGGGTTTGCGGATCTGGACGCGCCGGCCCAGTTTGTGGAGGGGGAGAACCTGGTCGGCGTGAAAGTCGCCACATCGGATACGTCCGACGTGGCCGAGATCACTCTCGCATGGATCGACATCCGGTATGGGCGGAGTCTGACGCTGGGCGGGCAGGTTCCCGCGCGATCGCCCGATTCAACGTGCGTGGTTGAATACCAAGCCGAAGGCGCTAACCCCGGCGGGGTGTTCGTCTTTGACGTCACCGAGCATTTTTCTCCGGTTCGTTTGGATTCCGTCCAGATCGAGGGAACGGCCATCGCTTTCCGCGACAGCGCGCGGGCCGACTCCTCGATGCAGTACAGGGTCGTCGCCGATTGGGAATCCTGTGCCTACATTCGAACGGACGATGGGGCCGGCCTGCGGACCGACACGTCTCCGGCCGATGTCGTGATCATCTATCATCCCCTGTTCCGTGACGCGGCCCTGAGCCTGGCCGCGCACCGTTCCGCCGACTGGCGGGTGCGGGCGGTCAGCATTGACGATGTCTACGACGAGTTTTCCTGGGGATTGTTCGACCCCGTCGCCATTCGGGATTTCCTAGCGTTCGCTTCCGGCAATTACACCGACGCCGGAGAAAGGGTGCTGGGATACGCTCTTCTTTTCGGGGACGCGAGCTTCAACTATCGGGCGGAGGGTTCCATCACGATTCCCAATTACGTCCCGTCCTGGCACGGGCGGTATCGCCGGGGACCCGATGATGTCTACTCCACGGATGATTGGTACGCATACCTGGATCCATCGGACGAGCTGATGGACGTGGCCGTCGGGCGGCTTCCCGTGCAGACGCAGGACCAGGCCGAGGCGCTGGTGGAGAAAATCATCGCATACGGTTCGACTTCGGAGTTCGGCCCCTGGCGTACGAGAGCCGTCATCGCCGGCGACGACCTCGGTAAGAAGTGCGTGTTCTCTCCCTGCGAGCCTGTGCACACGATGGATGCGGACGCGCTTGCCATGCAGTACCTCCCCGACGTCCTTGCCCTGGAGAAGATCTATCTGCCCGACTACGCCTACAGCAGCGCGTGCTTCAAGCCCGGTGCCACGGAAGCCTTCCGAGGGGCGCTGGACGAGGGTGCCTTGATCACGCTGTTCATCGGCCATGGAGACCGGTCGAAGCTGGCGGACGAGGAGCTCTACGTGTGGAACTCATCCCAGCCGCCGACCAACGCCGGCCGGCCGACGTTCTTCCTTGCCGGTTCCTGCGACGTCGGGGACTTCGCGCAACCCAGCGGGTCCTCTCTGGGCGAGAATCTTTTGCGCCAGCCGGAATCGGGGGCGGTGGCCGTCTTTTCGTCGACGTACCTCGCCTATAGTCTGTTCAATTACCGGGTGATCCGGGGCCTGTTCTCGAACCTGTTTCCGGACCGCCGGATCTCGGACCGGCCCGTCGGCGATGCACTGATGCTGGGGAAGAACGACGTTCGCTTCAACGGTCTGGAGGCCGGCAAGCTCTACCACAATGAGAGGCTGGAGCTGCTGGGAGACCCGTCGATGCGGCTCGCGACGCCGAGACTTACGGTGGAAGTGACGTCGTCGGATTCGGACCCGATTCGCTTCGTCCGGCGGGACAGCGTCTCGATCCACGGGCAGATCATGCAGGAAGGATCGGAGGCCGTGTGGTTCAACGGCGATGCCTGGATCGAGGCGGGAGGGACGGCGGACACGAGCGGCCATTGGTGTGTGAACCATTTGGGGCAGCCGCTGACGGGCTGTTCGCCCTCGCATATCGACTACAACGTCCCCGGAGCCGCCCTCTTTCGCGGGAGGGCGGCGGTGGTGGGGGGAGTGTTCGACGCGACGTTCGTCGTGCCGTGGGACGCGAAGGAGGGTGATCTGGCGGATGTTCGTGTGTACGTGAGCGACGATCAGATCGACGGCGCCGGAATCGCGGACTCCATTTCCGTCGCGGGGATCGCCGATACGGATGACCTGGAGGGTCCCCGCTTCGCGATGTCAGCCGGCGGTGACGTCGTCGGCAACGGGTCGCGCCTCAGTCCGCAGGGTACGCTGCGGATCTGCTTCGAGGACGACAGCGGCATCAACATCCAGGGCCTGAGCGATACGTCTGCGGTGTTGCTGGTGGTCGACGGCAGTACTTTCGTCGACCTTACGGACGTATGCGAATACGAGACGGGGAGTCACACGCGGGCCTGCGCGGAGCATTCCTATTCGTTCGACACCGGAAGTCATTCGCTCGAGCTTCGTGCCATAGACAACATGGGGAACCGGAACTCGCAGACCTGGAACGTGACGGTGTCTGCGGAGAGGGAACTCCGCTTAAGTCAGGTGTATCCGTACCCGAACCCTTTCATGGAGGGCACGTACCTGTGTTACAGGCTTAGCCGGGATGCCGAGGTCACGGTTCGAATCTTCACCGTGTCGGGTCATCTCATTCGGAAGATCGAGGCGGGTCCCCAGTCCGGAGGACCGCAGCACGTGTTTTGGGACGGGCGTGACGAAGAGATGGACGAGGTTGCCAATGGGGCGTACCTCTTCAAGATCGATGCACGAACGGAAGTGGGCACGGTGAACGCCCTTGGAAAAGCGTTGAGACTCAAGTAAGGCAATCCGGGGAGGATCGGTTTCATGACAAAGATGGTCTGCTTGATCGGCGTTCTTGCACTGGGGATTTTGACTGCGGCGGAAGCCGGCGCGGTGTCGGAAGCGGCGGCGCCCAGCCTGATCATTCCACCGGGCGCGCGCGCCTGCGGATTGGGGCAGAGTTTCATCGGAATTGCCGATGATGCCACGGCCATGTACTGGAATCCTGCGGGCATCGGATTCATGAAGGGCCGCAACGTGGCGCTCATGCACTCTCAGCTCATTCCGGAGCTGGCCGACGACGTCTACTACGAGTACTTCGGGTACACGCAGGAGGTGTCGGGGTTGGGGATGGTGGGCCTGAGTTTCACCTTCCTGACGTACGGCAAGTGGCAGGCGATGGGGGAGAGCGGGGAGCCCGGGGACTTCTTCTCGAGCTACGAATTCGCCATCGGCGCCACCTATAGCTCGCTTCTGAGTGAGAACCTCTCGGCCGGAGTGTCGTTGAAGTTGGTGCACGTGAGTCTGGCGCCGGCGACGGCGACGATCGAGGGAGAGGAGGGCGTCGGCACGAGCTTTGCCGCCGACCTGGGATTCCTCTGGAAGCTGTTCTCGGGGCGGGTGAACCTGGGCGCGAACCTGCAGAACATCGGGCCCGACATCTCTTTCATCGACGTGGAGCAGTCGGCGCCGCTTCCCCGAAATCTGAAGGCGGGTGTGGGGGTGGCCCTGCTGCAGACGGAACTCAATCGCCTGCTGGGGTCTTTCGAGGTAAACGTCCCCCTGACCGGTCTGGAGAGAAAGTTCGATGACTTCTCCGCCTGGTCGGATGACGTCACGTTCAACGGCGGAGTGGAATGGGCCTTCTCCACGTTCCTCGCCCTCAGAGCCGGGTACATCTATGATCCGGACGGCGACATCGAAGGGATGTCCTACGGAGGCGGCCTTCACATTGCCAGCGTCGGGCTCACGGTCGACTACGCCACGGTGCCGAAAGCGCAGGACATCGGCCGAGAGGACAAGTTCTCGATTTCCGTAGGGTTCTAGGATTCTGACGGGAGTCGCCGGCCCGTTTTCACGGAAGGAATTCTTCGCGTATGCGATGCTCGATGTACACGGACGGCCCGCGAATTCTGGGGGGGATTCTCGCCTTGAGCCTCCTGGGCGGGGCGTTGTGGGGGGGAGCGCCGCGAGCGGAAGACCGCCACCGCCCGATTCGAGTGATTTCCCCCTGGCAGGGAGAACGGCCCCCGGTCTCCTCGGTCGTGACGGAAGGGATTCTTGCCGACCGGATTTCCCCCAAGCCTCGAGCCGACGCCCTGCGCGGATTGGCGGCCCAATCCGGCAAGGGGTGGTCCGCGGCGGATCCGGAAACCCTCAGGGTGATCGCCATTCGGGTCGAGTTCGAGCAGTCCGAGGGCATGACTCAGGGACGCTTCCGGATCGAGCCCTACGGGGATCCGGACCTTCCCGAAGCCATCATCGATCCGCCGCCCCACGGTCGCAGCTACTTCATGAAGCACCTGGAGGCGTTGGACTACTTTTACCGAGCGCAATCCTACGGCCGGCTGGCGTTGGACTACGACGTCTTTCCGCAGGCGGAAGACAGCGCCTTCGTCCTGCCGGACATCAGCGTGTACAACCCGGAGGCGAGCCAGTGGAGCTGGACCGTGGAGGGACTCACGCAGCTCTACCGTGACGCGATTGTGCACGCCGACAGCAGCGATCCGGCCGTGTTCAGGGACGCCGACAGTCTGAGCGTGTACGTCGTTTTCCACGCGGGGCCCGATCTCCAGACGGACGTGGCCTACGACTCGCCGAACGACATTCCCTCCTTCACCATTGCGCTGGGTGACAGCGATCGCTTCTACATCCGCCGGCCCGACTCGCTGATGGTCTTCGACGGAATGATGATTCCGGAAACGGTCTCCCAGGATGGACTCATCGGCGCCATCAACGGCGTCCTGGCCCACGAGTTCGGACACATCCTGGGGGCGCTGGATCTCTACAACACGTGCAACTGGCTGACGGGTGTCGGATTCTGGGGGCTCATGGGATCGGGCAATCAGGTCGCCTTCGACCTGGGCCTGGGGGTCGCCGTCGAGGGGATTTTGCCTCCGAGCCTGTGCGCCTGGACCAAGTGGTGGCTGGGATTCCTGGACCCGGAGACCATTTCGGTTTCGGGGACGTATTCTCTCAGGGCCACGGGGCTGCAGGACGGAACGGCCAACGCCTATAGGATTCCCATCAACGGGGATGAGTATTTCCTTCTGGAGAATCGCCAGCGCGACCTGGAGCCCGACCGCATGGAGGGGATTTTCCAGGACCGGGACACGGGCGTGATCATGGGGACGGTGGATACCCTGCGCCTCTACGAGTGCCGCCAGGCGGACCCGGACAGCAGCTGTTTTGCGGACGCGTGGAACTACCACTACGATTTCGGACTCCCGGGCTCCGGCCTGCTCGTGTGGCACATCGACGACGAGCTCATCTGGGAGACGCTTCAGGCGGCGGGCAATGCGATCAATTGCGACTACTGGCGGCGGGGCGTCGATCTGGAAGAGGCCGACGGGATGGAAGATATCGGGAACCCGTACTCGTGGTACGGGCAGGGGAGTGAGTTCGACCCCTTCTTCCGCGGGAACAACGACACCTTCAATGAGACCAGCATTCCCAATTCCAACTCCAATTTCGGAGCGGTGAGCCACGTCGCCGTCACGGACGTCGACACCCTGTCCAACGAGATGAGGTTCACCGTGCGTCTGGGTGCGGGCGTTACCGGCTGGCCGGTGGCCTTTTCGGACACGGTGCGAACGGAGGCCGGTGCCCCGGCCACCGTGGATCTCGACGGTGACGGAACCAAGGAGATCGTGGTCGCGAGGGGAAGCACCGTCTACGCGTTCCACCTGGACGGTGCGGGATTGGTGGAGGGTTGGCCGATCGACACGCGGGATTCCCTGCTGACGCCGGTTGCGGCTCAGGGAGCCGACGGCCGGTTCGGCGCAGTGGTCGTGGGGTCGGCGAGCGGACGGATCTATGCGTGGGTGGACGACGGAACGCCCCTCTTTGCCGGCTCGGATACGCTGGGAGGGATTCGGATTTCTGCCGAAGGGTCGCCCGTGAACCACGTGGCTCTCGGGAGCTTCTGCTCGTGGGGCGGGCAATTCGACGTGGTGGCGGCCGTGGGTGAATCCCTCATGGTATGGGGAGAGCCCTGTGATTGGGGGTGGGAGGCTGGCGGTGAGAAGGCCGATTGCAAGTGGATCGTGGGCTGGGGCGACACGGTTCGCGCCGTGGCGGTCCGCGGATTCGACGAGACGACTTCCGGTCCGGCTCTCCTGGCCGCCCTCGTGGAACCGGATCTCGTTTCCGTCGTCGACGGTGGGGGCGCCGAGCTTCCCGGCTGGCCCGTCTCGCTGCCGGTGGAGAGCGCCGCCGGATATCTGGCGCTGGCGGATTTCGATCGCGCGCCCGACGGCGGGGAGGAAGTCCTCGTGGCCACCCGAGAGGGTCTGGTCACGATGCTGTCCATGGGAGGAGAGACTCTTCCCGGCTGGCCCGTTTCCCTGAGCGGAGGCGTCGTTTCGGCGCCTGCGGTCGGCGATCTCGACGGCGACGGATACCTGGATCTGGCCCTTGGCACGGCGGACGGGCAGATCGAGGTCCTCAATTACACGGGAGCGCCCCTCATCGGCTGGAGGGTCGATAGGATGGAGATGCCAGCGGCCGTATTTGCTGATGTTACAGGCGATTCGGTTGTTGAGCTTATAAGTTCATTTAGGGCTCGCCAGCTGGCCGCGTGGGACGCAGGAGCCGACGCCGTTTCCGGGTGGCCGCTTTCTGCCGGGGCCGACGCCTCGCTGACCCCACTGGTGGCCGATCTTCGAGACGACGGCACTCCCGAAATCGTGATCCCCGGCGGCGACGGGTGGCTGTACGCATACGAGGTGAGCTGGATCCCGGACTGCGGCCCGATCCCCTGGGGCGCGTTCCTGGGCAACAGTGCGAGGACGGCCTGTTTCCCGTCCGCTCTCATGCCTGCGGCGCCCGAGGCTCGGAGCCTCGCCCTGGCGGACGGAGATCTCATTGTCTATCCCAACCCGTGCCGCGGCGGTACGGCGCACATTCAGTATCGCCTGGGATTCGGCACCTCGGTGAAGGTGACCATCCTGGATCTCACGGGCCAGGAAGTGTGGGACTACGAGGAGTTCTCTCCCGAGGGCCCCAACGAGATCGAGTGGCGGACGGACTCGATCGCGAGCGGGCTGTATCTCTGCAGAGTGGAGGCGGAGGAGAGGTCGGGTACGACCGTCGTGTTTCGCAAAGTGGCCGTATTGAACTAGAACCGGACGGCCGCATGCAGGTGCGGCCGAACACCGCGGAGGGTTCTCGAAATGAGAAGGACGCTGGCGCTAATGATCTTGACGGCCGGGATGCTTGTCGTCGCTCCCGTGGCGGGCGGAGCCGATCCCGTGCGGATCCTTGACGGGGAAAAGCTCATCCCGGAGTTTCTCTGGTCCGGCGACGCGGTCGAGCGCATGCTGGATGATCTGGCCGTTTCGACCTCGACGGAGACGCCGCCGCTGGAAGCCGGGGGCGTCGAGTATCTCCAGCCGGGGGAGTCGGGGTACAAGTCTCCCGGGCGGGCGTTCTTTCTCTCCCTCTTGGTTCCGGGGACGGGGGAGCTGTATTCGGGATCGAAGCGCGGGCTTGCCTTCCTGGGACTGGAAATCATCTCGTGGGCCGGGTATCTCCACTACGACAGCAAGGGGGAGGACGAGAGGGCCAACTACCAGGCCTTCGCCGATCTCCATTACGACCGGGACCACTACAAGGACGTGGTCAACGAAATCTGCGGGAAATACACGGACGACGATCCGAGCTGGCCGTGTTCGGAGTGCGAGTACGAGCACTGCCGGGAGGATCTGGGATCGTACGAAGGTTACTCCGAGAGCCAGTGCGAGATGGTTCGGGGCCATTTCATTCTCCCCGAGGAGAACGGCCAGCACTATTACGAAGACCTGGGGAAGTACGACAAGTACATCTTCGGCTGGGACGATTGGTACGAAGCCTACGCCCCCAGTCGTGACGCGATCTACTGGACCACCTGGAAGCCGGGCGAACCCTGGCCGACCACGGTTGAACCCTGGAACGAGACCATCGGCATGCGCTCGAACTACCGGGAGGACTACCGGGAGATGCGGAGGAAGAGCAACGACCATCTGGACCGGGCCACCTACTTCACGTGGTTGGTGCTGGTCAATCACGTCGCCAGTGCGCTGGACGCCGCGTTCACGGCGCGCACGCACAACCGGCGGCTGGCGGGAGAGTCGTCTGCGATCGATGTGGCTCTGGATGCGCGACCCCTCGAGAACGACATGGAGACTCGTATCTTCCTGAGAAAGCGGTTCTGAGTCAATCCATCGCCCCGGATCCATCCATGGCCAGGACCCGGTGGAGCGGGGCGCGGTGAAACGGAGGCGGGCAGTTGGCGGTACGGGTGATGATGGCGATTCTGTTGTGGGCCTCGGGTTGCGCCGTCGGTTCGGGCTCGGCCGATGCGCAGGACCTGGACCGATCTGCCTGTACGGTCCTGACGGCAGGAAACGGCTTGGACCGAGCTGCCTGTACGGTCCTGACGGCAGGGAACGGCTTGGACCGAGCTGCCTGTACGATCCTGACGGCAGGGAACGGCTTGGACCGAGCTGCCTGTACGATCCGGACGGCAGGGAAC
>Ga0180431_10004659_pt1 | contig 17029 bp, 19 predicted proteins | sample SS_ome_11_FD_132459 | JGI IMG/M metagenome (GOLD analysis project Ga0180431, IMG submission 132459) | Hypersaline lake sediment archaeal communities from the Salton Sea, California, USA - SS_1_MS_1 metaG | ecosystem: Environmental > Aquatic > Non-marine Saline and Alkaline > Hypersaline >... | reverse complement strand
TAGGTGCGGGCTTGGCCGCCTCGACCGACACCGACACCCGATCCGGCTCGAGGCATTCGCAAGTTGCAATTCTCGTGTGATAGCTCACAACCGTTTCCTGACAACTCGCCATCCGAAAGCTGATAACGACCAATGTGATCATCCCGGCAACAACCAACAAAAATAGATGCAACGGTAGATTTTTATCTAAATTCATGGATTCACTCTCCAAATTCTGGATATACGAAATCACTTACGACGGTCAAGCCTTTTTCGCCCATGCTCAGTGCCTTGGCGCTCATTTCCTTCTCCGATCTTCTGGAATAACTGCACCAGTTGCTCGAAACACGCCATCGCGTTGGACGAAAACAATGCCGCAATTAGCACAATAATACCGCCTGCCATCAATCGCCGCGAGCGGCCAGAACGTCTTAGTGCCGCCGTTCTCATCACGGCACTGATGCACTGAGCCATCCTCGAGCAAGATTTCTTCTGGATACGCTGGTCGACCATGGTTCATCGCAATTTCTCCAGGCAGTGGCACGGCATCGAAATCATCCCCTCCTGCACCATCCCCGTGCGGTTGCAACAGTCGCAGCCGCCATTGACCGGGTCCGCGTGACAGTCTTTCTGGAACGAGTCTGGAATCGGTGGCTCCGCTTTCTAGAATCGGTCGAACTTAGTCTTGTGGCTGTAGACCGCCTTGACCCAACTACCATGCTCGAGCAGATGCGGCGGCCCTTCGAGGTGCACCGCCATCGTCGGCACTCGATTGATCATCTTCGTCGAAACCCCAGTGACCGCCACGTTGTCGGGTAGCTCGAGGAGCTTGTGGAGCAGCTCGAGCGCCACGAGCATCTTCGCCTCATGCGTAGGCTGCGCCTGGTTGCGGTCCCGCTCGAGCACCGCCTTCAACCTGGCCGCTGACGGCGCCTGCAGGTCGCCCACGTTGCACTGGTCGCTCAGGTCTGGAATGTCATCGCCACGGATGCGCGCCTCGGTCTCCTCGATGCGATTGCGAAACGCGGTATCGCTCTCGACCCATGCGTCTTTGAACGCATCCCAAACTGCATCAGGGTGCGGGCACGTATCAGTGCCAACGCCAGCCCACACACGCCTCACATACTCTCCGGCCATCACAGTCTCCGGGTAACGGGGAAGCATCCCCAAAAAACGCTCAACGCCATCCTCGTCAACGTAGCTCCCGCAGAAGTCGACGAACGGGTGCAAACGCAAGTCGGTATGGTCCTTCGTTGTCATGGTGGGCCTTCGACAACAGCTCTGCAGGGTCGCCCCAACGCCGCGATCCTTTTATCCATCGGCGGAAGTGACCAACTGAGCACATTGCTGATGCGTGGTAGTTTTCACCGAAACCGTAAAACACGTTGCCATCGACAATCTCGACAATGAGCCTATGACGCCATGGTGTATCACCAGCCGACCAAAGCTGGCCAACCTCGAGTTGCACTGCGCTCATCGCTCATCCTCACCCTCTGACGCCACGTAGAAATTCGATTCGCCCTCGGGACACTCCTCGCGCATCATCACGAGGGCCGCGCGCACACTGGCCGAGCTGTCACCGTAGGCCGTTGTCGTGTGACCGCATCGCCCGCATGTTGCCTCGACGCACGCCACCGGGAATCCACGCTCGTTCTCGGTCTCGCCATAGTCGATGTCGCATCTGACTCTCATCGGTCCCTCTCATCACGAAACCCGAGAAACACGGGCAGTCGTGGTTTGTCTTTCTCGCCATAGGGTTGGCACTTGTACTTGATCAACTTCCCCTGGTAGCGCGCTTTGTGGTTCCAGATTTCTTGGCGCTGCTCATCGGTGAGCCCGGTCCCCACGAAGAACACCACACCGCTCTCGAGGTCGCGGACTTTGAACTTGCCGAGCGTGCCCTTCCCGACTTTGCCGGCCTTGGCCGAACTGCGCTTCGTGTGCCCCAGCTCGTCAATGGTCGCCTCGTTGGTGTTGTGGAGCTGCTCGACGAAACCGAGGATGACCGCCTCATGGTCTTCAAAGCGCTTCAGCTTCAACAGCCAGCCCTCTCGAGTTGTTGACCGACCGCACTTGTAGGAGCCATCTGGTGAGCGCACCATCAGCCCCTCGAAGCCGTCATCGAGAAACTTCTTCTCGTACTTCAACAGCTCTTTCTCGTGCTGGACTGTGAACGTGGGCACCTCGAGCACGCGCATGTCATGGATGGCGTCAACCACGTTGCGCAGTCGCATCAGCCTCGAGCTGTAGGGCTCATCGAGGTGTCCCTCGACCATGTCGAAGGCCCAAAACTCGAAAGCCGGTTGACCCTCACGGCTCATCACGGCCGAGGTCGTTTTCTGGAACACGTTGCCCACGATGATCTCGCCGTCGATGCCGTTGGGCAGGAGTTTCTGGAGCGTGTCTCGAATGTGGTTGTTGGGAATGGGCTTGAACGTGCGGCTCAGCACTTTGTTGCTGAGCTTCAGGCATCGGATGCCGTCAATCTTGGGGCTCACGATGCACGGATAGCGCACCTCTGACAGGTCTTTGATGGAGCCCGCCAGCATAGGCTTCTTGATCATGGGGTCGCTCTCCTCAGATTGTGGATATACAGAATCCAGTATCGACGCGTCAACGGCTTTTGTTGCGAATCAGACCCGTGCACCAGCGCTCGGGTAGCTCAACCACGAATCTCGCGCAATTCTGCCTTCAGCTCGCACACACGCGCTCTCATCTCCTCAGTGCCATGACCGCTCAGGATGGCCACCTGCAACTCGAGCAACTCAGCCTGGCGCTCAGCGTCTTCCTTGTGCGCGCCACACATCGGGCACACGCGCGGACCCGTGCATGGGATGCGTCCCTTGTAGGGAAACCCGAGCGGATGGTCGCACACCTTCGTGCGCTCAGCCGGATTCGCCGCGTACTTTTTGAGCCACGTCATTTGAGCCCCGCTTTCTTGAAGTCGAGATACTCGACCCGATTGGGTGCGCCCGTCTGCTCATCGCACCAACTGATGAAGTAGGCTTCAGCGTTCTCTTTGGCGACGGCCTCAAACTCATGCTCGAGCGTGAATCCCTCACCGCGCAATGCCTCAACCTCATTTTCTGGAAGCTCCTCGAGATAAAATCCAAACTCTCGATCTGCCCCCATCCAAATCTGGAACTTCATCGCAGTCCTTTCTCGACCATGGCCTTGAAGCCCGGCGTGACCTCGGGGTCTTTGACTGCCAAGCGTCGCGCCAGCTTCTTGCCCTTCTCGGTCAGTGTGCCGTTCTCGCCCACGAGCCCGAGCTTCTCCCACTTCCCACCGAAGTCGAAGACTGGCACACCCGTGGCCAGCATGACCATCAGCACGTTCTTTTTGTCATCGGGCAAGTCATCCTCGAGACAGCATAGCTCACACAGCCATTCGCCACTTTCTGGAAGCTCAGCATGGCACTCGCTGGGTTCACCACATTCGCAACATGCTGGGCCGTGGTCGTCGAGCCCTCTCATCTCCCCTTGTCGAAATTCCGGTGTCATGGTGTGACCTCCACTTCCTCGAAGTACCTGCAGAGCGCCCGGTACTTCACCAAAAACGACTCGACCGGCCCGAGCTTCTTCTTTCCAGAAAACCCAAACTCAGCCGCAACCTCATCGCGGAGCTTCGTGAGCACTCGAGGCCCGCCGCCCGGCACATCGTCCAGCGGGGGTTCTCGCCCTCACGTAACTTCACCTTCATCGCTCACCTCATCTCGTGTGTTGATGGCCCAACGATGCCGTCTTCGGGGCCGCGCCAAAACGGCTCAATCCAGATAATCTTGCGCTCTTGCCAACCCGGCCCATACGCCTGGTTGCGCCAGTGTCCCGTCACCCTGGTCCTGACCGTGACCTTGGAGCCCGTGCCCTCGCTCGAGCCGCTCGAGCTGGCGCTCACTCCCCGGCCAAGAATGATGCGCCGCCGGGGCTCCAGTTTCTGGAATCGCTTGCTCAGGTTGCCCCGCTTTCTGGAATTGCTCGGGAGCTTTTTCATGCGCTCCCAGAGCTGTCGTGCTTCTCGATTCGCAATCCAATGCTCGCCTGGCTCAGTCCATGTTGCGTAGAGCATCGCGTTCATGGCCCACGTGAACAGCCGCTCCCATTCAAACTGCATTCTCTCGAAGCTCCCAATAGGCATCCGCGCCAAGTCTCTATTCGTCCGAGCAGTCGTGTCCGCAATCGCCTTCTCGACCGATTTCCCCTCGGGCAGAAAGACGTGAAAGAAGCTCAGCGCATCATTGCTACCGATCGTCTCGAGGTCTTCGACTCTGGGCTTGAGCGCTTCACCACAAACAAGGAAACGCCAACCTCGAGCGGTATCGACCTCGTTGTTGTCCTTCTCGAGCACGCCGATCACAGGATTCACATGCTCAGCCTCATCGAAAGTCACGTGCCGATCCTCGGTCACGTACATGCCTACGCATTGATGCCAGCCGGTCTCGTAGTTGTAGACACGCAGGCCCGCATTTGGTGGCGTGATGATGTAGACGCTTTCATAGGGCAACCTCAAATCCTCAGTGCCCAATCCCCGCAGCTCAGTGTGTGCGAGCTTCTCAGCAAGAGCTGGCGACACGTCATAGACACGCTTGCCCGCACGCTCGTGACACAGCATCTGATGCTCAGTGGTCATCATCACCAGCAAGTCAGATGGCGACATAATCGACGTGCGCTGCAGGTAGTTGACGAGCCCGACATACTCTGAGTTGCGCGTGAGTAGCCCATAGCTGTACGGGTCATCGGTCTGGTCGACGCCTCGCCGCACCAGCTCAGCAAACACCGTCGTCATGTCGTTGACGCTCAGGTTCGCCGTTTGCGTTGCCGCCATCAGGATGCCCCACAGCGGGATTTCTGGATCAGCCTCGACGAGCTTTTCCAGAAAGTGGCGCACCTTCTCGCGCCCCGTGAACACCGGCCGCACTCGCTCATAATGGGTCTCGCTCATTTTCTGGAATCCCTCCGGCAGATGCAGTCGGCTGACGTGCGCCAACGCTTGCCGTCAACGTGAAACTTCACCGTGACCGTGCCGTCATCGTGCACCTTCTCAACAACGCCCTCGTGCATGACGCCCATGGTTCTGGGATGGAAGAACCGCCCGCGTGTCCCCACTTTGACTGGCTCGCTCATTTCGCCCCTCTCGACCAATCACTTTCTGGATCGGCAACCAACGCCTTCCGCAACGCCGCCACGGCTGACCACGTCTTCATATCAAGACGCCCTGACGTGAACTCGCTCTCGTTGCCCGTGGCCTCGAGCAGCGCACCACACAGCCTGGACAGCTCATCGTACTTCGCCGGCAGCTCCACGAGCCGACACGGCCAGCCTATGCGCTCCAATTCGCCGAACGCCTCTTTGACGACCTCTTGGTGAGCCTCGAGCTTTTCTCGCACCTCACCCACGAGGTACTTGCTCAGGTTGAGCCGTTGCCGCGCTTGCTCGTGCTCGTTCATCGCGAGCAACTCTTGCGCGTCGCTCTGCAGCGATATGCTGACCATGAGAGCATCACCCGACTTCTCGAGATCGTACAGATGCACGCTCGCCTTGAACTCTTCGAGCGTACAACCAAACATCGCCCTCTGTTGTGCATTGTCTAACATCGTTACCCCTCGGCTCTCTCTTGCGCTCCACCGCAGTGTGCTTCTTGACCAGAGCCACGAGCTTCTCGGCCGCCTCGAGCGCTTCTGGGCAGTCCACCAAAATGCGCTTGAAGTCGAACCCGTAATAGGTCGCCGCCGCCAATGCGTCGAACGCCTTGCTCGCTTTCTGGAACGTGGGATCGGGCTCACCCGTTCAAAGCTGTTCAACGATAACTGCCATAGCGTCCTCGAGTAGAGCGTCATCAACGCCAACCGCCACAATTTGCACGCCTGCCTCGAAGATTCTAGAAATGTCCGTCACATTGATGGTAATTCCCGAACAGCGCTTGTAGTAAGCGCGCTCGACTCTCGCTCTCGCCGCCTTCAACTCTTTCTTCGTCATGACTCAATACCTCCACGCTTCTCCACGGCACAGCGCTTTGTACGCCGCCGTAGATGAAACTTCGGGGTGTTTCTCACTGTAAGCTTGAGCTGCCCACAATTTGCGCTGGTAACTACAATCAGCCGTAGTCCCATAGGGACTACGCTGGCCAGCCAACGCAGTCCGCGCCAAGTAGTAGAGATTGGACAACTCAGCCAACTCGCCGTCCGTCCAGGTCTTCATCGCTTCACTCCCCAAGAGAGAGCAGATCGCGGACCATCGCGCGAACCGCGCACTCTTTGTTCCATGCTCGGTGAACAGTGTGCTCGGTCTTCCTCGAGTACCACCATTCGTCTGGACCCTGGAACCCGTTGCCATTGGTCTCTTTCGAGATCACGTAGCCACAGGTCTCGAGGTACTCAGCATCGCCCAGCTTGGCCATGACCGCCTCGACGTAGGGCTCGAGCGCCTCGGAGGCGTACTCAACACTGACGTAGGTGTTGCCACCGCCCAGAATGTCGCCAGAGAACTCACAGCGCCTGACGTGCTCGTGCTCGTTGGCGATCCGCTCGACCACCTTCAATGGCACCCGCGCGTCTTTGATGACCACATCAATGCTCGAGCTATAGGTGCAGGGTCGGCCCCGCACTGAGACTTGGCGACTGGTCCAACCGCGCTTTTTCAGCCCCGCTCGAATCGCCGCTGTTTTCTCGTTCCGTGTCATCGCCCGTTCCTCCTTACATGATTAAGTATATACGTATTCAGGGCAGAGTCAACACTTTCTTTGACTCTTTTTGTATATCCGAAATCAAATTACTTTTCGGGGTCTTTGGAGGGTGGCTCGAGCCCTAGAACGTGGTCGCCGTGGTTCTGGATGGGTACAAATCGCAACCGGCAGTCGGTGCACTCCCACCATGCTGACGGCGCGAGCGGGTCGCTCAAGTCAGACTTGAACCGTCGCACAACCATCAGGTGCGCGCAGTTTTCTGGAACCGGTCTGGATGCCACTCGGCTACTTCTTCGGCACCTTCACGTATTTGATGCGCTTGCCAGCTCGAGCTGGGTCTGGGCCATGGTTGACTGGCCACGGGATGTTCGCTCGAGGCGTCTTGCCAGCGCCGGGGAACTTGGGCTTCTTCGGCTTTTTGCTGAGGTCGCCTTCCTCATAGGTGGACTTGCTCAACGGCTCACTCTCCTCGGCTTTCTGGAGCGGGTCCACTCGAGGCGCCGGCACGTCGACGTTCTTCTTCTTCGCTTCCTTCCATTGCTTGTATGCCCGCTGCATCTTCTGACCTCGTTGCCGGAAGCTATCGAGCCACTCCTGGTCGATGACCTCGGGAGGTTGGCCCTTGGCGCCCTTGTACTTCACCTCGGGTGGGAATCCTCGACCGTCGAACAACGTGAACTCATCGGCCGCTGCAGCCACGCGCTCGAAGTTGGCGGGGATCTGGTAGTGGATGTCGCGCAAGATGTCGGGCGTCCCTGGAGGGGGCGGACCCATCGGCACGAACCGACCACTTCCCTCAGCTCGGTTGATTGCTCGAGTCGCTGCACCGTCGCTGCCCTCAACGTCCACGTCGGGCATCACGAGCTGGACGCGGTAGCCGAGCGACTTCAACCGCTCGATGGTCTTGATATGCTTGTCGGCGTTCTTGCCCGTACCGTCGACCACGACGTTGTAGCCCTCGTCGAGCGCCTTCTCGAGCACCTCGTGTGCGATGTCGCTGCTCTCCTCGTGCACCATGAACGCCGCGTCTCGAGCTGTGACCTTCTTGCCCTCATGCTCAAAGTTGATGCTCTCTTTGTACTCGGGGAGTCGTTCCTTCACGTCGTCGGGATTGAAGTTGACGAAACCCTTGTCTTCGATCTCGCTTCCCTTCTGCACGCCGAGCAGTCGCTTCACGGCCGTGGTCTTTCCAGAAGCTGTGCCGCCCATCATCACGAACGCGACTTTCTGCTCACCCTTGGCTGGTTTGCGCACGCGCTCACCCGTCGCCGGCGACACAAAGAACGAATCGATCAGCTCGTTGTGCAGACCCTTGCGCTCATCGCGGTACTGCGGGTCAGCGTCCCTCGGCGGGGGCGCGAGTCTCCACTGGTCCACCGTCTGACGTGGCAACCCTGGCTTGTGGTCGATCCAGATGCGCTTGCCGCCCTCAGTCGTCGCCTGAACCGCGAAGCTCATCGTCTGTTGCTCGGTGTCTTGCTTCTCGTAGATGGGCTTGCCCTTGGCGTCGTAGCCCACGATCTTCCCGCCCTTCGGCCCGATGGTGATAACCGCTGGCCCGCCCTTTTCCAGTCGGTTTTCGGTCGAGTTTTGGTAGCCCTCGAGCGGCACAATGAACAACGGATTTGGGTCGCCCTTTCGCAAAACAAAACAAGTGGTTGTCTCACTTTCTGGAACGGCCAAATCGACTCCGAGAAAATATCGCATGGCTTCTTCTTTCTGGAATGTTTCAACGCCCTCACACATCGCTGCGAGCGCTTTCTGGAACGCTTCTGATTTCTCCAGCGGGATGGCGTGCTCGGCCGCCAGCGTGCTGTCGTTCCTGATGTCGTAGAACAACCCAACCAGCTCGGGATACTCACGCTCGAGTGCACTGTCGCGAACCTGTTGCGTGCGCCACTCGACCGCGTAGGTATGCGCCACCTCCATGCCCTTTGGAGTCAACACACCGTCTTCATCTTCAACAGCAATGCGCTCAGGCTTAGACTTCTTCGCCGAGGTCGCTGCTTTCTGCAGGAGAACGAATTTCGGCATCGCTCACCTCTCCCTTCTTCGTCTTCTTGCACTTCGCACGCTCAACGTCTTCCTTGGTGACTGGCCGTCGATTCGGTGGCAGCTTCTTCTTGCGCCGCTCAAACTCCGCTTCGACTCGAGCACGACGATACTCTGTGTCATCGCGTGCACCCTTCACTGCATCCGTGGGCACGATCTCGATGGGCTTGGCCTCCACGACCTTGGCGTTGTCCGCCACATCGTAGACACTCTTGTCGCGTCTAATTGCTCGGTCGCTTTTCTGCTCCGCCTCATCGAGTGCGATGCGATACGATTGCCCTTGCTCGATGGTCTTCGGTGGCTTGCTTTCTGGAAGGGGGAACACGTAATTGGCACCACTGCCCCCACCGATTGCTGGTGCACGATTGCCCGCCTGACTCGTCGCCGGCCCAACGTGATTGTCTGGTGTGTAACGGTTCTCGGCCTTGCTCAGCTTCGATTGGGTGCGCGTGGCGTCGAGCATATCTTTCCAGAAAGCCTTGGAGGTCTTCAGTGCCTCGTCAGCGAATTTACTCTTGACCGCCCTGTTCTGTACGAGAGCCACAAACGCCTCAGCCTCAAACTCTGATGGATGCTCTTGCCCATAGACCGATGGCGATTCCGTCATGGCGATACTGCCTGGGTCTTTCAGATGCTTGAAGCGCAGCTCATTGAATTTGTCCGCACCGATGGCTCGCAGCACCCTGTTCGCCAACACGTGCCCCATCTCATGCGTGATGATTCCTTCGACCGACGAATCGATCAGCAACCCATCCCATTCCTTTGCGTGAGTCTCGAGCTTCTTGGGATTGAGCCACACATTCGGATTCAGGTAGAGCGCTTTGAGGTTTTTGGTCGAATGAATCTCATCACCCATCACTTCAGGACTACCCATCTTGACCTGCACGTCTGCTAATTCTGGAAAATCACCACGCAGCTTATCCATCACTGCAGCAACACGCTTGCCAATCGTCGGTGGCAACTCGCTTGGAACTTCCAGCGTAACGACTGCTCGAGCCTTCGGCTCTTTCCATGGGATGGTGTGTTGCGGATCGGCCCACTTCCCGCCACGCTTCCCGAGATAGGGTCCGCCCTTTTCCAGAAAGTCGTCCAGCTCCTCCAACTCGAGGTCGGATTTCTTGAACTGCACGCCGCTGAACTCGCCGGCGCGCTCGAGCAGATCCTTCATCGGGAGGTTCACCTCGACCGTGGGAATCTTGCTCTTGGGGCTCATCGTGACCATAGCCGCCCACCGATGGTGTCCGTCGAGAATGAAACCGTCGCTCGAGACGATGATGGGCTTGGCGAGGTTCGCTCTCACCTTCGGGTTCTCAATCATCGACTGCACCTTGTCCGCGTGCAGCTCGCTCTGTGTGGCTTTGAGCTTCCCGACCTGTTGCTTGCCGTTCTTCACCTTCACGCCGCTCGAGCGCAGCTCCTCAATGAACTGCGGCACCAGGTCGCTGCGAATCTGCGGCATGTCGATGCGCTTGATACCGAAGTTGCCCTCGAGCAGCTTCTTCGTGTCGACCTTCGGCTTGACCGTGTCCTTCTTCTTCCACGGGATGGTGTGTTTGATGTCCGCCCACAGCCCGCCGCGCTCACCAATGAACGGCCCGGCCGTCGCTGCGATGCTCGACTTTTCCAGAAAGTCTTTCTGGAATGGAACCACGAGTCGCGGCCCCTTTTTGAGCGACATCGTGTTGGGCTTGGTGAGCTTCGCCCACCGCTTGAACGCATCCATCTGCATCGGCGTGATGGTCTGTGCGAAGTCGGTGCGATTGTAGTGCGCTTGGTACGCACTCAGCGCCGCGCTCTGATTGGAGAACCCGAGCATCACCTTCTGCTCGTCGTAGCGACCACAGTGCGGGTCTTGCTGCTCGATGATGAACGCTTCCTTGGCCTTCGGGTCTGGGCCGAGGAACACGTCGATGGGGTCGCCGTCGATGCCCTCGGTGCCCTCGATCTCACCATAGGCGTAGATCATGCGCGTCTCGCCGGTGGCACCCGTCGAATCAGTCCACTGGCGCACGCTACCGGCCGGGTTCTCGACGTTGATGGGCAGGTTCTGGAACTCGACGTAGCCCCCACCGGTCAGCGCCTTCATCAGCTCGTCTTCCAGCTCGAGCAGAGCCTTGACCGTTCCTTCCTCGTAGAGCACACCGAACTCACCGCCCGGCGCCATGTCGCCTTCTTCGTTGAAGCCCCAGCCCGCCGGCATCCGCACGAGCTGACACTGGCAATGCGGATGCACCGCGCCCACGACTGGCAACCAGTCCATCGCTTTGCGCCCCACGTTCGTGCCGTTGGCTTCGAGGTCGCTGAGCTTGAACAGTCGCGGATGCCCGTCTGGGCCGAGGTGCAACCGCTTGCAGTGTGAGCACGCATCCGGCATCGGTCGCTTGAAGACGGTGGCGTCACTACCGTAACGTTTGAGAATGTTGTCCTTCACGCCCGACTGATGCACCTCGTGTTTCTCCGTGATTGCGATCCGGTCCCAGTCTCGAGCCCAATCGCGCGTCGCCCATCCCAACTCACTCTTGAGCTTCTTCACCGTCTCACGTCGTGCGATATTCTCGGCCGTTTTCGTTTTGATGGTGTCTCGTAACTGCGCCCGCAGTTGCGAGTCTGCCTCAATGAGAATCTGCCCGGTCTGTGCATCGACTCGATTGCCGAGCCCTTTGCAATGCTCGCCAGCACGGAACTTCGCCGCGTTGATGGCATCGCGCTCGACTGCGGTGAGCGGCACCGGGTTCTTGGCAATCCACTGTTTGAACTGGGCATAGCTCATATTCTGGACAGCGGAATTGTTGAGTTGCGCGAGGAGCTGACCATACAGATATGAATCCTCGATACTTGGCTGCACCGTCTTCACGATGAACGCTTGGTGCGCCTTGCGGATGATCTCGAGGATCTCCTGTTGTTGCTGCGGTGTCAGTAGCATCACTTTTCCTTGTCGCGCGCCAGCTCGAGCAACTCGTTGACGCTCCAACCGTAGAGCGGCCCGCCCTCGTTGAAGTCGGCCTCACGGTAACCCTTGGCGATGAGCGCATCCTTCACGCGCCGATACTTCTCCTCATCGCTATCAACGATGGACGCGCTCGGGTCGTAGCCCTCGGCTTTCTCGGTCTCTTCTTCCTCGCCTTCCTCTTCTTCCTCGGGCTCCGGCACAATGCTGTCGGTCTTCGGGTCGTAGTCGCCCGGTTCGAGCGGTTCTTCTTCCTCGGTGTCGTCTTCTTCTTCTTCGTCGGGTTCTTTTGCCGGCGGGGGCATCCCCGCTTTCTGAAGCGTGTTGACCTTGGCAGCCTGGTCAAGCACCTTGCCGATGTCGCGCACCATGCGCTCGAGCATCGCCTGATACTCCTCGGCCGTCTTGGCTTTCAGCTCGCGGAGCACCTGAAACTTGAGGTCGTGCTCTTTGGTCGGGAGCGCTTTGTGCAGAGCGTCTTCAAGGTCTCGGTTGAACGGACCAACGAGGTCTGCGAGCCGGTGGATGAGCGCTTCTCCTCGAGACTCGATCTCCCCCGCTTCGGCTTCCAGAAACAACTCCACGTGCGCCTCCTACGGTGTGGCAGACGCCACGTCGCCCCATACCGTGTAGAAGCCATTGGCCTCATTCTCGGTGTCCGGGTTCTCGATGGTCAACTCCGTGATGTCGGCTTCCAGAAAGAACTTGGCCAGCTCAGCATCAGGGGCCTTGCGCAGTTGGATGGCATCCGCGCTTCCATTGAGCCGCACCTTCACCTCACTGTCGCTCTCAATGTAGAGCCCTTGAACCTCGTCCACGTCACCGAACGTCATCGACTCAAGCCCAGATGGTGCGATATTGAAACTCGAGTTGGCTTGCTTCTCGAAACCGTCGCTGATGACCTGAGCTGCAGTCTGCTCGATGTAGACCAACTTCTTCTTGAACTCACTGTCTTGTCCGATTTGAACCATCAGCGTGTGACTCAACCTCATGATGCTCTCCTAGACGTGCGTGTGAAGCCGGAGCAGGTGCCGACCACTCATGCTCTTTTGAGTCGACTCCTCTGACGTTTCTTCTTCCTCGCCTTCGCCTTCTTCAGGTAGCGTTTCTTCTTCCTCATCGCCGCCTTGTTCGGCTTCGGCCAACAGCTTCTCGAAATCGACTTCCTCACCATCATCACCACCACCACCTTCACCACCGCCGGCGGCTTGCTGTGCTGCCATCATGGCTTGCTGACGGAACTGAAGCCAAGTTGGATCGAGGATGCACTCGCCCATCCCATCGGGCAATGGCTCTTTGTCTTCCTCAGCTCGAAGCTCATCAACCGTCCAGCTCGTCTTCACGCGCTTCTGATTCAGCTCGGCCAACTCCTCTGGCGTCTTTGCATCGAGGCCGATAAAGTCAAACTCGAAATTCTCGTTCATCGGCCAAATGATGTAGTGATTGATGCACGTCGCAATGTGACGAAGCAACGGCCGCAGTCCCCGCTCTTTGCTCTCAGTGATCTTCTCGCGGTTCGATGCTTCCTGCATCTGACTTTTCTGGCCCGCGTTCCCATAGCGGAAGTTGATTTCAATCGGGTCCATCAAATAGAAACTGCACAGAATCTTAATGAGCCAGTCCATGAAAGCGTTGTATTCCATGTCGCGATTCGACTGGTGCATCGAAATCCACTGCAGGTCTTCGGCGTTCGTGATCGGCGTGCGCCACGCATTGGCCACGCCGCTGAGCATCGAGTACCAGTGACGCCGAAACGCTTTGAGCTGCTTTTCTGGAATGACCCCTTTGAAGTTGAGGATGCCCTTGTGCACGCTGCCCTGCGAAAACGCCCTCTGGTTGTACTCGTATGACCAAAGATAGCTCGTGACCGCGCTCATCATCATTTCCAACTCACTGACACCGTAGCCATAGAGCCTGATGTCAGTGCGTGGATTGCGAACACCGAAGCACAACTCTTCTTGGGTGTACTCGCTGATGATGGTGCCGTCGTAGATTTGCACGTAGCGCGTTTGCTGCGCCACGTCTTCATTCATGTGCGTGCTCGCCACATCGGCCTGGCGAATGGTGGCCGAGTCGACGGCATACCACTCCGCTGGTTGCCCCTTGCGATTGGGCACGACCTCGAAACACATCTGGTCGTAAACCATCGAATCCCACGTGAGCTTCTTGAGAAACTTGTTGAAGTTATCCCGACCACGTGGGTTGTCGGTGACTCCTGTCCGCGTGATGAGCGATTCAGCCTGCGAACACCAATCCTTCTCTGCCTTGGTCGGTTCCTTCTCGCTTTCGCGGGTCTTCACTCGGAAGCCCAACGCATAGCGATCATAACTCGGCTTGCTGAAACTGGCCACCTGGTTCATGCGCGTTTGCACAACCGCGCCAACCGGATGGCACTTGTAGGCCATCGCTTTCAGCGTGCCGTAGCTGATTTGACTCGGCCGATCTCGATAGCCAAGCTGCTCGATGATCGCGAACGGATCGAACAGCAACGACTTCGGGTCGTCCGTGGCCTTCTCAGTGGGCACCGGTGCGTTGCCGGCTGTATCCTCGTTTGCACCGCCTGGCGTGTGCGTGTTGTCTTCATCTGAAGCTTTACGCAGCACATCGCCGATACCCATCAGGGCATCACCAGCCACGCCAGCAAGAGCTTGGCTGGCTCCTCTAATCCGGTCTCTGAAGGCCATCGGCCCCTCCCTGGTCAGCCGATCTTCAGGTCTTCTTCACGCTTGCGCTGCAGGCCCGGGGTCTGAATCGACTTTTCCAAAATAACGGAACCACTCCGACCATTGTAGATACCCGGAGCAGTGCAGTTATCGCCGCACATCGGGCACGAGGTCAGCATCGCGCTGTGCTTCGCACCACAGCTCTTGCAGAGCACTGCCTGGCCGATGACGGCTGTCGGCGGGGCCATCGTCGGACTCGTGCCCTGATAGAACTCGGACTTGGCCAACTCCTCGACGCGCTTGTCCGTGCCCTCAAACGAGCGCTGCGCATAGGGATGAATGGTCATGTCTTCCTCACCCTTGCGCAACCGAGCCTCAGCCGCTGCGCGACGCTGCGCGACGCTGCGGTCCAACTCCTGTTGCGTGAATTGGTGACGTTGAGTCATGTCACTTTTTTTCATGCCCTCACCCATGTAGCCGCTCTCGACGTACTTGGCGACGGTCGCATCATCGGCCGACAACACATCGGTGCGTGCCGAATCGACCTTGCCAATCTGCGCCTGATGCGACGGTGGTTGCGGCCGAGACTTGCCCGGTGTCCCGATACCTTCAACTGGCCCGCCCTCTTGCGCAGTGTTGGTTTCAACGCTCGAGCTAGTAGGCATCGAGCCGGGAGGATTCCCAGTGGGCATACTCTGCGAAGGAGCCTTGCCGCCGCTCTCATCACTGCCAACGGCCTTGGCAAGATAGGCGTCCATCGCGTCGAGCCCTTCGGATTTCTTCATAGCTTTCTCGTCCGCGCCGTTGGCCTCGTTCTCCATGTCCTTCTTATCCTTCTCGTTCTCGTTCTTCATCGGGAAGTTTGCCTTGTTCATGGTTAATTCCTTTCCGTTGTCACCACCGCGTTTCTTCAACTCGGCTTTGAGCGCGGCAATACGTTTTTGTGCACCAGGATCAGTGGGCTTGAGCTTGGCGAGCGTGGCCCTCAACTCCTCAGTCGAGGTTTCACCGAGACTCTTGCCCGGCTTCCCGTCGTCAGCTTTTCCAAAGACAGGGGAGCCCATCGGACCTTTGCCTTGACCACGACCTTCACCCCGACCTTTTCCTTCCGAACGAATCTTACTCCCAGGACAGCCATCGGCCTTGGCCAGATACTCATCGAGCGCCTCGAGCCCTATGGACTTGCCGAACAGTTTGAGCTGCTCGGGCTCGGTCTTTACTTCCTCAGTCTTCGGGGCTTCTGCCTTTGGCTTCTGCATGAGATCCAACCTTTCTCTCGCTTTCTGCTCGAGTTGTTTGTGTTCTGCCACCTTTCCCTTGTCACCGGCTTCATCATACAGCTCAGCTATCTCTTTGTGCAGCCTGACCTGTTCCATGACGCCGCTGATTCCCAAAAGCCCGCGTGGATACTTTTCCTCTCGGAGCTTCGCATCAGCGAGCTTGCTCATTCGATACTTCACACTCGAGGAGATCGAGCGCATCGCTTGCTTCTGCTTGGTCGCCTCACTTTTGCCCTGTGATGCAACCTTGGCTCGCGCGTTGTCGATGGTGTCACGAATCATGCGAGCCGTTGTCACGTGCCCAACGTCCCAAGGTTCCCGGCCCTTCGGTGGCTTGCGTCGATCAGCCTCAGCTCGGCCCACCATTGTCTTCGCCACTTTCCGAGCTGACGCGAGCTGAGAGCGAAGCTCCGACATCACCTTGCCCTTGTTGCCCTTGGTCTTCGCCATCTCAACCAGAGCATCAGTCGCCATGCGTGCGTGCTTCAAGCTCTGTTTCTGGATTGCCACGTCGAGCAGCTTCACTGCAGTCTCGAGACTCGGCTTCTCAGCCGCCGTGGCTTCCTTGGTCTCAGCCGGCAACGAAGGCTTGCCTTGCATTCCTTCGCCCTGATGCTCGTAAATAGGCTTGCCCTTCGAGTCGCGACCAACAATCTTGCCACCCTTCTTTCCGATCTCGATGACCTGCCCCTTCTGGAGATACTCGTCGAGCCCCTCGAGCCCCGTGACCTTGGGCAGCTCGTTGATGTCGACCGTCGCCATGTGCTTCTCGAGCAATTCATCGAGATCAGCGCCCTCGCTCAACGACTTGGTCATCGCCTTGGCCTCGGCAATGCGCCGCTCGATGTATTGCTTGTCGAGGTCGGCCGTGGTCGCGCCGATCTTGTCGTAGCGCTCATTGAACTTCTGGCTCTGTTTGTCCAATTCTTTGCGATACGCATCACGCTCGCTCTTGGGCATTTCCTCCACCTCGCGCCACGGCTTCCGTCCTTTGCGCGCATTGGCCTCGTCTTCAGCGAGTTGCATCCGCGCCTTCACTACCTCCAGTGCTTGGATATAGAGGTCGCGGTAGCCAGAAAACTTCATCGACCACTGCTCATCAGCAAACGACCTCTCGAGTTTTTCATCACCCTGGCCAACCTGCTCGGCCAGCTCGCCAGTCGTTTTCTGTAAGTCTTCATCCGCCAGTGGTCGCAACTCTTTGCCGATCAACAGCCCCATTGGATTCTCCGATTTCTCCATGCCACCCATCTTCTTGAAGATGCCCATGATGTATGCGTAATCGCCACCACGCCCTTGTTTCTCAGCTTGGGCTTTGGCCTTGTTCCAAAGACGCTCTTGCTCAGCGGTTCTCACTACATTTGCAGGCATCACTTCATTCCTTTGGTGACAGGATACAGCTTTCCTTTGGCAAACTTCAATTTGCC
>Ga0180431_10004657_pt1 | contig 17036 bp, 8 predicted proteins | sample SS_ome_11_FD_132459 | JGI IMG/M metagenome (GOLD analysis project Ga0180431, IMG submission 132459) | Hypersaline lake sediment archaeal communities from the Salton Sea, California, USA - SS_1_MS_1 metaG | ecosystem: Environmental > Aquatic > Non-marine Saline and Alkaline > Hypersaline >... | reverse complement strand
GTCAAAGTGGGGCCGCTCGCCGTGCGCATGGGATGACAGCAACTGCAGTCCGATCACGTCCCGGTAAAAGTGCGCCGCGGCCGGCACGTCCTCTGCCCACAGGCTGATGACTGCGACGTGCCGGGGCATGGAAGGTGACGCCGCGTCGCCCTCTCGTCGGTCCTGGTGGGGCGATTGCTCGACGAGGCGGTGACTGGCCCTGGCATCATAGTCCATGCCATAGATCTCTTTGAGCGTTTCGATGCGCTGCTGGGTATCTGCTCCAAATGGGCTCTTGCCTTCGAATGCGTGCAACACGATGCCCTCCAGCAGATCACCCAGCGATATGTCAAAGTACTCGGCGAGTGCTTTCAGGACCTTTAGCATTCGTTTCTCGACCCGAACGCCGGTCTGAACGCGCTCGACAGTGACTTTGGGGGGATCTGAAGTCATCTCATCTCTTGCTGCGGTCATGCCTTACCTCCGAATCATATTCTCGGTATATTGGTACATTGGTACATTGGTAACGGACAGGCTGATTATACAATCGGAGGGCGCGGTTGTCAAGTTGATGGAGGGGCAATACGCCGACTTGCAGGGGGGGGCGGGGCGGGGTAGAATTGGGGAACAAGCAGGCGGTCAAGATCAACAGATTGGTGGAGGGGGCAGACTGATGGCCAAGACAGTGCAGATCACGTGGGTTCAGAAGCGACAGTTCGTGGGCAGCGACAGCAGCAAGCATTCGGTGGTGATGTCGTCACAGGACAAGGAGAATGGGACTGGGATGAGCCCATCGCAGTTGCTGCTGGTAGGGCTGGGAGGGTGCACCGGCTACGACGTGGTGGACATCCTCCTGAAGAAGCGGCAGCAGTTGACCGGACTGGAGGTGGTGGTCACCGGCGAGCAGGAAGAGGAACCGCCCTGGCCCTACCGCAAGATCCGTGTCCACTATATCCTGCGCGGCAAGGGATTGCGCGAGAAGGCGGTGCAGGACGCGATCGCGCTTTCGGAGGAAAGGTATTGCTCGGTGGCAGCGACGGTGCAGGGCGTGGCAGAAATCACCAACGAGTATACGATTGTCGAGGATGAGTGATAGCCTTGCAAAGGTCGGGCGAGCGGTTCGGGTGGAGGCTCGTGCCCAAACTCGACAGTCTGCACTAGGCCCGGCCGCGAGCCCTCAGCGCCAATCCAGTTGCCACGAGGCCCACCCCCATCACCAGCAGCCCCACTATCATGACCTGCGAGACGACCGCGCCTCTCTGCACAGCGCTCTCCCCGCCTTTCGGGAGACACGGGACGGTCAGCGTCACCCCGCACGTCACGTTGTCGTTGATGGTTACTACATTGGTGAACTGCGTGCATAGCTCGACGTCGTCGCGTACCCGGGCCTCGATGGTGAACTCTTCGCACTCGCTATGGACCAGGTCACCGATGCCCCGACCGTTGCCCTCGATACCTCTCGGATCGTTCACCACCTCCAGTTGGACCGGCAGGTCATCGCGGACCGTCACATTCTTGCATTTCTTATCGCCCCAGTTGCACACCTGGATGTGGAACGTGACCGTGTCACCGGGCAGCACCTCGGCCCGGTTGGCCGTCTTGGTGCACGCCAGCTTGCATTTTGGTTTTGGTGTTGGTGTATGAGGAGTCACTGTAATAGTGGTAGTGGTCGGCGTGTCGGTGATGATTATCCCCGAACCGACTGCGCTGCTCGGCCCGCCGAATAGGAACACCGTGGCAAGCAGTGTGGCCACCACGAGGTGGATCAGGCCTGCTATCGTAAATGCCCGTGCTTTCGTCATCGCAGCCTCCTCTTGCTTCTATCGCTCTGTCGTCGACCCAACCAGACCGCCCCGCAGCGCGAGCGGCAGGAACGCCCAGTCTGCCCACGGCACGATGCTCAGGTTCAAGGCCATCCCTGGGTCGCCCAACAGGACGTGGGTGTCGCGCATGTATGACAGATGGGCCGGCAGGTAGGCCTTGGCCGCCTCGGTGGCTGGCCCCAGCCCGCAGGTGCCCTCCTGGAAGACGGCATCGAAGAACCTGGGGTGCAGGATTTGGTGTCCCTCGGTTGACTCTGCCGCCGTGGGGCCCCAGGTGGCGACCGCCCCGCCGCCTGCCTGGCGCACCAGGCTCTCGTCCAGCGTGTCGTCCGCCGGGTAGGAAAAGTAGCTGGTCACGCAGGTCATCTGGACGAACACCGGCAGTGCCCCGCCGTTGTGCAGGCTCGCCACGTCGTCCACGTGGAACAGCGGGGCCCACGTTGCCGGATCCCAGTCCCACTGGTGGGCGGAACTGTGGCCCACGTAACTGGCCAGCAGCCCGCCGGCGTTCAGTTCCCGCATCAGCGCATCGTGGGCGGCGGTGATGTCGTCGTACTCGTGGGCTTGATCGCAGTTGGACGTGCAAAAGTAGACCCGCCGCCCGGCGAAGCCGCCGGTCAGGTGCTCGTGGTACACCTCATCGGAGTATCCATGATACGGCGCATCCTCCTCGTGGCCGGCGAAAAAGATCACGCGCTCGTTCCAGGGCCACCGGGGCGGGCTCTGTTCGTAGGATAGGATCTTTTCCACGGCGCTCGTGGCCTCAGCGACGGTGTTCACCGGCAGCCGCCCGATGAACACGTCGGCCATCTCGTCGTCGCCATCGACCGTGACGAAGCGGTTGTCGCTGGCCGTCGGCACCCCCCACACGTCTATCAGATAGGGTGGGATGCAGTTCGGATGGGGGTTGGCGCGTTGGGAGCGGTTCAGCGCGTCGTCGGTGCCGTCTCCGACGAGCAGCACGTATCTGAGTGTGGGCGCCATCCAATTGGAGTAGGCGTGGGCGATGTAGCGTTTGATGGCTTTGGGGTCCGCCTGGCCATAATTGTATGCATCATAGATCGCCCCGACGGTGATGCTGAACACGCGCAAACCGTCGTTGGCCGCGCGGTGGGCAGCCAGCGGGGCCACGGCATCGACCAAGTCGGAGTGGGTAATGATCAGGTAGTCGGCGCCGCTGGGCGGGTCGGCCAGCGGCAGGCCTGGCGATATCTCGTCCGGCGCGGCGATCTGGTCCTCAGTCGGCAGGTAGTAGGTCGCCACGCCAGCACCGGCGTCGCCGAAGGTCACGCGACCGGCGGATGTGGTGAAGCCGGTCACGACCTGCGTGGCGGTGGGGTGGGTCACGTCGTAGATGCGCACAGTAGTGGTCCCAATCGTGTACCGGTTTTGCCCGGTCTCCCCCTCGATGCGGAGCGGGTCGCCGGAGACGCCCGCGATGCCATAGCGCAGTTCGAGCGCGTCCAGCCACGCCTCCTCCACGCCGGAAGAGGCACCGATGCCCGGCAGTCGCAGGCCGACGGTGTTGTCCCCGGGCCGCAGCAGGCTGGCCGGCGGGGTGAAGGTCGCCGTATGAGAGGCGGCCCCGTCCCACTCGGCAGTCCCCAGCAGGCTGCCGTTCAGGTAGACCTGAACACGATGGTCGGGATCGAGGGCATCGTCGCGGGTCGTGCCCTGCAGGTAGACCCGCAGCGTCGCGTTTGGGGCTCCGCCATCGGGTATCGCCAGGGTGATGCAAAAGTCCTTCTCCCGCTCGCCGGTGCCCGTAGCGGCGTCCCAGTACAGCCGGTCCCAGTACCAGCGATCGCCATCGCGGTCAGCGGGGTAGCGTGAAAGATAGTGTTGGCCGCCGAGGCCGCGCTCGGCGACGACAGTGGCCCAACCGGTGGCGGGGGGCAGGCTGCCGGGGTCGCCCGTGCGCGTGGCCATGGGCGTGCCGGTGCTTCCCACGGTCAGCCAGTAGACATCGTAGCCGGCAACGGGGGTGAGGGTGGGGCGAGCGTAGAACAGGATCCGCTCCCCCGGCTCGAAGGCGGCATCGCCGTCGCCCTCCCATTGGTAGGCTACCTCCTCCCCGGCGTGTGCCAGGTTATAGGCGGTGCGGGCGGTTGCCGTCACCGGTATGCCCGCTGCGACCAGCGCATCGTAGGTCACCTGGTAGACCCCCTCGCGGGAGACGATGAGTTTGTAGCGTATACCGCTATCCGGCGCATCGCGCTGGCTTGCCGGCGGAGCGGGGGGGATCCGCTCCGCGCGGACGAAGCGGGTCACCTGCGCCGGGTTGACGACGCTGTTCTGCAGCAGTGGGGTGAAGGGGTCGTCGCGGCTCCACGCGCTCTGACCTGCAGCCTGGTGGTGCACGTCGGCGGAGGACTGGCCTGTGAAGTACAATTCGACACGCACCCGGTTGGTCACCTCCAGCACGTCCCCGGCGGGATCAAAGCGCAGGGGGAAGTAGGTTAGCCGCACGAGGCGGCGCCCGCGCAGCCAGCCGGCCTCCTCCAGCGTGACGGCGTCGGCCGGGTACGGGTCCATCCCGGCGTAGGCCCGTTCGTCCCGAGCCCAGGTCCACTCCAGCCGGGTAGGCGGGTCGCCGGCGGGGATCGGCGCCCGGGCCGGGATCACGGGATGTGCCAGCGAGTGGCGGGCGCGCTCCAGCGTCTCCACGTGGAGGGTCACGGTGCCCGTGGGGGGCACGACCGCCAGCGTGGAGGCAGTTGGGAGTTGTGGCCGCCCGGGCTCCGCGGTCTGCGGCCAGCCGGGAGCCTCCAGGGCGCTGTATGGGTGCCCATCGTCGCCGGTCACCGGGCGCAGGCGGAAGGCAGGCGCGCGCCACTCCAGGACGATGCCCGTCGCGCCGGTGCGCAGCACGACCGGCTGTGGCGGTGCAGGGGCCACGTCTGCCGCTGGCAGGGGAGACATGTGCGGCAGGCCTGCAGCCAGTAAGCAAGTCAGGAGCCACAATACAGGTCCCTGTCGCATGGTGCTCACTCTCGATCTGTGTGCCGATGAAAGGGCATACCTATCGCAAAACCCTTCCCGCCCGTTACCTCCAATCCTTCTTGATCAGCGGCAGATAGATGCGCACGGACAGAGCATCGGGCCCCACACCGGCCCGCACCGGCCCGTAGAGGGTCTCCTCACCGCCGGTATTGACTTCAGTCAGCCAGTACCAGTGCGCCTGGCCGGACGTCACGTCCCGGTCGACGTGACTGTATGTACTGCCGGGTCCTGTGGCGGGGACGTAGGCGATGGGCTGCGCGTCACCCATCGTGGCATCCCGGTCACGGTAGACGTAGAAGCCGACGCAGTCCACCTCCAGCGCCGTGGCCCACTCCAGCCGGACGGCCGAGTTCTCCGCCATCGCCCGAAAGTAGCGCAACTGCACCAGTGTAATAGTGTTCGAAATGGTCTCGCTGTCTTGGACGTCAGCGACCCGGTTGCCGTAGACATCCGTTGCGCCGCAGACAGTGGCTGTGTTGGTGGCGGTGCCGGTACTCGTGATGAGGAAGACTGTGGTCACCACGAAGGTCTGATCGGGGAGCAGGTTGTGGCCGAAGCAGTTGGGCGCTGGCCCGGTGAGATCGTGCCAGTGCATGAGCCCAACGTTGGCATCCTCGCTCATCGCATCCGGGTACGGCACCGCGCATGCATCGCTGTACTGGAACGTTAGCGAGTAGGGCTCGTACTCATCCAGCAGTGGCAGGACGGCGATCGCGCTGGGGCCGACGTTGGTGACGGAGATGGTAAACGTGACATAGTTGTGCGCGTCGGGAGCTGTGTCCTGTTTCACCATCGACTTGTCCACCGCCACCGCCGGGTCCACGATGGCGACGGTGGCATCGTCGGTATCGGTGAGCGTGCCGCCGGGGTAAACGCCCTCGACCGTCGCCGTGTTGGTGTAGATGTCGTTCGCTGCGGTGGTGGTGCTGACCTGGTAGGAGACGGTGATGCTTTCGCCCGGCAAGAGCGGATCAACGACGTCGGGCACCAGGTCCAACCACTCCAAGTCTGGCATGACGATGATATCTGGATCTGCCGGGTCGCCAGAGCCGAGGATGTACTGGAAGTCGCCCCTATCGTCCAGGTGGTCTTTCAGGTGCAGCGCAGTGAAGGAATAGCTGCCGGTGTTGACGATGCGCAGCGTGTAGGTGAACGGCATGTTCGGCACCGTGTGCTCTGGCTCCACCGTCTTGATCAGATCCAAGCCAGGGGCGATATAGACTGGCGTGGTGACCTCGTCGGTGTCGGTCAGGCCGGTCGTGTCGGTGATGATGACGGCGTTGTGGATCAGCGTGCCGCTGATCAGCGGGTAGTCGACGCGCACGACCATGGCCAGCGAGCCCGTCGTCTGGGTGATGCCACTCGCCGGTGGCCATAAGCCGTCTACCTGCCAGATCACTGGGCCTCGGTTCCCTACTCCGGGGTGTGCAACTGGGGCAGGTGTGGCTGAGTAGAAGGTGGTGTTGACCGGCGTCGTGTCGCTCACCACGGCGCCCTCTACCGCCTCATTGCCAGTGATGGTGTAGTTGACCGTGTAGGTCAGCGGGCCCCCTATCCTGGCTGGAGATGGGAGAGCGGTCTTGGTGATGCTCAGGACGTGGCTGGCACGGGTCTGGATGGTCGCGTCATCGCAGGGATCCGAGAGGATGTTGAGCCAATTGGACGACGTCGTGCAGGCGGTATTGCTCAGCGTCAGGCCGTCGGTCAGTGGGGACTGCACCTGAGCCTGGAAGGTGGCGGTGATGAACCCGTCCCCGTCCACCGGCAGGCGCATACCTTCGGTGATGACCATGTGACCGGTGAGCGGGTCGTAAAGAACGGGATCGCCTCCCGTGCGGGTGGTGTAGGATAGAACCGTGTATTCCTCGACCAGCGTACGGGTCACGACGCGGAACGGGTCGCTTTCAAAGATCGCGATGTGGTCAAAGTGGTACGACCCGCCCGCCGCAAAAAGGCCCAGGGTAACCGTCGGGTTCCCCGCGACGGGGAGAAGGGTGATCTCTTCGAGCTTGTAAGTACCGGTGTACTGGTCCTGCAACTGGGGGATCTCATTTACCTCCACGCGGTACCAGTCATCGCCGTCACGCTCGACGGTCCCGGACACGTAGTATCGCAGCGTAGGGGAAACGAAATCCGATAGATCCATCGTCCGCCGCACGCCGGAAGCAACGGCGTCTGTATCCGTGATCCATAGATGGGCCGGCTCGCTGAGGGCGTTGCCGTCCAGCCAAACCCTTACCTCCCCACTGTTGGGGTCGCTGGGGAAGAGATCGTTCACCTCGGTCCAGTCTGTGGACCAGCGCAGGGAGCCGTCGTTGCCGGCGTAGTGGGTGGTCTGGGTCACCGTCAGGTCAAAGTCGTCCGCATAGTTCCCGTGGAAAGAGGATGTACTGGTGAGGGTGCGAGTCGTGATCTCTACCTGGGCAATGGGCCAGGAAAGATCCAGCGTGTGGGGGACGTACTCCATCCACGAAGGGAGCACATCGGTGATGGCTGTGAGGAGCGCCACGCCGTTGCCATAGTTGGATACGACCAGTGTGTAGGTGATGCGGCCGCCGGGCTGAACCATGGGGGGAGAGACGCGTTTGTCAATAGACAACAGAGGCTGCCCGGTGGGTGTGTCGGTATCTGGATCGTCCGGGTCGTCAGGATCTACCGACAGGATGGGGTCGGTATCGGACGAGCCCACCACCGCCTGGTTGGAGATCTGTTCCAGTTTGGCCGGGATGTCGGTCTGCAACTGGACGCGGAAGGTGGCGGTTACCGTCTGCAGAGGATCAATGCGCGGCCAGGTGACGCGAAAGGCCCGGATACGGGCACTTGCGGGATCGCCAAAGTTGATACCATCGTCGGAGTATTCGATCGCGGTGAAAGGGGGAGGCGTCGTGACCCGAACGCTGCCCGTCACAAAGTCGGTGTCGGTGTAGGGCAGCGGGTCGGTCAGGATCACGTCGTTCATCACGCCTCTGCCGTTGTTGTGCACGACGAGGGTGTAGGTGATCGTATCTCCGGGCGAGACCCCACCTGTCAGATCGGCGTCGATGGCGAGATCATCTACCTTGGAGAGACGGGGAATGGAAAGGGGCGGGATGGTGTACCCCAGATCCAGGTAGGGGGGGCCTCCTTCTGCCACGCACGGGTCCTGTCCCCAGGCCACGGCGATCCTGGCATCCAGATCCAGGGTGTAGATGAGCGCTCCTTCCAGATTGTGGTCGTTGGGGTCACCCACGCGGAGGGCTTGACCGGCCTGGATGGGAATGCCCAAAGCGGAAAACGGCTCGTCCCACTCGTCCACACCGAAGACGTCCTGGTCGGACTGGTCGCCATCGCCGTTCATGTCAAACGGATCGGGCAGGCCGTCCTGATCCAGATCCACGTAGATCTCGGTTTCGGTGATCGCGGTGACAAAGGCCATGTTGCCGTTATCTGTTGGGGGTGAGAGACTGTTGCCAGGAGCATAGCCGACGACGACCTGTGAACTGAGCCTGGACTCGGGTACCAGGGAATATCCCCAATCCCACATTTCTGCCTCGGTATCCCGGTTGGTGGAAGTATCCACGACCGCCAGTCCCCAGAACGTTGCCGAAGAATAGAGGTGCGCTCCTCCATTTCCCGTGCAGATATCCTCCCATCCCGTCTCGGCCAACACGCTGACGCTGCTATTGGAAGGAATGGTGATGGCGACGGTGTCCATGTTGCTGGTTACCGTAACGCTGATGTCGTCCGGGTGTGGGTTATGGAGGTAGATATCCGTGTCTGCGTCTGTATAACTCGAGATACCGGGGTCGACTGGACAGTCAAAACCGGGCACAGGTGCCCAGTAGGAGACATCCCATACGTCCACCGGCTGCAGGGTATAGCCGTGAGCCGAAACGGAACGACCGCAACCGCCAGTCATCATCTGAACCTGAATATCATTGGTGGCGGTGATGCGGTCGGCGCTATCCACGCCCCCGCCGGCAGGCCCGTCGTTCGCTCCATCTATAAAGAACGTCTCCCCAGGACCCAGCGTAGCCGCCAGGATGCCGTTGTAGTAGATTTCGGTGGGGGTGATCGCGGCCATGATTTCCAGACCGGCAAAGTCGTGGTCGTCTGTGGTGGCCCCGTTGAAATCCAGGTCTTCGCCCAATGTGGCCAGGTATTCCCTGCTCCAGTCGGCTCTCTCCGGTACTTCCCAGGCAGCAGCCAGCACGGAGCCCGGGATTTCCGGGTAAGCCATGCGCACTATCGTGGCCTGCTCGCCGACGACCGTGATCCGGTCACGGCCATCGTGGTAGTGCGTGTTGGTGTCGGCCACCAGAGCGGGGTCAATGTAGTCCTGGAAGACCTTGGAGGCTCCTGCGTCCAGCACGCCCACTTCGGTCGTGCCCCCGGGTATTCTGGGCTCGTCGTCGTAGCCATCCTCCCAGTGGTCGTAGTAGAAGATGGTCCGATCGGATGAGGCGATGAGAAATATGGAGGAAACCAACGTTCCCGCAACCTGCCTGCCGCGATGACACGACCGGGCGCCGGGTAGCCCTGTGTTCTTGTCGTCGAAGAGCGTCCACAGGTTGGTATCGTTGAAGGGTACATAGTACTGGTGCTCATAAGGGGCGTGCGGTTCTGAGGCGGTCGCCTGAGAGATATCCGTATCCACGTTGTCTGGCGTCCTGGAGCGGATGTCTTGGGCTGGGGATGCTGTCACCGCCAGAGTCTCGCCGCGGGCGAACCAGGTCGGAAGCGCCCGTGGCTGAGTGGTGGTACTGGCCCCGACGGCTCCTGTCCCGCCTGGCACAGCGGTGAACCAAGGGGGGAGCGCGCCAGGCCGGGCCAAGTCGCCTCTGGGTGCTGGTGGTGCGGCGGCCAGCGGTGGTGCCAGGCCTAACCCGACGGTATAGACAGACAGGGCGATGACAGCTACGGATGCCACAAGGACGCGTCTCCAGATGTGCCCATTCATCGTGACTCTCCTTCGCGGTCAAGTCGCTTGTGTCCGGAATGACTGACCCAACCGGTCTGTCGGGTCCCCCGCCCTAAAACCGGATGATCTGAAAAACAAACCGGGCTCGCGGAGCGGAGACTCCGTGAGCCCGGTGAGCTGCCGTACAGACTTTGACGAGTGCGGTGGCGAAATCCCCCCCCGCAAACAGAGATGGCCAGCAAGCATAACAGTGGCTACGCGGTGCTCCGCCCCTCGTTGCCTCAGCCCCAGTGATGCCGGTCACGTGGGGTTGCCAATGTCAAGCCATCTTGGCACATTATATCACAAATCTATCATCCTGTCAAGCATTCGCCTATTGAAATCGCAAAAAAGATAGCGGTGTCTTGATGCAAAGGCACATCACGACTTTTGCCCACAGGCCCTCACAAGGTGATCAGTTGTTCAGCCGCTGCATCCGGTAGCTCATCTTTCGTAGAGGATGTCGAGTTGAGAGAAGGTGCGACACGCCGACTTGCAGGGGTGGGCGGGGCAGGGTAGAATTGGGCAACGGGTAGGCAATCGAGATCAAGGGATTGGTGGAGGGGGCAGACTGATGGCCAAGACAGTGCAGATCACGTGGGTTCAGAAGCGACAGTTCGTCGGCACTGATAGCAGCAAGCACTCGGTCGTGATGTCTTCGCAGGACGAGGAGAATGGGGTGGGGATGAGCCCATCGCAGTTGCTGCTGGTTGGGCTGGGAGGGTGCACCGGCTACGACGTGGTGGACATCCTTCTGAAGAAGCGGCAGCAGTTGACCGGGCTGGAGGTGGTGGTCACCGGCGAGCAGGAGGAGGACCCGCCATGGCCCTACCGCAAGATCCACGTCCACTATATCCTGCGCGGCAAGGGGCTGCGCGAGAAGGCGGTGCAGGACGCGATCGCGCTCTCGGAGGAGAAATACTGTTCCGTGGCTGCGACAGTGCGTGGCGTGGCAGAAATCACCAACGAGTACACGATCGTCGAAGAAGAGTGAGAAACCTTGCAAAGGGTGGGCTAGTATACAAACACCGCACCGGCTACGACGGGATCCAGGCCCTCCGGCCAGCGGGTGTTGTTGTCGTACTGCGCACCATCTAGCCGGGCGCCGGTCAAGTCGGCCTCGTGCAGGTCGGCGCGGCGCAGGTCGACCCCTTCCAAGTTGGCACCGCTCAGGTTGGCCCTGATCAGGAGCGCTTCGTACAGGCTGGCCCCGCTCAGATCGGCGTCGCGCAGCGTCGCTTCGAGCATGTTCGCCTCGCGCAGGTCGGCGCCGCTCAGGTCGGCTCCCGTCAACGTGGCCCAGCGCAGTTGAGCGACGCTCAGGTCGGCCTCGTGCAGATCCGCCTGGCTCAGATCGGCCCTTTCCATGTTGGCCCGGCGCACGTCAGCCTCGCTCAGGAGGGCCCAGCGCAGGTCGGCCTCGGGAAGGAGGGCGCTGATGAGGCGGGCCTGGCGCAGGTCGGCCCGGCGCAGGTCGGCTTCGCTGAGGTCGGCCTGGATCAACGTGGCGGTGCGCAGGTCGGCCCGGCCCAGGTCGGCCGCGCTCAGATCGGCCTCGACGAAGGATGCCCCGATGAGATTGGCCTCGTGCAGGTCCGCGCCGGCACAGTCCGGAGGGCAGCCTGCGGGCAACGGATGCGGGGAGAAGAGGTAACAGATCGTCTGGCCGCGGGCATCGCGCGTGCAGGTGAAATCCAGCGATCTCAGAAACAGGAGGATGTACGCGAGACCTGCAACGAGTGCAAGAGCGCCCAGGAGAGCGAGTATGGCGAGCGCGCGCTTCCTGGCGCGCGGTTGGTCCTTGAATCTGCGCCAGCTAAAGCGGTTGTCAGAGATGGGGTGGGGGGGGGGTGCTCTTTGCTGGCTGGTCGCGTTGTCTGCAGGTTTGTGTTGTGGCTTCACTTCCCGCCTCCTGGGGCCAGTATAGTCCAACTTGCTCATTAGTCAATCGAGGCCAACCTTGCGAAGGTTAGAAAGCGGTTCGGAATTGACGTGGCTCTTGGCGATCGGAGGCGCTTGCGGCCTGGAATCTGTTTCGTAACCTTCGCAAGGTTGCCCGCTATGGTTCGAGCGATATCACCTTGCGCGCCAGCACGCTGATCGCCTGTCCTTGCCTCTGCAACCGCCCCTCGACGACGACGAACGGCGACCGCAGCGCCTTGCGGCTGGCTTCGTATACCTTTGATTTCAACACCACGTTGATCAGCCCTCCTTCGTCCTCCAACGCCAGGAAGGCGGTGCCCCGGGCCGTCGGCGGCCGCTGGCGGGAGACGATCACCCCGCCGACCCATACCTTGACCCCATCCCGCAGCTCGGGCAGCGCCCCGCTGGGCGTGACCCCCATGCGCCTCAGTTTGTCGCCCACCAGCGCGGTGATGTGTGCGGAGGCAGCCACGCCGGTGTGGGCCACCTCGGTCCACAGCCGCCCCTGGGGCGAGAGAAAGCCAAGGCGCGGGCGCTCCTCGGGAGGGGGCAGCGGGAGCGCGGGCGGCCGGACGGCTGCCTGCAGCGCCGCCTGCAGGTCCCACACCAACTGCCGCCGTGGCACCCCCCAGCCGTCGAACGCCCCGGCCCAGATCAACGCCTCGACCGCCCGCCGGCCCAGCCTGGTGCGGCGGCAAAAGTCGGCCAGCGAGCGGAAGGGGCCAAAGCGCCGGGCCTGGACGATGTCCTGCCCGCCTGTCTCGCCCAGCCCGGCCACGACCGCCAGGCCCAGCCGGATTGCCTGTTCCGAGCAGCGTGGTGAGCCCGTCGAACCACCTGGTCGAAGGAGCTCGCCCTGAGCCTGTCGAAGGAGCTCGCCCTGAGCCTGTCGAAGGGTTTCCCCCTCGACCGTTGCCCACAGGTCGGAGGACTCGACGTCCACCGGCCGGATCTCGACCCCGCACCGGCGCGCCTCGGAGACGATCACGTGCGCCGGGTAGAAACCCATCGGCTGGTTGCGCAACAGCCCGGCAAAAAAGGCGGCCGGGTGGTAGCGCCGCAGCCAGGCCGACTGGTAGGTCAGGACGGCAAAGGCCGCGGCGTGGCTCTTTGGGAAGGCATAGCCGCCAAAGGCCTGCAACTGGGAAAAGACCCGCCCGGCCGCCCTGCGCGCCACGCCCCGGGCGGCGGCGCCGGCGACGAATTCCTCCCGAAAGCCCGCTATCTGTTCCCCGGCTCGCTTGTGTGAAAGCGCCCGCCGCAAGAGCTCTGCCCGCCCGGGCGTGAACCCGGCCAGGTCGCGGGCTACCTTGAGCACCTGCTCCTGGAACACAATCACGCCCAGCGTCTCGGCCAGCGCGCCCTCCAGCAGCGGGTGGGGGTAGGTCACCGGCTCCCGCCCCTGCCGGCGGCGCAGGTAGGGGTGCACCATGTGGGCCTGGATCGGGCCGGGACGGATGAGGCTGATCTCGATCACCAGGTCCGAAAAGCTGCGCGGCCGGAAGCGGGGGATCAGGCTGGCCTGGGCGCGGCTCTCCACCTGGAACACGCCCACCGTCTCCCCCCGGCACAGCATGTCATAGACCTCCGCGTCGTCGCCGGGGAGCCCATCCAGGTTGGGCCGCTCCCCCGTCTGGGCCTCGACGATGGTGACGGCGTCCTCGATCGCGGAGAGCGTGCGCAGCCCCAGCAGGTCGATCTTGATCATCCCGGCCCCCTCCAGCGCGTCCTTGTCCCATTGGGTGACGACGCGGCCGGGCATCGTCGCCGGCCCTTCGACAGGTGGTTCGACAGGCTCACCATGCCGCTCAGGGCGCTGTTCCAGCGGCACCAGCTCGCACAGCGGCGGGCCGGAGATGACCATCCCGCCATTGTGGATCCCCGGATGGCGCGGGACGCCGTCCAACTGAGGGACGATGCGCAAGAGGTGCTGGAACGGCTTGCCTGTCAGGCTACGCCCTGAGCCTGTCGAAGGGTCTGTACCAAATGAATCCACCAGCCCTCTCGATTCCTCGACGCTGTCCGCGTTCCCCACGTCGAGCGCTTGGCTCAGCCGCTCGACCAGCGCCGGGGGAAAGCCCAGCGCGCGGGCCACGTCGCGCACGGCGGAGCGGGCGCGAAAGGTGATCAGCGTGCAGGCCATCGCCGTGTGGTCCGCGCCGTATCGCCCGTAGACGTACTGGATCACCTCCTCCCGCCGGTCCGCGCTAAAGTCGATATCGATATCCGGCGGCCCACGCCGCTCCGGCGAGAGAAAGCGCTCAAAGACCAGGTCACACGCCACCGGGTCGATGGGGCTGATGCCCAGCAGGTATGCCACCAGCGAGTTGGCCGCACTGCCCCGCCCCTGGCAGCGTATGCCGGCGTGCCGGGCGTAGCGCACGATGTCCCACACGATGAGAAAATAGTCGGCCAGCCCGGTCTCCCGGATCACGGCCAGCTCCCGCGCCAGGAGATCCCGAGGCGGATTGTGGGGATAGCGGTAGCGCAGCGCTTGCTCGCACAGCTCGCGCAGGTAAAAGTCCGGGGAGCGGCCCCTTCGACTTTGCTCAGGGCAGGCCCCAGGCACCGGATAGTGAGGCAGCGTCTGAGGGCCGGCGGGGAGATAGTCGGTCGCCGGTGCGCAGCGCTCGGCGATGCGCAGGCCGTTCTCCAGCGCGATGGGGATGTCGTCGAAGAGCATCGCCATCTCCCGTGGCGAGCGCAGGTGGTACTCGGCGTTGGGGCGCAGCGCGTCCCGGGCGTCCTCCAGCGTCGTGTGGTGGCGGATGCAGCTCAACACATCGTGCACCTCGCGCTGTTGAGGGTGGAGGTAGTGGGCGTTTCCCGTGGCGACCACCTCGAGCCCGGCGCGGCTGGCCAGCACGACCAGGTCCCTCAGCAGCTGATTGTCGCCGCGGCGGTAATGGCGCTGCAGCTCGACAAAGAACCGGCCGGGAAAGACCCGGGCATAGCCCCGCGCCACCTCCAGCGCCCGCTCGAATTTGCCGGCGGCCAGCAGCCGCGCAATCTCTCCCCGGCGGCAGCCCGAGAGCGCGATCAATCCCCCGGCGTGGGCGGCCAGGTCCCGCTTGGATAGGCGCGCGACGCCTTTCTCACGCCCCTGCCTGGCCAGCGTGATCAGGCGGCACAGGTTGGCGTACCCCTCCCCCGTCTCGACCAGCAGCGTCAGGTGGCTCTCGCCATCCGCTTCCTCCCCGGCGAGCGTCACCTCGGCCCCCAGGATGGGCTTGATCCCCGTTTGCTGTGCCGCCCGGACAAAGCGCACCGCACCGTACAACCCATCGTGGTCGGTGAGCGCCAGCGCGTCCATCCCCAGCTCCGCCGCCCGCGCGACCAATGCCTCGGGTGAGGCGACGCCATCGAGGAGGGAGTGGTCAGAGTGGGCGTGCAGCTCGACGTAGCCGGGGGTGGAGGAGCGGGGACTCAGATGTGCCGCCGTTCCAGCAGCCATCGATCGGTTCTCACGTCGTGGAATACGACCTGCACCTGCCCGTCTTGAGTCTCCAGGCGGAAATAGTCCCGCTCGATCGGCCGGCTCCACCAGTAGCGGCGCTCCCGCCAGGTCTCGTAGACCATCTCCACCTCCTGGATGCGGTCGCGCCACACCAGCGCGCGGGGGGACCCGTGCGGGCCGGTGGTGACCTGGATCGGGCACGGCGGCGGCGGGCGGATCAACGAGGCGACGACGACGATCATCTCGCCAAAGCGCTCCCGCAGCCGCCGCAGCGTTTCCTGGAGTCGGCTGCGGCGGAGATCCGCCGGGCTGGCGAACAGGGCCAACTGGGTCGCGCCCAGATGGAAGGGGCGCATGGGATAAACGGCGAGGGAGAGCGCGACCACCGGCCCGGCGGGTGATAGTTCCCCCAGCAGGCGGCGGGCCAGGCGGGCGAGTTTTTCGGGATCGGCCGAAGGGGGCTTGACCGGCTTCCCGATGGCGTGGGTTTCCCCATCCTCCTCCTCCAGCCGCAGCCGCAGCCCCTCGGCCTGGTAGCCCCGGCGGGAGAGCGCCTGGGCCAGTTCGGTCGCCGCCCGGCTGGCGTGGGCCAGCAGCGGGGCGCGGCCGGCCAGCGGGTCGTCGAATGTGCGCGTCCGCTCCAATGCCAGAGGCGGGGCGGCGGCGCGCACCGGGCGGGGATCCACTCCCCGGGCCAGGTCGTGCAGCGGGCCGGCCTGGGCGCCGAACTGGCGCACGACGGCCGGCCGGGGCAGCGCTGCCAGCGCCCCCAGGCTGCGCACGCCCAGCAGGTGCAGCCGGCGCTGCATCTCTGCATCGACGGGGAGGGTGGAGAGGGGCAGGGGGGAGAGGAAGGCGCGCTCCTGGCCGGGCGGGACGGCGCAGCCATCGCCGGGCCGGGCGGCGCGGGCGGCCTGCCGGGCCACGAACTTGACGCTCGCAATCCCCACCCGCACGTCCAGCCCGGATGCCCGTCCCGCCTCCCGTGCCAGTTGGCGGGCGAGCTCTATATCGGCACCGAAACGCTCTTTCAGGCCCGAGACCTCGGCGTACAGGAGCCCCAGCCCGGCCGTCTCCACGGTGGGGGTAAAGCGGCCCGCGGCGGTGACCAGCGCGTCGTGGGCGGCGCGGTACAGCTCCTCGCACGCGGGGACGAAGCGGGCGCCGGGGCACAGTGCTTCGGCCCGGGATAGGCGCATCCCGGGCTCTACCCCGGCCGCCACGGCCTGCGGGCAGCAATCCAGCACCGCGCCATCGTCCCAGGGCCGGCCGCCGACGACCAGGGGGGGCTCTGCCAGGGAGGGGTTGTGTTGCCGCCCCACCGCCCGGCCAGGCTCACGATGAACCTGCACCGGCAGGTGGGGGGCCAGGAGACAGGCGACCCGCATGACACCTCACCGCGACGTAATCCCCGCCCTGGATTAGAACAATAGTTCTATTATACCGCCTGTGGATGGGGTGTCAAGTGAGGACGGTCGTGTCCATTCTTGACAATGTTGATACTGTTGCATTTTGTGCACCGATGTACGATAATGGTCCGTATCACAGGGAGGTTCTGACGATGACGAACAATCTATCGCTGCGCGCTCGCTACGTGCGTGCCGGAGAAGAACGCTTTGAAGCACTGGCGCTGTCCGTGGACCGCACGGCGCTATTGCTGGTGGACGTGTACTATGACAATCAGCGGCGCGGCGACTGGGGCGATCCAGGCGATCCATTCGTGCGCCACTTTCAATGGATGGAGGGGAACATCGGCCTGGCGCTGGATGCGGCGCGGGCGTGGGTCTGGCGGTGGTGTACGCGATGAACAGCGCGCCGCGCATCGCGCTGGAGCGCTCCGCCTTTGGGGCGCACTATGCGCGGGCGTGGAGCGAGGATGGCTCGCCGCACGCCTTTGACCGCGAGTTCGCCG
>Ga0180431_10004654_pt1 | contig 17042 bp, 12 predicted proteins | sample SS_ome_11_FD_132459 | JGI IMG/M metagenome (GOLD analysis project Ga0180431, IMG submission 132459) | Hypersaline lake sediment archaeal communities from the Salton Sea, California, USA - SS_1_MS_1 metaG | ecosystem: Environmental > Aquatic > Non-marine Saline and Alkaline > Hypersaline >... | reverse complement strand
TTCGTAGACCGATCCGTTGTCGAGGTGTACGCGAATGAGCGCGCCTGGCTCGTCGCGCCGGTCCTGCCCGCTGAGCCCGGCGCGGGTGGCTTGCAGCTCAGGGCGCGCGGCGGCGGGATGCACGTGCACACGCTGCGCGTATGGCCGATGGCCGTCGCCCGCAGCTCAAGCACATTCGGGAATGCGGGCGGCACATGACCTGTGTGCGCGCCGGCCGCTGCCGCGCTACCTGGACCGCTGTGGCACCGACAGACGCCTCGGGGCGCGCACAAAGCCACGCCGGGCGGTCCCTGGGCAATGTGCCCGTCAGGCGAGCAGGTCCTCGCTCGTGGTGGAGCTCACGAGCAGGGTGGTCGGAAGCGGGGCCAGGAGTTCGGCCCGCGTGCGGTGCCACTGCGCGGCCGCGCCCTGTTCGGGCAGGTCGAAGCCCAGGAACACGCAGTCGGCGTCTGCGGACTCGCGTCGCAGGAACTCGACAAACGGGTCCTCCGAGTCGTTGACGAGCACGCGGCCCTCGGCCTCCACGCGGGAATCCATGATGAGGGCGTTGAGCGCCTCGAGCGCGGGGCCGCGGCCCTCCTCGCGGTCGACCACGCGCAGGATCCGGATGCGCGCGTTCTCCCACTCCCAGTTGCGAGACAGGAGGTACGCGAGAATCATCATCACCGCGCCGTTCCTCTGCCCCCGCCACCATACGTCGATGCGCTTTCCGGGGCCGAGTTCGGGCAGGCCCCGGTCGTAGACGAGCACCAGGGTCATACCCATGCCCGCCGCCAGACGCAGATGATGGGCCAGGGCCTCCGCGCGCTCGGCGGTGGCGGTCCATCCGAACATGGCCAGGTTCGGCCGCACCGGACCCACGGACGCGGTCTGCAAGAGCATCGCCATGCCCTCCTCCACCGTGTCGGCCACCACGGCGAGGGGGAAGGCCTGGACCTCGTGCTCCGCGCACCAGGCCCGCAGCTGGCGCAGGGCCGAGCCGTGCATGCGGCCGAACTCGGCCACCGACTCGGTGCTGCCCTTCAGGATATTCGCCAGCAACACGAACCCGCGGCCGGACTCCAGCCAGTCCGCGTACCGGACCAGGGTCTGGCGCGTGTCCGGGTTGCCGCTGAAGACCAGGATCGTGGGCCGCCAGTTGCGCGGGTCCTCTTCCATGGTGGCCAGGTGCAAGAGATCCCGCCGCGCGGCCGCGTACACGAACCCGCGGCGCGCGTCCCCGAAGGTGCGCTGCACGTTGCGGCTGCGCACGTACCAGTACAGCCCGCCGATCAGGACCACCGCGGCCCCGGCCGCCACCGGCTGGACCAGGAAGCTCACCGCCACGCACCCGAGCCCCCCGGCCAGGGCCGTGGCCCAGTGGAAGTACCGGAAGCGCGGCCGGAAGGACGGGTTGTGCGCCACGGCCTCGGTGAACGCGGCCAGGTTCATCATGCCGTAGGTGTACAGGAAGAACATGGTCACCACCGACGCCACGAGGTTCAGGGCCTTGCCCTCGGCCTCGTTGCCCGCCCACAGGAGCACGGCCAGGGTGATCGCCCCCACGAACAGGAGCGCGCGGCGCGGCTCGTCCCGCTTGGCCGTGCCCCTGGCGAAGGGGCGCAGGAAGCGCAGTACGGGGTCGCGGCTAACCGCCTGGAGGACCCGGGGGCTGGAGAGGTAGCTGCCCAAGGCGCTGGAGAGCGTGGCCGCGAACACCCCGAGCATCACGACCACGCCCGTGCCGAAGATCGCGTTGTCGCGCAGGAGCTGATACGGGGTCTCGATAAGGTCGCGGCGCGCGTACGCCCCGCCCGACAGGAAAATCTCCACGAGGTAGACCAGGAACCCCACCCCGACCGCGGCCAGGGCGCCGCGCGGGATGCTGCGGCCCGGGTCCTTCAGATCGCCGGACATGTTGACCCCGGCGTCGATGCCGGTCACGGCCGGGAAGTAGATGGCGAACACCGCCCAGAACCCGAGCGGCGCGATGCCGGGCAGATAGCGCTCGGGGCTCTGGGCGTCCAGGCGAGGGAGCGACTCCCAGTTCGCGCGGAACGTGTCCAGGGAGAAATGCTCGATCGCCCCGCCCAGGAACGCGGCGATGGCCAGCACCAGGAAGGTCATGATCAGATACTGCGTGCGGATCGCCCAGCCGGCCCCCACGTACGCGATGACGAAGAACACGGCCGCCGTACCGATGGCGATCATCTGGAAGTGGGGGCTCAGCACCTCAAAGCTGCGGCACAGCGCTTCGGTGAACCCCAGGATGTAGAAGGGCACGGACAGGGCCAGCGCGCAGAAGAGCGCGATGCCGATCGCCCCCCCGAACTCGGGGCCGAGCACCCGGCTGATCATGTAGTAGGTGCCGCCCCCGCGCACGCGCATGTTCGTGGCCACCGCGGAGATGGAAAGCGTGGTGGTGAAGGTGATCGACTTCGCGATGACCAGGATGACGATCGCGCCGAGGACTCCGGCGTGGCCCAGGACGAAGTTCGCCCGCATGAACATGATGACCCCGAGGATCGTGAGGATGCTCGGGGTAAACACCCCGCCGAAGGTGCCGAACTGGTGGCGGTCCTGGCCCGCGGCGTCCGCGGGCCGGCGATCGGGTTCACTCATGCCCGTGTGTCCGCAAGGGCGCCTCTTAGAGGCCCACGCACGCCGCGGCCGCCGCCGCGACCGTCAAGGCCCCGGCCAGCGCCACGAGGAGCGCGCACCCCCCGCCCGTGAGCGCGCGGCCCACCTTGCGCTGGCGGCCGCTGCGCGTGAGCGGCACGCCCAGCTTGCGCGAGAGCTTGGCCTTGGCGCCCGTCACGCCCAAGAGCCGCTTCCAGGAAAACCCGCCCTTGTTCATCGTTCGCCCTCGTCCGCGTCCGCGCGCGCGATCAGTACTTGCGCCAGTCCATGGACCCGTACCAGCGCAACAGGGGATCGTCGCGCGCCTGCATCTCCCTTTCCAGGACGGCCATGAGCTCGCGCTTCACCTGCGCGTAGGCCGGGTCCCGGTTCACGTTGTGCAGCTCGTGCGGGTCGCGCTCGAGGTCGTAGAGCTCGCCCTCGGCCGCGGCGTTGAAGATGAACTTGTGCGTGCGCGTGCGCACCATGCGCTGGGGGAAGGGGCAGAAGTGCTTGGTGAACTCGCCGAACACATGGTCCCGTCCCGTGGGCGCTTTCTCTCCGCGCATCTGCGCCAGGATGCTCTGCGACTGGAAGCCGAAGTCGGGCGCCCGGCCCGTGGCCGCCTCCACGGCCGTGGGGCACAGGTCGTGGAAGTAGACGAACTCGTCGCACGTGGCCCCCCGCCGCGCCGGCGCCGGGTGACGGGCCACCAGGGGGATGCGGTAGATGGCGTCGTACATGAACGCGCCCTTCTCGAACAACCGGTGCGCGCCCAGGCAGTCGCCGTGGTCCGAGGTGAACACGATAAGCGTGTTCTCGTACAGGCCCAGGCCGCGCAGCCCGTCGAGAAATCGGCCGATGCAGTGGTCGATGAGCGTCACGTACCCGTAGTACCGGGCGATGATCTCCTGCCAGCCGGACCACTCCAGTTCGTCGAGCCCCCACATCTGGCTGACCATCCGGAAGTAGGTGGGCTTGCCCTCGAACCCCTCGGCGAACGCGGGGTCCACCGGGATGTCCTCCGGGCGGTACATGGAGTAGTAGGGCTCGGGCACCAGGCACGGACTGTGCGGCCCCCAGAAGTTGAGCCAGGCGAAGAAGGGCTTGCCCGCCCCCCGGTCGGCGCGCAGCATGCGGACCGCGTCGTCCACGAGGAAGTGCGGCACGGACGCCTCGGGCGGGCCGGTGAGCAGGGCCTTGAGCTCCTGGCGGCGCATGCGGGGGTTCTGGCCGTGCATCGCCTCGCGCACGGCGGGCACCTCGAATCCCTTTTCCGCCAGCCACTGCGCGTACCGGTTGCGCTCCCCCGGAGACAGGTCGAAGGCGAAGTCCCGGTACAGTCCGGCCCCCGGGAACCCGTAGCCCGGGAAGTCGTGCCCGCGGAACCCGTAGGCCGACGGCACCCCGGACCCGATGTGCCACTTGCCGAAGTAGAAGAGCTCCACCCCGCGCAGCATGTCCCCGAGCGTACGCACGCCCTCGGGAAAGTCCGCGCCCCGCTGCCACCCGGCCAGATCCTCCTGGGGGCTCACGTTCGCGGTCATGCCGTGGGCCGTGGGAAAGAGCCCGGTAAACAGCGACGCGCGCGCGGGCGTGCAGATGGCGCTGGGGGTGAACGCGTTCGTGAACCGGGTCCCCTCGGCGGCCAAGGCGTCGATGTTCGGCGTCTGCACCATGGGGTGGCCGCTGCAGCCGAGGATGTCCCACCGGTGCTGGTCCGTGACAAGGTAGACGACGTTCATGGGGTCGGGCACGGGCGCGTCCTCCCTGCGCTCAGGTCAAGCGCGTCCTCTGGGCTCCGGCGGCGGCCCGGTGGGGGCCGCGCGTGGGCTCGCTCAAGGCAACTGCGCGAGCAGCTCGTCGAACTCGCTGACGGGCATGGCCGGCGAGGTGGAAAACGCGATCCCTGTGTCGCGGCTCAGGATCACCGAGGCCTGCATGGCCTCGCGCAGGCCCGGCAACTCCACCACGAGCACCAGGTCCTGCTCGCCCAGCAGGGCGTAGATGGCCTTGATCTGTCCGCCGAGTTTTTCCACAATCTCGCCCGCCTCGGTGGTGCGCTCGGCGCTCGCCTCCTTGATGGCGTCCACCGAGTACTTCCCGAACATGAGATAGGTCGCCATGGTCCTGCCTCCTGGACATGCCGGATCGACCGGCCGCAAAGCACACACCGCCACAGCTTAGGGCCCGCGCGCGCAGGCGGCAAGGGTTTTTGTGCCGTCCGGCGCGCCAGGGCCGCTCGCGCGCGCCGCAAGCTCGGGCCAAAAAAAAGCCCCGGCTTTCGCCGGGGCCGTGGCTTCCAACCGCAGCAGCGCTCAGACGGGGCGCACATTGACCGCTTCGGGACCCTTACGGCCCGCCGCGGCCTCGTACTCAACCTTCTGGCCGTCCTGCAGGGTACGGAATCCCTCCATGACCACGTTGCTGTGGTGCACGAACAGATCCTTGCCATCGCCCTCGTCGGGCACGATGAACCCATACCCCTTCTGGTCGTTAAACCACTTCACAGTACCGGTTGCCACTACAACCCCTCCTGCCGGCCCCCTTTGGGGCCATCACCATCTCCCTCTCTACCCAAAACGAAGTGCGCCCCGAGGGAGTAGGAGAGCCCTTCAGAACACGTAATTAAGCACAGCTTCGCACAGGAGTCAACCGAATTCTTGTCCGGAAACCGCGGAAAATCTTCCCGCCAGCCCCGCACGGCCGTCCGGGCGGCAACGTCAGGACGTCCCCTTGGCCACCTTGTCGGCCACCACGCACGCGCCGACCAAGTTGGCGTTCGACCCTCGCTCGTCGATAATCGACGGGCGCAGATAGTTCATGTACCCCATGGCCCCGACCGCCCGCTGCGCTGAGGGTCCGAAGTACGGCAGGGCGTAGCTGGGCTTGCCCCCGAGGCAGATGGGCGCTCCGGGCGCCAGGCCGTCGGCGTGCGCTTGCTTGAGCAGGATGCGGGTGGCCTCGGCCAGGATCCGGCCGAACACCCGGTCCGTGGTCAGGGCCGCCTCTACGCGCAGGCTGCTCAGCTTGCTGATGTGCTTGCCGGCTCGGGCCGGGTCCTGGATCTCGTCCGCTTCGCTCAGGTCCAGAAACCGCTCGTAGGAGTCGTCGTCGCCCACGATCGCGCGGAAGAGCCGCCGCCGCCCGGGGCCGCTCAAGAGCGTCTCCGCGCGCAGATGGTCGGGGCTGCCCGACGGGCCGGTGACCACCCCGCCCGGGGGGTCGAGCTCCTCGATGAGCACCTGTTCGAGCCGCTCGTAGCTCACTCCGTGCTGAAGCAGGATCACGCGCAGGCTCAGCTTCTCCAGGGGGATGGCATATCCGGGCTCGTTCGTGTAGTGAAGATGCGCGTCCTCGCCGTCCCAGTCCAGGGCCGAGAACCGCACCTCCCCGTCCGCGCCGATCCACGCCCCGCCCCAGCCGCCGCCGAAGACCCAGTACAGAAGCTCCATGCGCAGCACGCTCCATTCGGCCAGGCCGCCGGCGTTCGCGTCGTTCTCAATGCCCACGGGCACGTCCAGCCGGTCGGAGAGGAGCGCGGGCAGGTTCTGGTTGTTGAGGAAGAGCAGGTTCTGGGCCAAAAGGTACGACCCGTCCGACCGGAACAGGCCCGGGCTCGCGATGCCCGCGCCGCGCACGGCCCGGCGATCCGCGCCCGCCTGGCGCAGGGCCTCTTCGACCGCGTCGCCCAGGGCCTGGGCCAGGGACTCGGCCGTGTCGCCGTACCGGCCGATGGGAAGCAGCGACTCGGCCTGGAGGTCGCAGCGCTCGTCGAAAAGACCGATCTTCGCGCCGCTGCCGGCCCCGAGGTCCACGCCTACATAGGTCGGCGTCCCGGCCATGGCCGGTCTCCTTTGCGTCTCCGTCAGGAGGCGAGCTTGGCGAGCAGACGCTCGGCGCGCTCGCGAATCTCGCGCGCCTCGGCGTCCAGCCCCTGGATGAACTTGTTCGTCTCGGGCACACCGCGCACCGCCTCGAAGTCGCGGTCGCGCACCGCCTCGTCGCCGTCGATGCCGAACCCGATGCGCGTCTGCACGCTGTATTCCTTCTCCGCGTCCAGGCGGATCATGCGGTTGAGCTTCAGCGCCGCGTCGCGCCACTCGGCCACGGCCGCGCGCAGTTCGTCCGGGCTCATGTCCGCGGGCGCCTTGCCCGCGCGCGCGCGCCACGCCTCGCACGCCCAGGCCCAGGCGGCCTCGTCGTAGTCCTCGTGGATGCGGGACAGCCGCGCCTCCAGGGCCGCAAGGTCGCCGGCCCGCCCCGACTCGACCTCGTCGCAAACCTCCTCCACCGCGCTTTGCGGGGCCAGGAGCCCCAGCACGTCCACCCACGCGCCGGGCCCGTGCGCGATCTCCGGCGCGGCCAGGGCCGCCTCGGGCGCGGCGTCGCGTTCCAGCCGGTCTGCCAGCATCCCCCCCAGGTACAGATCAATGGCCATGGCGTAGTGCTTTTTGGCGGTGCGGCACAGGAGCCGCTTGATGGCGATGCCCTTGTACGTGACATAGGTCTGGCTGCGCTCGGCTCGCTCGTAGAGCGCGCTGATCTCGTCCAGGCCTGCCATCATCCGGCCCACGGTGAAGGGCGAGAAGACCTCGAACCGGATCCAGTCCAGCCGGTCCGGATCCGTGCGCCGGTCGCGGCCGGGCCATTTCTCGCCGTCGCGGCGGGTGCCCACGGTGAACAGGTTCACGGCGGGGCTGAGGACCGACCGGCCCTCCTCCTCGTTCACATAGCTGAAGGGCAGGTTGCGCGCGTCGAAGTTCGCGTAGTGCTTGCCGAGCACCGCGCTGAACGGCCCCACGCGGGCTGGCCAGAGCAGGTAGCTGAACGATCCGGTCTTGCTGCCGCGCTCGACCACGCCCTGGTGCACGGGGCCGAGCTTGTACATGTGGTTGGACTGGTTGGTGCCCGAGCCCGCGTTGTAGAAGCTGAACACCCCGGCGATGAGGATCGAGCTCTTGTGGTGGGTGACCGAGTACGGTCCGGCGAGCGCAGAGATCGCCTCGCCGTGGAACCCCTCGCAGTTGGCGAACAACGCGCACCCCTCGGCCGAGAACTGGCGGCCGATGCGGCACCCCTGGCCCACGAAGGTCTGAGTCAAGAGCGCCCCGCTGTCGACCTCCGACCCGGTCTGCACGATGAAGTCCTCGGCCTGCACGGCCGTGCCCACCCGAGTGGGCGCCTCCTCATTCGAGGCCACGGTGCCGTTCTCGAGCCGCGCGACGCCGTCCAGGATCGCGGCGGGGCCGACGGCCACGTTGCGGACCCGTCCGCACCCCACCACGACCGCACCCGCGCCCACGCGGCCCCGGTCCGAGCGCCGCTGGGCGGCGAAGTCCCTGGCCATGCGGTGCAGCGCCTCCACGAGCCTGGGTCGGTGCCGGTAGCAGGCCATCAGGTACGCGAACTGGGCCGACAGCCGCTCGAAGAGCACGATCTCGCGGCCGCCGCCCTCGTTGAGCACCTCGATCTCCACGCCGTTGCCGAAGCTCGTCTCCTCGTCCACGGCGAGCTCCACCGTGCGCGAGACGCATGCGGCCCGGCCTACATCGTAGCGGCTGAGCAGCCCCACGTCCGCGACCAGGGCGTCGTCATCCACGGTCGCGTCGTGCAGGTGGCTGCGATACACCCCCGAGGGCAGGTGCGCGCCCGCGACCCCCACCGGCGCGCGGAACGCGCCCAGGCCGACGCTGCCGGTGAACCGGCACCCGGCCACGTGCTCGGGCCGGAACCCCTCGCGCACGCGCACGCGCGACCAGTCCTCCGCGCACGAGCCGCCTTGCTCGAGCTGCGCGATCTCAGCGTCCGTCAAGGCCCGCCAGGTTGTCTGCGCCATGATGCGCCCCCTTGCCATCCTCTCGCCCTACAGTTCGGCGGGCTTGAGATTCTCTCTCTCGATGTCCTTGAAGTACTTGACCGTACCCACCTTCAGCTCGGCGGTGGACTCTTCGTCGCACACGATCATGCCGTGCGGATGCATCTGTAGCGCCGAGACCGTCCAGATGTGGTTGACGCCCTCTTCGACCACCTTCTGCAGGGCGCGGGCCTTGTTGTGGCCGCTCACGAGGATGATGACCTCGCGCGCGTCCATCACCGTGCCCACGCCCACGGTCAGCGCGGTCTTGGGCACCTTGGTCACGTCGTTGTCGAAGAAGCGGCTGTTCGCGATCACCGTGTCCTCGGTCAGGGTCTTCACGCGCGTGCGGCTGCCCAGGGATGAGCCCGGCTCGTTGAACGCGATGTGCCCGTCCGGCCCGATGCCGCCGAGGAACAGCTCCACCCCGCCCAGGTCGGCCATCTTCTGCTCGTAGGCCTCGCACTCGGCCTCCAGGTCCTTGGCGTTGCCGTCCAGGATATTGACGTTCTCTTCGGGAATGTCGACGTGGTCGAACAGATGCTTGCGCATGAACGAGTGATAGCTCTCCGGGTGCTCCTCGGGCAGGGCCACGTACTCGTCCATGTTGAAGGTGACCACGTGCTGGAAGCTGAGCGTCCCCTGCTTGTGCAGCTCCACGAGCCCCTGGTACGTGCCGATGGGCGTCGACCCGGTGGGCAGGCCCAGCACGAACGGCCGGTCCTTGGACGGTCCGTAGTCCAGGATGCGCCGGGCGATGTAATGGGCGTTCCATTGGCTCAGCGCAGCATAGTCGTGCTGAATGATAATGCGCATGGTTTCCCCTTCTTCCTGGGCCCCTGCCGCGGCCGGTCCGGCGGCGAGGCGGTCTACCTGTCGGTGCGCGCCCGCCGACGAGCGGGCCCGCGGTTTCTGGTGCCGTTGGTCACGTCGCTCACGAGGCCGCCGCGGGCTCGGACACGAGAATCCGCGCGTCGGCCACGAAGGCGCCCTCTCCGTCCTCCTGCACGATTACCGGGTTCATGTCGAGCTCGGCCACCTCGGGCAGGTCCACGGCCAGCTGCGCCAGGCGCTTGATGCAGGTCTCCACCGCGGCCACGTCGCAGGGCGCTCGCCCCCGCGCGCCGGACAGGAGCGGGAAGCTCTGCACCTCCCGGACCATGGTGTGCACCGCGTGCTCGTCCACGGGCGCGGCCCGGAAGCTCACGTCGCGGAAGACCTCCACGAACGAGCCGCCCAGCCCGAACATGATGACCGGGCCGAACACCGGGTCGCGCCTGCATCCGAGGATGACCTCCTGGCCCGCGGGGATCATCCGGCGCACCGTCACGCCGTCTACCCGGGCCTCCGGATGCGCCTTGCCCACGGCCGCAACGATCGACTCGAACGCGGCGTGGGCCTCTTCCCCGGTGGCGATGTCGAGCATCACCCCGCCCACGTCCAGCTTGTGCACGACGTCGGGGCTGTTCACCTTCATGACGGCCGGGAACCCGGCGCGCGCGGCCGCCGCCGCGGCCTCGTCGGCGGTGGCGGCCACGTCCGTGCCGAGCACCGGCAGGCCGTAAGCCTCCAGCACCTGGAACGCCTGCGCCTCGGGCAGGTACCCCTGGTCGCCCGCTTGGGAGAGCACCTGCCGGGCACGGACCGGGTCGACGTCCTCGAACCGGGCCACCGGCTCCCGGGTCACCGCGCCCAGGCGCTCGACCTCGCGCGCCGCGGCAAAAGCCGAGGCCATGGACTCGGGCAGGATGTAATGGGGAATGTGGTTGCGCTGCAGGATGTCGATGCCCGTGCGCACGTCCGCCTCGCCCATGAACGAGGCTAGCACCGGCTTGTCCGGATTCGCCGCCGCGGTGCGCACGATCTCGTCCGCGATGGCGTCGATATCGGTCATGGACTGCGGGGTGAGGATGACCATGGCGCCCGCGGTGTCCGCGTCTTTGAGGACCGCGCCCAGGGCGGTGGCGTACCGGTCCGAGCGCGCGTCGCCGATCACGTCCACCGGGTTGTTCAGGTTCGCGGTGCGCGGCAGCCGGTCCTTGAGCACGGACCTGGTCTCCTCCGAGAAACGCGCCAGAGACAGCCCGTTCTCCACGCACGCGTCCGTGGCCATGACGCCCGGGCCGCCTGCGTTGGTGACAATGGCCACGCGGTCCGAGCGCGGCCACGGCTGGTAGGCAAGCGCGGTCGCCTTGTTGAACATCTCCTCGATCGTGCGGCACCGCAGGATGCCCGCCTGGCGGAAGATCGCGTCGCACACGTCGTCCGAACCCGCCAGGCTGCCGGTGTGGCTGGCCGCGGCCGAGGCCCCGGCGTGGGTGCGGCCGCTCTTGATGGCCAGGATCGGCTTGCCCGTCTCGCGGATGACGGTCTGGGCGGCCTCCAGCAGGCCGCGCCCGTCGGTGATTTCCTCCAGGTAGATGAGGATCACCTTGGTCGCCTTGTCCGCGGCCAGGTAGTGGAGCAGGTCGATCTCGTTGATGTCCGCCTTGTTCCCGAAGGAGATGAACTTGGAGAACCCGATGTGCTTGCCGCGCGCGTAGTCCAGGACCGCGGTGCACAGGGCCCCGGACTGGCTCAGGAACGCGATGCTCCCTTCGGCGGGCATCTTCCGGGCGAAGCTCGCGTTCAGGCTCACGGACGGGTCGGTGTTGATCGCGCCCAGGCAGTTCGGGCCGATCAGGTTGATGCCGTGCTTGGCGGCGATCTCCTGGGCCTGGCGCTCCCGGTCCACGCCGGCGGGGCCCACCTCGCGGAAGCCGGCGGAGATGATGATCGCCGCCTTCACCCCCTTCTGGCCGCACTGCTCCAGGGCCAGGTGGCAGACCGAGCTCGGGAACACGATGATCGCGAGGTCCACCTCGTCGGGGATGTCGACCACGTATTTGTACGCCTTCACCCCGCTGATCGACGGCGAGCGCGGGCTCACCGGGTAGGTGACGCCCTGGAATCCGCCGTCCAGGATGTTCTGAAAGATGTCGTGGGGCACGGTGCCGCGCGTGCGCGTGGCGCCCACGACGGCGACCGACTGCGGGGCAAAGACGGCGTCGATGTTCTTGGGGACGCGCAAAGACATGCAGTTCCTCCGCAACGGATGACGGCGTCCCGGCGAGCTACCGGCCGGCCGACTCCAGGTGGCCGGCGATGAAGTTCACCGCATCGCCCACGGACTGGACGGCGAGGGCCTCGTCCTCGTCCATCTCGATGTCGAATTCCTCCTCGAACGCGGCCACGAGCTCCACCGACTGCTGGCTGTCCGCGCCCAGGTCGAACACGAAGTTGCTGGTGTCCTGGATCTCGGACTCCTCGGCGCCGAGCACCCGCGCGATGGCCTGCTTGACCCTGGTCTGCACCTCGTTCCTGTCCATCATCCTCCCCCTTTCGGGCCGATTGTTCACAACGGCGCCCGGCAGAACGTCATGCCGAACGCGCGGCGCAACTGCGCAAAGACATGTGAACATACCGGCGGCCCGCCGTTCTTGCAAGCACTTTTCGAGACAGGGGCGAACGCGCGGTTTTGGCTCGACTTGGGGCCGCAGATTCAGTATCACGCGAGGGAAGGCCCCCGCGAGCCTGATACTCGGTTGTACGCGCGCGGGGTCCCGCGGTTCCCCCGGAGGAGGCGTCTCTTACGCATGGTTTCCTGGCGACCGGTCCTCTGTGCCCTGGTCCTGACAGCGGCGTGTCCGGCGGGCGCAGCCGAGCAGGCCTTCGCACTGCCCGCGCACGTGCCGCAGTCCGCGCCGTTGTGCGTGGTCTGGTTCCCGGGCCCCGACGCGCAGCCCTTGACCGGGCTGCACCGGTTCTTGCAGGACCCGGGCGTGCGCAGCGCCTGGGCACCCGCGCGCGCGCAGCTCCAGGCCCTGGACGCCGTGAGCGCCATCTGGACCGGGGTGTCCATGCGGAAGTTGCTGGCCCAGGCGCCCGGTCCGGCGGGCGCGGCCCTGCTCGAACCCGGACCCAACGGCGCGCCGCGCGTGGTCGTGCACGTGCGCCTCGGCGCCCAGGCGCCCCGGCTGGCCGCGGCCCTGCCCCGCATCGAAGAGGCCCTGCTGGAGATGGCCGACGACGCGCAACCGACCGAGCCCCCCGGCGGAGCCGATACGGGCGCACTCGTGTTCGACGGCCGACCCGTGGCCTGGACCGTCCGCGGCGAGGACCTCGTCATCGGCATCGGGCCGGACACGTTTCCCATGCTCGACGAAGATGCTCTCGATCCCGAGGCCGCGGCGAGCCTGTCGACCCTGGCGGGCACGGATCTGTATGCACGGGCGCGCGGCAGCCTGGATCCCGAGCGCGGGGGCTGGCTGACCTTTGTGCGCGTGCGGCGCGGCGAGCGCGCGCAGGGGCTCGGGACGATCGGCCGCGCGGCGCTCGCCTGCACCCCGCACAAGCACGGGTATCGCACCACCGTGTTCCTGGAAGACTCCAATCCCGCGCCCGAGCCCACGCGCATGCTCCACGCGGACTCCGCGAGCGCGCGCCACGCCCGGTACGTACCGGCCGAGGCCACGGGGTTCGCCACCGCGCGCGTGCGCCTGCCTCGCCTGTGGCTGGCCCTGCGAGGTGGGCTCGAAGCACTGAGCGCCGACCAAGGGGAGCCCGCGCAAGAGATGGGGGCGCTCCTGCGCGCGATCGACGCGTTCGAAGAGACCGCGCGCTTCGAGTTCACCGAGCTCTTCGCAGCCCTCGGCCCCGAATGCTCGATCGCCTCCGGCCCAAGCGGGCTGTACGCGTTCGCGGACGTGCGCGACCGCAAGGCCCTGGAGGCCTACCTCGCCCGCGTGGACGCGTGTCTGGACGAGGCGCGCTCGCGCAGCCTGGTCTATCGCGGCCATACGATCCGCTACTGGAACCAATTCGACGGCCCGCTTCCGGTCGCGCCGGCCTACTGCTTTGTGGACGAGCACACCGTCCTCGTGGGGGGGCAGGTACTCACGGTGAAAAGCGTGCTCGCACGGCTCGATGGTCCGGACTTCACGCCCCTGCCCCAGGCGGATGAGTTCGCGCGCCTGACCGCAGAGGTGCCCGAAGGCGCGATGCTCGTGTACGCACCCGATGCGCGGCCCGTGGTGGACGGGTACGAGGTCGCGCTCGCCATGGTGCAGAGCGCGCTTGCGCTTGACCCGAACCTGTTCGACGCGGGCACGCTGCCCGCGCTTGGAACCGTGCTCACGGACGTGGACGGGGGTGGACTCGCTGCCACCCTCCGGCGCACGGACGCGGGACTGGAGCTCACCTGGTACGGCCCCTTCGGCGTGTGGGACGCCCTGACCCCCGCCCTGGCGACCGCGGCCGCGCTCACCGAGGGGCCCCTGGGCCTGCCCGTGGCCGCGGCGGTCCTGAGCCCGGATGCCGACCCCGATCTCACGCTCCCGCAGACGCCCGTGCCGGCGCTCGAGCCTGTGCGGCCGGAGGCGGTGCGATGAGAGAGCGCACCCGGTGCTACAGCGCCGCACTGATCCTCGCGCTCGCCGCCTGCGGCCTGTGGGCCGCACACGGCCGCTGCGCCGAGCCAGGCGCGCCCTTGCCCCTCACGCGGGTCCTGCCCGAGCACACGCTTGTCTACCTGCATGTGCCCGCACGCGCGTCCCGCAATCCCGAAGGCCCGCGCACCGCGCTCGCGCAGGTGACCGGCCATCCGCAGGTTCAGGCCTTCCTGGACGAGGTCGACCGGGACAAGGCCGCGATCCTGGAGGCCGTGCTCTGCGCCCTGTTGCCCCAGGCGCCCCTGCCGCCCCCGGCGCGCAGCGCTGCCGCCGCCGCGCGGCGCGAGCAGGCGGGCAAGCTCGCCGACTGGCTCGATTCGCTGGACGGCGAGCTGACCCTGGCGGTGCCCGGGCTTTCCACGAGCACCGGGCGCCCGCTCGTGGCCGTGCAGGTGCGGTTGCGCGACGAGGTGCGCGCCGCAGTCGCGGCCGGGCGGCTGCATCACGGCCTGCCCGCGTTCGTCCGCCCGGACGGCGAGGGGGGATATGATTTGCTCGCGCCCCTGAACGGCGCCTTGCGCGTGGCCCCGGGGCGGCTCGTCGTCGTGCTGGGCGGCGGCCGCGATGACCTGGCCGCCCTGGAGCAGACGCCCAACCCCGCCCTCGCCGACCTGCCCCTGTTCGGCGATGCGCTGTCCCGCACCCGGGCCTCCGCCGAGCATGCCTTCCTGTTCGTGCGGGTGCGGCCTCTGGTGGAGGCGTTCGCTTCCCTGGGCGAGCCGCGAGTGAAGACCATGCTTGCGGTCTCGGGGCTCGAGGGCGCCGAGTACCTTGCGCTCGGCGGGCGCACCCGACAGGACGGCCGGGTGGCGCACACCCTTTCTCTTTCCACGCCCGACGGCCCGACCGGCCTGCTGGCCGCACTCCAGAACCGCCCCGACCCGGCCGCCCAAGCCGCGCTGGCCCCGCACGAGGCCGACTGCTTCGTCGCGATCCACCTGGACCTGGACGGGCTGTGGGAACGGATTGCGCCTCATTTGCAGGCGGGCGCGCCCGAGCTGGCCGCGCGATGGGAGCAAGCGCTCCAGGACCGGGAAGCGGCCAGCGGCCTGTCGGTACGCGAACAGATCGGCCAGGCGTTCACGGGCAGCATCTCCCTGTTCCCGGCCCGAGAGAGGAGCGCGCCGCGCCTGTATCCTCCGGACTCGATCGTGCACGTGCCGGTGCGCGACGCGTCTCTCGCGCGCCAGTGCCTCGCGGACCTTCGGCAGGCAACCGGACCCGGCGCATGGCGCACCACGGAGTGCAGCGGGATTCCGGTCCTCTATCGCCTGCCGCCCGGCGGGCGCGCGGGCGTGGCGCCCGCGCTCGCGCTCACGGACGAGTCGCTATGGATCGCGGCCTACCCGCATGTGCTCGCCCGATATCTCGCGCGCGCCGAAGAGAATGGCCTGGCCGCGAGCCCCGGGTTCCAGGCGGCCCTGGCCTCGGTCGAGGGCGACCCGGCCGCCGCCGTCGCCTACCTGCGCACCAGCCATGCGCTGCCTGCGCTCTACCGCGGCCTGGCCTGCGCGCTGCACGCGGCCACGGCCGTACCCGGATTCGAGGCCGATCCCGCGGTCCTGCCGCCGGCAACGGACCTGGGGGTCGCCTGGACGGATACCACGGTCACGGTCGTGCGTCGCCCGGAGGGCGTCGCACTCGTGGCCGTCGGCCCTGCGGGGCTGTGGGGCGCGCCCGCGTGGGCCGGGGGGCACTTCGCGGATCTTTTCCGCGGCCCCGGCGGCGTAGTGCGCATGGCCGCGGTGGCCGGGATCCTGGGCCATGCCCGCGCAGAGCGCCGCGCCGAGGAGCGCCGAGCCACGGTGCGCGCGCGCCTGCAGGCCATTCACGCCGCCTGGCGCACCTGCGTGCGCGAAACCGGCCACCCGCCCGCCGGCTGGCAGGACCTGTTCGAACCTGGGGGGCTGCGCACCGAGGCGGCGGTCTGTCCGGAGAGAGAGAACGCGCACCGCCGGTTCGTGCTCGTCCCTGCGCCGGCCTCGCCGGCTGCCGCCCGCCCGCTCGCGCACGAGCCCCTTGACACCGGCCGGGAGCACGTATGGATATTGTTTGCGGACGGACGCGTGAAACGCCTGACACGCGCGCGCGCCCGACGGATTCTTGAGAGCGTCTCAACCGAGCCGGTACCCGCATCGGAACCGCACGAAACGAGAGAGTGAGAATAGGGGGTCCCTGTCCATGCCTACCTGCTGTCGAACCCGGCTGAGGGCTGCCGGGCTCCTGGCGATCATTTGCACCGCGCTGCTCACGTACGCGTCCGCGGCGCAACCGCCGGTCCGACCGACTCCGTCCGCGCCACGCCTCGGACTTGCGGACGTGCTGCCGTCGGACACGATCGCCTTTGTCCGGTCCTACCCGGACATGGGATTCTGGGACGGACTCAAGCAAGGCGCGATCGGCCGCATGGCCGATCACCCGGAGGTGGCAGAGTTCCTGGACCTGCTCAAGCTGCGCCGCAACGAGACCATCGATCTCATCCTCCAGAACACGATGCAGGGACAGCTCGTTGCGGCCGAGCTCGTGGAACACGAGCGCCCGGAGGCCAAGGCCCTGTGGAGCCGGCACGCGCGCGAATTGCGCGCGCTCGTGGACGCACCCGGCGGATCCGTGGCCGCACAGGCCGACCGGGTCTGCCCCTTCCTGCTGATGACAGTGAACGAACAGGAGCGGGAGTTCCGGGACCTCGTGGGCAAGTACCGCGACGAGGCCGCGGCCGCGCAACCCGACGTGGACGGGTTTCTGCGCGAGCTTTCCGCGCTCGGGCAGACCCTGGTCGACGAATATCAACAGGAGATCGACCCGATCGTCCGCCAGCACGAGCCGATCTTGCGCGACCTGCTCGCTTCGCAGATCGCCATCGGCTTCCGCGGCCTGGATCCGGAGACCGGCATGCCCTTGATCGAAGTGGGCTTTTCCTTCGCCCAGCCGCCTGACCGCCGGAAGGTCTATGCCGCGCTGCGCGACTTAACACAACGATTGCTCAGTCCGGGCATTCCGGTCCAGTCCGTAAAGGTCAACGGCGTGCCCGCTCTGGTCATACCCACGCCGCACCAGAACTTCTTCGTGCTGGTGGACAACCTGCTCATCTACTCGCG
>Ga0180431_10004653_pt1 | contig 17043 bp, 12 predicted proteins | sample SS_ome_11_FD_132459 | JGI IMG/M metagenome (GOLD analysis project Ga0180431, IMG submission 132459) | Hypersaline lake sediment archaeal communities from the Salton Sea, California, USA - SS_1_MS_1 metaG | ecosystem: Environmental > Aquatic > Non-marine Saline and Alkaline > Hypersaline >... | reverse complement strand
TGTCAGGCATGTGCTGGAGATGCCGCAATTGCCGCCGGTGACTGACCCGCAGGCGGCGATGGCGACGGCCTTGGCCGAGCCAATTGGGACTGCGCCACTGGCGGAGCTAGCTGCGGGCCGGCGGGACGCCGTCATCGTGGTGTCCGACATCACCCGTCCGGTACCCAACTCGGTGCTGCTGCCTCCGCTGCTTCAGGTACTTATCGAGGCCGGGCTGGACCCCGAAAACATCCTCATCCTAGTCGCCACCGGCTTGCACCGGCCCAACACAGATGAGGAACTGGCCGAGATGCTGGGGCCGCAGGTGATGGACTGCGGCTGTCGCATCGAGAATCACCAGGCCCGCGATACGGGGTCGCATGTCGCCGTCGGCGTCACCTCGCAGGGCACGGCGGCGCGGGTGGATAGGCGCTATCTGGAGGCCGACCTGAAGATTCTTGCCGGCCTGGTGGAGCCGCATCTGATGGCCGGTTATTCGGGTGGTCGCAAGAGCATCTGCCCGGGCCTCACTGATGCTGACACGATCATGGCCTTCCATCGTTCCGAGCTGATGGAGGCGCCGCTCGGGGTCTCAGGCAATCTGCAGGAGAACCCGGTGGACCGGGAGGCGTGGGATGTCACGCGGCTGGCCGGCGGGGCCGATTTCATGCTCAACGTCACGCTCAACCAGCGCCGCGAGATAACCGGCATCTTCGCCGGCGATCTGGCCCTGGCTCACCGGCAGGCCACCGCTCATGCCCTGCGCCAGTGCGCCGTGCAGGTGCCGAAGCCGGTGGACATCGTCATCACCACTGCCGCCGGCTACCCGCTCGATTTGACCTTCTATCAGGGCATCAAGGGTATGGACGCGGCTGCCCCCATTGTGAAGCCCGGCGGCACCATCATCATTGCCCAGGAGAACGCTGAGGGCATTGGCGGGCCGGAGTTTGAGCGCAGGCTGCTCGGAACTACGGACCTGCATCACCTGATACGTCGCGCTTTGGCCGAGGATATCCGGGAGATTGATCTCTGGCAACTTCATAAGCTCGAGCTGGTCTTACGCAAGGCGCGGGTTTTGAATTATTCGACCGGCCTGTCGCGCGAGGTTCAGAGCCGGCTCTTTGTCATTCCGGTGGATTCGGTTGAGGCGGCGGTGGCCGACTGTCTGGCGGAGTATGGCCCTGACGCCTCCATCGCCGTGATGCCGGACGGGCCGTATCTCTTGACTTCGGTGGCCGGCTGAGGCCGCCTGTGTACCCGTCATACCCCGTATGGCTTGAAATTGTCCCACCATTGGCTTATCTTGTTGCCCAGCAAAATCAGTTCAGACACACAGATTCTCGCCCCAGGCGAAGATTGGCGGAGGATTCTTCATGAAAGTTGCGTTCATTGGGCTGCATCACTGGCACGCGCCGTTTTACATGGAAGGTCTGCACACGATGGGGCAACCGATAGCGGCGGTCGCCGACCCGGACCCGGAAATGCTGGAGTTTCGCGCCGAGGCCGGCAACTGCGACGCCCCGCGCTACACCGATTATGAGAAGATGCTTGCAGAGGTGGAACCCGATTTCATCTTCGCTTTCGCTCCTCATGACGAGATGACCGAGCTGGCCGAGTGGCTGGTGGACCATGATTTGCCGTTCCACATGGAGAAGCCGATGGGGCTTTCCTGGAAAAAGCTGGCCCGGGTCGCGGAGAAGGCCAATGAGAAGAAGCTCTACAACGCCGTCGCCCTGGTCAGTCGCCAGTATGGGATCATCCAGCGGCTGCGGGAGCTGGGCGAGGACATCGGCAAAGTGGCGCGCTATTACTATGCCCTGTTCGCCGGCCCGCCGGTCCGCTACCCGGAATGGAAATGCGAGTGGATGCTACAGCCGGAGCGCACCGGGGCCGGGCCGCTGTGGAATTTCGGCCCGCATGTCATTGACCTGTTCCTGCTGCTGGGCAAGTCACCCATCATCGAGGTCCGAGCTAATTGGACCCACCATGTCCACGATCTCGCCGTCGAGGACCTCTGCACCATAGCCATGACCAACGCCGAGGGGATCGTAGGCATCGGCGAGGTCAGCTACACCACCCCCGAGGGTTACGAACGCTTTTTCTCGATCTCCACCGATAAGCTGCAGGTCTGCACCCAGACGCTGGGGGTCGGCAGTATCAAGCGCTTTGACGGCAATCACGAGCAGATCGTCGGGCCGGAGTTCGATGATGTCTATCCGCTGCAGACCAAGGATGTCCTGGAGCGGTTCGAGCGAGGTGATGAGCCGCCCGCCGACATCAACGACATGGTGGCGACCCTACAGGTAATGGAGGCGGCTAAGCTATCGGCCCAGAGCGGCGCGCCAGTGGAGCTGTGGGACGCCGCCGAGCTGTAACGACCTCGGTTCGAAAGCCCGAGCTACGCGGCTTGTGCATTACCCGAACCGGGCAGGTCCGGCCGGAACCAAAAGCTTTTCTTGCTTGCGGAGCAGGAATATGGCAGCATGACAGCCAATGATGTGATATAATCGCGCAGATTTGACCGGTTGCGCCATAGCCGGCTCATGTGGGGACCCAGAATCCAAAGGGTGGTGTGAAAGGATGAACAAGAAAGGCTTCACGCTGATTGAGCTGTTGGTGGTAATCGCGATCATCGCGATCTTGGCGGCGATCCTATTCCCGGTCTTTGCCAGAGCGCGCGAGAAGGCGCGCCAGACCCAGTGCATCAGCAACGCGAAAAACCTGGGGACTGCCTTCGGGTGTTATACGCAGGACTACGACGAACGGATGCCGTTTTCCAGCGGCAGCCACGACAATGAAAGCCGCAAGTGGTGGGACACCATCTTCGTGTATCTGGTCAACGCCCAGATCTACGGCTGCCCTTCGGCAGCGCCCCGCGCCGGGGATGTCACTTACTGCTATAACCTCAATATCGGTCGCTACGGCGATGTCGGCGGTGGCATCCATCTTCACGACATTCCGATGCCGGGCCGCACCATCCTGCTCAACGAGCGCATTGACAATCCCCGCCGGCTGGGCAGCACCTTGCTCGCCGGCTGGGCCTTCCGCGACTGGCCGGACCCCGATCCGTACTACTGGTGCGAATGGACCCTGCCGCACAATGGTGGCTGCAACCTGGTATTCTGCGACGGTCATGCCAAGTGGTATGTGATGCTGGGGCGGTCCCACCCCTACGAGCCGACCACAATCGGCCAGCCCTACCGGATACCGGAGCTGTACATAATGCCGGACCTCACCAAGTAGCGCACGATCTCGGCACTTGAGCGGCATCGATCAAGCAGAGGTCTAGCTCACAAATGGAAAGAGCCAGACGGGCGGGATGGTAGGTGATCCCGTCCGTTGTTTGTTGGGGAAAGCGAAAGCACGGCAACGGCGACCCTCACCCTAGCCTTGCCCAGGGGGAGAGGGAAGAACAGCAACGGCAACGGCTATCGGGTGGGAGCCCGCCCCACGGGATTAGTGAAAGGCATCGGCAGGCTGGGTTCGATAACTCGCGCCACGGGCAAACCTGCCCCATCAGGGAGCTATGTGGAATGACCTCACAAGAGCGCGTGATGACAGCACTCGATTTCCAACAGCCCGACTACATGCCGTTCCATACCGATTTCTGGCCGGAGTTTGTCGCCGCTTGGAAACAGGCCCACGATGACTCCGAGGAGGTGAACCTGACGGACTACTACGGCGTGGATATCAAGATAGCAGTCGGCAACGAAACGCCGTATATGACCAAGGCGGCAACTCTGGGGCAACAAGACGGCTATGACATCCAGCGCGACGGCTGGGGCCGGACCAACCGCGTCAAGCCCGATGCCTACTTCATGCACCAGATTGATAATGCCTATGATGACAACGGCCAGCTCAAGTACGGGGACTTCGACGCGCCGGACTTGCCCGAGCGCTACGCCGGCCTCGATGCCGTCATGGACCAGCTCAAGCAGAAATACTGCGTATTCGCCAAGACCGGCGGCCCCTTCATCCGCACCTACTTCATGACCGGAGAGGTCAACCTGCTGATGAACATGGCCGGCGATAAGGAACTCGCCAAGGAGCAGATCATGCGCACCGCCCATCATCTGGCCGCCATCGGTGTGGAAGAGCTGCGGCGCTGGGAGCTGTACGAGACCGGCGTCTGGGTCTTCGACGACATGGCGGCGACCGACCTGCCGATGTTCAGCCCGCAAACCGCCGAGGAGGTTCTGGCCCCGGCTTGGGGCTATATGGCGGATCAATTCAAGGCGGCCGGAGCCAAGAAAGTCATCATGCATAGTGACGGCAATATCGGGCCGCTGCTGGACCTGTTCATTGACCTGGGCTTCGATGGCATCAACCCGGTGGAGTATAAGGCCGGCCTGGATTGCATGAAGCTGCGCGAACGGTACGGTGACAAGCTGGCTCTGATCGGCGGGCTGTCCAACGGGCTGATCCTGCCGCGCAACAACCCCGCAGAAGTCAAGGACCACGTCCTGCGGATGATGTCGGCGGGCAAGGAGGGCGGCATGGTACTCGGCACCCACTCGGTCGGCCCCGACATCTCGCTGGAGATCTGGGACCTGGCCTACCAGACCTATGTGGATTACCGCGACTACCCGCTCAACCTGCCGCCCGGCTACTGAAGGGGTAAGGGGCCATGAACCGCTCCGCTAGGCTGAAGAGCCTGGGCCTGATGATGCTCCTGGCCGCCTGCCTCGCCGGTGGAGCCAGCGGAGAACAGCTCAGCTTCGATGATGTCTATGGCTGCTACTGGAACGCCGACGGGCTGGTGCCGCTGAATATCGGGCGGCTGAAAGACTACACTATCTGTATCCGCTTTCGGGCGCAGCATACGGGAACCTTCACCCAGGCGCGCTTCTACTTCATCTTCCGCAAGCTGGGCTACTATCAGGGCGACGGGGGAGAGGTGCTGATTCAGTTCCGGCCCGATGACGGCAGCGAGCTGCACGGGCCGACCGCTGAGGTGCTGGCCTCGGTGCACATCCCCGACCCGATGGCCCAGGGCAGCCTGCGCTTGGTGACCTTCGACCGCCCCGCAACCACCGAGCAGGGCAAGCTGTACCACTTCGTGTTCACCAACCCGGCGCCCGACCCGCTCAACAACTGGGTCTCGCTGGACCAGCTCTACCAGAAGCAGGCGACGCCCAACATGCAGCCGGCGGTCAGTGACACCGACCTGGCGATAGTGCTGAAATGGCCGGACCCGCCGTGGAGCGTGCGCCATGCGCATACGCCGATCTACTGGATTTACTATGAGGACGGAACGGTCTTCGGCCAGGGCTACTACGACGCGCGCTCGCAAAGCGGCGTGCGCCCGATCAGCGGTGAGAGCAAGGTGCGGGAGTTATTCACCGCCAGCGGCGGCAATCGGCTAGTCAAGGCGGTACGGGTGCGGGTACGGAAGCTGGATGATTCCGGGCCGCTGAGGGTAAGTCTGCTGGCGGAGGAGGGCACGGTCATCGAGGAGGGCGACATCGCCCCGCAAGTCTTCGAGACCGGCAAGATGGTGTGGGTCGAGCATGCCTTCGCCGAGCCGCTGATGCTGGCGGAGGGTGAGACCTACAGCCTGGTGCTGAGTTCACCAACCGGCTCGTATAACACCTTCGGGCTGCAGCAGAGCGGGGCTGCGGAGTTCGTGACGCCGACGGTGTTCAGCGACGGCTTGATGCAATACACCGCGAACGGCGCGTGGACCTCCGACCGCCCCGGAGCGATGGATATGCAGATGTACTTCGTGCTGCAGGGGCACTGACCAGGTCGTTGCGCCGATGAGGGCGCAGACCATCGGGCGGCAGGGCACGTGCTACGGGGCTTGCACTGGGATAAGTCCCACGGTATATTGGTACACAATTCCTGTGGCAATGCGGGTACTGGAGGCCAAGATGGAAGTCCGGTCTGAGAACGTTACATGGAAGCAGGTTGTCGCTGATGCGCTGCGCGAGCTCGGCGGTGAAGGCCATCTGTCCGAAATCAACGAGATAGTCGAGGGCCATCCCAAAACCGCGACGAACCCTACCTGGCGAGACACGATACGACGGGTCGTACGGCAATATCGGATATTTAGCCCGGTGCCCCCGAAACGAAGCGGCGTTTACCGCCTCGTTGAAACCGAACTGCCGGCTCCACAGGGGGAAAAGCTTGACTCACCGGAGCCAACGATCAATCATGGCATAGCACAAGGAATGCTGGTGGGACTTGGGAACCTGTACGGCTACGAGACCTTTGTGCCGAAAACCGACCAGACGACACGAGAATTCCAGGGGAAAAGGCTCGGCGGATTGGTGAGTGCGCCGGACTACATGCCTGATGGCCCCAATGCAAGAGACATTAGGCAGATAGACACATTGTGGCTTCAGGAGGACCCAAAGGGGCTATATCCGGTGTACGGCTTCGAGGTCGAGCACACGACAAGGATAAAAGACGGGCTTGCCAGGTTGCTCAAGATCCCGGGGCGGTGCAATGCAGAGATGTTCGTGCTCGGGCCGAGCCATGAGCAGAAAGAGCTATTCGAGCGCCGTCTGAACGAAGAACCTTTCTGGACTCATCGGCACAGATTCCGGTTCCGACTCTATTCGGAGTTGGAGGGCCTGTATAACGCAGTAGTGCAGCATGTGGAGCGGCGTGACGAATTCGGGGTGGTCGAGCAATACCGGAGGAATTCAGCAATCGCCTGAGAGCACATCACGTCGTCCCAGACCATTACAGGAATCCAGGTGCAAGAGCAATGAGTGCAGAGACCGAAGTAGTGCTCGATACGACGATATTGCCCGCTCTTGAAAAAGGGGGCTACACGTCTCACACCGGTGTTGACTTAGGTCAGCGTTTGGGGGCTGTGGAATATCAGGCGGATGTTGCGGCCGAAGATAAGCACGGGCACAAATGCCTCATCTCGTTGCGGTGGCAGCAGGTCGCCTCCGCTGACGAAGAAGAAGTGCCATTTGATGCTATCTGCCTGGCTGAAGGCATCCTGGATAGCGGCGGGGAGTATAGCAAGGCTTACCTGGTATTGGGCGGTAGTGGTTGGAGCCTAAGAGAGTTTTTTGTCGGGGGAGGGCTGAGCCAGCACCTCCGTCACGCCGACCTCGTTACCATAATGACACTTGAGGACTTTGTCGCCAAGGCTAACAGCGGCGAGCTTTGACTAGCCCAGTCTTCTGCTGGGGCATAGATAAGGAAGGCGAGTGTCAGGCCATATCCACCCACACGGGGCTGGACCAGGCCATCTCCCAGTCGCGCTGGATGACGCGGAGGTAGTAGTAGGTAAACGGCGCCCGCCCCGAAGCCTCGAAAGCATACTCCCGCATGTCCGAAGCATCCGTCCACGCGAACTCCAAGACCGCTCCGCCGTCCCCAAGCTGAGTGTGGACCGTGCGGCCGTTGCGGACCACCTCCACGGATTCAATCGGCGCAGTGCCCGCTACGTAACCCTCCAGATGGCGCGGGGCCGTCGGCTCCAGCTCCAGCTCGGTGCCCATCGGACGTTCATTGAGATAGAAATCAAGCAGGATCTTGACGCCGGTGGTGGCGTAGCAGCGGCGCGCGCGCAGGCCCGCAAAGAGGTCCTGTTTGGTCAGCCTCGGGGCATAGACGCAGGCGTAGCCGGGGCGGTAGTAGCGGAGGGCGCCGCCGCCCTCGACGCCTGAGCCGCCGGGAATGGAAAGATGGGTGTCGGAGGAGCCGATGAAGCCGAGCCGGTGGCCCATCGCCAGGGCATCTTGCACGAAACGGCCCTGGGAATGGTTGGTGAGCTTGCGCGGACAGCCACTGTACTCGCTGCATCCCCACTTGGAGTAGATCTCGACCAGGCGCATCAGCTCATCATCGCGGTCGGTCCAGTCGGCGCCTTTGAGGCCGACGCCGCCGAAATCTTCCGGCGCGCTGGAATGGTGGGGAATGACTAGAGCGTCCTTGCCACGGAGGCAGTCGAAGAGCTTGCCGGCGGTGTTGCTGACTTCGTCGAAGGGCAGGAAGAACGGCTCGTCGTCATTGAGGTAATAGACGTTGCGGTCGCCGAAGGACTTCGCGGCGGCGGCCTCGATGTGGTCGAAGCTGTCGGGGATCAGCTCCGGCTTCCAGTCGGATTGCCACTCGAAGGACAGGAAGGCGGCGAACTCGTCGTCCACAGTGTACTGCCTGGCGGCGCGCTGCAGCTCGGCCCAGTTGCTATCGGTGAGGGGCGGACGGGCATCACGATAGCCGGTGCAGTGGTGGCGGAATAGCTCGGAAACGCCGGTGATTGCCGAGAAGTCGAGCCGCGCCACCTCGCGGGCATAGTGATAGTACTGGTCAACATCGCAGGTGCCGCCGCAGAAGAAGACCTTACCGTGGATGTCGCCGAAATAGACCTGCAGCTCGTCCGGCTCCCCGACGCGCATCGGGTTGGAGACGGTTTGCCGGCCGCTGGAGAGGTCGCGCGCGGTGAGGTAATAGATGCCCGGCTCATCGGCAGTGGCGTCCAGGACGGCTCGGCCCTGGGTCAGCTCGACCTGGAGTAACCGCTCGTCACCGGTGTCAATTGCGAGCTTGCCATAGTAGGAATCGGCAAGGTTGTCGAAAGCGTCGCGGGCATCAAGGTGGGCCGTGAATTCTCCTCCGGTCGCCACGCCGCCGGGCAAGTGGATGCTGAGATGGTCCATGGGGCCGGCGATGATGCACAAATCAGCGGTATCCGGGGCGTAATAGGCCTGTCCGTCAATCTCGCGGCGCAGAAAGAACTTCACCGTGGTGGGGAAGGCTACCGTGGACATCGCGACCGGCTGGACGACCTGGGGATTGTGAATCGTGACAGTCAGCGTGTCGCCGGTCTTAAGCTCGCCGGCGGCGACCTCCACGACGATTGCGAAGGTGGGGGTGTCGGTGTAAGCACTGTAATTGCGGGGCGTTGCCGAAAGCGCTAGGTGCGCGCCGGAAGTGGCCCGGGCAGTGACGTAGTTGGGCACCTCGGGGTCGGTGAACTGCGGCGCAATCCAGCGGTGCTCGCGGCGCTCGAAGAGGAAGCGGTCGCCGGCTGTCGCCGGGAACTTGCCCAGCGTATGCACTAAAGTAATGTCGAAACTGTCTCCGATCCGCACCGCGTAATTGGGCACCAGATAGAAGCTCCCGAGATCGGAATTGGCCGTGGGAGTGACGCTCATTTGGCTGTCTCCTTGCAGGTCTGAGGCTGGCTTGGTCGGAATTATACTTCGCTGGGGCAGGCCGAGCGGCCTCCCTCGTGAGAGTAACGGCTTGGCAAGGGGCAACAGGGAAGCTTTTTGCAAAAAGCTCTCCCCTTGCATCTCCCCACAAGGAAAGGTTCGACGGATTGATGGTGCGGCGAGACGATATAGCAATCGGTGGCATGAGTCAGGTGGCGGTGTATGCGGTTGACACCCTGGTGATCGGCTCCGGGGCCGCCGGCCTGAATTGCGCCGAGTGCCTGCACCGGCTGGGAGAACGAAGCCTGGCCGTCGTCACCGAGCGGCTGGGGGCCGGGACCTCGAATAACTCCGGCTCGGATAAGCAGACTTACTATAAGCTGGGGGTCTTCGGCGATGTGCCCGACAGCCCTATGGACCTGGCCCAGACGCTGTTCCAGGGTGGCATGTGCCACGGTGACACGGCCTACGTGGAGGCGCTGGGGTCGGTGCCGGCGTTTTTTCACCTGGTCGAAAATGGCGTGAGATTTCCGTTCAATCGCTACGGCGGCTATGTGGGCTATAAGACCGACCACGATCCGCGCCAGCGGGCGACCTCGGCCGGGCCGAAGACCTCGATGCAGATGTTCGCCACCTCGCTGGCGCAGTGCCGGCGGCGGGAGATACCCATCTTCGACGGCTATGAGATCATCCGGCTGCTGAGCGCCGGCAGCGGCGAGGCCAAGCACGTCATCGGTGCCCTCGCGCTGAATAGGCAGCGGCTTGCCGAGGCGGATCATGGCCTGACGGTATTTGCGGCGAACAACGTGGTGCTGGCTACGGGTGGGCCGGGGGAGATGTTCGCCACCAGCGTCTATCCGCGCGGTCAGGTCGGGGGCCACGGTCTGGCGCTGCAGATCGGGGCCTGGGCGAACAATATGGCCGAGTTTCAGTTCGGGCTGGCCTCGACCGGCTTCCGCTGGAACCTGTCCGGCTCCTACCAGCAGGTCGTGCCCGCCTACTTCTCCACCGATGCCAAGGGCGGCGCGGTGCGCCACTTCCTGAATGACTACTACGAGACGATGGCGCAGGTGGCGACAAACACCTTTCTGAAGGGCTACCAGTGGCCGTTTCACGCCGAGCGGCTGCAGGGCTTCGGTAGCTCGTTGGTGGATATCGCGGTGTACGAGGAGCGCAATCAGGGCCGTAAGGTCTATCTGGACCTGTCGCGGAATCCGGTGGCCGGCGAGGGCATGAACGAGTTCTCTCTGAGCGAGCTTGCCGAGGAGGCGCGGACCTACCTGGAGCGCTCCGGTGCCACCGCCGCGACGCCCTACCAGCGCCTCCAGCAGCTCAATCCGCCGGCCATTGACATCTACTCCGAGCATGGAGTTGACCTGAAGGAGCCGCTGGAGGTGGCGGTGTGCGCCCAGCACTGCAACGGCGGGCTGAGTGTCAATTTGTGGTGGGAGACGACCGTCAAGCACCTGTTCGCTATCGGCGAAGTCGCCGGCACTCACGGCGTGCGGCCGGGGGGCAGCGCGCTGAATGCCGGGCAAGTCGGTGGCCGCCGGGCGGCACAGTACATCACCGCCCGCTATCAGGCCGAAGCCCCGGAAGTTGCGCAATGGCTGCCGCAAGCCGCCGCGCAGATCGAGGCCGAAATCGGCCAGCTCAAGAAGCTGCTGGGCGGCTCGGGACCGGCGGCCTCTAAAGTGCGCGAGGGCCTGCAGAAAACCATGGACACCGCCGCCGGCATCGTGCGCAAGCTGCCTGAGGTCGAGTCCGCCGGGGAAGATGTGGGACGGCTTCACGGCAAGCTGGCCCGGCAACAGCAGCAGGTGTCGGCAGCCGAACTGCCGCTGGCCTACCAGAACGAGCACCTGGCTCTGACCGCGCTGATTACGCTGCAAACCATCCAGGACCTGATCGCGCGCGGCGGGGGCAGTCGCGGTAGCTATATGATCGTGGACCGCAGCGGCGACCGCCTGGTAGCCACCAAGAACGGCGATAGGCTGCCCCACCGCAGTGAAAACCTGGAAATGCGCAAGGAAATCGTCGAGGCGCGCTGGCACGGAGAAAAGCCCGAGGTAAGAGTGACGCCGGTGCGGCCGTTGCCGGATGATGATTCCTGGTATGAGACGGTCTGGCACCGCTGGCGCGCCGGGGAGATATACGACGATTGAGGGAACGGCTTGGCAAGGGGGGAGCTCTTGAGAAAAAGCTCCCCCCTTGCATCCCCCCCCCTCAAAAACTTTGATAAGGGACGCCTGGGAATCTATCAGCCGCTTGATTGACAGAGAATGGCAGGGACCAAGCCAATATCATCACTACTCGTGAAGCCCGCCGGGCCGGACTGCAACCTGGCGTGTAAATACTGCTTCTATGCGCGGAAAAAGGCGCTCTACCCACGCTCCAAACGCCACCGCATGTCCCCGCAAGTCACCGAAGAAATGCTCCGCCAGTATATGGCTATGTCGCCGCAGGTGGCTACCTTTGCCTGGCAGGGCGGCGAGCCGACCCTGATGGGCCTGGACTTCTTCCGCTTGGTCGTGGCCCTACAGCAGAAACACGGCGGCCGCGGCCAGATCGTCTCTAATGCTCTGCAGACCAACGGGACGCTCCTGGATTCGGACTGGGCGCGCTTTCTGCGGCGCTACCGTTTCTTGGTCGGGATCAGCATTGACGGGCCGGCGGAAATCCATGACAAGTGGCGAGTAGATCATGGCGGCGGAGCCACTCTGGCCCGAGTGCTTCAAGGTCTGCGGGCGCTGCAGGCCGAAGAGGTGGAATACAACGCGCTAGTAATGATCACCTCGCACAGCGCCGACAAAGCCGGCCTGATCTGGGAGTTTTTGCGCGCGCAGGGCATAAGCTTCTTCCAATTCATCCCGTGCCTGGAGCGCGACCCCCAAACCGGCGAGATGTCGGAATACTCCGTCACGCCGGAGCAGTACGGCGAGTTCATGTGCGAGGTATTTAACCTGTGGTCGGCCCCCGATTGCCCGGAGACCTATGTGCGGCTGTTCAACGACCTGGTGGAGATTTATGCCGGCGGCGCGGGCCCTTCGTGCATGCTCAAGGAGCGCTGCGGAGAATATGTGGTCATCGAGCACAATGGCGATGTCTATGCCTGCGATTTTTTCGTGGACTCCGAGCACTACGTGGGCAATCTGATGAAGACGCCGCTGGCGGAATTGGTGAAGTCGGAAAAGCTGGAGGAATTTGCGCTGGCGAAGAGCAAGGCCGGGCCGGAGTGTGAGAGCTGCCGGTGGTGGAGCCAATGCTTCGGCGGTTGTCCCAAGGACCGCATCTATGGTAGTGGGCGGACCGCTAGCGCGAGCTATCTGTGCGCTGGGTACAAGATGATTTTTGAACATACCGACGCGCGCCTGCGGGAGCTGGCCGAACAGTATCAGTACCAGCGAGACGGGGATCGGGTGTAAAGGCCGATCCTGCAGAGGGGCGGTCGCGGGGCGACCTATCCTCCTTTGCTTTCCCTTCCGGGTATCCGCGCTTTGTGCGGGTGTAAGAAGGGGCTGGGCGGGATAGTCGCCGCAAGCTAAGCACGAAAAAGCCTCAGGGCCGACGCCTGAGGCTCTTGGGCAATTCCCCGGCGATGTAGGCTAGTCGGATTGGCGTCGGCGGAGGGCTGTGCCTAACCCGACCAGGCCAAGCGCGAACAGAGCGAGGATCGCAGGCTCGGGCACGGGGTCAGACCCAATAGCCCCGGGATCATTGGCAGTAGCGTATTTGAGGTTGCCACCGGACTCGTCGTAGTAGCTGATATGGATGTTGCCGGTCTCTGGGTCAACCGCCAGGGAGGTGTATTTGCCGATGTCGCCCGTGGCATCCACGGTTTCGATGACCCAGGAGGTGGCATCGTAAGACGCGTACATTAGGTCTTTCGTATTATCGCGGTAGTAACTGATGTGAGCGTAGCCGTTGGCGTCCAGCGCCAGGGAGCTATATTCGCCTACATTATTGTCTTTCCCGGCGCCATCCACGGTAGTAGTTACCCACTGCGAGCTATCCCAGTAGGTGTACTTGAGGTCGCGATTGGTTTCGTCATAGTAGCTGATATGAGCATGGCCGCTGCTATCGAGGGCCAAGGAGCTCTGGAAGCCGACATCGCCGCCGCTATCCAGGGTCTGGGTCGCCCAGTCCGAGCCGTTCCAGTAGGTGTACTTGAGCTGGTGGTTATCCCAGTCATAGTAACTGATGTGAGGATTGCCGGAGGCATCGAGCGCCAGGGCATTGGTGTACCCGACGTCGGAGACCTCGTCCACAATCTCGATCTCCCAGGTGGAGCCATTCCAGGCGGCATACTTGAGATATTCGTTGTTCCAGTCATAGTAGCTGATATGAGGATTGCCGCCGGCATCGAGAGCGAGCGAGTTGTTGTAGCCAACGTCGGAGGAATCGTCCACAGTCTGTACAGCCCAGTCGGAGCCGGTCCAGGTGGCATACCTAAGGCGCATGTTGTCCCAGTCATAGTAGGTGACGTGCGGGGTGTCGGAGCCATCCAGAGCTAGAGAGGTGTAGTAGCCGACGTTACCGTGCCATTCCACCGTCTGGGGCGTTGTCCAGCAGGAGCCATCATAGTAGGTGTATTTGATGTTGCCATACGAGGCATCGTAGTAGCTGATGTGGGGATGGCCACTGGAGTCAAAGGCTATAGAGCTGTACTTGCCGACGTCGCCGTAGCTGTCCGGCATGGCGTAAGTCCAGTCGAGGTCTGCCACCGCCGGCGCGGTCAACGCCCACCCCAGAACCAGAAGAGCTACTAATCTGCCGATGGTGCGCATGAGCCATGCTCCGTTCGTTGTTGGATACCATCCAACTGCGGTTGCTAGTGGCTGACAAGGCCAAGCAAATGCCAAACGCTCCCGATTCGGGTGGAATCGGCCTTCAGCGTGCCAAGCAGTCATAGCTATCACCCATATCTGGACGCGATGCGATGTGAACAGAACGCAAATGCGTTCCCCCACGGTACAACCACTTCAAGCTGACAGTCTCGCGCAACCGTCAGACATAGATTGCCTCTTTGCCACATATAATACCCCACCTGTGCTCAACGTACAATCAACTTTTGCTCAAGAAATACTAAAGGTTCGGTGCGACTCGACGCAGGTGGCATGTCATCACAAGTGTCAAGGTTTGCCGCGAGGTCCGTTCCCGATTAGGGCGGAAGAGAACTTGATGAACGCTGCTTCGGCAACGTCTTAAGCGCATCCGGCAGCCGAGGCCGAAGCTTTGTGGCCAAGATTTGTGGTGTTGCGACAGGAATCGCGCGCGCTTTGTATGAATAGAACGGAGAATAGCTGCAGGGGTACTGAAGAGACCGGGTGATAGCCGATGACCTCACGAGAGCGGCTGCTGACTGCCTACAGATGCCAGGAGCCGGCCAAGCTGCCGATCATGGTGCGGGGCGTGCGGTGCTGGGACGAACAGTGGGTCGCCAGCCGGCATCCCTCGTACAGGCCCGTCATCGAGGTGATCGCTGAGCACGGCGACTATCAAGCGGGTTGGAGCGTCGGCAGAGGAGTTCTGCTCTCCGGCACCCAGGAGGCACATTACTCGCACGAGACGGAGCCGGGTGATGACTGGAATATCATCACCACAACGCTGCATACGCCCGCCGGTGAGCTGGTATCGCGGCGGCGCGAGAGCAACCGCGGGCTGCCAGGGCTGAGTATAGACTACCCGGTGAAAAGCCTCGAGGATGTCGAGCTGCTGATGTCAGTGCCCTATGAGCCGATTGCGGTTGATCCCAGCGGCTTCTTTGCGCTGCAGGAGCAGATCGGTGACCGGGGAGTAGTGCTTTGCTCAATCGCTAACCCGATCCATATCGTCGCCGACCTGCTAGGCAGTCAGCTTCTGGCGATCTGGAGCATCGAGCAGCGGGAGCTGGTCCTAGCTCTGATTTACATGCTGCTGGAGCGCACCTGCGACATTCTGGACCAGGAGCTAGCCGCCGGTATCGGACCGGTTTACTCGATGCTGGGGGAGGAATATGTCACCCCACCACTACATTCGGCTAAGGACTTCCGGGCCTTCTGCATCGAGCCGGAGAAGCAAATGACCAAGCGGATTCACGCAGCCGGAAGCCTGTTGCACACCCACTGCCATGGGCCGCTGGATGAGGTGCTGGAGGACTTCATTGACCTGGGCAGCGATGTGCTACACCCGATCGAAGCGCCGCCGCTGGGCAATGTGACAATCGAGGACGCCAAGCGGAGGCTGGGAGGAGAGGTCTGTATCGAGGGGAATATTCAGATCGGTGACCTGTACGCTGCGCCTACTCAATACATAATAGACGAGGTCAAGCGCAACATTGACGTAGCTGCGCCGGGCGGAGGTTATGTGCTGGCTCCGACCGCTTCGCCACATACCGAGGTGCTGACCCCACAGACTGTGGAAAACTACGTTGCGATGGTCGAGACCGCCGTGGAATACGGCCGTTAGGAGGTCATAGGATGTCATTTCAGGTCGGGACTGGAGAGATTGATGTTACCCCGCCGGTAGGGGCACTGATGGGTGGTTTCGGAGGCCGGACACATGGAGCCGTCGGGATCCACGACGCGTTGCGCTCCAAGGCGCTGGCAGTCAGCGATGGCGATAACACCGCGCTGATAATCACCAACGACATACTCAGCTCCCCGTACGATTTCGTGGACGATGTCAACGGCGAGATCGGCAGGCGCTGCGGACTGGCTCCCGAGCAGATCATGCTCAATACCAGCCATACCCACTCCGGCCCGCTGATGCGCGGAGTCAACGGCATGGGCGAGGCGGATGAGGTCTATGCGGCGAACCTGGTGGCCAAGCTGGCCGGGCTGGCGGAGATGGCCCTAAACGATATGCGCCCGGTTACCATCACCAGCCACCAGGGACCGTTGCAGGTGGGTATCAACCGCCGCCAGCGCACCGAGCAGGGCATCATCCTGGGGAAAAACCCGGAAGGTATCGTGGACCGGAAGGTCGAGGTGCTGCGGTTCGCCGATGAAGCAGGCCGGCCGGTCGCGCTCTGGTTCTCCCACGCTGCCCACGGTGTGGTGCTGGGCGGCAACAACTACTACTTCAGCGCCGACTGGATGGGCTACGCCCAGAGGCAGCTTGAGCAGATCTACCCGGGGACCCTGGTAGCCTTCGGCCAGGGCTGCTGCGGGAATATCAACTCGGAGCCGGTCGGTGGCAACTTCGAAGATGCGCGGCGCCTCGGCACTCGTGCGGCCGGTGGTGTGTTGATGGCCGTGGAGAACCAAGGTGCCGAGCTCGACGGGCCAGTAGTGTGCGGCAAAGTCAGCGCTCAGGTGCCGCAACAGGACCCGCCAGCCCTGGAGGAGGCGGAACAGAAGCTGCAGCAATACCAACAGGCGCTGGCTGAGGCGGAGGCCGCCGGTGACAAGGCACCCATCCAGAGCGCCCAGGCCCTAGTCGGCTGGGGCACTTACCTCCGAGACCTGGCCGCCGCCGGAGTCTCCGACCAGACCATGCGCTTCGACATCAGCGCAATCGGACTGGGCCAGCACGCGATTGTGGGACTGGCGGGTGAGGTCTTTTTCGAGTACGCTGTGAATATCGCCGAGCAATCGCCCTTTGAGTACACCACCGTGCTGGGTACGACCAATGGCTGCGTGTCGTACCTGCCGACGGCGGCGGAGATCCCCCACGGTGGGTATGAAGTGGATAGCTCGATGCGGTACTATATGCAGCTTTGGCTGAAACCGGAATGCGAGCAGGTGGTGCTGGACGAGGCTGAAAAGCTGCTCAAGGAACTGCATGAGTAGCCAGAGCCCCAATAGTGCGGAGGGGTGTAGTGGTGGACAGGCAAGATGACGCTGCTGCTTTGGGGCTAGTTGGGGAGCTGGTTAGGTAGGTGAAAAAGCAATTTCACAGAGTTGTTGTTGATCGGCACGGATTCGCCGCTGAATCGCCCCAATCGGCTTGTACGCGC
>Ga0180431_10004652_pt1 | contig 17046 bp, 14 predicted proteins | sample SS_ome_11_FD_132459 | JGI IMG/M metagenome (GOLD analysis project Ga0180431, IMG submission 132459) | Hypersaline lake sediment archaeal communities from the Salton Sea, California, USA - SS_1_MS_1 metaG | ecosystem: Environmental > Aquatic > Non-marine Saline and Alkaline > Hypersaline >... | reverse complement strand
CGGCTTCGTGAGGAGCGCAGGCCAGGTAGCGGTGGCCATGCATATTTTTTTGGAGCCGTTATGCACAGTTGTGCATAACAGCCTCCGCAAGACCATTACACAAGCCCTCGACGATGGACAGAGAAGCCCTGGCAAGCTCTGGCGACAACTCGGCGTCATCCCTGTTCAGTTTGCCCACGCCGCTCCATTCTATAACGTCAATAGGCCCGAGGATCTGGCCGGCTGGCAGGGTACTCAGGAGGAACCATCGTGAGAAGCGCTCTTCGCGTCCCCGAGGCTATGCTCGAATCAGTCTCAGCATTCTGCCGCGCCGCAGACATTCCCCTGGATGTTGTCTCCACTGGCCACTGCAGCCTGGACGTCGTCGAAGCCGCACAGCGTCGCCCCTGCAGTCTCTCTTGCCTCTATATCGGCGGCTCGATTGGTTGTGGACGGGCCCATGTCATCGCCGCCAGACTTGACATCCAGACACGACAGATGGGCAGGCTGCTCAGTTTCCTCAACATCAATATACGCCACTGCCAACTGGGGTGTTTCTAATGACAACCGTCTGGGTCATTTGTGGAGCCGGGCGCGGGGTCGGCAAGACCCATCTGGCAGAGCGCCTTTGCGAGGTCCTGCCCCGGGCCACCTGCGCGAAGTGTGGCCGTGGACATCCGAAGCCCCACAAGCCTCAAAACTTCTTCGGGACACAGAGGCAATTGGCATCCTTCATCGCGTCAGCACGGCGCTCGCATCAACACATCGTCGTGGAATCCAACGCTTGGGTTCACAGCGGTGAGGGCGATATCGTCATCTATGTGGACGCCGTCGAGGGCGAGACAGATGTCCGCAGTGACGCCGGCGTCTTGCGAGCCAAATCCCATCTCGTCGTCGCACGCGACGCCTCAGTCGAGAACTACAGAACGTTTGTCGCGAGCAAGTTGTCTGACTCCGCGTTGTGCGAGGCGGTCTGCGACATACTAACAGAGCACAAGCGTCACTTCGAGAAGCCGGCCCTTGCAGTCCGCAGCAAGGTATGGTTCGTGTTAGACGAAAGCCACGCCTTCGGCCCCGGAGCGGCGAAGCTTCTCGAGGGTGTGGAGCGCTACGGGACACTGCGAGAGGCAGCCAGTGCTGCGCAAATGAGCTACCGCTATGCTTGGGGCCTCATCAAGGCTGCTGAGAAGCAACTCCATCGGCGTCTGGTCCTGCCTTCTTCAGGCGGCATTGGCGGCGGCCGGTCCACGCTCACTTTTCACGGCCGCTATCTTCTTCGTGTCTTCCGCCGTATCAGCAGCGAAGTCGCCGACTTTGCCGATTCGCGCTTCGCCGCCCACTACCACAAGGAGCTATCCGATGGAAAATAGCCAGCCCATGATTCCGCTCGATGAGGCCCTACGCATTCTTGATGAGACCCTCCGTGACATCAAACTACCCGGCGAGACACTACCCGTCCGCGAGGCCCTCGGTCGTGTCTTGATTGCCGATCAGACGTCCCGTGTTGATTTGCCCCCCTTCGACAAGTCCGCCATGGATGGCTATGCAGTCATCGCTGATGATGAGCGCGATGAGTATCGCCTCCTCGACACCATCGTGGCCGGGGAAATGGGTACCGGACAGCTCTCTCCGGGAACCACAATCAAGGTCATGACAGGCGCTCCCGTCCCTCAGGGCACTGCGCGCATTATCATCATCGAGGACACTGAGTCAGATGGCGATGTGGTCAAGGTCCGCCGGCACAGCGGGAGCACCAATATCTGCCTGCAGGGCGAGGACCTGCGCGTCGGAGACACGATACTGAGCGCTGGAACCAGCCTGACCGCGCTCGACATCGGCAATCTCATTGCCTGCGGGCTCACCGATGTCGAGGTCATGCGCCAGCCACGTATAGCTATCATCTCCACAGGCAACGAGCTTGTCGAGAATCCTGCGTTGCTCGAACCCGGTAAGATCATGAACGTCAACGGACCGTTACTCGTTGCACTAGCCACGCAGACGGGCTTCGCCATAGTGAGCCAGCAGACAGTCCCTGATGACCGCGGCAGTACCGTTGGGGCCATAGAAACCGCCCTCCGAGACGCCGACTTGGTTGTCATTTCTGGTGGCGTGTCGGTCGGCGACCGTGATTTCGTTATCGAGGCCATCTCGGAAGTCGGTCTCAAGCTGCATTTCTCACGCGTCGCCGTCAAACCCGGCAAACCGATGACATACGCATCTGGTGACGGCAAGTTGCTGTTCGGTCTGCCGGGCAATCCTGTGTCCGTCTATTTGACGTTCCATCTCTTCGTGCTGCGGGCGATGGTATTGCTAAGCGAGGCGGCATTTCAGACGCGCGAGTTGAGGATGCCCCTGGCCTTCGCTTTCCAGCGTCGCAAGGCTGTGAGGAAGGAGTATCTGCCGTGTCGGCTTGGCGACGGCGGCGTGATCGAGACGGTTGAGTATCATGGTTCGGCGCACTTGGCAGCATTGACTGCGGCAGATGGGTTCTTCGCGGTCCCCATTGGGGTCACTGAGCTGTCTGCCGGCGATGAGGTTGATTACATGCCGCTGGTTAGGTGGCGCCAATGAGAGACTCATTTGGCCGCACCATCAACTATCTGAGGATCTCGGTTACCGACCGCTGCAACCTCCGCTGCCGCTACTGCATGCCGCCGGAGGGCGTGCAGCTTCTGCCACGTGAGGCTATTCTCTCATTTGACGAGATCGTCGAAATAGCACAAGCAGCCGCCGACATCGGCTTCATCAAGCTCCGTCTTACTGGTGGAGAGCCGCTGGTGCGCCGCGACATTGAGGTGCTGGTGGAGATGTTGGCCGGGATCGAGAGCATCGAGGATTTGGCTATGAGCACCAACGGGACGCTGTTGGCCGATCATGCCGACGCCCTTGCGGCCGCCGGTCTGCAGCGCGTAAATATCAGCCTCGATGCGCTCAACCCCGAGCACTATACGGAGATAACGGGCGGCGGTCATCTCCCCGATGTCCTGGCAGGAATCGAGGCGGCGCGTGTAGCGGGCCTCTGCCCTATCAAGCTCAACTGCGTTGTCTCCGAGTCGTCAGCCGCCCCCGACGCAGTGGACGTAGCACGCTTTGCCCATGACAACGACTTTCAGATACGGTTCATCCACCGAATGGACCTGCCGACGGGCAAGTTCTCGGTCGTCGAGGGTGGCTCAGGCGGGGACTGTCCCCACTGTAATCGCCTCCGACTCTCCAGTGACGGTATGGTCAGACCGTGCCTCTTCTCTGACCGCGCCTTCAGCGTGCGGGAGTTGGGACCGGCACAGGCCCTTCGCCAAGCTATCCGCGAGAAACCCGAAGCCGGTGGCCCGTGTACTCACAACTGGATGCGCGGTATCGGAGGCTAACATGGACAGCTTTTCTCATGTGGACGACAAAGGGAGGGCTAATATGGTTGACGTGGGCGACAAGATCCCTCAGAGACGCGTGGCTCGAGCCACTGGCAGCATCGCCGTCTCTTCGGCGACGGCAGCAGCCATCGCCGAGAACAACATGAAGAAGGGTGACGTACTCACCGTTGCTCAGATTGCGGGTATCCAGGCCGCCAAGCGTACCGCAGAACTCATCCCCCTCTGCCACCCTCTGATTCTTGATGCCATTGACGTGCAACTCAAACTGAACGCTGACAGCGTCGTCGCCACCAGCGAGGTCGCGTGTGTCGGTCGCACGGGTGCTGAAATGGAGGCACTCGCGGCCGTCACCGTAGCGCTGTTGACCGTCTATGATATGTGCAAGGCACTGGACAATGACATGCGCATCGGCGACATTGTCCTTCTGCAAAAGGAGAAGCATGATGTCGAGAAACCTTGAGGTCGTATCGGTCAACATCTCCGAGCGAAAAGGGACGGTCAAACGGCCCGTGCCTGAGGTGCGTGTGGATGGAGAAGGTCTCGTCGGGGACGCTCATGCCGGACGCTGGCACCGCCAGGTATCCATGTTGAGCCAGGACAGCATTGACCGCTTCGCGGACGCGATGAAGCTGCAGCTGGCGCCTGGGGCCTTCGGCGAGAACATTGACGTGCGTGGCGTTGACTTCACCGATGTCGCCATTCTGGACTGCTTCCGCATCGGTGAGGTAAAGCTGGAAGTCACTCAGATCGGCAAGGAGTGTCATGGCGATGACTGCGCCATCTACCGCCAGGCGGGCCGGTGCATTATGCCCACCGAGGGCATCTTCTGCCGCGTGCTTCACTGCGGTGTTCTCCACCCGGGGGACTGCGGTGAATACCTCCCGCGACCGCTCAGGTTCCGCATCATCACCCTCAGCGACCGTGCCCATGCGGGTGAGTATGAGGACCGCAGCGGGCCCCGCGTGCGAGAGCTGCTTGAGGCATTTGTGGCTGATACCCACTGGCATCCGGAGATAGAGACCCTACTGCTGCCCGATGATGCGGACAAACTGCGCACTGAACTCGTCAGCGCGCGGGACGCCGGAGTGGATGTTGTCCTCACCACAGGGGGCACCGGCGTCGGCCCCAGAGACATCGCTCCGGAGACGGTGGCAGGTGTCTGCGAGAAGCTAATCCCGGGGATCATGGAGGGGATACGGATCAAGTTCGGGGGGCAGAACCCGCGCGCTTTGCTGAGTCGCAGCGTGGCCGGGGTCTGCGGGGGGATGCTGATCTATGCCCTGCCGGGCAGTGTGCGGGCCGTGGAGGAGTATATGGGCGAGGTACTCCTGACGCTGGAGCATCTGCTGCTGATGCTGCATGCTCTGGATGTGCACTGAGGTCGCAGACAGCAGGGGTTGCTCGGCCCACAGACGGCAACGCCAAAGACATTAATAAACGGCGCGGCATGGACAAGCTGGGAAGCCTGCGGACAGACGACATCCGTTCGTCTTCCAAACTACGGCGCAAGCAGATGTTACGCTGGGCAACGGCAAGAACGGATGGCAGTGCGGCAACGGCCAAACGGCTTCCGTTCATCCAATATCATCACGATTTGAGGGGCTGATGCAGGGGCTACCTGATCTTGAGTTCGCCCTTGAGGGAGGCTCCGGCGAAGGGCCCGAACACGCCGCTGCCCCATTGCACATCACCAAGTCCGGCCGCCTCTGCAATCGCCGCCGCCAGCTCCGGTCCGAGCTTGGCCGAGCCCAGCTCCGTCCCGTCCTGAGTGATGCGCAACGCGTCGCCGCTGATGACGAACCCAAGGTCAGTCGGCCCGTTTTTCCACTGCACCGGCGCGGACAGATTCCCCGGCGTCTTGAGGCGATGGATTGTGCCGTATTCCTTCCACTTGTCGTCACCAACGAAGTCGAGTTCCGGCTTCCAGTCGCCCGGCCCTTTGGTTGATGTGGAGACGTACACGGAGTCGCCCGCCGGTACCAGGCTTGTCGCCCGCTGGCCCCACCAGTTTAACACCAGCTTATGGGCGTTGCATTCCTTCTCATACGGGTGCGTGGTCTCGTCGGTGACCTCCGGATGGGTGAACATGCGCTGCACGAAGAACCATTCGCTCGTGTCCTGATTGTAGCGCCACACCTCGGCCCAGGGCCAGACGCCTACAAACAGGTCGCCGCCATAGATTGTCGTTGACTGGGCTTCGCGAGCGTTCGAGGAGACGCCCTCCATTCGGGGCGGCCAGCCCGCCAGCACTGTCGCATTCTCCCCGTCATACTCGATGAGTTCGCCGGTGGGATATTGCCCCATCAGCATCCTGTCGTAGAAGTTGAGCATCGAGTAGATCTGGTAGCTTGTCTTGTTGTCCGGCTCGACCGGCATCTTCCACTCTTTCCCGTCGAAGACATACAGCCCGCCCATGTTCGAGCAGGTGAGGACCTCGGTCCGGAACTGGCCCCAGGCGAATGGCGTTTCACCAACATACTTCAGCGTCCGCACCACACCTTTCGACACGTCTATTGGCTTCTCACTCTCAGGAGTCCACGCGCAAGCATACAGCTTCGTGAACCCCTTGCTGTCCTCCTCATAGGCACGGGAGGCGCCGTCGCCGGCCCGGTCCGTATGGTAGAAGCAGAGATAGCCGTGGGCGTAGTAGAAGCGGGAGTAGCCTCCCGTCGCCGGCTCAGTTAGCAGCGGCTCCTCGTTGTAGTAGGCGTTACCACTCCCGAAACGAAGTACCCCGTCGCCGAGGTGCATTCTGCTGTCTGTACGCGCCGGGTCCGTATCCCATGTCTCAGTCGTCGCGTCCCAGCAGCAAAACGGCTTCTCCTCATAGGTGTGCGCATATACCTTGCCGTCATAGTCGTACATATATGTCCCGGTCTTGTTACCAATCCGCGGAAGCCGCTCGCTACTAAACTCTCTCTGCCCGTCCGTCGGCCGCACGAAGAGCTGAACCGCGTAGCGGTCCATTCGGTGGTGCGTGTTGTAAACGCCGACGAAACCGGCGCCGATGACGAACTTGCCGTCCGCAGTCGGCACTTCGAAGAGTGAGCCGTAATTCTGCCCGATGTCCTTACCGAACTCGATCCGTGTCGTGAAGTTCATATCTGTCCCCTTGGCTGGGCCATCGTCCGCCTGCGCAATGGCTCCTGCGCACATGACGGCCGCAGTGAGCACTGTCGTCACCATGATGCCTATCAACTGATTCTGTGTTCGTCCACTCATGTCTCTCTCCCTTGCAGCTTTAATCTTGGAAGCCCGCTACCGCAACAGCGCTTGGAAATCCGCTTGTCTCTTAGTACCAGTATTATAGCGTGCCATCACTCATGTCGTGACGCCGTACGTGGTAGCCAGTTCGGGGTCAAACGGTGCGCGCCGGCCCGAGCAGATGCCCCGAGGGCACAGTTGACAACTCGTGAAGCTCGCCTCAGTCGCATACGTGATGCCCGACAGCGACTTATTGGGGATCATCAAACAGCTATCGGTAAGTGTGACGCCGATGACTTCCTCAACGTCGCCAAAGATGGAGAAGAGGGGGATTTGCTCGGTGATAGGCCAGTCCTCCAGCGACCCGGGATTCATGCCGGACGTCTTACCCAGCGCGTACTTGTCCGTAAGGTGTTGCCCAAGATGGCGCATGGCCGCAGCCAGCGCTTGCGCCTTGATGAGGTCCCGGCAGTAATCTAGTAGAAAATCGCCGGCAGGCACGGGAACCTCGTCGAGCTCCCTTCCACAGGTCGCCACGTACACGAAAACCCGCTCGACATCCTCCAGGTTGGCTCGCAGGATGCGGCTGGTGAAGCTGACGCCCCCGATGTCCACAGCCCCCTCACGCCTGTTCTCCACATAGCCTACCTCAACAACTGCTTTCGGACAGGCAAGGTGCCGCGCGGCAGCTACCAGCTCCCGTACCTGAGCCGCGATGTCATCCCCGGCGTCCGTAAGATGTGCACTCCGAATCACATCCTCGGCATCGAGTTCCAACGGAAGCCTGTCGAATAGTTCCACGGGCCTATCTCCTTGTCTGGAATGGTACCGGCAGATAGATTCATGTTGTGGCTGTTGCCTATACTACAGACAAAACCGCGCCAGGTCAAAGACATCTTGAGTTGTTACCTGCGACTGCACACGATATGCTGAGGCGAAGTGCCAGCGCCAACGGCCGATGAACTTCGAGCAAGATAGGCTCGACGCCAAGTCCTTATAGACCCGTAGCCAAGAGCGGCCAAAAAAAATTGAGCACTAAGAAGGTCAATTATACACAAAGAAGGAACTTTGTCATTACGTGCGGTATGAAGGACGCGGCAGGCCCTGCACAGCCACGAGCTGCTGTTTCGTATCGGCGTTTCTGCCGCCAACGTGCACTCCATGAGGGATGAGGTAAGATGATGACTGAGAAAGTGCTGCAGGAAATCCCAGTGGTATGGCTGCAGGGCACAGGATGCTCGGGCTGCTCAGTTTCCCTGCTCAACTCCGCAGCGCCGCGCATAGCCAATGTGCTGCTCGAGGAGCTGGTTCCGGGCAAGCACGTCCAGGTGCGTTTTCACCCGACTATAATGGCCGCATCCGGTCACCTCGCAGTGGAAATACTCCACGATACCCAGGCGGACGATCAACCATATGTGCTCATCCTCGAAGGTGGCATTCCCGAGAAGATACCCAACATCGGCGGAGTCACAGCTGCCGGTGAGGAAATTAGCATAGTTGACACTTTCACTGAATTGGCGAAGGGGGCGCTCTGTGTCGTTGCGGTCGGGGCATGTGCGGCCTTTGGCGGCATCCCGGCGGCGGCTCCCAATCCGTCAGGCTCCAGGTCGGCCACGGAGGTGTTGCGCCAACAGGGCATTGATACGCCATGTGTGAATGTGCCCGGATGCCCGGCGCACCCGGACTGGATCCTGGGAACCCTGGTCAACGTCCTGCTGCGTGGTCTGCCCACGGAAGACGACCTCGATGACCATGGCCGCCCGCTGGCATTCTTTGGTGAACTCATTCATGACAACTGCCCGCGCCGAGCAGACTTCGATGCCGGTAAGTTCGCCTCCCACCATGGTGAGGAAGGCTGCCTCTACGAGCTCGGATGTAAAGGTCCGGTGACCTACAGCGATTGCCCCTCACGGCAGTGGAACTCCGGCATCAATTGGCCGATCGGAGCAGGCAGTCCATGTTTGGGCTGCGTCGAGCCGGGCTTCCCGGACGTAGGCTGCGCACTGTATAAGAAGATCGAGACTGACGACCTGCCAAGGATCGAGCGAGACCCAAGCACTGGCAAGCTGAAGTACGTCGCACCCGGGCAGGCAACAGCTTTATAGCTCAGTCGCCCTGTCGTGACACGGCACACCCATCACACACGTCTGCGTTGCGTGAGGAGAGTGCATAATGGGACAGATTGTCATAGACCCGGTCGCGCGCATTGAGGGACACCTGAAGATTGAGGTGACAGTGGACGCCGGGGAGGTGAAAGATGCCCGCGTCTCCGGGCCCATGTATCGTGGCTTCGAGCAGATCCTCGTCGGACGCCACCCGCTGGATGCTCAGCGTCTCACCACGCGTGTCTGCGGTGTCTGTCCGGCCGTGCATTCCGTCTGCTCCAGTCTCGCCCTCGATCAGGCCATCGGCGTCGCCGATCAGATCCCGGACAACGGACGCATCATCCGCAACCTCCTCCTCGGCGCCAACTACCTCCAGTCCCACATACTCCACTTCTACATCTTGGCCGCGCTGGATTACGTTGATCCTGCCGCTGTGGACGTAAATAGCGACGACCCCGCAATGCAGCGCCTCGGCGAGTTTCTTCAACGCGGCGAGTTGGCCCCATTCACCCCTCGCTATGAAGGTGACCTCCGCCTCGACAAGAAGACCAACACCGCCGCTGTTTCCCATTACCTCCGCGCCCTCGATATGCGCCGTCTCACTCACGAGATGCTCGCGGTCTTCGGAGGCAAGATGCCGCATGAAGTTGCCTGCGTTCCAGGCGGCGTATGTGAGGTCCCCACCGATGACAAAGTGGGCGCCTTCATCTCCCGCCTTCAGGATGTTCGCCACTTCGTTGATGACTGCTATATCCCCGACGTCGTGGGCGTCGCCTCCACGTATTCCGACTACTGCGAAATCGGCAAGGGATGTGGCAGATACCTCTCTTACGGCATCTTCGACATGGACGTAGCCGAGACCGACCTGCTCAAGCGCCCACGGTACCTGCCCTCCGGAACGCTAGATGGACAACTCGCGGAGGTTGACGCCACTGCGATAACCGAGGACCTCAAGTACTCCTTCTTCGAGGATGAAGCCACCCACCGGCACCCGTCGGAGGGACAGACGCGACCTGCAAGCGAAAAGGAGGGGGCCTACAGTTGGGCGAAAGCGCCGCGTATCAACGGCGAATCCTATGAAGTTGGTCCGCTGGCCAGGTGGCTTGTGGCATATCATACCGGCGACGACAAGGTGAAATCAGCGGTTGATGGGCTGCTCTCGGCGCTCGGTGCCGAGCCCGCGGCGCTGCAGTCCACTATCGGTCGTCATGCAGCCCGCGCGCTGGAGACGAAGCTCATCGCCGATGCGATGGCCGACTGGGCGCTGCAGCTGGAGCCCGGCGCCCCCGTCTGCGCGGAGTATGATCTGCCTGAAGAGGGCACCGGCACAGGTATGGTAGGTGGGCCACGAGGCGCCCTCCTCCACCATATAGATATCGCCGACGGCCTTATAGCCCGCTACCAGCTCATCGTTCCCACGACCTGGAACGTCTCGCCACGCGACGACGAGGATCAGCCCGGGCCCATCGAGCAGGCCCTTATCGGCACTGCCGTCAGGGATGAGGACAACCCCTTCGAGCTGGTTCGGATCGCCCGGTCATTCGATCCATGCCTCGCGTGCGCCGTTCACATAGTGAATGCCAAGGACAACGAAATTGGCCGTTACCGGATAGCATGAACCAACAGGAGCCGCGCCGCATCGTCGTCATCGGTGTCGGGAATGTTCTGCTGACTGACGAAGGCGTCGGCGCACATGTAGTCCGTCAACTGGGCGAGCTTGACCTGCCATCCGCAGTCGAGCTCATCGAGGGGGGTACCATGCCCGTCGAGTGCCTCGGACGCGTCGCAGACATCGCCAGACTCGTGATCGTGGATGCTGTGGATACCGGAGGGCCGCCGGGAGCAATCTATCGCCTGCCAGTGGCCGAGATCCTCGGCGCGACTCCGCAAATGTCGCTCCATGAGCTTACGCTCGCCGAAGCGCTAACAAGCTGGCACAGGCGGGGTCTCGACGAAAGCCGCACAGTCATCATCGGTATTCAGCCGCACACCATTGCATGGGGCACGGAGCTTTCCCAACCGCTCGCCCGCAAGATGTCGGTAATCCTTGATACGGTTGTCGCCGAGGTACTCAGAAAGGACGAAGAGTGATGATAGCCACCAAGCCAAAACCGATTGATGAAGTCCTCGACTACCTCCATGATGAAGAGGCGGTCGTCATCATCGCCTGCACAGGCTGTCCGGAAGGTTGCGATAGCGGTGATGCTGAGGCTTTGGCCGCCCTCAAACAAGGCCTCGAGGAAGCCGGCAAGCGAGTCCTCGGCACCATACCGATAGACTTTCTCTGCAACAAGACGTTAATCGCCAGGCGTCTCATCGCCCATCTCGACATGCTCAATCAGGCCGACTCAGTGCTGGTTTCATCCTGCGGCATCGGCGTGCAGGCAGTTGCCGCCACGGTTGATAAGCTGGCACGCCCCGCGCTCGATACAATCGCCATGGGCGGCTTTCAGGGGCTCTGGCCAGGAGAGGAGCGCTGTCTCGAGTGCGGCGACTGCGTCCTCCATTACACAGGCGGAATATGTCCCCGCGTTGCCTGTAGTAAGGGTCTCGTCAGTGGTCAGTGCGGTGGTGCCGACGTGGACGGCTCCTGCGAGGTTGACAGATCCATTCCGTGTGGCTGGATCAAAATATACGAGCGTCTCACCAAGCTAGGCAGACTCGACCTGATGGACGAGTGCATCCCTCCCGTGGATCACCGCAATTACTTCGGGGACGTCAGACACCGCAATACTACCTGGTGGGCGCTGGAAGAACCAACTCCCGGCCACCAACTCCAAGACACCGAAACCGACGCCTAGCCCCTGCGGGCAGCACTATCTGCCGCCGGACTTGAGCGCGCCCGCACGCGAGTAGTATGTTGCCGTCGGGATCCGGTAGCTGTCCCCGGGGCCGATGTCGCTGATCCAGTACAGGCGCCTGCCATCGCCGTCGGCGTCGGTGAACACATCTTCGAGATTGGCGTCCACTCCCTCCAGGCGGAACCCGCTCTTCCCCACCTCGGCAATGCGGAAGCCCCTGGACTTGTCTTCATTGTAGAGCCAGCGGCCGGCGTGCCGGTTGCCCTCGACCCGGCCGTACCCGGCGATATCCCGGTCGCTGGTAATCTTGTCGGCCTCGTTGTCCGTCTGCGTCACTGCTCCCATACCCATGATGTACAGCTCGTCACCGAAGGAGATGATGGTGCGTGCGTCGGCGACGTGCGCATCCCGGATCGTGTAACTGGTGCTCTGCAGTTCATTGCCCAGTATGATCACATCGTCGCCGAAGACCGCCGGAACTGTCAGTGCGCTGTCAATCGTGATGCTGTTGCTCGCGAAGTCCAGACTTACAACCTTCCCTGCCGGCGACGGCGCCGGACGCAGCGAGAAATCCCCGTACTGAAGCAGCGTCCCGTTGACCACTACCGCACGCTCGATGGCACCATCCTTTACTGTCAGCATGGCGAATTCAGCAGCTGCTACCAACGGCTTGTCGGCACCCTCCCACTCGCATCTCTCCTCCGGCGCCGGCGAGCTGTGAATGAAGTCCGTGGCCCCCTCCCGACGCACTGCCAGACCGACCGTCTCTGCGCTCACCTTGTCGGCTCTGAGATACTCGACTGCCTTGATGGCAGCGCCGCCCCGATGCGGCTCTATCACTGCCACGTAGTTCGATAGCAGTTCCTCGCCCGCCTCGGCACGTTCATCGGGGATGAGGTTACGCCCTAACACGTACTGAATCACGTCGGGATTGCCCGGTTGCAGTTCCGGTGACGCGTCGGCGACGATGACTTGCTGGGCGCAGTTGGCCGGCATGTTCACAGTCAGCGACAGGTCCTCGTCGGCCTTGTGCCATGTCGCAGACCATGCGCCCTGCGGCGACATCCGCCGCACGTTATACAGCCCGTGGTAACCGCTAGTACCGTCACCAAAGATGAATGGCTGTTCTCGACCCAAATCTCTGCCGATGACCGCCTGATCCATCTGGATGTACGTCTGCCCCACTTCGCTGGAGGTCATAGCCACTTCAGTAACAGGCTGAGGTAGGTCGAACACCTCCGCCACCCAGCGATACCCAACTGTCCCGGAGGGCTCGTAACGTAGTGACTTTTTAACCCCGCCCATACTGATCTCAACCGTGTTGCTGCCGTCATTGTAGTCATACACGTGCAGGAATAGCTTGACTTTGCCCGCAGCAATCTCCGCCGTGTCCATCGTGATTGAGTTGCCGGCCTCGCGGGTCAACACACTCTCGTTGCAGATACCCCATCCATTGACAGACAGCGTCCGGTAGTCCTCGCCCGCAACTACGCCTTCGGCTTTCAGCAGGTTCAGTGCTAGGCCATTCTTTGGTGATGGCGGCGGCTTGGTTCCGTAGGGCACATTCTCGCCCGCAAGTGTGCCCTTCTCCTGCGTCGGCCCAAACTTCCCACCCGCAACCGAAAGCTCGAAGAAGGCAGGGCCGTGGAAGCACCAGTCGTGTTGCCTGCCGCCTCGCACGCGGAATATGTCCAGCAGGTAGGAGGTCTGTGGCGAGATGTCTATCAGCGCCGAAGTGCGCCGGTACAGCGACACCATATCAGGGTATGCGATCTCCGCCGAGGCATCCATCAGTTGCACTTCCGGCGTCGAAATCAGCGTGTTCAGATCCCCCGAGTACGTGTTCCTCTGCGTGCATTCGTCAACTACCACGCAGTAGTGCTTGAACGTATCGGTGTTCCGCCATCGCCAAAAATCGAGTCTCGTGAACGGGAACGGATAACCATCATCAGGCATCATCGGCCGCCCGAATGCCCACATCTGGATGTTGAGTCGGTCATGGTGACCGTGGCCGCCGCCCGCCCAGCCATAATACATCGTCGCAGCTCGCCGGTCATCGCCATCCCCCTGCTCGAGTATCGCCAACCCGTAGCCTCCCAGATTGCGTGTCTTCAGCCCCAACTCCGTACCCTCACGCGCGATCACCTTCTCGACTTCCTGCTCATCGAAATAATCCTCAAATAGATTCTGCGAAGTTGCCCCCATCAACTTCAACGCCTTCGCGTGCCGCGGATCCCCGTAGTGGGTGAAAGCGGGTCCTTGAAGAGCAACGGACCGCGCAATCGGCCCTGATCCCGTCAGACTGCCGCTGTCACCGATATCAGGCCGGAACTTCCCGGCCACTGTCATGTCTATCCCGATGTCCGCCATCTTCTTCAGTTTGGGATTGTCCCAGATATTGACTCCGAGCTTGGGCAGCAGTTCGGCGATTGTATAGAAATTGTAACACCAACTGGCTGAATAGCTCGGCGAGCTTTCAGACCCCAGCCCCTCCCGCCAGAAACCATTCCACAGCAGGTCCTCGACCCGTCCCGGGCCGCTCATGATCCAGTCACGCATCTCTGCCGTCGTCACGCCGTTGGCCGGATCATCGTTGTCCAGCACTATCGCCAGTGTACACAGCGCCCGCTGGTGCATGCCCATATTGCCCGCAACCCTGCCATCCATAATGTCCGTAACCATCACCTGTAGCATCTTCTGCTCGATAAGCTTCCGCGGATTGTCTATGCCCTTCTCCTTCAGAAAATCCTGAAGTTCCTTGTCCTCATCAAACAGCGGATAGATGGCATCATACGCTTCCGCTATTTTCCTGTTGTCCCCAGTTGACCAGATGCGGTCAGATATCCGCCCAGGAATATTGAACCGGCCTTCATGATAGCACTGCACGCGGTAGTCGAACCGCTCATACTCGCCTGCGAGCTTTGCCATCATGATGGCGCACCTGCGCCCGATGACAGGATCGCCTGTCAGCAGATAGGCACGGCCCAACTGCGACATCCCCCCGATGATGTCTCGGGTCCAACGCTGCCAGAAAATGTAATACGGGACGAAGTAGTAGCGCCTGTCGTCCGGGCCCACCCATCCGAGTCCCCTATCAACGATCTTTTCCCCGTGTTCCGGCTCCCCCTCGAGGCCCTTCGCGTTCCATGGCTCAAAATCGTTCTCAGGAAAGGTCCGCCCACATGCGGGGCACGTCACCTTGTACGGCTTATCCCGATCCATCTTCCAGGGATAGTGCCCCGCCTTGCGAGTTATCTCCGGCCCGCAGAAAGGGCAGTCATGCCCGATACACACATTGATCGCACGCATCTGCTCCGGCGGCGGCACGAATTCCCAGGTCTCATCAGCCGACATCTTCACATACCATTCCGCACCGGACCTCGCAGCGTCCACTTGTCCCTTGGCCCAGTCGTACTTCGCAACCTTCTCCTGCATTCTCCCCATCGTCTCCGCATCGTAGTACGTGCGCTTATCCTTCGCATACGCCACCGCACACAAGAGCACCATGCAAACAGGCATTGCCCAAACCACGAGCCATTCAGTCCTCATCGCTAGCCACGCACCTTCCAGAGCATCTAACTCGCTTGCCACCGAACGCTCTTACAGCGGCGCATCACACCAGTTCTCCGACTTGTTGTCCAACAGATTCACCGCAATGTGCTTGACCTCAGTGTACTGGGCAATGCACTCGAAGCCGTTCTCGCGCCCAATGCCGCTGAGCTTGTAGCCCCCATGTGGTGCCTTGAAGTCCTCGCCAATCCACTCGTTCACGAAGATACCGCCCGCATCAAGCCTCGTCGCCACTCGCATCGCCGTAGTTGTGTCGTTGCACCACACCGCCGCAGCCAGTCCGAAATCGCTGTCATTCGCTATCTGCACGGCCTCGTCTTCGTCCCTGAAGCGGATGGCAACAAGCACCGGCCCGAATATCTCTTCCTGCGCAATCCGCATGTCGTTGTTGACATCGGCAAACAACGTCGGCAGGTAGAAGTATCCCTTCTGTAGGGATTCATCATCGGGCCGTGCGCCGCCGGCAACCAGTATTGCCCCCTCGCTCTTCCCTATCTCAACGTATTCCTCCACCCGGGTCCGTTGCTGTGCGGAGATAATCGGTCCCATCTCCGTGTTTGCATCTAGGCTGTCTCCCAGCTTGACGGCTGCAAATCGCTCTGCCAGCCGCGCCACCACCTCATCGTAGATGTCATCATGCACCAACAACCGGCTGCCAGAGATACACACCTGCCCGCACCGCGACAGTATCCCCTGCATCGCCACCTCCGTCGCCGTTTCCACATCCACATCCGGGAAGATTAGCACCGGGGTCTTGCCGCCGAGCTCCAGTGTCAACTTGGTCATATTCGCCACTGCCGCCTGCATTACCCTTTGGCCCGTCTCCACCGACCCGGTGAACGTAATGCTGCGCACATTAGGGTGTTCAGACAGTGCCGCACCGGCAACATTTCCCGGCCCGGTCACGACATTTAATACACCCGCAGGTAGCCCGATGTTTTCCATCACCCTAGCCAGAGCGAGTGCGATCAGCGGCGTGTATGTGGCCGGCTTCACCACGGCTGTATTCCCCAGCGCTATCGCCGGTGCCACGCTGCGCGTGATCAGAAATAGCGGATAGTTCCACGGCACCAGATGCCCGGTAACGCCGACAGGCTCGAGCCGCGTCATCGCCAGCCGGCCCGGACCTGTCGGTATAGTCCCACCGCGCGCCTTATCTGCGAGTCCGGCATGGAATTCCACGTTCTGCGCCGTGAACTCCACAAGCCCCTTTGCCTTACCCAGGTAGTGACCGCTTTCTGTGGCCAGCAGCATTGCCAACTCATCGGCATTCTCTCTTATGCCCGCAGCGATCCTCAACAGCCATCTTCCCCGCTCTTCGGGTGCAGTATCCCGCCATGCCGGGAAAGCCTCTTTCGCCGCCCTCACAGCCGCCGCGATGTCTTCCGCATTGCCTCGCGGCACTGTCCCAATCACCTCACCGGTAGCCGGATTCATCGAATCGAAACGCTCTCCGGAGCTGCTTTCCATCCATTCGCCGCCTATATACATCAACTCATCTGCAATCATACCATCGCCTCCCATTTGTCACCTTCACTACCCTTTTTTCCGCACCGTTTCGCGAATACCTGCCCGTCTTTCGCTCATCGCACCCGCAGATGAACTCAGGCGACCACCAAAGAGCGTGGGAATAAGTTCCTCGCACCTGTCGGGAGGAAGAGTAGCGGACGGCGTCGAATGAACATCAGTCGTTGTGCCACATCAAGACGTCTTTGCAGTATCTTGAACCAGTGTAACGCAGTTGAATGCGACAACCTGTATTGAGCGAGAGGCATCAGCATGGCCCTTGATATTGAGATCTGCGCACATCCGTGGGCTTATGCCGCCCGACAGCCGGGCTGCGACATCAGGCCTGTGCTCCAAGATATCTTTGCCGATTTCAGGGCCGCGGGCTTTGACGGCATCGAGCTCATGCACACGGCCCTCCAGACCGAGGCAGACCTCCGGACGGTCGCGCAACTCTCAGCAGACTATGGCCTCCCGGTCATAGGTGCATCATTTGGCGGCTCGATGTGG
>Ga0180431_10004651_pt1 | contig 17051 bp, 15 predicted proteins | sample SS_ome_11_FD_132459 | JGI IMG/M metagenome (GOLD analysis project Ga0180431, IMG submission 132459) | Hypersaline lake sediment archaeal communities from the Salton Sea, California, USA - SS_1_MS_1 metaG | ecosystem: Environmental > Aquatic > Non-marine Saline and Alkaline > Hypersaline >... | reverse complement strand
TACAGACAGGTATTAAATGTAGATAATATCATAACCAAAAATAGTGAGATATACAAACTTTTTTAAAGATTTTTCTTTTCTATTTACTCCATGAAAGATTATAATAGGAGCCAGTTCTTTTTTGTGATCTGTTTTTTATCAATGACAAACTACATTCAATATAGTCGAAGTCATTTTCTGATATATTATTCGTTAAAGCCTTTTTCGAGCTTTTTTGAAACAGGTCTTTTAGAAAAATTTTTATAATCTATTTTTGGATTGCCAGATGAACAATTACGATATTTGGAAATTCGGGATAAGAAGGAGGACGTTTATTAAATCGATGCTCGTCCTGACCGGGGCCGCGGCGACGGTCGGCCCCTCCGGCTGCGCCGACTATCCGAAAGCTGAGGGGAACTTCGCCTTTCTCGACGACAAGACCCATGCTGTGATCAAATCTTTCTCCGAGAGGATAATCCCGAGGGGGGGCGCCTTTGAAGAGGGGGCTGAGGATATCGAGGTGACGGGCTTCTTCGACAGGCTCGTCGGGGCGGAGCCGCCGGAGATCCAAAAAAACATGAGGAGCGGGATAATGCTCCTGGAGCACGCCCCGATCTTTCTCATGTTCAAGTTCAAGCGTTTCACCCAGATGACCGACGACGAGAAGGATCTATACCTGAAGAAGTGGGAGGAAAGCGGGGTTACCCTCTTCAGGGGGGTGTTCAAGGGATTCAAGAATCTCTGCACCCTCGGCTTTTTCTCAAATGAAAAAGTCTGGAAATATATCGGCTACGACGGCCCGCCCATTTGAATAATTTGAGGATCGAAAACCAATAGAACCGGAGCTTAAAAGATGATAATAAAATCGGATAATATAGTAAATAACGTTGTAGAAAGCGCGGACGTCTGTATAGTGGGGTCGGGGCCCGCCGGCTCCGTGATGGCAATGGAGATGGCTGAAGGCGGCCTTTCGGTGATCGTGCTGGAGGAGGGGGGACACTTCTCCGGCTCGCGCCTAAACATGCGGGAAGAAGACATGCTCCCAGCCCTTTACAACCAGAGGTTCACGAAAGACCTCTCCATTGCGCTGTCCCAGGGGAAGTGCCTGGGCGGCGGGTCCCTCATCAACATGGCCGACAGCGTCAGGACGCCGGACGGAGTTTTCGCTGTGTGGGAGAAGAAGTTCGGAGTAAAGGATATCTCCCCCGGCGCCATGAAAAAATACTTCGACAGGGCCGAGACCATCCTAAAAACCAAAAAGATAGAGGAAGCCGAGCTCAACAGCAACAACCTGGTGCTGAAAAAGGGGGTCGAAAAGGCCGGCTATACGGGCGACGCCTTCTACCACAACCGGGAGGGGTGCATCGAGTGCGGCTACTGCCTTTTGGGCTGCCCCTACGGCCACAAGCAGGCGACCACCGAAAACTACATCCCGAGGGCGATTGAATCCGGGGCGAAGTTCTACGTCAACGCCAGGGCCGACAAGATACTGGTAGACGGCGAGAGGGCCGAAAAGGTTGTGGGGACGATACTGGACGGGAAGACGGGGATGGATAAGGTCTCGATAGAGGTCAACGCGAAGGTGATCGTCATGGCCGCCGGCACGATCAACACCCCCCAGCTCCTCCTCAAATCAAAAATCCCGGACGAGAGCGGCCTGATAGGGAAAAACCTGATTCTCCAGCCCTACACCATGGTCTTCGGGCTGTTTGACGAGGAGCTGAAGAGCTACAAGGGGATCCCCCAGTCCTACTACACCGACAACTACGAGGAGGTGGACGAAGACCGGGGCCTTACCGGGTTCCGCCTGGAGGGGGGCTTCACGCTGCCGGGCCAGGTGTCTACGGTCGTTCCCGGCTTCGGGGAGGGCTACAAGGAGCTGATGACGAAGTACAGCCGGATGGCCAACATAATGGCTCTAGTATTCGACGGCCCTGACGGCACGGTAAGCCTCAACAGGTTCGGCAGGCCGGTCATAGAGTACGAGATGACAGATCAGACGAAGGCCGACATGGTAAGGGCGATGAAGGAATCCGCAAACCTCCTGTTTACCGCCGGGGCCAAAAAGGTGATGTTCACATACGAGATACCCGCGGTCATCTCCGATCCGTCGGAGATATCGATCGTGGACGAGCGGGGGATAGAGCCGTGCTCGCTAACGATCATGTCGTTTCACATACAGGGGACCTGCAGGATGGGGCCGGATCCGGCATCAAGCGTAGTAGACAGCTCCCTCGAGTGCCACGGGGCAAAGAACCTCTTTGTCGTCGACGGGTCGGTTTCGCCCACGACGTCAAGCTCCCACAACATGCTCCCCACCATGGCGCTCTCCCACAGGACGGCGGACTACATCCTGACGAACAGGGGGAGGTATTTTGGGTGAGGGGGGAGTGGAATTGGGCTTTGTTGTTTGCTGATAGCGCCTGTTTCAGGTTTCGATTTGTTCTACTTGCTTTGTTGGATTGCCATTTTGTGAATTGTGATTCTTTATATTTCAGAGACGTTGCCGCTTTTTTTAAATGACGGGCAGACCATAACTTCATAACCTGTCAACGCTTTCAATTACGAGAGAATTAAAAAATCTCCTTAATTGAAACGTATTCTATTCTTCTATCTCTGCAAGATACCATGCACCGTCACACTCGATTAGATGTGTCATATCAGCCCATCCAGTTATATCATCACGTAGTATTTTATAGCCTTTGTGTGTTAGCTCCTCTCCTAACGTCTTCTGCGCAAAATCCTTATCCCATCCGATAACACTAAAACTACCATCTTTATTTCGATCTACATATTGTGCTTTAAATATCGACAAGGTAATCACCTCCTTTTTAATAAAAATCGTACTAATTTAATGAACAAATCCCAATTCACTTCCAACCCCCTTCTGTATATATTATATTTTTTTTTCGACAGAAATTTTATAAAAAGAAGTATATTAAGATATTTTAATCTAAAATATATCTTTTATTTTATCCGCCCCGCCCCGACCCGCCCTCTCACCTCCTCCTCGTGTCGCGGATGATATCGCGGGTGATCGAGCGTCAGGCGGACGGCGTCGTTCGGGCACACGGAAACGCAGCGGCCGCACAGCCTGCACGCATCGCTCCTCACCGCGCGGCCGTCCACGATCTTGATCGCCCCGAGATGGCGGTGCACCACGCACTTGCCACACCCTATACTCAAAATAATATTTGACTTTTTTAATATTGAAACGTTGAAATCGGAAAAGAAACCTGTTAACATCATTATCCATCCGTCAAGGACGGTCAGGTTCTTATTATTCAATATTTTTAAGGTGGTCTATTATGGCAAAAAAAGTAGCGGCAAAAAAAGGCACTACAAAAAAGAGTGCGGCAAAAAAGAGATTCTGGACGAAATCGTACGGCCGGAAGATCCCGGACGTTGATCCGAAGCTCTTCGAGAACAACTTGCTGGAGCTCTTTAAAAAGAGCCTAACTGAAAAGCGGGACAAGCCGGCGTTTATATTCATGGACGTGCCGGTGACCTTCGGGGAGCTCGACGTATACTCCAACAGGTTCGCCAATCTGCTTCTTACAAACGGTTTCAAGAAGGGGGACGTGGTGGGGATCTGCCTGCCTAACATCCCGGAGTTTCCTATCGCGTGGTTGGGTACCATGAAGGCCGGGTGCGTCGTAAGCGGGGTTTCGCCCCTCCTGTCCATCACCGAGATGGAGCACCAGATCAAGGACTCCGAGATGAAGGGGCTTGTGACCCTCGATATTATATTCGCCGAGAGGGTTAAAAAGATCGCCCAGAGGCTTCCCGACCTCGATCTGATCGTGGCGACAAACGTGGGGAATTTTCTCCCGAAGATAAAGAGGGTGCTGGGAAAGCTCTTAAAGAAGCTCCCCTCGGGGGAGGTTACCCCCGTCGAGGGCAAAAAAGTCCTAGAATTCCCTGACATATTAAAGCCCGGGGCATACTCGGACGCGGCGCCGAAGGTCAAGATTTCCCCGGACGACATCGCTCTTATCATGTACACCGGCGGCACAACGGGAACCCCAAAGGGGGCGCTTTTGAGCCACAGGAACAACGTGGCGGAGATCCTCGTGTCAAACAAATACATGGAGTGGGACAAGGAGGTGGGGCCGGTTCTGTCCGCCTTTCCGATGTTCCACATCGCCGGAATGGCCTTCAACGAGTTCTCGGTCTACAACGGCTGGACACAGCTCCTCCTCCCTGATCCGAGAAATACGACCTTTCTATGCAAGCTCCTAGAGAAATACAGACCGCACCTGATAGCCAACGTTCCGTCCCTCTACTACCTCCTCCTCTCCGACCCAAAGTTCAAGACGCTGGACCACTCAGAGCTCGCACAGTGCATCTCGGCCGCCGCCCCCTTCCCGGTCGATTCCCAGAAGGAGCTGGAGTCTATCATCGGCAAGGAAAAGCTGATCGAGCTGTACGGGATGACCGAGACCGCAGCCATTACGGTAATGAACCCGATCAAGGGCAAGAAGAAGCTGGGAACGGTGGGTCTTCCGATGATTAATACAGACATAAAGCTCGTCGATCCCACAACGGGAAAAGAGGTAAAGCTAGGGGAGCCGGGAGAGATCCTCATCAAGTGCCCCCATCTTATGGTGGGGTATTTCAAAAACCCGAAGGAGACGAAAAACGCGATCGATAAGGATGGATACATGCACACCGGGGACGTTATGGTTCAGGACGAGGATGGGTATCTGACGATCGTCGACAGGACGAAGGATATGATAATCGTGAGCGGCTTTAAGGTCTTCTCCAAGAAGGTGGAGGACATCATGGCGACGCACCCCGCCGTCGAGATAATGGCCACGGTCGGTGTCCCAAATCCTGACAGACCGGGCTCGGAGATGGTCAGGGCCTATGTTACACTGTCACCATCCCTCGATCCTGAAACGGACAAGGAGGCCCTCAAAAAGGAGCTGATCGCCTACGCCAAGGAGAAGCTTGCCCCCTACGAGGTGCCGAAGGAGATCGAGATACTGCCGGAGATGCCCCTTACCAGCGTCGGTAAACTGGACAAGAAGGTGTTGAGATAATAAAGGGGCGGGAGGACGGTATGGGGCCGGTCATCTGTGGATTCGTTTGAATGATTAAAACAGGAGTGGGGCGGATTTGAAATCCGCCCCCTTTTTTTATATTCTTGACAAAAATAGTAATATTTAGCATAATAGTTAAAACGTCTCACAATGGTTGTGAGAAAAAAGCTCGTTTTTTATTAGGAGGAGATAAAAATGAAAAAGGGGAAGTTATTTATTTTGGCGGCCGCATTGGCGGCGCTTATTATGGCAATCGCCGTTGGCGTTGTTGTGGCGGAGGAGATGGCCACCCCCGAGGAGGTTATCGCCAAGGTCAAGGAGGCCGCGGATTTCCTCTCAAAAAACGGAGAGGCGGGCCTTGCCCAGTTCAACGATCCAAAGGGTCCCTGGGTCTATAAGGACACCTACGTCTTTGTTACCGACTGCTCAAAGGACGTTATGGTGGGCCATCCGATGAGCGGTGTTCTGGGCGCCAAGGTAAGCGGAATTATGGACAAGAAGGACGGGACTTATCCGGTGGGGGAGAATCTCTGCAAGGCGGCACAGAATCCCAACGGCGGCTGGGTGGAGTATTATTGGACCAAGCTGGGAAGCGACGCGCCCGTGAGGAAAATCTCCTATATGCTCAAAGTTCCGGGACAGCCCTACGAGGTCGGCGCCGGGATCTACGATGAGATGAAATCGTTGGACGAGTTGAACAAGATGATAAAATAGACTTTTGATGGAAAGTTTGGTCGAGATATGACGTTTATCTATAAGCTCAAACGAGATTATGAGGAGTCACGCGGGAGGCCGCGCGACTCCTTTTTTATACAATAGCTGTGGTTAAAATACTTGCTGACGCAGGCGGGTCGAAACTTCTTCTCTTTTTTTCCCGAGTAAAACCTTTTTGGCCGGGATCCTGCGGGGGGTGGGGGTAGGGGGACGGGACTATATCCCCTCTTCAAGGAGGTGCCTTACGTCATCGATCATAATGACGAACTTCTTGTTGCCGTTGTCCTCTATACAAAAATACTGCTCTCCGTCCCTTCTCGAGGCGGTCAGTTCCTTCCACGAATCGACCTCCCGGATGTGGTCGTCCGGAATTTTTTCCAACAGCTCGTGACCCTTAGGGGAGAAGTGGATATGGGCGTGTCCGTGTCCTTCTCCGTGTCCGATAAAGGCCCGGGTGTGATCTCCGCCGGTGTGTTCGTAAAATACACACTCGCTGAAATCCACGTTGAGGACCTTTCTGACCAGCCTCCTCAATTCGTCGAATTCCAGGTTGATCTCGTCCGGGATATCCGCCATGGTGGGGTAGTGTTTCTTCGGGATGATAATGATGTCGGAGGTGCTTTTTGACGCCATAAGGTAGAAATTATGGGTGTCAAAAAGGATATCCTCCGGTTTCGGATTGCAAAGCGGACAGGATTGATGATCGGTACTCATGGAATATCAATTACTATTTCGGACAGAAGAAACATTAAATTTAAAAGAGATATAAATTTACCAAATTAAACAGATCGCATTTTTTTAGATATCATTTTTTAAGTACGAAAAGGGATTCATTATGGGTTTCCTTGAGCTTCTCCCTGATGTTCTCCTCCAGCTCCTTTTCCACCTCGAGGAGGCTTATGAATACTCCCTGTCCCGTCGCCCCGTCGAAGGCGTCTCCCCGGTAGAGGACTATAAGCCTGCCGCCCGATGGTATAACGGGCGTATTCGAGAGTAGATTTTCCATGTCGGGAAAGAGGTCTTTCGATTTCTTGATCACCCTCGTAATCATATGAGTGGAGACCCCCTCCTCCCGAAGCTTCAGAATGGTCTTTATGCCTACCAGGTCCCGAAAAGTATAGAAGGTCTGTTTTCCCGTACCGTTTCCGGTCGCCTTCAGGAGATTCTTTCTCCAGTAGTAAAGCTGCTGACGGGTGATATTAAACAGCTCCATCACGAAGCTGGCGGGATAAGTCCGTTCCTTTATATTTTTTTGGCTATTATCGCTCTCTCTCTTCACTGATATCCACCTCCGTTTATATTACTTTTTAAAAATAATCCATTTTTAATGTCAAGTCAAGTAAAAAATTAAATCTGTTATTTTAGACTTTTTGTTCCTTAAGCCCCGATATCGTCGTTTTTATATATAGAAACTCTATCGAAATCTGCCCCCAAAATCGACCTCCATTAGTTATAATGAGCCGAGCGACCGTTTATTTTGACTACTCTCTTTTTACGGGCGGCGTGGAGTGGACGAGAAACACCCCTTTTTCAAGGAAATTCTTTGTGTTGTCGATCACATCCTTGTAGTAACAGATAAAGGTGTGCTGGTGGTCCAGGAGGATAAAATCGTTTGATCCTTTTAGGTACGTGCTCCAGACGCTCACCGTGCCGTCGTCGTCGCCGGGAATTCGCTCGGAGTATCCTTCCGTATCCCCCTTTCCCCCCGCGATTATGCCGAACTGGATATTGGGGGCGCCGCCGCACAGCTCGGTCAGGAAGTCCTCCCCCTTGGCCATCTCCAGTGCGCTGGGGCCGAGAAATTTGTCGGAGAGGGGAAACTCGCTGAAAAACTCGGCCGTGAACGCCCCCCGATTGGGTGGGGCTATCATAACCATCCGAGCGGCTTTGACCGGCCGGTACTTGTTGAGGTAACAGCGGGTAACCAGCCCCCCCATGCTGTATGTGACGAAGTATATCTCATAGTCCCCTTTTATCTTTGCCGTCTCCGAGACGATGGCCCTGTTTAAGAAATCGGCGTTCTCTTCCAGGCTCTTTTCCAGGCTGGGATAGGTCTCGTTGATGACGAGGTATCCTTCCAATTTAAGCTCTTTTTCGAGGAAGTTCATCGAGTACTTGGTCCTCATAAAGCCGTGCACCAATACGACGACCTTTATGGCGTTCTCGTCGGGGAGTTTTGCCTTAGGGGATGAGGGGGCGGCAAAGGTTATTGACGCAAAAATAAGCAGTGACAGTAGAGATCGAATTTTCACTTTTATCAATTTATAACGCAAGTTCTATAAAAATATCCTCAGGACAAGTAATTATTTTAAAGCTTTTTCTTCGTTCTGTCAAATTTTCTTGGAATTATCTTGAAATAAAAAAGAGTAGATGTTAAATTACTCCGATATCTGTCTATTTAGGGAGATTTTAATTGTCCTTTCCGCGCACACGAATGAGACGCCTCAGGATAAAAGAGGGCATTAGAGACATGGTGGCGGAGACCAGGCTCGATGTCAAGGATCTCATCTATCCTATGTTTGTGGTTCACGGAAAAGATATCAAGGACGAGATTCCCTCGATGCCCGGCTGCTTCCACCTGTCCCTCGATCGTCTTGTCGAGGAGGCCGGAAGGATAAATAAACTGGGCATCCCCGCCGTTATCCTTTTCGGCCTCCCGAAGGTGAAGGACGAGGTGGGAAGCGAGGCCTACGATAAGGACGGGATAATTCAACGCTCCATCAAGGCCCTTAAAGACAGTCTGCCGAAGCTGTTGGTCATAACCGACGTGTGTCTCTGTGACTATACGAGCCACGGCCACTGCGGGATCGTGGTGGACGGCGAGATAAAGAACGATCCTACCCTCGACCTCCTGGTGAAGATTGCCGTCTCCCACGCGAGGGCGGGATCGGATATGGTGGCCCCGTCCGATATGATGGACGGAAGGGTGGGGGCGATAAGGGTGGGTCTGGAGAAGGAGGGATTCAGAAACACCCCCATCATGTCGTATGCCGCCAAGTACGCCTCGAGCCTCTACAATCCTTTCAGGGACGCGGTGGATTCCGCCCCGGCCTTCGGCGACAGGCGCTCGTATCAGATGCAGATCCCGAACGCCAGGGAGGCGATGAGGGAGATAGAGCTGGACATCGAGGAGGGGGCGGATATCGTGATGGTAAAGCCGGCCGTCGCATATCTCGATATCATCTTCAGGGTCAAGGATCGCTTCGACCTCCCGGTCGCCGCCTATAACGTCAGCGGGGAGTACTCGATGGTAAAGGCCGCCGCGAAGGAGGGCTGGATCGACGGGGAGAGGGTCATGATGGAGATGCTGACCTGCATCAAGAGGGCGGGGGCCGATATGATCCTGACCTACTTCGCCCCCGAGGCGGCAGAGCTCCTGGCGGATATTTAGGGGGGAGTCGGCGCCATAACTTATGCTTTGCTGATGTGGGATACCCCCTATTTAATGAAGCATATGCGGCTGTTTTAGAGGGGAGCAGGGCATTTTCCGTAGACGGCCGAGGGCTTTCCACTCTTGAGACCATCCCGTTGGCCCTTCGGCCTTTTTACTTTTTTGATATATGATATAATATCGTAGAATTGGAGAGATCCAAGGCTGTTTCGACACCCACTTTTTTAAGAAGCCCAAATTTGAAAAATCATGATAAAAACGAGTCGGGCGGGTCGGGACCGAGGCTGATTGCCTGGGAGATTACCCGCTCCTGCAACCTTGCCTGCGACCACTGCAGGGCCTCCTCGGAGATGGGGCCTTACCCGGGGGAGCTTACGACCGAGGAGTCGCTTAAGCTCATAGGTGATATCGCCGAATTTTCAAATCCCATCATGATCCTGACCGGGGGCGAGCCGTTGATGAGGGAGGATGTCGCGGTAATCGCAAGGGCGGGGACGGAGCTGGGGTTGAGGATGGTCCTTGCCACCAACGGGACCCTCCTTTCAAGGGAGAGGGCGAAAGAGCTTCTTAAGGCCGGCATCAAGAGGGTGTCGATCAGCATAGACGGAAAGAACGCAAAGTCCCACGACGACTTGAGGGGTGTCCCCGGGGCATTTGATGGGGCGATCTTCGGTGTCGAGAGCGCAAGGGCGGAAGGACTCCCCTTTCAGATAAACACTACCATCACGAGAAGAAACATGGGCGAGCTTTCCGAGATGGAGGATCTTGTCCGTCGTCTGGGGGCGGTCGCCCACCATCTCTTCCTCCTCGTCCCCACGGGGAGGGGGAGGGATATGGCCGAAGACTCCCTCGACGGCGAGGAGTACGAGCGGATATTGAGGGACATATATCGATACGAGAGGGAGGCCCCCCACGAGGTAAAGGTCACCTGTGCGCCCCAGTATATGCGGATAAAGAGGGAGATGGCCCTGATAGACGGTATCGATATCGATTCGATGGAGAAGGCGGCTTCGTCAGCTCACGGGCACCCCGGCGACGGTAGTGATCTGTCCGCCTCAACGAGGGGATGTCTCGGCGGGATATCCTTCCTCTTTATCTCCCACGACGGCGATACACAGCCCTGCGGCTACCTCGAGGTCTCGGGCGGGAGCGTCAGGGAAAGGCCGATTAGGGAGATATGGGAGAAATCGGAGCTCTTTTTACGCCTCAGGGACTATTCCCTTCTGACCGGCAAGTGTGGCAGGTGCGAATACGTCGATGTCTGCGGCGGATGCAGGGCGAGGGCCTACTACCATAGCGGCGATTATCTCGCCCCGGAGCCGTTGTGTCCGTACGTCCCAAATCGCCTTGAAAAAGGGAGGGCAAAGGGGAACACCAAGGTTAATATAAAGTAGGCAAATAATACACTATATATGGTATTTTATTAAGATAATATAACTACATATACACTTTTCTCTTTACATAGTCGGTAAAATATGGTACTAAATGCCTAAAAGTTCTACCGATGAAAATAAAAAAATTAGAGATTCTCGGCTTCAAGTCCTTCATTGACAAGTCGACCCTCACGTTTCCCAGGGGAATCACCGCCGTGGTGGGGCCTAACGGCTCCGGCAAGTCGAACATCGTTGACGCCATAAAGTGGGCCCTGGGGGAGCAGAGCGTTAAGTCGCTTCGGGGTAAGGCGATGGAGGATATCATATTCAACGGCTCCGGGGAAAAGAAGCCCCTGGGGATGGCCGAGGTCACCCTTACGTTCACCCACGCCGACGGCATTGTCCCGCAAAAATTCTCCACATATCACGAAATAACGGTCAGGAGGAGGATCTACCGCTCCGGGGAGAGCGAGTATTTCCTGAACAAGACGCCCTGTCGATTGAAGGACATCAGCGGCCTCTTTATGGGCACGGGCGTCGGCGCAAAGACCTACTCCATAATCGCCCAGGGACAGATAGGGAGCATAATCTCCGCCCGTCCGGTAGACAGGAGGGTCTTTATCGAGGAGGCGGCGGGGATAACCAAATATAAGGCCAAGAAGATAGAGGCGATAAGGAAGATCGAGTCGACGAGGAACAACCTCTTGAGGATCGGCGACATAATCGGTGAGGTCAAGCGGCAGATGGACTCCCTGGCCCTGCAGGCGAAAAGGGCCGAAGAGTATAAGGAGCTTAAGGGGAGTCTCAAGAGGTCCGAATTGATGGAGGCCTCAAAAAGCTACATGCGCCTTTCGGAAGAGATAGACTCCGAGCAAAAGAAGCTTGTGAGCGTAGAGGAAGAGGAGGCGGTCGCCGAGGCCAGGCTGTTGGTCGTCGAGGGGAAGATGGAAGAGATGAAGGCCTCGTCGCTGGAGGTGGAGGAGCACTTTGCCCAGGTACAGAGGCGCTTCTTCACAAACGAGACCGAGATAAAGACGGTGGAGGAGTCGGTCAGGCATCTGAAGGAGAGGATCGAGTCGACGAGGCGGAGAAACGAGACACTGGAGGGGGAGAGGGGCGAGCTTGAAGGCTTCATTGAGGAGACGTCCGGGCGGATAGAGGCCCTCGAGGGCCGCATCCTGTCGTCTCAGGAGGAGGCGGAATCCCTGATGGGCGGTCTGAGAGAGATAGAGGGGAGGCTCTCCGATATTACGACGGTGGTCGACGATCTCGCTGCAAGGAGCGATGAGCTCCAGAAACGGCGGCTTGTCGAGGCCTCCCGGATATCGGAGCTGAAAAACGGCATCGACTCGGCCGTCAGATTGATAGAGAGGTTCACCGGGCTGATCGCCGAGAGGGCCAGCGAGCTCGGGTCCCTTAAAAACGAGATGACGAGGCTCAACACCCTTGTGGACGAGAGGTCGTCCGAGAGGGATCGTGTGGAAGCCGAGGTCAAGAATTGTGAGGAGACCCTCTCCGATCTGGATCTGAAAATCGAGGGCTTAACGAAAAGGGAGGCGGAGGTCTTAAGGGAGAGGGAGGGGGCGGAGTCGAGGCTGGCCAGGGCGGGCTCAAGGCTCGAAGCCCTTTTAGAGATGGAGAGGAACTACGAGGGGCTGAGCGAGGGCGTAAAGGGGGTGATGACCGGAAAGGAGGAGGGGGTAATCGGGATATTTTCCGATTTCATAGAGACGGACGAGATGCACGAGAGGGCGCTGGAGGGGTATCTGGGGGAGGCGGTGTCGGCGGTTGTTGTCAGGGGCGTGGAGGATGCCAGAAGGCAGATCGACCGCCTGAAGAGGGACGGCTCGGGAAGGGCGGTCTTCATTCCGATAGGGGATTTAAACGGGAGGGGTGACGGAGCGTCCCTCTCTGACCGCGGCGCCCTCGGCAGACTGAAGGAGAGCGTGAAGGTCAAGGAGGGGGGGGGGAAGGGGGGAATGGGAGGTGATATCCTCTCGTTTTTCGGCGACGCCCACCTCGTCGATACGCTGGAGAGCGCCCTGAGGATATGGGAGGAGAGAAAACCGAGTTTCCCGATAGTTACGCTGGACGGCGAGCTGGTGACCCCGGAGGGGCTCATCTTCGGGGGAAGCAGGGAGGGGGGGTTCAGTGTCCTTAAAAACAGGAGGGAGAGGGAGGCCCTGAAGGGGGAAGTGGTGGGGCTGGAGAGGGGACTGAAGGATATCGAAGAACGCCTCGAACAGACGAGGGATGAGCTTTCCTCGGCAAAGGCGGATTTCAAGAGGGAGGAGAAGGGGCTGGCTGATCTTAAAATAAGGTCACAGACGCTCAAGGCGGAGCTCGAGGCGGCAACAAACGACAGGGCGCGGGTCGAAAAGGCGACGGCGGAGATGGAGGCGGCGGTTAAAAAAGAGTCGGATGAAATAGCGAGGCTCAAGTCGGAGCGGGAGAGATTCCTCGATGAGCTTAAGGGCGCCGAGGAGAGCGAAGAAAGACTCAATGCGGATGACGAGTCTCTGAGGTCCGATCTTCAGGATAAGAGAAGGGTGATTAGGGAGGTTGAGGGGGAGGAGACCGAAGCGAAGCTCTCCTTGAATAAGGCGATCGGCCAGAAGGAGCACCTTACGGAGTCGCTGGAGGAGCTGAAGAGGCAGATAGGGCGCGCCGGGCGGGACAGGGACAACAAGACGAAGACCATCTCCGAAGGAGAGGCGGAGATTGTGGAGTTTACGGACAGGATTGCTGAAAGCGAGAGGGAGCTATCGGAGAAGATCGTTACCTCAAAGGAGCTCGAGGACAAGCTTCGAGACGCCAGGGCCGAGGTGGACGGCGGGCTGTCGAGGGAGAAGGCCCTCGATGATGAGCGGAAAAAATCCCAGGGGGAGCTGGCGGCGGTCAGGGAGGGCCTTCAGCAAAAGAGGGATGAAATCAGGGAGCTCGAGTGGGAGCTGGAGAGACTGACGGCGAACATCAAGGAGAGGTACAACGAGGAGATCGGTGAGACCTACATGAATTATATATCTGAGAAGATCGACGACGTCGATCTCAGTGAGGAAATAGAGAAGCTGAAGAAGAAGATAGACAAGTTCGGGGAGGTCAACCTGCTGGCGATTTCGGAGTACAACTCCCGGATGGAGAGGTACGAGTTCCTTAAAAGCCAGGAGTCGGACCTCCTGGATTCGATCGACTCCCTTAACAAGACGATCAAGAAGATCGACAAGAAGTCCAAGGAGCGGTTTCTAAATACCTTTGACCAGATAAACGAAAAATTCGGGGAGGTCTTTCCCCGTCTCGTCCCGGGGGGGAAGGCAAAAATAGTCCTGACGGATCAAGAAGATCCTCTCGAGAGCGGGGTGGAGATAATGGCCCAGCCCCCGGAAAAGAGGCTTTCGAGCATTACTCTCCTTTCGGGGGGAGAAAAGGCGCTTACCGCGATTGCTCTTGTCTTTTCGATATTCTTGATAAAGCCGACTCCCTTCTGTATGATGGACGAGGTGGACGCCCCGTTGGACGATATCAATATCGAGAGGTTCGTCGAGCTGTTAAAGGAGATATCTCTGACCTCTCAGGTAATCCTTATCACCCACAACAAGAAGACCATGGAGATGGCAGACACCCTTTACGGGATTACCATGGAAGACCCGGGCGTCTCCAAGATGGTCTCGGTCAAGCTTACGGATCACGGAGGATTGAGTGTTGTATCTTGAGGCAATAAAAAAGCTCGTGGAGAGAATCCCCGGGGCGACCGGATGTATAATGGTCGACAACAACGGGGAGGAGATAGTCGTGTATGCCAAGGACAATGAGTATCAGATGAAGCTCCTCGGAGCGCATATGGTCCCCATTCACAAGCGCCTCGAGGCCATATCTCAAAGGATCGATTCCGGGGACTATACCGAAATAGTCGTAAGAACCGATAACTTCTACATCATAACCTCCTCAATCGAAAAAGAGAACTATCTGATCTTGAGGCTTGCGCCAACCCCAAGCATAACTCCTTCCATAATGAATCTCAAGGAGGCCGTAAGGGATATTATCGAGGAAGGCTGATGTCGAAAGGTAGTTTTGTTTCCCGCCTTGCCAGAGGCCTGAGCGGCACACGAAAGAGCTTTACAGAGGGCGTTGACCTGTTGGCCGCGGAGCGCGAGAGGTTGAGCGAAAACACCTTCGACAGGATCGAGGAGATCCTCCTGACGTCGGACATAGGAGTGAAGCTTACCGAGACTATCATCGAAGATATATCCGGATGGGCCAAGAAAAACAAACCGACCAAATCGGGACTTGTCGATGAGATTAATCGTTTGCTCCTCTCGATCCTCAACGGATCAGAGGGGGGATTGATAAAAAGCTCAAAACCGCCCACTGTCGTCCTCGTCGTGGGGGTAAACGGGACTGGAAAGACCACCACCATCGCAAAAATAGCAAATCACCTGTTGTCCGAGGGAAACAGCGTACTTCTGGCCGCGGGGGACACCTTCCGCGATGCCGCCATAGAGCAGTTGATCCTCTGGGGGGAGAAAGTGGGCGTACAGGTCATATCGCAGGAGCGCGGCTCGGACCCCGCATCCGTTGCCTTCGACGCCCTCGAGCGGGCAAAGGCTAGGCAAGTCGATTACATTTTCGTGGACACGGCCGGGAGGCTTCACACGAAGTACAATCTGATGGAGGAGTTGAAGAAGATAAAAAGGGTCCTCAAAAAGGGGGTACCGGACGCCCCCCACGAGACCCTCTTGGTCCTGGACGCATCCATCGGGCAGAACAACATCGTTCAGGCCAGGAAATTCTCTGAGGAGATCGGGATTACGGGGATAGCGATGACCAAGCTTGACGGAACCGCCAAGGGGGGGGCGATCTTCCCCCTCTTCGATGAGCTCAAGATACCCATTAAATACGTGGGTGTTGGAGAGGGTGTGGACGACCTGGATCGATTCGAGCCGGATAAATTTGTGGAGGCTCTTCTGAGCGAGGATTAGGATAGGAAGAGCTCCTTTCCTATCAAACGGGAGCTTAATAATAGTATAGTTTTATAAATTCCTTGACTTTTTTCCCAGAAAATGGATAATTGGGATGTGTGGGGTTTCAAATCTGATGTTTGGGATCCAAGGGAATTAAAATGAAATGGACTTCGATAGGTTCAAGGTTTTAGAAGAGAAGATAGATTTACTTGTAAAAAGGTGCTCTGAGCTCAAGGATGAGAATCTCAGGCTCAGCCAAACATTGGCTCAAAAAGATCTGGAGGTTAGAGAACTTCGAAAGGAGATAGAGAGGATAACATCGGGAAGGGAAGAGGCCGATTCAAGGATTGAAGACCTCTTGAAGAAGATGGAGATGGTGTAATGTGGGGACAAGTTTGTTGATTTGGGGACCGGGGGGCGGGTAGGTTTTCATGTCTGAATGGGGAGGGGGGATTGGTGGATTGTGAAAGGGGGGGTGTGGGGCCGGGGGAGTGAATTAGGGGGTAAAGGGGAAGTGAGCGGTGAGATGGGGAGGGATAGGTCTAAAGGGGTGGGCGGTCTTGTGGTTTTAGTTGGGGGGTGTGGGCATTGGGCGGGCCTTATGGGCCACAGGCTATGTAAGGTTTTTCGATCGATCGTTTTTGCGCAATGCTGGCAGATATAAAGGGTTAAAGTGAAATTGGGATGTATGGGACTAATAGACAGTGGAGATGCTTCGAGGGTTCAGCGTGTGTCGAGGAGCGGGGATTAGAAAAAGAGAGTAGCCCTTAATATCATATAGACTGTTCTCCCAAACCGGAGGAGTTATTGCAGCGCAGGAAAAATTGCCGAAAAGATGAATCGGGGCCGTAAACGGCCGCGTCCCTCTCGATATTAAAATAGGAAAATACTCTATTTCCCTTCCTTGTCCTTTTAATCTAATAATTAAATAACAAACTTATTTATCCGCCCGATGCTTTTTATCGGGTCCGTTTAATTAATTTTCATGCCCCCTGCGGTGTACGTGATGGATGAGTTAATTTTGAGCCAACACAAACAAACTGGGAGCTGTCCCTTGCTGTGGTGTGTATGCCTTTCTATTAAGAAGGAAACCTAAAACAGTAATATGGCGCCCACCTGTTATATGCAGGTTCAAGTGAGACCAACACACGGCACCCGGCGGGGGGCATGATCCTGAAAGTTGATTTAAGAATTTGGATAAGGCAGAGCTGAGACGATCTATACTCAACCATAGAGAGGGTTTAGATAAAAAGGAGGTTGCTCGAAAAAGCGGGACAATTTGCCGGAAATTGATGGAAAACCCGTTTTTTGTGGAAGCGTCGTGTTTGGGAACATACTCTCCCATAAGGAACGAGGTAAACACCCAGGAGATTTTTCATTCCGCAAAGAGCCTGGGAAAAAGGGTGGGATTTCCGGTGACGTTGACCTCTATCAGAAAGCTCCTCTTCTTTGAGGTTCAGGACTTGAAAGAGCTTTCCTTAGGCGCGTTCGGAATAAATGAGCCGCCCTTTTTGGAGAAGAGCTTGATATCCCTCGATGATATTGACCTCCTGGTACTGCCGGGCATCGCCTTTGATGAGCGGGGATATCG
>Ga0180431_10004648_pt1 | contig 17054 bp, 26 predicted proteins | sample SS_ome_11_FD_132459 | JGI IMG/M metagenome (GOLD analysis project Ga0180431, IMG submission 132459) | Hypersaline lake sediment archaeal communities from the Salton Sea, California, USA - SS_1_MS_1 metaG | ecosystem: Environmental > Aquatic > Non-marine Saline and Alkaline > Hypersaline >... | reverse complement strand
TCTTGATATAAGGGAAAACAACTGTCTCATCCTTCTCAATATAAGGAGACAAATGACACAACCATAAATCGGCCTGCCCACCACTTGTGGCATTACTGTTCACCTCCACTTTTGCCGTCACATGCTGAACATGATAGCCCTGTTTTTTGGCCCATTTCAGATATACATTCCGCGCCTTCTTCTCGTTCCTGAGTTGCCATTTATTGAGCTGGCGATGGCCCTTGATAGTCAAAGCCTTTACAGGGGTTTGAACACTCGAATAGGAAGCATACATTGTCAAAGCCAATGTAGAATCAGCGCCGCCCGACCAGATCACCGTGTACTTCTGCGCCATGCTTTCTCCTAAAGAGGGCTTCCGTTCTCGTCCACCACGGCAACCTGGGGCTTCGGAAGAGAGCGTTTCTCCGGCTCCTTCAAGTACTCCCCTATATTCTTCGCGGTAATAACGTGTCTACTGAAAAAGAACGCGATCGTGCCTTTGAGCGTCACTTCCTTGGCAGCCTGCTCAGAAGTAACTCCCAAACTACGAAGTTCAACAGCGTAATGGGGAAGATAACAGCCCTCTTCGATCCAGCTCTCAGCCTCGTCAACCGCGAACCCCGCGTCCTTCCAGCCCTGGGCCACATAACGCACATCATACGGCCCCTCCTGGAACACATGGTATTCCTTCATCATCTCGATGTATTCTTCTATTTCACTTTGCACACGTACCTCGTTGCTCAAACGCCTCTACCTGGCGTTCCAAAAACTTGATGCGCCGGTCCTGCCTATTCACCGCCCGGCCCAGGTTTACCGCCTTCTCCGTTTCCAACTCCGCCCTACAGTTCGGACACTCTGACTTGTTGGTCCTGTTCTTATCCCTCCAGGTCCACTCCCAAGCCAGGCCGCAATCCCCACAAGAATACTTCGTTGTGTCCACTCCTACCTCCTCAAGCCGTTGTGACATGATAAAGAATGTCTGTCAACACTACTTCATCTTCATCGAGTAGAGCTTACCGTTCCGAACAAAGCCCACACCTCCTTGGTGACTCAGTAATTCCATGTCTCCGCCCAGCACCGGATCCTCGATGACCTTTACGGTCTTGGCGCCTTTCTTGGCCGAAAACGCCTCCAGCTTCTCCTCCTCGGTCAGGACCACGCACACACCATTATCGGTCACTGTAAAGTTGATGCCCGAAGGCACGATGTCCTTCGCCGTCCGGTGATCATACGTGGCGTAGGACTCATCGAACCGGAAGATATGGCGATCGTACTTGCCATTCTGCGCCCCTACCACCATCAGGACACCGCCCTCAAACTTGGCGTCGGAGATTTTTACCCCGTCCAGCTCCTGAATCCGCACCTGGTAACAGGCTCCGGAGCGTGGAAATACCGAAACGTAGATCGAACCCAGCATACTCTGGACCGCCACGCCCGGATAAAGCCTGCTGGCATGTTCCATGACGGTAGCCACCAGCTTGGTGCCGACCTTCTTTCCCGGCAACTCGATCACCTCCAGAATCTTGTCCTTGGAGCGCAAATACACGGTATCCAGATGAAAAACTGCCTCCGAAAAGGTAACGCCCACATTGTTCCGGACATAACCCAGCTTCAACTGGCGTATATCGTCATGATCCATCGCAATCTCTCTCACGTACTGGATATCGAGCTTGTCACTGTGCTTGACCACGATGATCGGCACTGACACCGCCACCACATTGGCATCTTCGGGCGGCTCATGCCGCTGGCCGTCCACTAGCACCTTCTGATACCAGTCCTTGTAGGCCGCCGGAATCGTGTCGAGGGTGTAGCAGGCTTTGGGCATCCGGACATCCTTATCAAACACCGAGATGTTGGCCTTCATACGCTCCTCCAGGCCCTTTACCTTCGGATGTCTGCCCTTGTAGGGGTGGATGCCTATGAAGAGCTGGAAGGTCACTATGGCGAAGGAAAACCAGTCTGAGCCCTCTCCATAGTCCTTCACGGGTGTGTGCCAATCACGTACACTTGGCATAATAACGGTCGCGGGATACCCCGGCGTCTGGAAGCTATCCACATCGATAATGAATGGTGCGCTGAAGTCGTTGGCCACCAGGATGTTCAGCTCGTTGAAGTCGATGACATGAACCTTGCACTGGTGAATCGAGAGCAGCGCCTCCCGGAGCTGAAGAACCAGGTCGAGCACGGTGCTGGGCCGCAAGCCGTGGCGCTCCTTGAACACGCGAGGAAAGAGCTGGCACATGGCGTAGGTATCCCGCACGAACTGCATCGTGTACCCGATCCGCTTCTTCTTGGCCGACAAAACCTCCTCTTCTGGCGCAATCACGGACGGGTGCGAGATGGCCGACAGGTGTCCCATCTTCTGCTGCGGGATCATGTCCTGGGGCTTGTGGTAAATCTTGAAGGCCCGGCCCCCCTTTACATACACCGCGCCTTGCCCTCCCTGTGCAACGAAGTCGCGCTTCGAGAGATTGACGCCGGTCCCTTTTACATAGACCTTCACTACTCCGATCCTTCGTAGATGTAGCCCCGGTCATACTGTCCTTCGATATAACGAATGGCACAATTGGGTGGATTCATCTGCCCTTCAAACCACTCTGGCGTCTTGTGACACCACATCATCACGAAAGCCCGTAGCGTTACGCCATGGCATACAACGATAAGGTTCCGTATATCGTGCTTCTCCGCGTCTCTCTGAAAAGTTCCAAACGCCTGGTGAACCCGCTGGGCCACATCGAACCGGCTTTCACCCAAAGGCATCCGCGCCCAGAAGCGCCCTTCAAACCGCTCGCATTTGTCGTAGTGCTCGTATTCCCTTGGATACTTGTTGGCAAGGTCTTCATCGAAGATACCATCAAACAGCCCAAACTGCTGTTCGCAAAGCAGCACATGCTCACGCCGATCAAGCACCCATGAACTCAAAAAAAAGCTCAGCCCGTCGGCAGTCTCACGAGTTCTTTTATAGGGACTGAGCCACAGTCTGAACTCTTTTCTAGCACAGCGAAGTTCTTCATTATCCGACTGTGCCAAGTAATTAGATAAAAAAAGCCCGGCTGTATGTGCTTGCGCATGGCCCTTTTCTGATAACGGAATAGCGTGATCGGCCATCTCCAGGTGAATATGTTTCCCCTCGGACTGCGCCAGGGATTCTCCGTGCCGTATTAGAAAAATGTTCATTGATCGCTCAGGTCGATAGCCACCACCGAAAAATCATCCGTGTGCTGCCATCCATTCTTCACACAAAACTTGTTCAAAAAGCTCTTGCAACGCCGCTTCAGAAAGTCGCCCTTCATGCTCTTGAAATCGAGCAACTGCTTTACCACCTCGATGCAGGGCACTGCCTCCAGGACGCCAGTGTCCGGATTCTTCCTCTGAAAGCTCTGGATGCCATCTGACGCGAGCATCACAAACTTTTCGTGTACCACATAATCCATCGCCAACCCTGGCCATGGTTTCCCGTCTTGAACATCGCCCTTACTCTTCTCCTGGTCTACATACAAACCACACGTAAGAACAGGACGATTACCCTCTGTCTCTACCTCGAAATGAGTCTGCCGATCCTTGTTCAACAGATAGCTCAGATAAGACGGCATCCCGCTTCTATACGAAATCTCCACCACCTCGAAAGCACCATCGTGTCTCCCCACCACAAGCACACCATCCCCTTGAGCCCATATCTTACAAAGAAAACCGGCAGGCATCTTGATGGCCTTGGCACAAAGAAGAGTGGCGTCCAACGAGCTTTCCTGAAGACCGATTTGCTTGGCCATTGCCGCCGCCTGGTAGATGGTCCTGAGCTTATCGAACTCTATCCCATCGTTCCACAGACGTTCAGCAGCGGCCCGCACCAAAAGACGCGCACCGAAATCGGTGTCGGAGGACCCTGAGCAACCATCGGATAAAACAGCGATGGCTGCCCCAGGGGCTCCTTCGGCATACGCATAGTCCTCACAAACATCATGCGTCTTGCCGATTGCAAAGAACCAATCAGCGTTGACCATAGTCGTCGCCTTAGAAAGCTACTGATTGGCTCGGACCACCCGTTCCCAGCGCCTGGGACTGAGCGGAGATGGACTTCGAGACAAACTCGGCCAGCTTGGCCAGTGTGTTGGCTCTGGCATTGTCCAGCTCGATGTACTGCGAAAACTCGCCTTCAGTCTCCAAGTCCTTCAAATACCGCTGAATGTTCGGATCGGTGATATTGACCCCGATCAGGATGGTAACCAATGACTCCAATTCCTCGCCCAAACGCATCTTATCCACGCGCTTTTTGATTTCGTGGGGAGTCATGGTGGACTCGTTATCCATCCCATCAGTGATCACGAACAAAATACCGTTTACACCGAAGTCGTTTTCAACGAGGTCCTTGGCGTAACTGGCCATCGAGTCGAGCTGACCAATTGCAGCATCATAGCATCGCGTGCGCCCGCGAGCCGTAAACTGCCCTTGGTACTTATCGATATCACATTCAGCCAACGGCCTGAATCCGTGGGTTTCTTCCACCTTGTCGGCAAAGGAAACCGTCCTGAGCATGAGATTGTCCGCTCTGGGAGAATGCTGGCAGGACTTAACCACCTCCTGTACGCACTTCTCAATCTCCTTCTCGAAGCTCTCAACACTCCAGCTTACGTCCACCGTCAACCCAACCAAGGTGTATTCGGTGGCTCCCAGTTCCTCGATTCTCTTGGCGCTGAAGCCGTAGTTTGAGCCCGCGACTTGGTGCTGCGTCATTGTATCGTCTGAAAAACTAGGCACAATCAGTCCCCTTTCCTACGCCAAAAAGTCCGTGGTGGTGGTGACCTTCATGCCCTTGGCAGTCAACTCCTTCACGAAGTCTTCGCCCAGGTTCTCGAAGGATGGTACGTCGCTGCAACCATCGGTGAGCAAATGCAGCTTCTCAACTGCGGCTGCATTGCCGAAGTTGGCAACGATATCTCGCACGGTGTTGGCCAGACAGTGAGAACGCGCCTCACCGGCCACCAGCACGATATCGGCCTCCTCCAGAATCTGAATGAGCCCCGTGTTGATCTGGGTGGTTGGGTCTTCCGGGTCCGGAACTTCCGCCAGCACACCGCTGAAGTGCTCGGTCCAGGGATTTGACCCCTTGGTAACGAAATCAACTACAGCGAATCTCTCGCGCTCCCAAGCGTCCAGAGCCTCCTGAAGAACTGGCACTACAGTGGCGCCCACGGTGCCGATCCGGCAATGCTCCGGCCAGATCACATGCGGATACCGCTTTCTGGCCTCCAGCTCCTTCAGATACTGAAGGCTCTTTTTGCGCATTCCGGGCCGCGTGGTGGTCCACGTCCCGGCCTCGACATCCGCCGGGGTGATCATCGTGAAAGGATCGGGATGCTTCCCAGTGCCATCCTTCCACCATATCGGATGGGATATATCGACGATCCGGTGACTGTCCAGGGTGACGTGTATATCCGCCAGTTTCCCCCGGAGCCGGTCCACCATCGCACCGACGCGCTCCATGTCTTTATCGGCCCCCGGCACGAATAGCGAGCCTGACGGGTCGCAAAAATCGTGCTGTGGGTCAATTACGACCAAATGTATGTTCATCTTCGCCTTCTCCTTCTTCTACGGGTATTTAAGGCAGTCGACTGCCCTTTATGCTGTTTTCCGTTATTACACACCTAAAACCGTCTGTCAAGACCCTTTTACACCCTCCCTTCTTTCGCAGCTACCAGCTCTGCCCGTAATCCCCGGATATAGATACCGCGCTGTTTTCTATCCATCTCAGTCTCCAGGGGATCCACGGGGCTATTCGGGTCTGGAAGCACTAGAATTTCCAAGACATAGTCTATCTGGCGCGCCGTCAGGGCCGTCACACCGTTACGCAGCCACGCCTGGCAAGCATCTGCCTTTTCCAGAAAATCACCTCGATTTTCCATGTGGATTCGGGTAGCCGCCGCGATAGCATCATTGGAGCCGCGCTCCATCAAGTAGCGAGCGTACTCCTCTGGAGTCATTTTGGTAATGCGGCGTTCCCAAGGATCGGTCACTTACCTTTACCTGCCTGTTCTTCCCGGTAAAGACGCAAAGCGTGAATGGTGTAAACAGCCAGGTCCACCAGACTGTCCTCGACCTTCTCGTTTTCCAGCTTACCGCGCCGAACAAATGACTTGATACGGGCCATCTTATCGTTGGCACGGAGCATGGTATTGATCCATGGGGCGATACCCCATTGTGTTGAGTCGATTAGATTGGCCAGTGGATCGGTACCGCTGCCATAATCCTTACCCTTGCGCTCCTGCATGGCGTTCAGCTCATCCAGGATATCTTGAAAACTGGGCCGCGCCGACTGCTGTTTCTTTTTCGCTTTCATCCTCTTCTCCTTTTCCTTTTTTTCTTGGATTGCGCCTTACGCCACCGGCGCCAAAAATCTGTCCCGGGACCATGGGTCTCTACCCTCTCTATCACCCTCTGACACTCCTCGATATTCATCTCGAACATATGCGCTTCGTCAGACGACATTTCCATCACTTCTTGCAGCCACGCATATGCGGTCGGCCGCTTACAGTACCCCTCCTGCCAAATGGGATCGAAAGCGTTGTGCGCCCGATTACGCCAGCCTTGCAGTTCCCGCGTGCGCGGGCGTCCGCGCGGGGAACCATCCTCATTGGCGGGAAGGATGCCGTTGCAATCGGGCCATCTGGTGCATCCATAGAACCACCGTCCCAATTTATGGGACCAGCGCAGCTCAAGGATGCCCTCACAGCCAGGTTCAGCGCACTTCCAACCCTTCACTTCGCCCTTGGCAACAGGGCGCTCCTGGGGCTCTTCTGCGCCGGGAAACAGCATCGGCATCACAGGCTCCACAAGACAAACGGGCAGTACGCCAGCCTGCACACGAAATGCAGGAACTGATCCTGGTTCGGATTCGTCAGACCCTCACACTTCAGAAAGTCAATCAACCAGTGCATCACCAGCTCCACCAGGCCGAGCCACATGATGCCGGTGGCCCACCAGACACCCCCGGCGTGAATCAATGCGTGGGCCGTGAGCCAGTAATGCCAGCACGGCACGAACTTCTGTCCCGCCGGGATGTAGTCCGGCTTATTGTGCCGGTTCTTGCCCTTGGCCATTGCGTCTGTCTGAAGCGCAAAATCCGCCAGCGCGTGGGCGATATAGAGTTTGAAGAACAGTTCCAGAAAAGCGAGCATTACGGTTCCTTCTTCTGTTCTTCATCTTCAACCCCTTCAGGAGGAAAAATCTTATCTAGCCTTTCCTTGAAACAACAAGGGTGAGAAATGATTTTGAACCTATCCACCTGATCTGCATTAAAAGCTACATGACCATGCACAGGGCAATCATAGAGATAACACCTCACCCCTCCTATTATTTCTTCAGGATGACCAAACATTTTCTCTACTCCCGAACGAACTGACGAGCCATTTTGAAAATATCGCTGTCCAAACACGCGACAATAGACGCCGCCGCGTCAAATCCATGCTCCCACATGCCCTTGGGATACTTCTTTTTGAAATCGTCGAACTGGTCCGGATATCGCTTCTCCAGCGCGGCCTGGACCTCAACTTTCGACGCGGAGTTGTTCCCACACAAAGCTTTCTTGATTGCCTGCGGAGATGCCTCGGCCAAGGGAATGCTGTATTGGGTGAGCACCGATGTCCACGCTCCATCAGCGCGACCCAGTTTGTACGAGGTGCTGGCATTGCGCGGTAAGCTACTGGCTTCTGACGCTGCCGCCACTATCAGGCCGCCACTGACTATCTTGCTCAGAGCAAAATATATTTCCTGGGTGCGTCGGTGGTTGTCGGAGGCCGCCAGAGTCTGCCTCTTTTTGGCGTCCTTCTGAGTCTTAATAACCTCGACTTCGACAACCTTTTCACCATCCGGCGTCAGCGCGAAGACAGCATACCCGAACTTCGCAAATCCCCGGTCGGCCCCGATGACATACACATAGGTCCGCTTCGGGTCCTTGTTCTCCAGCTCACCTTTCCAAACAACGCCGTTCATAACTTCTTCACCTTCTCCGCCAGCACGCGACGAATCTTTTGGTCGCGCTCATGCAAGTCGAATTTCTTTTCACTTCTAAGGTGGCTCTCGACTTCCTTGAACGCCTTTGTGATCATCTCCAGCTCGTCCTTGTAATACGGAACTTCACACTCCACGCCCTCTTCATCATCAATCAGCACCCTTATCGGCGCATACTCCACATGCGGGTCAACTATAATAATACCGCTGGCACGATGCCATAGCTTCATAAGCCAAGGAGGCATCTTGAACCCCCTTATCTCTTCGTGCAGCTCCCACTCAGTTTCCCAGTCTCCCAGGTTCTCGCGCAGAGACTTTACTATCTTGTCAATCATCCTGTCCCTCCTTCTCCGGTTTAATATAAAAATCAAATCCAGAGCGGTCATTAGGAGGCGCAGGGTGCTCGTATCCGGGCAAGCAAGCCTCCATGTTCTCAAGGTTGTCGCAAGGAGCTAACTGGGATAGCTGACAACCGCAATCGTCAGCCGGGCAGTAAAGACCGTCGTATCCTCGCTCCTTCAGGTATGAAGCAACCATTTGTCTCACGTTTATCGGCTCACTCATATCATCTCCACTTCGTCCTCGACCTCTCGCCACCTCACGGGCCGGAAATCCCAGGCATCCACCCCAATGTTAATCATGTTCTCATGGCGTCGCTTCTTACCGTGCGTATGGCCATGAACAAGTACCTCTCCTTTGACGCGCTTGGGATATAGCGCCTTGTACTTCTCCACTTCTTCGGGCGACAACTTCTTATCCCGGCCATGACGATCAGCTTCCCCGGTCCAGTAAGGATAATGGCTGACGCGGACGGTGCGGCCACCCATGTAGAGAACCAGCTCGCCGGTCACTACAGTGAATCCCAGTTCCGCCATGCGCTTGGCAGAGCGATCATGGTTACCGAGCAATAGCGCTTTCTTGCCATTGAGCCGGTCCATGACTTTCTTGGCCTCATCGAATGGCATCAAGAAAGCATCCCCGGCCCACAGACAGGTCTGCACCGTCCCCATCATACTATTGTAACGGGCGATGAGTTCGCGGTTCATCTCCTCCACGTCCGCGAAAGGACGCTTCTCGTAGTCGAGAATTTTGGCGTGACCAAAGTGAGGATCGGCATAGAAACAGCTAAACATTTTTCGATACTCCCTTAATCTTCAAAACAAGAAAGCCATCAGTGACAGCCACAACAATCTCACCCTTCTCTTTATTCAGTATTCCTTCGCGCTTACTTTCACCAATCAAAAAGACTCTCCCGAACATACTCAAAGCGACCCTGGCATAGTCAGCAACATGTTTCATGCGGTTATATCTAATTGAATTCACCACAAAACGAGTGTTTGGACTACTCGTCTCCCAAGAAACCTCATCTCCCACTTTGATATCAAAAGCGGCTCCCTTGCCGAAAGGAGGGTCGCTACGAATCCGATCAAACATCTCTCACCTTTCTCCTGCGTCTTCTCTATACGATTCTTCACGTGCGTGAGCCATCAAAAATAGCGCCTCCTTGAGCGTGACGCCATCCTCTTCGGCCAGCTCTTTCGCCTCGTCAATGAAAGCCGCGACAAAGTTCCTCGATCGTTGATAGGACCAGCCTAGCTCTTTCTGGACGGCCCTGGCATATCCCTTCAAGTCGGCCATGTCATCTATCCTCGACAAGGATCACCGGAAGAATCCTCCAGGGAGGCTGACGCGGCTCCGGCATCTGAATAGTGACCCTAACCTTCTCATACAGCTCCGGCTCCTCCAGTTTCTCCATAGCCTCACCCATAGTCAGACCCTTCACGGCCTCCTCAACATCTTTCACAAGCCATTGGTGACTGCAAAGCACCCCGCGACCCACCAGGTAGTCCTTGGTGTCCACGAGGTCATTCGGGATGTAATAGTTCACCTCAACTACCCTCTCACGAAGCGCCTTTGCGCGTTTCCAAGCATAGGTGCCGAGATCGACCGAACTACTCCGCATCATATCGTGCACCTTGGCCCGGTACGCCTCACGTTTCTCGTCAGAATCCATGAAAGCCAGCGCTTCTTCATAGAGACGACGCTCAGAAAAGTTCACGCTCATTACAGAATCCAAGCAATCCGCGACGGTTTCCTTGTTGTTTTCAACAAAAGTTGCCAGCCCTCCTTTTCCGAACGTCCTGGTAATCAACTCAGTAAGTTCTTGATCCGTCAAACACATACAAAGTGTAGGATACGACTCCCCTTTCTCGTCATCGAGACCGTATTTCCCTTCGCCTATGATCAAGACAGCCACCATCGCTACCCTGGGGTCGTCAGCCTTCAGTGTATATGAGTCATGCGGATTGATTATTTTGAACAGCATTCACCTTCTCCTTCTCCAACTTTATAGGGCAGTCGACTGCCTCTACACCACCCGCTTTGCAGCGATGAATCCAGCGGCATTCTTATGGCCACCGCCGCCATGTCGCTTGGCTATCTCAGACACATCAACTTCGCCCCGCGACCTCAATGAATACAAATACTGGCCGTCACCCAACTGGCACCAACCCACCGCAAAATCAACTCCATGTGCCTTGGCCATACTTCCGAGCAACTCGGAAATATGTGGAGAGGGCGCATTGACAACCATTACGTTCTCGTACCCCTCCCACTCAATACCCCGAAAGTTGTCGATCATCCTGACCACGTAGGAATTAATGCTATCCAGGACGGCTTCCCCGCGTTCGACGATCGTGTCAACACGACCATCCACGAACATCTCATGCAGTTCCTCCCACCGCTCGAACTTCATCGGCTGGCAACCGATATAGGCGTTGATAGCCTCGGAATTCGGCAACTCAAACTTCCACAGATCGCGGTCCTGAACGTACCTGATTAACTCGGCATACGGCTGCCGATTGCCATATGGAAAAAAATCATAGGCGAGCATGGCCCCGGATCGCTCCAGGTCGAATGTATACTGAAAGATATGAGATTCGGGATGGGGAAGAATAGCCTTCCCTAACGCCTCCAGGATTGGCTCTGCCGTCCGGTGATGATCTAATACCGTCAAGGTTTTACACACACCATAAATATCGAAAAGCTGCTTCTTGGGAGGACAAAAGTCTACGAAGTAAACATCGCGCCCTTCCACAGGCGGCAAAGGAATATCCTCATCACCCTCTCCATAATCCACCAGACAATACGCCGCATCATCGCCCCATTGACGCCAAAAAACCCAGGCGCCAGTGAAACCATCTACGTCATTATGGTAAAAAACCAGCTTATTGGATGACATCCTGTACCTTGTCCTCCGGTTCGTAACGCTTTCTTTGTACAAAAAATCAATAAGTGACGAGCCTCATGATCCTCCAATTCGTAACGCGTGGTGTTAGTCCCGACTTTGCCTCCAACTCGTAACGCTTTCAAAATCACTTCTTGGGCTTCTTACCTAGGTCTTTCTTTTTCTTTCCCTTTGACTCGCCAAACGAAATCTGCTCCAACTCGCCTTCCCGCCGCAATCGCTCGCCCCTCGCCAACTCGTTCTGGCAGGCCACAATATCCCGATGCCGCTCATATCCGCACGTCTCGCACTTGTATTGTCGAGAAATCACCGCCTCTTCCTTAACGTTTCCACACCGAGGACATGTGCGCGTGATGTTTTGCGCGGGCATCTGATATACTTCGATACCCTCTTCTTCCAAACATGAAACCAGCCTCATTTGAAGATTGTAGTAAGGCCACTCTTGGATAAGGTCCCACAATCTCTTGCCGCCTTCGAGTTTATCCACATAATCGTTGCGGATATTGCTAAAATCGGCCAAATACACGCGGTCAACCTCGTTCTTCTTGCACCATTTGGCAAAATTCCGCGCTTTCGTTTGGTTATATGTCTGGCGCCACATTTCACCCTTTTTGTACAAATGGGCAATGGGTTGAAGAGCACGCTTTCTACCGTGTCCCTTCCTGTTGCGCCCCGCGTGCTTGTACCCCCTCTGTCGATCCCGCCGTCGGTTCTGTAAGGCCCTTAGATGACTCCGTATGTCATTGCCATCCAAGATATACTTCTGCCCTGTGCTGGTATATCCGACCAGGAAAAAGGCAATACCACGGTTGAGTGCTGCATAATTGGGCTCCGTGGTAACCTCAACCTGCTTCTTGTAGGAAATGCGCACAAACCACTTGTTAACGGGACCCCCACCTTTACCCCGGTCCTTGCGCTCCCGAAGAAGAGCAACCTCTCCGCCTTTCCACTCTCCCCGAGCAATCTTGCGCAGACAATTGTATTGCTTTTGATCCTTGGTCCGTAAAGGTATTATATATTCTTTACCTTTCTGAGCGCGGCGTCCCGAATGCAACGTGAAAGCAAGTTCAAAAGTATCTCGCTCCTCAGACTCCACCAGAGCATAATCCTGTTTTCTGAGCGGTATGGGCTGAGTATCCCTGTAATGCGGCGGACTTTCCTCTTGCGTCACAAGCGCTTTCCAGCGACTTAGTATCCACTTACCGGAAGCCTTCTTCTGGATCGTCGCGACAATACCTGAAGCCATATCTGGATGAGCGGCGCGAGCTTCCGCATAGTAATAAACGTTTGGCTTGTCCCATTCCTTGGATAAGGGTTTTCGGCCGTGCCGCACCATGAAAGCGTCCAGAAAATCCGCGTCCTGGCGCCAAAGACTTCTGGTTATGAAGTTGTAGACCGATGCCGTTGCACGCTGTGTCTCATACAAAGCGTTTATCAACTCACAGGCGCTGCATTTTTTCTCTTCTGATTGCTGTTTTTTGGTCTTCTTTTTCTTCTTCTCTTCTCTGCACTTACCCTTTTTATGTTTCTCAGGGTCTTCAGCTATGCGCCATGGCTCCAAAGGGATCACCATCGAAGCGCGGGTAACTTCCTGCATCTGCACGGGCGATTCAGTCGATCCACCCCCTTTTGCCTCCGCCATGGACGAAGACGCACTATCTCCTTTCAACAACATCGCCTTTCTCCTTCTCCAGTATTATCAAACCAAAAGGCTACAGAGGGCTCTCGCCCAACGTTACGAACACGATGTCATCATCGCTTTTTGTGAGCGTTTCCCGACTGACTTCCCCGATACTGGTCGGCATGACGGAAAGTTTTACTTCTCACCTTTAGGTTGTGGAGGCAACCTGAACCGTGCGCACCCACGTCTGAATGCGCCTCGGTTGATATAAGGCAAGAGCCCTCTGTAACCTTCTGATTCATACTTGTCCCATTCTATAGGTACAAAAGCGATTGTCAAGCGTTTTTTCTACATAACACTTTTTTGTCATCCGATTCTAGGCTGCTTCCAATTCGTAACGTTCTCTTTAAGTACTCTCATAATCTACCTCGCCGCTCTCCTTACTAAATCCGATCCTCCAATTCGTAACGCTTTTCTTCTGTTGTTTTTACCTGCATGGTGTAACCGCCCGTCCGCCTCCAATTCGTAACAACTTTTTTAAGTACTCCCATGAGACATCTGATACTGCGGTGAGATGGGAGCGTCGGGCCTCCAATTCGTAACGCTTCCTTCTATTGTTGCTGCTTACTCCAGATCTCCCGACCTCCAATTCGTAACGCCTCATTCTATTGTTCCCACTTGGACATGGGCAATGGATTCCTCCTGTGGGGCGACCTCCAATTCGTAACGTTTCATTCTATGGTGGTGAGCATCGGCTGGAACCCTCCAATTCGTAACACCTCTTTCTATTATTCCCACTGCTGCAGTCACAGGCCTTTCACCTCCAATTCGTAACGCTTCTCTCTATTGTTCTTACCCCTCACTTGCATACCATTGGGTACGGTGGGTTCCACCTCCAATTCGTAACGTTTCCTTTAATCGTTTCCACCATGGATCACGAATACAGATACCCTTGGGGCAGAGACCCTCCAATTCGTAACGTTTCCTTCTATTGTTTCCACCCAGTGTGGGAACGGCCCAGCCTCCAATTCGTAACGTTTCCTTCGCCTTCTCCTCCCGGCAGTCGACTGCCCTTTATTCCCTCAACTTCTTATCCAAAGACCGATACAAGTCATTTGGCTCAATCGCTGACAATCCCGACTGCTGCCCGTCATTAAGCTCAATAACCAGCCAATCACCTTTTGCAGTACGCGCCACATCCACCACAAAAAACCTGACGTACTGGGACACTTGACCAATAACTTTTTGAAGAAAATCGCGAGGCACAAAATCCGCGCTCACCTCCTCTTCAATGTCATCGAGATACCCGCTCCAGTAAAAACCGCCACAAAGCACCTCTCCATCGAGCACAAAAAAACGGTACTCCTCGGTAACAGGTGGTCCTTGACCAGATATGGAATCGCAAAACTTCCGCAATGGCACATACTCTCGTACGTAGATTGGCTGGTTTCCAACATAGCCATCTCCAGCGAGCCGCGTAAATACATCTACAGCCTCGCGCTTATCCTCAGCATACATATGACTCGTCCAAAAATGCTTTTTCGAGTTTGTGGCTCCCTTCAAAACAAATGGCCCTTTGTCTGGAACCTGATCCAACGCGAACCAAGTGCGCGGAGTATAATCTGCCAAGTGATAGTACCAGTTCCGCAAATTGGCCACGTACACATGTTCGGCATGGGTGTTGATGAGTTGGCTTCCCAAGGCCCTCACGTCATCCTCTAACTCTTCATTGAAGGGAAGCGCCGAATACCTGGGAATAATCAAACTGCCAGCAGGAACCGCTGTACGGCGTTCTACAATGGAAAAATATTGGGCCGCCGCTGCCTTTTCATCCTCTTCCGCAAGCGACCCCCGAAAATAAATAATTGGATTCTTTGCTTGATTATCAACCATTCTTTCTTTTACGTTATGACCCCCTGGCAGCCCGTTTGTCAATACCAATTCCGGATTTACAGTTCAAATGTGATTTGACAGAATATTGGTGATTTTTTCTGCAGCAGTGCCATCACCAAACACATCCTGTTTCCCTGGAGGCAAAATCCAATTGATGCGCGCTTCTACCCCTTGAACAATACGCTCGGGATCACTTCCAACAAGCACGTTCCAGCCATCCACCAATGTTTCAGTCCATTCGGTCTCAGCTCTAATTGTCACACATGGAACCCCCAGCACATACGCCTCCTTCTGGATACCGCCTGAATCTGTAACGATTACATGCGCGTTCTTCTCCAAAAGCAGCATATCCAGATACCCCACTGGATCAATAAACTCCACATTAGCAAAATCGCCGTCAATACTATCAATTCCCTTGCGCGTGCGCGGATGCACGGGAAGCACAACCGGCAAACTCAGCCTATCGAGCGCCGACAAAATCCTCTCCAGCGTATCCGGATCATCGACATTGCTGGGTCGGTGAATGGTGGCTAGCGCGTACTCGTCCTGGCGCAGCCCGAAAGTCTCCCATCCCTGCTGCTCTGCGCTCGCCTCAAACATCAGAATAGCATCGACCATCACATCGCCGGTCAGGTACACGCCATCTGTGATATTCTCCGCCTCCAGGTTTTTAAGCGCGGTCTCGGTAGGGCATAGCAGCACGTCGGAACAATGGTCCGTAAGCACGCGGTTATGCTCCTCCGGCATCTCCCGGTTGAAGGACCGCAGCCCGGCTTCCACATGCGCGAGGGAAATGCCCATCTTCCGGGCCGCCAGGGCCGCCGCCAGGGTCGAGTTGGTGTCGCCGTACACTAGCACACAATCGGGCTTCAGATTCCTGAAGGCAGACTCCAGGCCCATGAGCATCAGCGCTGTTTGCTTTCCCGGCGGCTCGCTTCCCACGCGCAAGTTCCCATGGGGCCTCGTCAGTTTCATCTGGTCGAAGAAGATATCGCTCATGCCGTAGTCGTAATGCTGGCCGGTATGAATCAAATACTCTTCATGCCCGGCGGCTTGTAATGCCCGACTGACTGGAGCAGACTTGATAAATTGCGGCCTCGCACCGACGATACTCGTTACCTGCATCGCTTCACTATCACGTCACAGACCAGCTTAACACCCTCTTTGAGACTCACCATCGGACTCACCCCTAGCAAATTCTTCTGCCTGGAGATATCCGGCACCTTGATCGGGGTCATCTGTTTGGGCTGTTCAACCAGGTCTATCAAATCCCTGGAAGCCGGAAGCGTATCGCAAACCAGGTACGCCAACTCCTCGATGGACCGGATTTCATCACTACCAATATTGATCGCGCAGTAGTAATCCACATCCATGGCCCGCTCGATAGCCACCACCGCGTCTGAGACATGGAGCCAGCCGCGCTTGCAATTCTTGTGGACCTCGATGCGCTCTCCGGCATGTAGCCCCTGAACGAACCGGATCATGGCCGAGCGGTGGTCTCCGATATCTTCATTCTCATCGTACATCATGAATGGACGGAGCGTGACCGCCCGCAAACCACAGTGAGCCACCTCGTACTCAACCAACTTCTCGCCCAACAGTTTCGTCAGGCCATAGCGGTTGTTGGGCTGCAAATCCACGTCATCTTCGCTCATGTATTCCTTCGGGCCGTAGACCTCCGATGTCGAGAAGTAGACCAACTTGGAATCGAACTGCTTACACAACTGGACAACGTTGTTGAGGCCGTGCAAATTGGTGCACACCGCCAGACTACTGGCCTGCTCGCACGTAACCCGGCTCACCATGGCAGACAGCAGGATAGTTACATCCGGACGTGGCTTGAACAGCGGAATCAGGTCCACAGGATGATTGATGTCAGCCACATGATACTGCAAACGGTATCCTTGCTTGATATCGACCTCCGTTACCATGTGCCCCACGCTGCGCAAATGAGCCACCAAAGGCTTCCCGATATTTCCCTCTGAACCGATAACCAGTATATGCATAACCTACTCCTTCCAATTCCACGAGCTGTACTGTGGGTCCCAGTTCCGTACAGCGGCAAGACTTTCGTCGTTTAAGGCAACGTCTGCCTTTTTCATTCCGGGGTTCTTGTGCCCGAAGCCCGTCACCTCGTCCACGAAAGGCAACTGTTCATAACATTGGGGCACCTGCCCGAATCTGAAGACCTGATCGAGCCTCACCCCGGCCAAGAATTCTGTCTGCGGTATGAACATGGCCTGGAGCTTGGAATGCGGATAATCGCGCCAGCCGCCCTCTCCAAGCCATTTTTGGACAAACTCATTGGGG
>Ga0180431_10004647_pt1 | contig 17061 bp, 9 predicted proteins | sample SS_ome_11_FD_132459 | JGI IMG/M metagenome (GOLD analysis project Ga0180431, IMG submission 132459) | Hypersaline lake sediment archaeal communities from the Salton Sea, California, USA - SS_1_MS_1 metaG | ecosystem: Environmental > Aquatic > Non-marine Saline and Alkaline > Hypersaline >... | reverse complement strand
CTTGTGCGAAACTTCCATTGGGCAGCCTCCTTGCTAGTATGGATGTGGGTTACAAGCATACTTTGCACGGATTGCTGCCTTTTGTCAACTCAAGCTATGCACAATTTCAGATACACACCCATGGCGCAATAGCGCCGGTGCAGGTGCTACAGGGGAGTTGCGTAATGCGGTTTGGTCAAGGTAATCACCACAGCAATTCCTGTTTTGTAGCCGCGATTTCGTCGGATTGAGGCAATCCGCTATCGCGTGTACCTTCCCGCGTAAACCACCCTACGCGATTGCGAAATCGCGGCTACGACCTGACTTTTCACCTATAACGGGAATTGCTGTATCACCAGGTGTCATTCGCGATAGGATCCCGAGTCTTTTGTCAAAAGTGTCGGGCAGTCAGAATTCGCGCTATAGATTTGCCAATACCTTCAGAATCGGCTTGCCGTACTTTTTTTGTTTCCACGGCCCCAATCCCTCGATGCTCTTCAGGCCCTCTGTAGTGCTGGGGTTTTGCTCGGCCAATGCCCACAGGGTGGCGTTGCCGACGACGATGTCTACGTCTACCTCTCGCTCTTTTGATACGCGCTTGCGCCACGTTCGCAGGGCCTCGAAGCGTTCCATCTCCTCCCTCGAGTGGCGCGGGGGTGGTGGAAGGGGGTGGGGCGGTTGGGCCTTCATCCCTCGCCTGATTGCTTGTAGGATACGCCCGCCGTACCGGCGCACGTGGTGAGGCTTTAGACCGTTAATGTTGGTCAATTCCCCCGGCGTGTGGGGACGGGCCTGGGCCAGCGCGACCAATGTGCGATCGTGGAGCACCTTGAAGTGTGGGCGATCCCGGCGGCTGGCCTCACGGTCGCGCCAGATGGCGAGTTCGCGCAAGATGGCTTGCTCGCGCCCGGTCAGGTCGTGAGCGCCTTTAATGCGCCAAAAATCTTCCGGGGTGAAGGCGTTGGGAGGCATGGGGTTGGAAGCTGCGATCTGATCAAAGGTCTCCTGTGCTTCTTCCCAGCGCCCCCGCTGCATCAGCGCGTCGGCCTGGAGGCGGCGCAAGGGCAGGAGGTAATGAGTGTCCAGGGAGGCGTAGGTCAGTGCCTCTGACTCCACAGGGCGTTTGCCCCAGTTGTACCGCTGATACCGTTTTTTGGTGCGCACGCCAAAGGTCTTGTTCAATATATCGCCCAACCCTACACGGGGCCAGCCCAGGATGCGGGCCGCCCACATTGTGTCGAACAGATTGACGAAATGAAAATCAAAATCTCGTTTGAGACACATCACGTCGTACTCGGCGGCGTGAAAGACCTTTTGTATGCCGGGGGCGGCAAAGATGGGGGCCAGGGTGGTGATGTCCAGGTCGGCCAGTGGGTCTACGATATAGTCGGCTCCGGGGGTCGAGATTTGGATCAGGCAGACCTGTTCCTGGTAGGCGTAGAGGGAATTGGATTCTGTGTCCACGCCGATGGCGGGTTCGCTGGAGAGCGTGTCCAGCAATGCCGCTAGTTGTGGAGGAGACGTGACCACGACGGGCGGCGGCGTGGAGGATGTTATGTTCTCGTCATGGGGGCGGCGGTTCATATCAATCTCGTCAAGACCAGGGTGGCCAGCCCCAGGTAGATAAAGTACCCGCAGGTATCGGTGATGGTGGTGACCAGGATGGGCGAGGCCAGGGCCGGGTCAAAGCGTAGGACTTGCATTATCACGGGAATCAGAGCGCCAGCGATGCCGGCGCCGATCATGTTCAGCAGGGTAGCCAGTCCCACTACGACTCCCAGCATCGGTGTCCCTTTCCACGCCAGCGCGATGAGGGCGATCAGGCCGCCGACGGCGACGCCGTTGGCCAGCCCGATGAGCATCTCCCGCAGTAGGGCGCGCAGCCCATTGTGGGGATCAAGCTCGCCCAGGGCCAACCCGCGCACGGTGACGGTGAGTGTCTGAGTGCCGGCGCTCCCACTGACCCCGGCGACGATGGGGAAGAAGGCGGCCAGGACTGCTACGCTGGCGATAGTTCCCTCAAAGAGGCTCAATACGGCGGCCGAGGCCAGCGCCGTACCCAGGTTGAGCACCAGCCAGGGCAGACGGGTGCGCAGGGCGGCGGGAATCGGTACGTCCGGTGGATGTTCCTCCAGCACGCCGCCCAAGCGGTATATATCCTCCGTTGCCTCTTCTTCCAGGACCTCGACTAGGTCGTCGTGGGTGATGAGGCCCAGCAGGTGACCCGTGTGGTCCAAGACGGGCAGGGCCAGCAGGTCGTAGCGGGCCATCAGGCGGGCCGCCTCCTCCTGATCGGCGTCGGCCTGCACGTGGATGATTTGTGAATCCATGATCTCTTCGACGCGTGTCCAGGGCGGGACGACGACCAATTGCCGCAGGGAGACCACGCCCACGAGCCGAACGTCCTGGTCCACGACGAAGAGGTAGTAAACGTCGTCCGATTCAGGCGCGGTCGCCCGCAGGTAGGCGATGGCTCCCTCGGCCGTCATCTCCTTGTGGAGCACGACCCTGGCCGACGTCATCAGGCCGCCGGCGCTCTCGTCGGCGTGGATCAGCAGCGGGCGGATCTCTTCGGGCTCCTCCATCGCCGCCAGGACCGCGGCCGCTTGCTCCGGCGCGATGTCGCCCAGCAGGTCGGCTGCCTCATCCGGCTCCATCTCGTCCAGGATGCGGGCCAGATCCTCGGTTTCCAACCGTGTGGCGATCTCGGCTGCTTCTTCTTCCTCCAGTTCCTCCAGGATGTCGGCCGAGTCCTCCAGGTCGAGGCGGGGCAGGAGTTGATCCTGCTCAGTGGGCGGTAGTTCGCCAAAGACGTCGGCCTGATCGGGTGGGCGGAGGCCTTCCACCAGCGTTACGGCCTGGCTCCAGTTCTCTTTGGATAGCGCCTCTCGTACTTGTTCGAGGGTTGTGTCTACGTCTATGCGCTCCATGGCGTTTTTCTCCTGAAAGTGGAGATATTATCGCACGTTGACGGGAGATGTCAATTTGGGGAATTGCAACTGCCAACGGCACATCATCGTAGTGCAAACGACCTAACACGTTGACGGGAGATGTCAATTTGGGGAATTGCAACCGTATCGTAACCGAAGCGTAATGCTACTTCCAAGCTGACGGGTTAGAATGTAGAATAGGTTAACTGTTCAGCCTGGGCTTGTGACACAGAGTTTCACAGAGCATTTCACATAGAAACGCAGAGAAAAAGGCATTCTCGTTGTATTCTCTGTAAATCTGTGCCTTCTCAGCCGGATGTAGTTTGCCCGCGTTCTCTGCGTCCAAACCAGAAGAGAGGAGGGAAGCAAGATGAAGATGCGACCACTTCTGTCGGCAGCGGCCCTGGGTTTGGGGCTGACGGTCGTTTTGTTGGTACTCCTGGTCAACCACAGTTCCGTCGTGCGCGCCGACCCAGACACCTACTACGTGCGAGAGGACGCTGGCGGTGATTGCTCCGAGGCTAACCCCTGCGGCAATATCCAACAGGCCATTGATTTAGCCATTTCCCCCGGCGACGAGGTCTGGGTCGCCACCGGCACGTACACCGAGAACCTGACCATCAACCACGGCCTCAAGTTGCGAGGGGGATGGGACGGCTCGTTCACTGCACAGAATCCCACCGGCACTCCGGCCGTCGTTGACGGCGCCGGCGCCCACGTTGTCCTGGTTGACGCTGCCGGCGGAGCCGTCGAGTTATGCGGTCTCGCGCTGATCAACGGCCAGGATGGCATTCACATTGACGGCGGGAATGTGGTGGTAGAACAGTGTACCATCCTCGGTGTGAACAAGCAGGGAGTCGAGATTGATGCTGGAAATGTCCTCATCTCCGCCACCCAGGTGCTGACCGCCAAGCACGGCATAGAGGTGGACGCTGGCGTGGTGCAAGCGGTGGACGTCCATATTGCACACACCAGCAGCGAGGGCTTGCATCTCGAGCGCGGCGGCACGGTCACTTTCACCGGCGGCATCATCGAGGACTGCGGGCAGGAGGGCGTCCACGTAGAGGATGGCAGCCTGTGGCTGTTCGATAACTATATCCACGACGTCATTTCAGACGGCATCCGCATCGAGTTTGGTGCTTCCGCCTCTATCGTCAGCAACGTGATCAGTGCGGTTCTGGATAATCCGGGCGGGGATTGCCACGGCATCCAGATCAGCGGCGATCAACTGGTGCAGGGCAACCTGATCGCCGACGTTGACGATCGGGGTATCTGCGCCCGGGATGGCTCTCCCATCATCGTGGACAACGTCGTTTACGATGCAGGCGGCGACGGTATCCGCACCGCCGCCTCGAGCAGCGACGTGGAGATACGGGGCAACATTGTCTACGGCGCCGGCAACGACGGCATTGACGCGCGGGGAACGACCCTCATCGTCGCCGGGAACACGGTCACCGGCTGCGCCGATAACGGCATCAAAGTTGACCTGGTGGGTGCGTGGGCACGGATTGACGCCAACCAGGGGCTGAACAACCCGGTCGGTATTGCAATTCGCGGTGTGCCTGTCTTTACGTTGACCAGCAACATTGTCGGCGGCAGCATCGCCGCCAGCGTCGAGTTGACGGGCACGGGCACGGGTTACGTCTACCACAACACGCTCGTTGGCGGTGGCGCGGGGCTGGTCGTTTTGAATCCCTTGACCGCTCACCTCGCCAACAACATCATCGTCAGCCACGCCGTCGGCATCACCGATACGCCTGGGGCCACGCTGGTCGTGAGCCGCACGCTGCTGTGGGGCAACGGCAGCGATCCGATCATTGGCACGGGCGTCATCACACAAGCGCCCCTTTTCGTCGCACCGGCGTTGCAGAACTATCATATTCGAGAAAACTCGCCCGCCGTTGATGCCGGGATTGAGGTCGGCGTGGCCAGAGACGTGGACGGCGATCCGCGCCTCAGCCCCCCCGACGTCGGCGCCGATGAAATCGTGGAGCAGGTTTACCTTCCGTTGGTGATGCGTTCCTATTAGAACACGGATTGGCGGATCAATCGGATAATTCCGCTCATCTGTGTTATGACACGGATCGGTTATGATGGACGGCAAGTGGCTGGCAACGTTCACGTTCGCGGGCCTGTTGCTGGCGCTCACCGCAGTCACCAACGCCGCCGACGCAGCGCAGCCCTCGCCCGCTCCACGCGCCCCGACGCAGGAGCATCAGATTTACCTGTCCCTGGTCGCAAAGAGCTACCCGCCTCCCCCGCCTGTCTACCGCCTCTACGCCGACCCCGCCGACCTGGATGACCTGGCGCGCCATCCCTACTCGGACGAGACCATACCCGCCACCTTTACCCACGAACGCAGTTGGGAGGTTGACGCCCGCTACCGGGGCGACACTGCTCGCCTGATGCCCAAAAAGTGTTGGAAGGTCTTCTTTCCCGGCTCTGATCTTTTCCAGGCTCAGGAGGAACTCAACCTCAACGCCGATTACGTGGACCAGACGTTGCTACGCAGCTACGTCGGCTACGATCTGTTTGACCGCGTCGGTGTGCCCTCCCCGCGCGCCGACTATGCCCGCCTGTACATCAACGACGAGTACTATGGCCTCTTCTCCCAGGCGGAGCAGGTGGACGAGCTTTTTCTCCACCGGCAAGGCATCGAGATTCACGGCAACTTGTACAAGCCGTACTATGGCGGCCTGCACGCCCTGGATCACATCGAGGACCCGGAGGAGAGAGAGTGGTGGTACCGCTACTACTACCCCAAGAAGACGAACCGGAAGAGCGGGATTGACGATGTTGTCGCCTTTATCGAGCTGATCAATCACACGCCCGACGAGCAGTTCCCAGGGACGATTGCGGAAACGTTGGACGTCAACGGCTGGCTCGACTGGTACGCCGTCAATATCCTCATCGGTAACTTTGAGATGATGGAAAAAAACTATTACATCTATCACGACCTCAGCGCGGGCCGGTGGGCGATCTTGCCCTGGGACGTGGACCTGGCGCTGGGCCACAACGCCGGGCCGGGGGGTGGGGGGTACGGTCACCTGCTCGATACGGAGCTGAGCTGGGATAATCCCATTGACAGCGGTACTCAGGAGAGCAAAAAGGTTGATGGTAAGTGGAACGTCCTGATTGACCGTATGATGGACGTGCCCGAGTTTCGTTTCTACTACTGCCGCCGCCTGCGAGAGTTGATGGCCGACGAGTTCAGCCCGGCCGAGATGTATCCCCGCATTGGCGCCGCCTTCGCCCGCATCCGGCCCTGGGCCGAGGCCGACGCCAACCGCTGGCAGCCGCAGGGGTTCCAGTTCTCCGACGGACCGCACGAGCTAGAGACCTACGTCGCCACCCGCATCCAGTTCTTGCAAGGAGAGATGGATGGCTTCTGCCCTGACCTGGAACTGCCCTTCACGATCAACGAGTTCATGGCCGAAAACGGCGCCACCTTGGCCGACGAGGCCGGAGATTACGACGACTGGCTCGAAATCCACAACTCTGGCTCCACGCTGACCTGGGACCTGGGCGGGATGTACCTGACCAACGATCTGACTGACCCGACCAAGTGGCGCATCCCTGAAGACACACTCGTCGAACCGGGCGGCGTGTTCCTCTTCTGGGCCGATGGTGAGGAGGGCGAGGGCCCGCTCCACACCAGCTTTGTGCTGGACGCAGGCGGAGGGCAGATCGGTCTCTTTGACCGGGACGTCTTTAGCAACGCGCCCATCTCCATACTGACCTACGCCGCCCAGGCCGCCGATGTCTCCTACGGACGGCTGCCCGACGGCGGCGAGGGTTGGCAGTCGTTTGCCGCTCCCACCCCTGGTTGGCGTAACGAGGGCCGCCTGCCTTTCATCAGCGGCACGGCCCACGCACCGACTTTGCCGGGTGGTAGTGATACTGTCAGTGTCGCCACGCTCGTCAGCGACGACGGGGCCAGCGTCGCGGTTACTCTACGGGTTCGCGTCTTTGAGCCTGGCGCACCTCCGCCTGATTACCAGCCGACGCCGATGTTCGACGACGGCGCTCACGATGATGGGGCCGCGGGCGACGGGGTCTATGGCGCTTTCATCGCGCCTCAGTCCGAGGGTACATGGGTGGAGTACTATGTCGAGGCGGAGGACGACGCGGGGATGGTGAGCGTGGATCGGCCGGGGTGGCCGCAAGGAGACGCCGCTTCGCTAACCCCTTTTACTGGAGGAGGTTATCGCTACATCGTCGGCTGGGAGCGCCCGCCGCTCTACATCAACGAGCTGATGGCGCTCAATACGCATACGCTGGAGGACGAGGATGGCGACCACGACGATTGGATCGAGCTTTACAACGCTGGACCGGCGGACATTGATCTGAGCGGGATGTACTTTTCCAACAATCTTGGCCTCACGGCTCAATTCACAGTCCCCGTTGGCACTATCGTTCCCGCCGGCGGCTACATCGTCCTGTGGGCCGATGGCGATGGCGAGGACGGTCACCTCAATTTCAAGCTTTCGGGCGCGGGTGAGTACGTGGGCCTGTTCGATAGCGCATCTGGTCACTATGCCCCCATTGACGCGGTTTACTACAACCCGCAGACGCCCGACGTCTCCTGGGGCCGCTTCCCCGATGGAGGGAGCGAGTGGCACGCGATGGACACCCCCACGCCTGGCGAGGCCAATCGCTTGCAGCCTCCCCGGTTCTTGCAGGTGACGCGCGCGCCCACCTGGCCCGGTGCGGGCGCGGGTGTGACCGTGACCACCGTCGTCGCCGCCGGCCCCATCGCCTCCGTCACGCTGTGGTACGACGCGGGGAGCGGATTTCAGCCTCTTCCGCTGGCCGACAGTGGGACAGCTTGGCGGGCCGCTGTACCGGCTCAGCCGGATGGCGCGCTGGTGAGTTATTACCTGGAGGCGGTGGACAGCGTGGGGCAGAGGACGCTCCATCCAGCCGGTGCGCCCGTGGTCGTGTATCGCTACCTGGTCGGCTATGTGCCCCCGGCCGTGTTGATCAACGAGTTCCTGGCCGCGAACCGGGCTGTCAATCGGGACGAGGCAGGGGAGTACGACGACTGGCTGGAGTTGTACAACGGCGGAGACGTCGCAGCTACGTTGGATGGAATGTACCTCACGGATGACCTGAGCCAGCCGAGGAAATGGCGCTTCCCGGCCGGCACTGCGATCCCGCCGGGAGGGCATCTGCTGGTGTGGTGCGATAAAGACGCGGGCCAGGGGCCGCTGCACACCAACTTTAAGCTGGACCGGGATGGAGAGGAGATCGGGCTCTTTGCCGATGACGCCCACGGCAACGTCCCGCTAGACATGATCGTCTTTGACGCGCAGCAGGAGGACGTTTCCTACGGGCGGCAGCCGGATGGGGCGGATGCGTGGGAGTTTCTGGATCCGCCGACGCCAGGGGTGAGTGATGGCTAGAATCTCGAATCTCGAATCTCAAATATCGGGTCTCAAATGGTTGATTGGCGCTGCTCTGATCTGCCTGCTGGCGGGCGGACGCATCGTGGCCCAGGCGGAGGGGTTCACCGGCGGTACGCTGGTGGAGGATACCGTGCTCTCGAGCGACGGCAGCCCCTACATCATCAGCGACGACATCATCGTGCCGGCGCGCATCACGCTGACCGTGGAGCCAGGCGTGACGCTGCGCTTTCAGGCCGGCCGCGCCCTGCGCGTGGAGGGAGGACGGCTCGTGGCGGAGGGGACGCCGTCCCAACCGGTCACGTTCACCCGCGACGGGGCCGACCCGTGGGGCGCTATCGTTTTCCAGGATAGCGGCGCCGATAACCGCATCGCCTATGCGACGGTGGAGTACGCCGGGCAGGCCGAGGCCAACCAGTACTGGCAGGGCGTCGTCGCCTACGACTCCAAGTTGCACCTCGAGCACAGCACCATCCGTCACCTGGAGTTGATGGGATTGACTTGTGAGCGCAGCCAGGCGCAGATATTGGACAACGTGATCCACGACGTGGGCCTGGATGGAATCCACGTCGTGGGCGGAGAGGTCTTGGTGCGCGGCAACCACGTCTATGAGACTTACGAGGGCATTGAGCTTGAGTATACGTTCACGCCGGCCGAGTTGGCCGATAACCACGTCCACCACATCACGGATGACTGCATTGACTTTGACGCCTCGCTGGCGACCGTCGAGCGCAGCGAGCTGCACCACTGCGGCAACAAGGGCATCTCCATCTCCTATGGCTCGGCCGTGACGCTGACGAACAATCTGATCTATACGAGCACGGAGGGCGTCGCGGTGCAGGATGGCTCGACCGCGCACATCGTCAACAACACTGTGGTGGACAATCAACTCGGCATTGGGCTGCACAGACACCATCTGGAGAGCGGGGGCGTGGCTGCGCTGATCAACTGCGTCGTGTGGGGGAATGGGACGACCCTGGAGTTGCGCGACGGCTCCACGGTTGACGTGACTTACTCCACCGTCGAGGGTGGCTGGCCCGGCGAGGGGAACAGCGACGCCGATCCACTGTTTGTTGCCCCGCAAGATAGCGACTATCAACTGTGGGCAGACTCGCCCTGTGTGGACGCGGCCTCGCCGGTGGATGCGCCGCCTGAGGATATTCTGAACGTCTCCCGCCCTTGGGGAGAGGGATACGATCAGGGAGTGTACGAGTACTTTGCCGATTCGCCCGTCGTCGTCAACGAGTTACAATACCACCCTCTCTCCGACGATCACGGCGAGGAGTACATTGAGCTTTACAATTCCGGCTCCACCGCCGTGGGTCTCTCCGGCTGGCGGTTCAGCGATGGTATTGATTACGTGTTCCCGGCCGGCGTTTCCATCCCTCCTGGCGGCTACGTCGTCGTCGGGCACGAGCCGGCTACGGTCGAGGCGGTCTATGGTATCGGCGGTGTGTTGGGGCCGTTCGCGAGTGGGCGTCTCTCCAACGGCGGTGAGCGGGTGGCGATCGAGGACTCGCTGGGCGTCTTGGTGGACGAGGTGACGTACGACGATCACCTCCCCTGGCCCGCGGCAGCCGACGGGGACGGCCCTTCGATGGAGCTCATCAACCCGGCCTTTGATAACGACCGACCCTGCTCCTGGGCTTCCAGCGCGGGGCCGGGTACGCCGGGCGCGCAGAACAGCGTCTACTCGGCCGGCAATATCCCCCCCTGTATCACCGGCGTGACGCACGCGCCCGCCATACCTACGTCGGGTCAGCCGGTGGCTGTGACGGCGCTGGTGGACGACGCCGGCTACCCCGGTAGCGCGGTCGCCGCCGTGACGCTTCACTATCGGGCCGAAGGAGCGCCTGGTTATACGACGCTGCCGATGAGCGACGGTGGCGGCGGCATCTATTCCGCCGTCATCCTGGCCCAGGCCGATGGGCTGTACGTCGAGTTCTACGTCACCGCCTCCGACGACGAGGGGGCCGTGCGCATCGTGCCGGATGGCGCGCCGGGCGGGGCTTCTACCGAGACCGGTTTGCCCCTCACCGTCAGCTATCTCTACCTGGTGGAGGACGCGCCGCCCAGCGGCAGCTTGCCCATCTACCGGCTCATTATGACCGACGAGAACCGGACCGAACTGACCACCCGCGACCTCTACTCCGACGCTTACCTGGACGCGACCTTTGTCTACGGCGGCGAAGTGTTCTACAACGTCGGCGTGCGTTACCGGGGCGAGAGCACGCGCGACATCTGGCCCCGCCCGTACCGCATCAAGTTCCGCGACGAGCACGAGTTCGAGGAACGGGAGCGGATCAACCTGGTGAGCGACGAGTTGGGCCGTGAGGCGCTGGCCCACGATCTGTTCCAGCGGGTGGGGTTGTCCTCCTCGGACACCCGCTTTGTGACGCTCTACGTCAACGAGAATTTGGAGGGCGACTATTTGGACATCGAGCAGGTGGACAACGATTTCTTGGAGGCGCACTTCCCAGGTCAAGATGACGGCAACCTCTATCGCGGTCAGGACGGGGCCGATCTGCACTATCGCGGCGCCGACCCCGACGATTACCGTCCCTACTATATCAAAAAGAACAACGAGGACAGCGACGATTACGCCGACGTCATTGCACTGACCGACGCGCTCGACAACAGCTCTGGTGCGAACTTTCGGGCCGAGGCGGAAGCGCTGGCCGATATGCGCCAATGGGTGCGCTGGTTCGCCGTCCAGGCGGTGCTGGATAACCACGAGGGCGCGCTGTGGATCGGCCAGGGCGACGACTACTTTCTCTATCATCGCCCCTCCGACGACCGCTTCATCCTCATCTCGTGGGATCACGATTGCACCTTTATGTACGCCGACCACTCCATCTGGGAGCCCAACTGGATCGCCAGCGACGTCGTTGAGCGTATCCTGAACCATGCCGATTTCACGCGCTGGTACTATCAGGATATCGTCTCCATCGCGGCGAACGAGTTCTCGGTGGCCGAGATGTACCCGCGCATTGACGCGCTGCCGGACGTGGTGAGCGGCGATTACCGCAACATGCTCAAGCAATACGTCGCCGACCGTATCCCGGAGCTGAACAGCCAGATACCGGCCACGACACTCTCCATCGCAACCAACGACGGGGATGATTTCACGACGACCAGCGCGGAGGTGACGCTGGAGGGGAATTGCTCCCCGCTGCGCGACGTGCAGGTCAACGGAAGCAGTGAGGGCGTGAGCTACCCCACGGCCACGACCTACCGTTACGAGGGTGTGCTGTGGGATGAGGACAACGTCTTTGCCGTCAGCGACGGGCTGGACACTCTCACGATCACCGTGCACTGGGACTCTTTCCACGGTGGCACGCTGACCGAGGACACGCTTCTCGCGGCCAGTCCCTACCCCTATGCCATCACCAGCAACATCATCGTCCCGGCCGATATCACGCTGACCATTGAGCCGGGCGTGACGCTCCATTTCAAGGAGAACCGCTACCTGCGCGTGAACGCGGGCGGGCGGCTGCTGGCGGAAGGGACGGCCGCGCACCCTATTCTCTTCACCAAACAGAGCAGCGGCTACTGGGGCGGCATCCTGCTCGACCAGACGCAGGAGGATAACCGCATCGCGCACGCCGTGATCGAGTACACGTGCGAGGCAATCTCCAACCCGCGCAGTCACGGCGTCTCAGCCTACGGCGCGCGCGTCACCATCGCCGATAGCGTCATCCGCCACACCGAATTTAGCGTCGCCGTCCAGACTTTTCCCTGGATGGGACTCGACCCCACGCTTTATTTGCTGCGTAACGAGATTTACGATATTCAGCGGGACGCGGTGCACGTCACCGGCGGGTATGCCTACATCCAGGACAACCACATCTATAACGTGCGGCACGGCGCTTACGAGTTCGAGGGGATCGAGGTCAGTCACATGGACGCGGACACTCCAGCGGTGCTGCTGGATAATCACATCCACGACGTCTCCGACGACTGCATGGATCTGAACGATTCATCGGCGGTCATTGAGCGCAACGAGTTGCACCACTGCGGCGACAAGGGCATTTCCATTGGCGAGCCTTCCTCCACGACGTTGGTGAACAACCTGATCTATGTGTGTCTGGGCAAGGATGAGGATCCCCACAGTGGCGCCGGCATCGCGGTCAAAGATGGCGCGCTCTCGTACATAATGAACAATACGGTGGCCGATTGCCGGCGCGGCATCTACGTCTACGAGGGGCACGCGGGGGCGGGTGGGGGGAGCGCCACGATAGTCAACTCTATCCTGTGGGGGCACAGCATAGCGGCGCTGGAGTTGGACGGGATCTCCACCGCCACCGTGACTTATTCCGACGTCGAGGGGGGCTGGCCTGGCGCGGGGAACATCAATGCCGACCCGCTGTTCCGCGGGCCGCAGAGCGGTAACTACCGGCTGCGGGAAGAATCACCCTGCGTGGATAGCGGTACGCCGGAGGGTGCTCCGGACGTGGACATTCGAGGCGTCTACCGGCCTCACGGCGAGGGGTACGAGCGGGGGGCGCACGAGTTCTTTGAGTTTTTCTCTTCCTACTTGCCGCTAACGACGAAATCCAGACCCTAAAGGTTTTCCGAAACCTTTAGGGTCTTGTCCTCCATTCAAGCGGTGTAGGGAAGCGCTTTTCCGCGCAATGCTTCTAGATCGGCGTGTCCGTGCCGCGCCATATAGTCCCGCAACTCGTCGCACACTTTCTGAAAGACTCCCATCCCCCGGCGGCTAATGGCCGATCCGACGCCCACGGCGGTCGCGCCCACCAGCAGCATCTCTACCGCGTCCCGCCCGGTGGTCACGCCGCCCACGGCCAGCACCGGCGCGTCTACCGCGCGGCAGATGTCGCGCACGCAGCGCACGGCGATGGGGCGTATGACTGGGCCGCTCAGTCCACCCGTGCCGTGGGCCAGTACCGGGCGGTGGGTTTCCACGTCCAGGATCAGCCCTGGCCCCAGTGTGTTGATGGCCGTGATGCCGTCCGCCCCGGCCTCCACCACCTCTCGTGCGATCCTCGTCACGTCGGTCACGTTGGGCGAGAGTTTCAACAGGATGGGGATGTCAGTGTTCTGCTTGACGTGGCGCGTGACCTGGCCCGCCACGTAGGGGTCGGCGGCGAACATCAGACGGTAACGGTCGTCAATGTTGGGGCAGGAGATGTTGACTTCGATCAGGTCCGGTTGAGCCTCGGATATGAAGCGGGCCATAGTGCCAAAGTCGTAGATGGTCTCGGCAAAGATGGAAGCGATGATGGGCACGCCCAGGGGGGCCAGTTGCTCCCTGGCGGCGCGGATCTCTTCCACCATCACCTCGACGCCAGGGTTGGAGAGGCCCACGGCGTTGATCAATCCCGGCCCCCAGTCCAGGATCACCGGGTTGTGATAGCCGGGCCGGGGTTTTAGACTGCATGACTTGGTCGTGACCGCTCCCGCCCCGCTCCGCGCCACGCGCGCCATCACCCCGTGGCTCAACCCCAGGATGCCGGAGGCCAGGACCGTGGGGTTGGGCAGGCGGACGCCGCAGAGCGTGGTGGATAGATCCGGTGGGGATTGGCGCTCGCCCATCACGTCTCACGCAGGTACTTGATGACGGTGGTGTATTGCTCGGGAGAGATGCGTGCGCTCTCTCGCAGTTTTTCCAAGACGGCGGTGAGGCGGAGCACGGCGTGCAGGCGGTAGCCGCGCTGGGCCAGGTCTTGTGCGCCCCCTTGCTCTCGATCTATCAACACCAGTACGTCGTGCACGATCAGCCCCGCTTCTTCCAGCGGCTGGATGGCCTCTATCTTGCTGGTGCCTCTGGTGATGAGATCGTCCACCACCAGCGCCGTCTCCCCCGCCTCAAAGCTCCCCTCAATGGCGCGGCGGGTGCCGTGTAGTTTGACCTGCTGGCGGGGATAGATCATCGGTCGCTCCATCTCTAGCGCCAGCGCTGTACCGATGGGCATGCCGGCGTAGGGGATGGCGGCGATGCGGTCGAAGGTGAGCGTGCGGGCGGCCTGGGCCATGGCGCGGGCCGCTTCTGCCAGCAGCGTGGGATGGCTCACCAACAACCGCAGGTCAACGTAGATGGGGGAGGTGAGGCCGGATTTGAGGGTAAAGGCGCCGAATTGGATACAGTCACTGTCGAACAGTTGGTTGCTCAGCTGGTTCATGGGTTGCCCTTTCGGATGTGGTTGATTTGGTCGCGTAGGGCGAGCGCAGCGGCGCGGGCGGCCTGGGCAAAGTCCGTTCCCGAGGAGGCGTAGATGATGCCGCGCGAGGAGTTGATGACTGGGCCGAGGCCGCCTGTCGTAGGCCCGTGCGTGACGGCTGCCTCCAGGCTTCCTCCTTGCGCGCCGATGCCCGGAACGAGAAAGGGCAGGTCGGGGGCGATTTTTCTCAGGTTTGCCAACTCCTCGGGGTAGGTGGCTCCGACCACCAGGCCGCAAGAGCCCGGTAGTTCGGCGTCCCACCGCTTTGCCAGACGGGCCACCTCTTCGTAGAGCGGGCGGCCGCCCACGATGCGATCCTGCAAGTCTGGGGCGGAGGGGTTGGAGGTGCGGGCCAGGAGAAAGACGCCCCGGTCGTCTCGTTCCAGGAATGGGCGCGGGCCATCCAGTCCCAGGTATGGATTGGCGGTGCAACCGTCGGCGCCCAGGGTCTCAAAGGCAGCGCGGGCGTAGGCGGCGGCGGTGTGGCCCACGTCGTTGAACTTGGCGTCGAGGATGACGGGCAAGTGGTTGGGGATCGTGGCGATGAGGGTCTGGAGCGCGTGCAATCCTTCAGGTCCCTCGGCCAGCCAGAAGGCCAGGTTGGGCTTGTAGGCGCAGACCAGGTCGGCGGTGGCCTCGACGATGGCGCGGCCAAAGGTGAGCAGGGGGGCGCTGGCTGTCAGCACGCTTTCTGGCAACCGTTCCATCACCGGGTCAAGCCCGACGCAGAGCCACGAGTCGTTGGTCTGTTGGGATGCTCCAAGTTTGCCGGTGAACGTCATTATTTTTGCCTCCTTCCGCACAAAAAGACCTTTGGACACTGTCCAAAGGTCAGTAGAAACGTCAAGTGGGGGAGTCGTATGCAGGCCGGCTCGGTAGTTTTCCAGACATTGGACGGGAGTATACTGTAATTGGCGGGGGATGTCAAGCCTTCGAAGGTCCGGTCGTGATCTCGTAAGCACATTGGCTTCAATTTAGCGTTTTACATAGATCGGATTCCCCAGCGCTTTGGCTACCAGTGCAGCCGGCTCCTCGTCCAGTGAAGCATTGGGCGGCTCAATGACCTCGGCCCGCCAGTACGTGTCGCCCGTCACCTCGACTTGATATTCGTGGGTAAAGTCGTCGGTGGTGATTTCTGCCTCGTGGATTTCTTGGGCGGAGACGAGCCGCAGCAGATTCCCCGCCCCGCCTCGCACCCGGCAGCGCAGTTTTAGACCAGTGCCAATGGGCAGGCGCAGCTCGTCGCCCATCGCGGCCCGTTGACCGTTTGACTCGGCCGTCAGTTCTAGCCGCGGGCCGGTCGGTCCCTCCGAGATAAAGACGCGCCCAGCGCGGATCCCGGCGATGATGGCCTCCACCGAGAGCGCGTCGGCGTGAACCCAGGTGCAGGGGGTGCCGACTTCGTACCAGGTTAGTTCGCCCGTGAACGGCCACTGGTGTTTGTCGGAGCCGCCGACTGCGGTGATGCGTTTCCCCTGGCGTAACTGCTCGTCCCACATCGCCAGCGATTGGTAGTTAAAGACGACCCACGGCGCTCCCCAAACCTCGATGCAGTCCGCTTCAAAGAGGTCGCCGAATTCCCAGCGCGGGCCGCTCTGCTTGGGATGGTTGATGGAAAAGAGCGCGCCCCGGTCGCGTATCGCTTCCCGCACCTGCGCCATCTGATCGTCGCTTGGGCAGCGGAACTCGACAAAGTCTTCGATGGGCCAGGCGTTGGCGTGGCCGTGATAGGTGCTGATCTCGACACCGGGGATGAGCAGCAGGTCGGGGGTGGTGTGCTCTCGCAACAGTGGGAGGTGGCTGATGGTGTTGTGCTCGGTGACGGCGACAAAGTTGATCCCCTGGGCGCGGGCGGCGGCTACCAGGTCTTTTAGAGGCGCGAGCCCATCAGAGTGCCACGTGTGGGCGTGCAGGTCGCCCCGGTACCAGCGCGGGCCGGGCACTACCTGGGACGAATGCTGCTCCTCCGCTCCTCCGCTCCTCTTCTGCCCTCCTGCTCCCTTGCTCTCCTCCACCGTCACGACTATTTCATAGTCGCAGCCGCCGGGAGAGAGTTGGTACAATCCCAGCACGATGTGCCAGACGCCGGGCTGGATGGGGCCGGGGAGGTAGCCGGGCGTCGCTTCGTCAGCGCCGATGGTGAATTCTTGCCGCGCTGTGCCGCTCCAGCCGCGGAACCCCCTGGCGGTCAGAAACTCGGCCCCGCGTGGATCAAAGATACCAACGTCCACGATGTTGCCCTCCTGCTGGCCGGCCTGGTCGCCGCCGAGCTGGCGATTGACCCGGTAGCGCACGTGCAGCCGCCCGATCCCTGTCGGTACCTGGAAGGGCAGCAGGGGGAACTCGTCGGCGAGCCGGTCGTTCGCGTCGAAATGGCCCTGGAGAGTGATTTGCGTCGTTTTTGGCATGGGTTCCTCGTTATTGTCAGGTGGTTGTTTGCTCTTTGGTTGTCAATTACTGAGACTCAGTAGATCCAAATTCTCATAATCGAGGCGCGGCAGGCGCGACGATCTCTCTGATGCAGCCATAATGCTCCTCCAAGGCACGGCGAATGAACTTGGCCAT
>Ga0180431_10004643_pt1 | contig 17071 bp, 9 predicted proteins | sample SS_ome_11_FD_132459 | JGI IMG/M metagenome (GOLD analysis project Ga0180431, IMG submission 132459) | Hypersaline lake sediment archaeal communities from the Salton Sea, California, USA - SS_1_MS_1 metaG | ecosystem: Environmental > Aquatic > Non-marine Saline and Alkaline > Hypersaline >... | reverse complement strand
GCCGGCTGGAAGCCGGCGCTCCCAGCACGACTTCGAATGTCGGGTGCCTTTTGTTCCCCTTCGTAAGTTCAGAAACGGACATCAAGGAGAAACTGGAATGAACCGACGGGCAGTAATCATCCCATTGACCATCATCGTCAACGCCTGCATATGGGGCTTCGCCATGATCATGTCGTCCTACACGCTGAGCGGCACCGGTGCATACCAGGAGATTCAGCACATCCTCGGCGGGTGCACTGCTGTTTCGGTGATCGTGGTTGGCGGCGGTCTCGTTGCCAGCGCGAAAAAGCCCGAGCAAGACGACTAGTGTCCTGTCCCAGAAGTTCGTTGGTAAAGTCGGCGAGGGATCCGCGGCCCTGGCAAGGCGCGACGACGAAGGACTAGCAGCGCTAATTCGAGGAGGAGCAACGCCGCCAGGGGCGTGGAGACCCGGCGAATTTGCCAACGAACTTATGGGACAGGACACTAGCAGCCCGTGGTGAAAGTCCTTTCGAGCCGAGGGCGAGGGATTTTGAACAGCGGTGTAAGCGATGGCGTTTTCAGATCCATCGGTCCCGATTGCCACATGTCGTGCTTCGGATTGCGCCCAATGCCCGGTCGCGGATTCCATCCACTGTCATTTCCGGCCGGCGGAGCTGGCGCACTTCCTCCTGATCTCGGTACCGGGTTTCCTTGTCGGCGGCGCCGGCGTGCTGGCCGTGGGCCTGACACCGTTACTCATTTGGGTCGCGGTGCTGGTTGGATTCTTCGGCTTCGTAGAGATCAGGGTCATGTGTTCTCATTGCCCCCATTACGCTGAGGAGGGTGCGACGCTGGGGTGCTGGGCCAACCATGGATCTCCGAAGCTGTGGAAGTATCGTCCGGGCCCGATGTCGACTGCTGAGAAGGTGGTGTTTCTTGGCGGCCTTGTGGTCGTGTGGGGATATCCACTTGCCTTCTTTGTCGTCGGCGGGCTTTGGCTTCCCCTCGGATTATACGTTCTGCTCACTACCGGATTCTTTGTGACCTTGAAGAGGTTCTTGTGCTCTCAGTGCATGAACTTCGCGTGTCCGCTCAACGGCGTCCCGGACTCGGTCCGCGCCTTGTTCCTCGAGCGTAATCCCCCGGTCGCCCGGGGCTGGAGAGGCAGCCCCGGGTGACGACCCGAATCGCAGAGCGGCCGGCAAGAAGCGCTACTCCCGTAGTTGCTCCGCCAGGCGCCGGACGGTTTCCGGATCGGCCGACGGCGAGCGCTCCAGGTAGTCCAGCGAGCGCGGGAAATCGAACGCGACGTACTGCCGCAGGCGCCGGTCGAGCTGCTGGAGGCGATGCTCCCGGAACCACACCGGGGCGATCGAGCATGCCCGCCACAACGGTACACGAGGCCACTCCGGGGGACGGTACCATTCCTTGTTGGCGATCCACCACGTCCAAGCGCAGCGGCGGTGGCGGTAGTAGAGACCGCCGAGTGGATCATCGAGCAGCACCGCGCGCTTGGTCGTGTCGCTCAACGGTTCCCAGACGTGTCGTTCCGCCGACCGGTCCCGGTCCAAGATCGGCGCCATGTAGTAGTAGATCGGAGTCAGCCTGGTGCACCACTGGTTGAAGTCGAGCTCAGGCCTCAGGCCATCGCGGGCCCCGTCGACGCGCAAAAGCTTGGCGTCCTGTGCGGCGATCTCCCGGTCGAGCTCCGCGGAGATCCGGTGGAGGAGATAGATCTGGACCCCGAACGCGACGAGCGCCATCGCCCCGAACGCCGCGATGCCCGCCGACCGATACACCCGGCGGCCCACGAGCCAGTCCTCCAGGTGCCGCGGAGCGAGGATCACGGCGAGGAGCGTCGCCCCGATGACCATGTTGACGAGGAGCATCCCCCCCGAGCTCAAAAACCGCGACGAGGTGAAGCTGAACACACCCCACAGATCAACGACGCGAACCCCCCCTGGATCCAGCAACGACGTGGTGAATCTCAAGAGTCCCCACACCCAGAGGACGCCGATGCCCAGGATCAGACTGAGCCCCAGGGCGTTGAACGGGCTGCGAGCCAGCTTGGAGGCCCAAATGGCGCTGGCCAGGGGCACCAGGGGGATCACCGCGAGCTGCACCAGCGGGAGCGCCGGCGGCTCCGTCGCCAATCGCTGGGCGAGGATCCAGGTCAGGGCGGTGCCCAGGAAGCTGCTCACCAGCAGGGTGAGGGATACGCAGCAAGCGAGCTTGAGGAGCCACTGGAAGCGCCGCGATAACGGCAGGCCGAGTTTCCACTCCAACACTCCGAGCTGGCGTTCCGAGGCGACCGCGTGAGCGCCGATCAGGGCTGGTACCACCAGCAACAAAAAGGCAGACGGTAGGAAGCCCGTCACTTTCAGCACGTCGTTGAGCGTGCTGTCGCTCGCGGCGTGAAAGCTCAGCAGCCAGGCGAGCACCCAACCGGCGACCGCGACCGGCACCAGGAGCAGGCTGGAGTGTTGGAGCCGGAGCTCTTTGAGGAACAGCTCGCGCGCGGCCCCCCAGGGCGACGGGTGCCAAGCGCGCGGTGGTGGGCTTGGGGCATCGGTCCATGGCCTCGGCCGTTGCCTCCGGCGGCCGGTGTCGATTTGAAATGTCCGGAACCGCAGATAGCCCCAGACCGCCATCACCGCGTAGCAGAGCAGAAGCACGAGCTGGACCTGCAGCCAGGAGATCTCGATGGGCAGCGCCCAGTCCACCACCGCCAACACCAGGAGGATCCCCATCGGCAGGGTGAGAGCAACCCAGAAGGAGCGCAGCGTGTTGCGCAGCAGAAGTGAGAACGCCGGCCCGGTGGTGATCGCGACCAGCGGCTGGACCATCGACAGCAGCACCCCAGGCCACAGGGGGAAAGGCCCCGACTCAAGGCCCCGAACCCATACCGCCGGGATCACGATGCCCAAGCCGAGAAAGACCGCGATCGCGGCCGCGAGGATCTTCTCCCACCAGATCCGCGACCGCGAGATCGGTTGCGCCAGCAGAGATGCCAGGGTGCCGCGGTCGAACTCGAGGCCGAGGGGCCGGACGGTGAGATAGAAGCAGAGGAGCCCGAAGACCCAAAGCGCGTGGGCGCGCCCCCAGGGGACGACGAGCAAGGCGATGCCGGTCACTGCGCCAGCCGGCAGCGCCAGCTCGCGGAGCTCTTTTTGAAGACGGATCCACATGATCAGCTCCCTCCGTGGTGACTCGAGGATCCCGCGTCCCCGGGGAGCGGGTTTTCGGTGGGTATCCGATCCGGATTCTCCGAGTTGCGGGTCAGGGCGACAAACATCTCCTCGAGCGGCAGGCTCTCCACTGCGAACGACGTCGGCTTGTGGGCGCGCAGCTGATGCTCGAGCCCCGGTGAGAAATCGCGCACCACCAGATTCACCTCGCGACCGGAGCGCTCCTCGGCCAGCACCTGCGGCGCGGTGAAAGGCGGCGGCTCGTCGGCGAAGAGAAGTCGGATCTTCTTGAAGCTCGAGCGGGCCGCGTCGGTCTCCTGCGAGAGGATGCGGCGGCCGTTCTCGATGACCGTGAAGGCGTCGATGAGACCCTCGAACTCGGCGATCAGGTGGGTCGAAACCAGCACCGTCCGCTCGCGATGCCCCTCCTGGTAGGCGCCGATCACGGTCTCGATGAACTCGCGGCGCACCACCGGATCAAGGCCCGAGGTGGGCTCGTCGAGCACCAGCAGGTCGGGCTCCGGACAGATGGCGCAGACCAGCGCCAGCTGAGCCCGCATCCCCTTCGACAGGCTGGCGACCCGCGCCCTCTCGTCGAGCTCGAAGCGCAGCCGGAGCAGCTCGTGCTCGAGCTCCCGGTTCCAGTGACGGCGGAACGACGCCGCGTAGTCCAGGGTGCGGCGCACCGTCATCCAGGGGTAGAAAGCCAGATCCTCGGGCACGTAGCCGAGCCGCGACTTGACCCCCACCTCGTCGACTTGCGGATCCATGCCGAAGACCCGCACCGTGCCGCGATCGGGGCGGAGCTGGTGCAGAAGACACTTCATCGTCGTCGTCTTGCCGGCGCCGTTACGTCCGAACAGGCCGTGGCACTGCCCCTTGGCCACGGTCAGGTCGAGATTGTGCACCGCCTCCTGGGTGCCGAAGCTGCGATAGAGGCCCCTGACCTCGACCGCGAACGAATCATTCGTCTGCATGATCTGCCTCCCTTGCGGGCCGTTCATGGCTCCGCTGTCGTTTCTCCTCGAAGTCCTCGATCCGCCGGGCCACCAGCGCCAGCAGCTCGTCGCCGGAGATCCGGAAGTGATGGGCTTTGACGATCGCGCTGTCGACCGCTTCGGTGAGCACCTGCCGGCGAAACTCCTCGTCGAAGGGTGAGTCCCCGTGGGAGAGGAACGCCCCCCGGCCCCGGACGGTCTCGATCACCCCCTGGTGATCGAGCTCCCGGTAGGCTTTGTCGACCGTGTTGCGGTTGATCCGTAGCCGTTCGGCCAGCTGACGAATCGACGGTAACGCCTCCCCGGCCCGCAACCGGCCCGAGGCAGCGGCGTATTTGATCTGGTCTACGATCTGCAGATATGGCGGTTTGCCGTCTCTGGTGTCGATCTCGACGAGCAATGGTCACCTTCCTTTCTGCCGTCATAGGATCCTAGTCTCCTATGACAGTCGTCATACTGACATAGGACAGCAGACCGTGTCAATCCCTTTTTCGGACTTTTTTGCCCTCTTTCTTGCCCCGGCCGAGGTGACCGGACGGAACGTAGGGCTCTCACGGCCTCTCCTGGGAGCGGGGAAGTGGGAAAGTGGGGGAGGGAGGTGAGCCGCCCGCGCCGGGCCTGGTAGACTGTCGCGATCGATCACCGCATCGGATGGACGCGAAGGAGTCCATCCCATCTTCAAGGAGGTTTGATCCCATGCGAAGAGCCACCGTGCTGCTCATCTTCGCCGCCATCGGTGCCATGGCGCTTGCGGGCTGCCGCTCGATGCCGGTCAACAGCAACCCGTCCTGCGATCCCTGCACCCGCTACCTGCCTGATGGTGGAATCCCCCCTGCCTGCCGCGATCTGGCGGCCGAGGTGGAATCGCTCACGGAGCTCGAAGCCGGCCGCCGGTACGAAAACCTGGTATTCGAAGGCGGCGGCGTGAAAGGGGTCGCCTATGCCGGGGTGCTCCAGGTGCTCGACCGCAACGAGCTGCTGGCTCCGGTCGAACGGGTCGCCGGCACTTCCGCGGGGGCGATTACGGCGCTCCTGATCAGTCTTGGCTATGAGGCGGAGGAGATGTGCTCCATCATCTTCAACATGGACTTCCGCGATTTCAACGACGCGAGCCGTAGCACCCTGAGCAACCTGAATCGCCTCCGGTGGCGCTACGGCTGGTACCGGGGCGATTTTGCCCTCTGCATGCTGCGGTGTCTGGTCGAGAAGAAGACCGGCAGCAAAGACACCACCTTCGCGCAGCTGCACCAGCGAGCGACGCAAGACAACTCGCCCTTCCGCGAGCTCTTCGTCGTGGGAACGGATCTCAACCTGCACCAGGTCAGGGTCTTTTCCTACCAGACGACGCCGGACGTGGCGTTGGCGGATGCGGTGCGGATCTCCATGTCGATCCCGCTTTACTTCGGCGCCCGCGAGCTCGACGGCCAGATTTTCGTCGATGGGGGAGTGCTGTGGAACTACCCGATCCAGATTTTCGATGAGACCACGGACCCCGAAACGACCCTCGGTTTCAACCTGGGGACGATCGCGATGCCGGCCGAGATCCGCGACCTCGAACAGTATCTGGAAAACCTGGCTACGACGTTTTTCGATGCCCAGGTGGAGGAGTTGTGTCGCACCAAGACGGACATTCGGCGCAGCGCCTTCATCAACCCCCTTGGGATCTCGACCACCGACTTCGATCTCACCACCGAGCAGAAGCGGGCCCTGATGGCGGAGGGGCGCAAGGGTACCGAGCAGTTCCTCGCCCACCCGGGAGAGAGAGACAGCTGCCCGCAGTGGCTGAACAAACTCCTGGCCGCCCGCCGGCCGGGGGCGATCTGAGGCGAGCAAGTCCGGGAGGCCCGCGCCCTGGTTCGCCCCCTCGAGCAGAGAGCCGGAGAGCGTCAGGCCTACCGGGCCGAAGGGAAGCACTTGGCGGCGACGGTGGCGCAGTCACGATCGCTGAAACCCTCTTCCCGTTGGCAGGCGAGGCACAGGGATCCGTCCCGATTGCCGTAGCCGGTGGCCATCGCATCCTCGAGCTCGTCGCAGGAGTCTTCGTCCAGGTCGTAGCCGAGCTCCTCGAAGGTGCCCTCCAGGCAGCCGATCGTGCCCCAGCTGTGCTTGCCGGCGGTGGCCTTACACAGCGTGGCACAGTTGCCGCTGCCGCTGGCTCGCCCGGCGTGGCCGGTGCGGTCCGCCCCGATGGCCACGCCGCCGGTGTCGATCCGAATCCCGCCCACCGTGACCGAGCCCTCGGTGATGGACACGTCTCCCACCGTAACCCGATCGTCCTCCACCACGATGGTGCCCGGCCCCAAGGTGACGCCCTCCCGGGTGGCGATCTGGATCTCGACGCGCCGGTTGCGGGCTCGGCCTTCGGGATCGTCACTGCCGTCCGGGCGGGTATTGTGGGCCACGGGGTGCTTGGAGCCGACGCCGTCGGCCACCATGATCGCGGCGGGGATCCCCTCCCGGCGTGCGAGCCAGTCCTGGACGGCGCGCACCCGCTCCCGGGACAGCTTCAGGTTGTAGGCGGCGCTACCCACCGAATCGGTGTGGCCTAGGATGTAGATCCGGCCTACCGATCGAGTCCGGATCACATGGGCGACCTGGGCCAGCTTCTTCGCCACGGCGCGCTGGATCTCAGCGCTGTCGAACGGAAAAAGAAGGTCACCAGCCAGGTTGAGCTGGATGCGGTCTGCGGTCTCCACCGCACCGAGCTCGACGAGGATGCGGTCGGTATCGGCGACCGTGTAGACCCCCCCTCGGCGCCAGTCGCCGCTCACCGTCACGGTGCCCTCTTCATCTTCGACGTGGACCGAGGTGCCGTCGATCACGACCTTTTCCTTCCCCGTCGATACCGTCACCTGGGCCGGGGCCGCCACGGCGACCAACACACCGACCATCGCGAGAGTGAACACTGCTGCTCCGACATTTCGAGTCATCACGTTCTCCTTTCCAACTCATGACGTCCTACCTACCTCCCAAAGCGGAAAAAGTCGCGGAACATGATCATCGAGGCTCACCTCGCCGGAGAACCACCACCCTCCCGCTATCGCCGCAACCGAGGTTGGTGGGATCCGGCAGAGAGCCAGGTCGAGGTCCGGCCTGGCTGCATCAGGCGGTCGGCTCCGACCGCCGGCAGTGGCCGATTCCGACCGCCGGTGGCCGGATCCGACCGCTCTCCACCGACCGATCCCCGCCAGAGCCCCCGGATTTCGCCGTTTCTCGGATGAATCCGGCTGGCAGGCAATTTGCGCAGGCGATCCGCAGCGGTTCCCGATCGACGAGGACCGCGGCGAGCGCCGATGAGAAAACTCTCTCCTACTCTGATCGCGCTGCTGGTGGTGATCCTGCCGGCATCCGCCGGAGTTTCCGAATCCCTCGGAGGCTCCGCGGCAACGCTGATGGCCGCCCGCGGGCGCCACCGCGAGGCCCACCGGCGATTCGCCGAGACGGCGGCCTGCCATGCCAGATATCGGGAACGGATCCTCGGTCTGCTCAGTGAGAGCCGGAAGCTCGCATTCGTGCAGCAGCAGGAGGCACAGCTCCACCGTTTTCTTTGCCATACCGCGAGATTCATGACCGGGGACCCCGCTGCGGTGGGGGAGAGCTTCGGTGCCTGGCTGGCCTGGAAGGGCGCGGTCTTGGATGCGCAGAGACGCCGCTTCGATGCGGTCGACGCCGACGCCATCGCGCAGCTGCTCCCGGCCGGGTCGGCCTATCTCGATTATGCTCGGATCGACGACTTCGACTTCACCGCCGGACGCTCCGGCGGCGTGCGTTATCTGATGTTCGTGCTGGCGCCGGGGGCCGCGGAGCCCCTGCGGTTGATCGATCTCGGTGCTGCGGAGCCGATCGACGCGGCGGTCGACGAATACCTGGCTCGCATCCGGGACCAGGCGCCGCCCGGAACTCTGAGAAGGTCGGCGCAATCACTTCACCAACAGCTGCTGGCGCCGGCCGGCGAGATCCTGAGGAGCTGCCGGCACCTCCTGATCAGTCCGGACGGTACGCTTCATCGGCTGCCCTTCGGCTCGCTGCAGACTCCGGACGGCGACTATCTGGTGGAGACCCTGCTGGTGTCCTACCTCGCTTCCGGGCGCGATCTGCTGAGTTGGCTCCGTCCTCTCACCCGTTCCCGCGAAGCGGTGGTATTCGCGGACCCGGACTACGACCTGGACCGTACCGAGGGGCGGGAACGTGTGGGGGAGAGGGCTGTCGGCGCTAACGGCGTGCGCGGTGGCACGGGCCGCAATCCGGGAAAACCGGGGTTGTTCAAGCGGTTGCCCGGCGCGCGCGAGGAGGGTGTCGCCGTGGGCCGCATCCTCGGCCAGAAGCTCGGGGCCAACGTGACGACCTACATCGCCGACAGGGCCCTTGAGGAGGTGCTGCTGAGCATTCGGGCGCCACGGGTGCTGCACCTTGCCACGCATGGGTTCTTTCTCGCCGACACGCCCGCGGCCGGTCCGCCGGAGCCGGACGGGGTCGGCAAACCCCTGCGTTCAGGCATTGCCCTGGCCGGCGCCAACACCTCGATCGCCGAGGGCGGGCATGAAGGGCTGGTCAGCGCCGCCAAGATCGTCGGTCTCGACGTTCGCGGCACGGAGCTCGTCGTGCTCTCGGCCTGTTCCACGGCCCGCGGCGACATTCGCAGGGGGGAGGGAGTGTTCGGACTGCAGCGAGCGTTTATGGTCGCCGGAGCGCGCAGCCTTCTGATCACCCGATGGCAGGTGGAGGACGAGGTCATCAAAAAGGTAATGACCGAGTTCTACACCGGCTGGGCCACCGGTCTGAGCAAAGCGGAGGCCCTTCGTCAGGCCCAGCTCAAGCTCCTTGGCCGATACCCTCATCCCTACCACTGGGCGGCAACGTTTCTGGTCGGCGATGGGCGTTAGCCCGCTCCCGCACACCGTTTCCCGGTTCCCGCCCAGATCCCCTATCCCCACCCCTGCCGCAAATCGGGTCGGGGAGTGGTCGTGATTGCCTGCGCGAATCCCCCCGTCCCTGGCTGATACCATCGGGAGGCACGGAGCATGCCGCTGGCTACCGAGCCACGAGCCAGGCATGCCTGTTCTCAGGAAGTCCGATGACCATGCCTTCGCTTGCATTGATCGAGTTCCCGAGAGGTGGATGAGATGACGTGCAGATCTTGCGGCAGTACGGTGCCGGACGGGGAGGATATCTGCCCCTCCTGCGCAGAGCGGGAAGCCCTCCAAGCCCCGACCGTCGCATTCCCGGAGAGAGATTTCCCCGGAGGACTCCGAGTCGATGGGGACGAGGACCGCCCGCTGCCGCGGAGCCCCCACGACGCAAGCCGCTTCCGCCCCGGCGACGTGCTCGCCGGTCGTTACCGGATGGTCAGCATGCTCGGCCGCGGTTCGATGGGCGAGGTCTACCGCGCCGACGATCTCAAGCTCGGCCAGCCGGTGGCCCTGAAGTTTCTCCCCGCAGGGCTCGAGCTCGACGCGACGGCCCTGGCGTGTTTGCTCGACGAGGTGAAGCTCGCCCGGCAGGTCACCCATCCCAACGTCTGCCGGGTCTTCGACGTCGGCGAGTGGGAGGGAATTCCCTTCCTCTCGATGGAGTACGTCGACGGCGAGGACCTGCGCTCGTTGCGGCGCCGCATCGGCCGGTTGCCGCAAGAGCGGGCGATCGAGATCGCCCGGCAGCTGGCCTCAGGCCTCGCCGCCGCGCACCGGCAAGGCATCCTGCACCGGGACCTCAAGCCCGAAAACGTGATGATCGACGCCGCGGGTCGTGCCCGGCTCACCGACTTCGGAGTCGCCGTCCTGGCCGCGTCGGCGCCCAGCGGCTCCGGGGCGACGGGCACGCCGGCCTACATGGCCCCGGAACAGCCCGGCGAAGGGGCCACGGTCGCCTCCGACCTGTACGCGCTGGGCCTGGTTCTTTACGAACTCGTCACCGGCCAACCGGCGTTCCCGAGCGCATCCCTCGCCGAGACGCTGCGGCTTCATCGGGAGGTTCGGCCGACGCCGCCCTCCCGCCTGGTGGCGGGCCTGGATCCGGTTCTGGAGAGGGTGATCCTGCAATGTCTGGCCAAAAATCCCCGGGATCGGCCCGCGTCGGCCCAGGCGGTAGCCGCCGCGCTGCCGAGCGCGCACTTGCGGGCGGGCACCGTCCTCAAGACGCTTTTGGCACGCGAGCTGGAAGGCGATGTTTCCCCCGAGCTGGCAGGCCGCCGGCAGGAGGAGGCGCGGGCCTTGCTCGAACGGCACGGGGGGCGGGAGATCGCCGTGGGGCCGGCGGAGTGCCCCCCCGGCTCGCTGGTGCTTTTCGAGCGGCCGGGCGACGGCGTCGACTATGCCCTCGCCTACCATCAGGCCCTGGCCAGGCTGTCCTCGGAAAGCGGCGCGGAGCTCAGCGCGCGGGTGGGGATCCACCTCGCGGAGGTCCACCTCCCGGTCGATCTCACCTCGGGCGCCGAGAGACCGCAGGTTGCCGAGGAGGCCGCGGCGACGGTGAGGCGGTTGACGGCGCTGGCCTGCGGCGGGCAAACCCTGCTGAGCCGGGGGGCCTTCGATCTGGCCCGGCAGGGGGGGGTGGGCGCGGGGGCTGCGGAGAGCCCGGTGCGCTGGGTGGCGCACGGCGGCTATGCGCTCCCCGGAGTGACGGAGAGGCTGGAGGTCTTCGAGGTGGGCCGGGAAGGCTCCGCCCCGCTGCGCCCGCCGGGCGAGTCGCAGGCGGGGCGCCGGGTGCCGGGCCAGGACATCCTCGGCTGGCGCCCGGGGCCCGGGCTGCGGATTCCCCATCGTCCCCACTGGGTGGTGGAGCACAAGCTCGGCGAAGGGGGCTTCGGAGAGGTGTGGCGCGCCGTTCACCGCAAGACCGGAGATCGCCGGGTCTTCAAGTTCTGCCACGACGCCTCGCGGCTGCGCTGGCTGCAGCGCGAGATCACGCTCTTCCGGCTGCTCAAAGAGGAGCTGGGAGAGCGCGACGATATCGCCCGTATATTCGACTGGAACTTCGAGGAGACGCCGTATTTCATCGAATCGGAGTACACCGAGGGCGGCAGCCTGGTGGCCTGGGCCGAGGACCAGGGAGGCCTCGGCGCCGTGCCCCTGGGCGAGCGCCTGGAGATCGTGGCCCAGATCGCCACGGCGCTGGCCGCGGCCCATTCCGTGGGGGTGCTGCACAAGGACGTCAAGCCCGGCAACGTGCTGATCACCCGCGACACCGCGGAAAGCGCCGCCGCGGGCAAGGTGCGGGCGCGGCTGACCGATTTCGGGGTCGGGACCCTCACCGAGCTCGGGCGGTTGGCGCAAGCCGGGATCACGGTCGCGGGCCTGACGGTGACGGCCGAGGACCAGGGGTCGCCCCCCACCGGTACTCGCCTGTACATGGCTCCGGAGCTTGTCGAAGGCAAGGCGGCGACGCTGCAAGCCGACGTCTACGCCCTGGGAGTGATGCTGTATCAGATCGTGGTGGGTGATTTCTCGCGCGTCCTGGCCCCGGGCTGGGAGCGGGAGGTGGAAGACGAACTGCTGCGCGAAGACATCGCGGTGGCGGTGGACGGCTCGCCCGAGCGACGGCTGGCCGATGCCCTGCGGCTGGCCGAGCGCTTGCGGAGCCTGGAGAGCCGGCGGCGGGAACGGGACGAGAAGCGCCGTGAGCGCGACGAGGCGCGCCGCGCGGTGGCCGCTCTGGCCCGCTCGCGCAAGCGCCGCCTGGTGGTGGCAGGGGTGATGGCCGTGCTGATGATCTTTGCCGGCGCCATGGGGCTCCAGTCGCGGCGCATCGCCCGCGAGGCCGAGACCGCGCGGCAGGTCTCGGAGTTCCTGGTCGATCTGTTCAAGGTGTCGGATCCCGAGCTGGCCCAGGGCGACAAGATCACCGCGCGCGAGATCCTCGACCGCGGCGTCGAGAGGATCCACGCCGAGCTCCGGGATCAGCCCGAGATCCGGGCCCGGTTGATGCACACCATGGGGACGGTCTACGGCAGCCTCGGTCTGTATCAGGCGGCCCTTCCCCTGCTCGAGACCGCGGTGGCGCTGCGGCGGCAGGTCCACGGCACCGACCATGTCGAGGTGGCAGACAGCCTTCAAGCGTTGGCGACGTTGCTCTGGCGGAAAGACGACTACGCGGCCGCCGAACCGCTCTGCCGCGAAGCGTTGGCGATGCGTCGCCGGCTGCTCGGCGACGAGCACCCCGACGTGGCCGTCACCCTGAACGAGCTGGCAACGGTGCTGACGCTGAGAGGCGACTACGCGACCGCCGAGCCCCTCTTCCGTGAATCGTTGGCGATACAACGCCGGTTGCTGGGCGAAGATCACACCGAGGTGGCGGGCGGCATGAGCAGATTGGCGTGGCTTCTCGGGCTGAAAGGCGACTACGCGGCCGCCGAGCCCCTCCTCCGTGAGGCGCTGGCGATGCGTCGCCGGCTGCTCGGCGACGAGCACCCCGGCGTGGCCTCCGACCTGAACCTTCTGGCATGGGTTCACCAATCGCGCGGCGACTACGCGGCCGCCGAGCCCCTCCTCCGTGAGGCGTTGGCGATGCGTCGCCGGCTGCTCGGCGACGAGCACCCCAGCGTCGTCGGCAACCTCGCCAACCTGGGGAATCTTCTCTGGTTCATGGGCGATCACGCGGCCGCCGAATCGCTCTACCGGGAGGCATTAGCGATCTCCCGCCGGTTGTTCGGCGACGAGCACCCAAGGACTTCCACCACCATGCATGACCTGGCGGTGTTGCTCGTGGAGAAAGGCGACTACGAGGCAGGAGAAAAGCTCCTGCGCCAGGCGTTGTCGATCCATCGCCGGCTGTTGGGCGAAGAGGACCCCTCGACGGCCACCATCCTGGGCAGCCTGGCGTGGGTGCTGGTGGAGAAAGGCAACTACGCGGCCGCCGAACCGCTGTGCCGTGAGGCATTGTCCACGAGTCGCCGGCTGCTGGGCGACGAGCACCCCACCGTGGCCGATATCATGACCAACCTGGCGGCGTTGCTGAGCGTCACCCACGACGCCCCCTCCGCCGAGCCCTTGATCCGCTCCGCCCTGGCGATTTACCGCCGATCGTTGCCCGAGGGCAACTGGCAGATCATCGCCGCGGAAAGCGTGCTGGGGGCCGCCCTGACCGGACTCGGACGCTACGCCGAGGCCGAACGGCTCTTGCTCAATGCCTACCCGATCTTGAAAGAGCAGCGAGGGGACGTGCCGTGTACGCGAGATACGCTCCGGCGCCTCGTCACCCTCTATGAAGCCTGGGGCAAGCCGGAGAAAGCGGCCGAGTACCGCGCCTTGTTGCCATGAGCGCGTGGCAAAGAGGACGCTCATTCCCGCCTGATCGCGTCCTTAAGGATCATGACCTTTTCGTCACTGTGATAGACAAGCTTGTGGGGATGGTGTCCTAATCCCCCCCGAGGGACGTAGCGGGAGCTTCCTTCCCCTCTTCGAACGGGCAGGCTGCTCCTGAAACGCTCCCCCCGAGGTGGGTCGACGACAGCCCGACATGTTGCGCACCTGGTACAGCGCCTACCGCTTCACGTCCAAAATCTCGCTCTCTGCTTCCCGAAAGATCTTCGGAGAAGACGGGGACCCGATCAGATGCCCCTGCCTCGCGGCCGGCGAGGTTGAACAGGGGACTACGGAGACGGCGTATGAATCCATCTGAGATTTCCGGTATTGACCAGCTGCTCACGCTGCCCTCGGTGACCGATCTGGCCGGTGAAGGTGCCGTGGTCCGGCACCGGGACCCAGGCCCGGAAGCTTCCCCCCGGGAGCAACCTCCCCGAAAGGCCGCACCGCTTTCCTTCGCCCAGCAACGACTGTGGTTCCTCGACCGCTTTGAGCCCGGCTCGGCACTCTCCAACCTCCCCATGAGCCTCCGCCTCACCGGGCACCTCGACCCTGAGGCCCTGGCCCGAGCTCTCCACGAGATCGTGCGCCGCCACGAGGTGCTGAGCGCGCGCTTTGAGGCGGTGGAGGGCAATCCCGTGCAGGGGATCCGGCCGCCTTCCCCGGGGCCGCTTCCGATGCTCGATCTCAGCGGCCTGCCCGATCCGCAACGCCGGACCGAGGCCCGCCGCCTGACGCTCGCCGAGGCACGACACCCTTTCGATGTGGGCGGAGGTTCCCTGCTGAGGGTGAGGCTTCTGCGGTTGACCGCGCAAAAGCACACGCTGCTCGTCACCGTACATCACATCGCTTTTGACGGCGGCTCCCTCGAGGTCTTCCTTCACGAGCTGGCAGCCCTCTACGTGGCATGGGTCGCCGGTCAGTCCCCCGACCTGCCCGAGCTTCCGGTGCAATACGCCGACTTCGCGGCGTGGCAGCGGCAGCGGCTTGCGGGAGAGCTCGGGGAGCGCCAGCTGGCGTACTGGCGCAGTGCGCTCGCCGGTCTTCCGGTGCTCGAGCTGCCCTGTGACCGGCCGCGGCCGGCGGTGCAGAGCTTCCGGGCAACCGCGGAACCCCTGTCGCTGCCGGCGGAGCTCGGTCGACGTCTTGAGGAGCTCGGCGCTCAACATGGCACCACCTTGTCCCTGACGCTGCTGGCGGGATTCCAGGTGCTCCTCGGGCGCACCTCGGGCCAGCAGGAGCTGGCCGTGGGCTTGCCCGTCGCCGGTCGCGACCGTCCCGAGTTCGAGGCCATGGTAGGGCTTTTTACCAACACCCTGGTGCTGCGCGGCGATCTCCGAGACGAGGTGAGCTTCGTCGAGCTTCTGGCTCGCATTCGCGAGGTCGCGCTCGGGGCATGTGCGCATCACGAGTTGCCCTTCGAGCTGCTGGTGGAGGAGCTGGAGCCGGAACGTAACCTCAGCCAGAACCCGGTGGTGCAGGTGCTCTTCATCTTCCGGAAAAACGCCTTCGCCCCGCCCCGGGAACTCGCACCGGGGCTCGGCCTCGAGGTGGCGGGTGTGGCGACCGGCACCGCGCTGTACGATCTGACCCTGGTCCTGGAAGAGGACGAAGGGGCGCTGCGCGGGATCCTGGAGTACAACACCGATTTGTTCGATGCCACCACCCTCCGCCGCATGGCGGGTCATTTCCGCACCTTGCTCGCGGGCGTGGCGGCGGCACCGGAGCGGCGCCTTTGCGAGCTTCCGTGGCTGAGCGCAGCCGAGAAGAATCAGCTCTTGCGGGAGTGGCGAGGCTCGTCTCCGGCCTATCCCCGTGAAGCGGCGATCCATGAGCTTTTCGAGGCCCGGGCCGGTGCAGGGCCCGACGCCGTCGCCGTGGTCTTCGAGCGGTGCGGCCAGAGCGAGCAGGTGAGCTACGGCGAGCTCAACCGGCGGGCGAACCGGCTGGCCCACCACCTGCGGGGGTGCGGGGTGGGAGCGGAGGTGTGCGTGGGGCTTTGCGTCGAGCGCGGTGTGGAGATGTTGGTGGGGACCCTGGGGATCCTCAAGGCGGGAGGGGCCTACGTGCCGCTGGATCCAAGCTATCCCGGCGAGCGTCTGGCGTTCATGCTCGACGACGTGCAAGCGCCCGTGGTGGTACTCCAGGATCGGCTCCGCCAGCACCTGACGGCCGCGGTGGCCGGGCGGCCCGAGCTCCGACGGGTCGACCTCGAGGGTGACGGAGCTGCCTTCTCCCGCTGCAGTACGGAGAACCCCGGATCCGAGGTAGGGGCGCGCCAGCTCGCCTACGTCATGTACACCTCGGGCTCCACCGGAGTCCCGAAAGGGGTCAGCGTGCCCCACCGCGGGGTGGTCCGGCTGGTGCGGGAAGCGGACTACGCGGCGCTTGGCGCCGATGAGGTTTTCTTGCAGTTTGCGCCGATCTCTTTCGACGCCGCCACGCTGGAGATCTGGGGACCGCTTTTGGGCGGCGGCCGGCTGGTGGTCTTTCCGCCCCACACCCCCACGTTGCAGGAGCTTGGCGCGGTGCTCGAACGCCACCGGGTGACGACGCTGTGGCTGACCGCGGGGCTCTTCCACCAGATGGTCGACGAAAACCTCGAGGGGCTGAGCTCGGTGAGGCAGCTGCTGGCCGGGGGCGACGTGCTCTCGGCTCGGCACGTCCGCAGGGTCCTGGACAGGTTTCCCGCGGCGACGCTCATCAACGGCTACGGTCCGACCGAGTCGACGACCTTTACCTGCTGCGCGCCGATACGCAGCGCCGGCGAGGTGGGCGATCCGGTGTCGATCGGCCGGCCGATTGCCAACACCCGGGTGCACGTGCTCGATCGCGGGCTGCGGCCGGTGGGCGCGGGGGTGCCCGGGGAGCTGGTGATCGGCGGCGACGGTCTGGCGCGAGGCTACCTGAACCGCCCGCAGTTGACGGCGGAGGTCTTCCCGCCGAATCCGGTGAGCGAGCACCCGGGAGAGCGCCTCTACCGCACCGGCGACCTGGTGCGCTACCTGCCCGACGGCCGGCTCGAGTTCCTGGGCCGGCGGGACTTCCAGGTGAAGCTGCGCGGTTTTCGCATCGAGCTGGGGGAGATCGAGGCCGCTCTGGGCGATCACCCGGCGGTGCGTGAGAGCGCGGTGGTGACGCAGGACGACCGCGTCGGCGGCAAGCGGCTGGTGGCCTTCGTGGTGGCGGAGGAGGCGCCGGGGGCCGGCGAGCTGCGCGGCTTCCTGCTGCGGACCCTGCCGGAGTACATGGTGCCGGGGATCTTCGTCCCCCTGGAGTCGCTGCCGCTGACCCCCAACGGCAAGGTCGACCGGGCGGCGCTGAGCCGGGCCGCGCTGCCGGAGCCCGGGGCCGGGCGGGCGGAGGAGGAATCGGTGGCCCCTCGTACCCCGGTGGAAGAAGTGGTGACAGCGATCTGGGCCGAGGTGCTCGACCTCGGGCGGGTCTCAATCGACGACGAGTTCTTCGAGCTCGGGGGGCACTCGCTCCTGGCAACCCGGGTCGTGGCCCGGATTCGCGACGGCTTCGGGGTGGGGTTGCCGCTCCGGGTGTTTTTCGAGGGTGCGACCGTCGCCACCGTGGCGGCCCAGGTCGAGGCGGCCCGCCGCGAGGAGCTGGTGGCGGC
>Ga0180431_10004641_pt1 | contig 17074 bp, 13 predicted proteins | sample SS_ome_11_FD_132459 | JGI IMG/M metagenome (GOLD analysis project Ga0180431, IMG submission 132459) | Hypersaline lake sediment archaeal communities from the Salton Sea, California, USA - SS_1_MS_1 metaG | ecosystem: Environmental > Aquatic > Non-marine Saline and Alkaline > Hypersaline >... | reverse complement strand
GTGGGGATCGGCTCTCCGAAGTAGAGCGTAATGGGATGCGGGTGGATTCGCCATTCACCCTTCGGGAGAATGCCGAAAGTGTGCGCGACGTAAACCGGGACCACCGGCACCTGTGCTGCAATAGCGAGTACGAACGGCCCTTTCTTGAACGGCAGGAGGTTGCCGGTGCGGCTTCGCGTGCCCTCGCCGAATACCATAGCACTTATCCCGGTCTTAACTATCTCAGCGGCCTTCTGATACGATCCGAACGCCGACTGCCGCTTCTGCCGATCTATGTAGATGTGCCCAGCCGCCCTGAGCGACCCCCCCATGATCGGGATCTTCTTAAGCTCGCGCTTCGCCACGAACCTGAAGGTGGTGGGGATGACGGAGCCGAGCGCGAGGATGTCGAAGAATGACTGGTGGTTCGCCACGAACACCACCGGGTTGTCGCTCGGGATGTGCGAGAGCCCCTTGGTGTTGACCTCTATGCCCGACCACTTGAGTACCTTGCTCGACCAGCGGCGGCACGACTCGTCGTAGACGCCCCCCGACCTGTGTTTCACCCCGAGCGCGGCAGCTATCATTACCTTGAACCCGTACCAAAGGGTGAAGATCGTGATCGCTATCAGATAGCCTATCTGCCGGAATATCATGACCCGAAGTGGCGAAATCCGTCTTTGAGTTTCACTGGCACCCCCGCTCTGAGAACACGCACCCCAACACCGCTCTCGACATGACCGATGCCGGTCAAAGGTAGCTCAAAGGCCCTTTCAAAGTCGGCACCAAAGCTGGAGCGCATTTCGGCGGGCATAACCACCAGAAGCTCGAACTCCTCGCCGCCGAGCAGCGCGGTCTCCTCGTTGGCCCCGTCGTGAACCGGCACGTGCACCGATTCGATCACGCACGCTACGCCCGATGCCGCGGCGAGCTGCCCCGCATCCGCAACAAGTCCGTCGCTCAAATCAATAAGAGCCTTGGCACCTTCATCGCGCAACCACTGGGCTTCGGCGACTCGAGGCTCCGGCTTCGCGAACCGACCGCGCACGGCCTCGTTTGGATCTCCTCCACCCTCCCATTCCTCAACAGCGGTTGCGGGTGCACCCAACTTCCCCGTCACCCACAGCGTATCCCCGACCCCGGCGCCGGACCGCATCACGGGTGAACTCGCTCGGCCAACAACAACGACATCCACCACCACTCGCTCGCTGCGAACTGTGTCACCACCCCAAACGACCGCACCGACCGATTCGGCAACGGCACCCAATCCGTCCATCAACTCGGATGGAAACGAATCCGACAACTCGCCCGACAACCCCAAGCTCACAAGCACTCCGAGCGGTTCGGCAGCCACCGCCGCGAGATCCGACAGTGCCGCGGCGCCGGCTCTCCAGCCCAGTTCAACGGGTGCCAACCAGCCAGACCTGAAGTGCGTGCCCTCGACCATCATGTCGGTGGAGAATGCGAGTTTTTCACCCCCAACTTGGATAATCGCGCAGTCGTCTCCACCACCAGACGCGCGTTCTCCCAGCTTCCGCCAGATGGCGCGGATTTTGTCGAACTCGGCGCCTGACGACAGCGGGGTGAGGTTAGTAGGCATGGGAGTGCGAAAGGTAGAGTTCAGAGTGCAGAGTGCAGAATGCAGAGTGCCGAATGCGGAGTCCAAGGGAGTGAAAGCAACGTGCAGCACCCATCCTCAACGGTTGTGCGAAGCGGTCCCGTACGTCCCGTAGCGCTGCCCGGAGCACGCGATTCCCGGCGTGAATACGTCGAGTATCGCGTGCGTAGGGTGCGCGGAGGGACGTGCGGGAACGCGCGCCAAGCAGCGACATCTCATACCAACCTGGGCGCATCCAGCTCGATGAGTATCGGCGGCGCGGGTGCGGGCAGGTTGGCCAGAATCCTCCAATACTCCTGCGCCGCTTCAGCGACGTCTCCGGGCCTTGTGGCCCGCGCGGTCTTTGCGGCTGACGCGATCTCGGCCGACCGCCCAAGCACCTGCGCGCCGAGTGCGGCCGCGTCAAGAGGTTTCAACCCCTGGGCCAGAAAGGCGCCAATGAAACCCGCCAATAGGTCGCCGGAGCCGCCGGTGGCGAGGGCGGGGTTGCCGGAGGCGACGATGCGACTGGGAGAACCCTCCTGAGCAATGACGGTTGGGACGCCTTTCAACAAGACCACGGGAGGCGAGGGAGAAGCAGGAGAGGCTGCGGCATTGGCTGCATGGGCATCATACGCTGCGATTCCCGCAGCGGCGAAACGGTCTATCCTCAGGTCATTCTCGAGATCTGAGAACAGCGTAGTGAACTCGCCGGGGTGGGGAGTGAAGACGCGTGCAGCGTTTCCGGTGCTCAGCACTTCCAGGCCCACCTGTAGCCCGTCCGCGTCGATCACGGCGCTCTTTTCGATCCGCTCGAGTATTGCACGAACGAACGGCGTGCGGGCCTCCCCGCGGCCGAGTCCCGGACCTAGCACGACGGTGTCGGCCCAGTCGAGCGCCTGTTCCAGGTCGGGCTCGAGGTCGGGACCTAGTGCCGTCGTTACCGTGAGGGCGTCGGGGAGGGTTTCCTGGGCCACGGCGATCGAGGCGTCGTGCGCCGCAATCTTGACCAGCCCGGCTCCGGCGGCAAACGCTGTTTGGGCCGCGAAAATAGCGGCGCCGGCCATGCCTTTGTCTCCCCCTACGACCAGCACACGCCCCCTGTTGCCTTTGTGCATCTCCTCGAAGAACGGCGGTAGGAACTCGGCAGCCCAGCGATCCTCCACGAGCTTGGGCCAGGTGGGGTCAGGCGGCGAGAACCCCATCTCGACGACCACGATCTTCCCGCACCACGAGCGCTCCACCAGGTGGCCTCGGCGCGCGCCCCCAAAGGTGACCGTGAGATCGGCCTGTACCGGCCCCTCGGCTTTGCCGCTCGAAAGGTCGAGCCCAGTCGGTCCGTCGATCGCCACCACCGGTACGCCCAATTCCATTAGCCGCTCGGCCATGGCCCCGATGGTGCCGCGCGGTCGGCCTGAGGCCCCGGTGCCTAGCAATGCGTCCACTGCAACGCCGCAGTTAGGCCACTCGCCGTCGGGTTCCACGCGCAGAACACCCGCATCGAGCGCGAGCTTGCGGTTGGCCTCGCAGTCTTCAGTGCGGTTGCGGTCTTCGTCGACCGCATAGGTAAGCACTCCAACCGAGTGGAGCGCGCGAGCGACCACCCAACCGTCGCCCCCGTTGTTGCCGTGGCCCGCGATCACGAGAACGCCGGAACTCAGTTCGGATTCGAACTCGCGCGAGAGGATTAGTGCAGTAGCGCGCCCCGCAGATTCCATGAGAACCCGGCTTGGGATGTCGGCAACGTCGCGCGCGACTTCATCCCAACTCGCTGCCTGCGTGGCGTCGAGAACAGGTATAAACGTCATAACAGAGCCGATGTTGAGCCCATGAAGCACTTTCGGGGGGTGAAAATCACCCACCGACAGCGGTGTCCGGAATTCTCAGGGACTACCGTTCTTACTTGAAGCTCTGTCCAATCGCCCTACCAAGCGAGATCTCGCCGTTGTCGATTCTGATGTTGAATCCACAATCGGGGTTGTCACAGACCCAGGCTTTGTAGGTGATTGGCGCCCCGTCACGACCGTAGTCGGAGAGCGGCAACAACACGCCTTTGCTACACTTCTGACAGGTGGGAAACTCCCGAGCGTCCATTATGCATCCCCTCTTCCCGAAACTATGTCCTACTGTTCAAACACTCCCGCCCGCCGGGCTAACACCGGCCCACGGGTACTCCTCCTCAAAGGCAGCTTCAAAGTCATAAACCGACTCAAAGTCCTGGATGCTGTCTCCGTCGTTGGGCATGAGCAGCCCAACCTCTATCAAGACAAACACGATCCGTCCGATGTCTTCGGTGGACTCGATTCCCCAGATGGAGAGAACGGTGCGGGACAAGAGGCCGAACTGATCGCGCGCTAAATCTCTGCATGCCCATGCAAGCTCACTGCCCGAGATATGCCCGCGCTCCGTGCGGTGCTGCTGGCAGTACTCCAGCGCGGCCAGCACGAAGACATACGCACGGTCGTCGTAACTCTGGTCGACCGCGCGTATGCGTTTGATTATCCCTTCCGCCATGTGAATGTCGAACACGGTAGAAAGGTGGGAAACTAATCCAAATCGAGCAAGGGCCACATTCGGAGTCTATTCGGCGGTAAGACCGCGGCTGATGACAATCCGCTGAACCTCGCTCGTACCCTCGTAGATCTCCGTGCCCTTGGCATCTCTAAACAAACGCTCCACCGGATAGTCGGTGGTGTATCCGTAGCCACCGTACACCTGCACGGCCTGATTCGTGACCCACATGGCCGTTTCGGTGGCGAAGACCTTGGCCATGGCAGCCTTCTCGGTGACACGCAAGCCAGCGGCTTTCTCTCGAGCGGCCTCGTGAACCAGGGCACGAGCGGCAGTGACCCGCGTAGCCATGTCGGCCAGCTTGAAAGCCAGGCCTTGAAAGTCCTTGATCGGTCGTCCGAACTGCTTGCGCTCGCCGGCGTAGGCTATCGAGTGCGCGAGCGCAGAGCGCGCAATGCCAACGGCCTGTGCCGCGATGCCCATTCTACCCTGATCGAGCGCCTCGAGCGCGTAGAAGATTCCCTTTCCCTCTTCACCTATCAGACACTCCGGACCAAGCCGCACGTCGTTCAGTATCACCGAAACAGTGGGCGAGGCTCTCAGGCCCATCTTGTCTTCCGGCTTACCGACCTCGAACCCCTCTGCGTCCCGAGGAATCAAGAAGGTCGACACACCTTTCGACCCACGCCGATCGTCGGGTGTGTCGGTGCGCAACATTGTAACGCAGAGTTCGGCGTGGTTGCCGTTGCTCACCCACGCTTTCTCGCCGTTGAGGACCCAGTCGGACCCGGCATTGACCGCCTGCGCTCTCAGACTGGCCACGTCCGACCCGGCATCGGCCTCGGAAATCGAGAACGCCGCGAGCACTTCCCCCTTCCCCATTCCCCCTAGCCACCTGTCTTTTTGCTCCTGCGTACCATATTTGCGAAGCATATGCACCGGCATCGAGTTGTGCACCGAGAGCGCGATGGCAACGCCGGCGTCGGCGGCCGCGATCTCCTCGATGACCATGAGGTAGGTGAGCGGATCCAGGTCGAGCCCGTCGTACTCTTCCGGCACGGTCAGCCCGTAGAAGCCGAGTTCGCCGAGTTTCTTGTAGACATCGTAGGGCGTCGTTTTGGTGCGATCCCACTCGCCCGCGAAGGGGGCGATCTCCTGCTGCCCGAACTCGCGAGCGAGCGCCACGATTTCGCGGCGCTCCTCGTCGAGGAAACTCAGATCAGGAAGAGTAGTCATAGAACCCACGACCGCTCTTTCGACCTAGATAACCGGCCGCTACCATCTTCCGAAGCAGCGGGCAAGGCCGGTACTTGGGATCGCCCAGCCCGTCGTGCATCACTTCCATGATCGACAGGCATACGTCGAGACCGATGAGGTCGGCCAGCGTGAGCGGCCCCATGGGATGCGCAAGGCCGAGCTTCGCGACCGTGTCAACGGCCTCGGGAGTCGCCACCGACTCCATTACGCAGTAGGCGGCCTCGTTGATGAGCGGCATGAGGATCCTGTTGGCCACGAACCCGGGGTAGTCGTTCACCTCCACCGGAGTCTTGCCCAGCTCCTCCGAGATCTCCAGAACGGTCTTCATGGTCTCGTCGGACGTGCCCATGCCCCGGATGACTTCCACGAGCTTCATCATGGGCACAGGGTTCATGAAGTGCATTCCGATGACTTTGTCCGGGCGCTTCGTGTGCGCCGCGATCTCCGTGATCGAGATGGAGGAGGTGTTGCTGGCCAAGATCGCCCCTTCGTCCATCATACCGTCGAGCTTCTCGAATAGACCGAACTTTATCTCAGAATTCTCGCTGGCCGCCTCTACCACGAGGTCTGCGCCGACCGCCGCATTGAGATCTGTCTCGGTCTTGATGCGCGCGAGCGCTTCGTCACGCTGGGCCTCAGTGAGCTTCTCCTTCTTGATCTGGCGATCCATGTTCTTCGTTATGGTGGCGATCGCCTTGTCGAGTTGCTCCCGCACGACGTCGATCAGAGTCACTTCCCACCCGCAACTCGCAAACACATGGGCAATGCCGTTGCCCATCGTACCCGAGCCTATCACAGATACCTTTTTCACTTTGACCGTTCCTCTCTAAGGTTCTTGTAACGAAGCAGCCATACCAGCGCGGCTGCCATAGTTATCGTAGTGACCATTCCACCTTCAGGTCCAAAACTACCTCCAGTGAACCATGTGGGGCCACCTGTCGCGAAATCAACGATCGGCATCTCGAAATTCACACCGCTCACTGGAGCATCCACCAAGATGCCTAGCCCACCGTTCCAGCCCACGTGGACACCCCACGCCGCCGCGAGCCCGCCCGGGCCGAAGAACGCGGCGCTCAACACCAGCGCGGCGAGGCCGATGTTCACCAGCCCGAAAATCGAGACCTCAGGATTCAGCGCATGAGCAATCATGAAGACAGCCGCTAGCGCAAGGCTGGCCCGCACCTTCCCGACCGTCAAAGCGAGCCGAGAGATGGGGTAGCCTCGAAAAAGCAGCTCTTCAGTGACCGCCGCAGCCAGCAGCACGACTCCAACCGACACGAACGATACCAGGTACGCGCCTAGCGATTCTCCAGCAAAGGAGATTCTCGCGCTCCCACCCACAACCGCCAACACAATCGCCAAGCAAGCCATAGCGACACCGACGCCGGTACCAATCACGAGCCAACGCACGTTTGTGCCGTGGTTCTGGAAACCGAGCATTGGGAGGTTGGCCCAGCCGGCACCGACGAACAAAGAGCTCGCGGCCACAGCGCCCACGAACAGGACGCAGGTCTGGAGTACGATGGCCGATTGGCCTTCCCACCAATCGGCCGGCACCACGAGTGCGGCGGCAAAGAGCGGCACGGCGGCCACGCAGTAAAAGGCCATCACCGCGCCAATGGCTTTCAGGCTAGCGCGCAAGATGTCGCCTGGGCTTTGGCCGAGCAGCCGCCAGCAAAAACCGGCGCGCCCCGTGCAAGGACGCGCCGGAAATCGAGTTGCGAATAAAAATCACGCCTCCGAGGTCAGTCAGACGCGCTCCACGCTCAGTGCAACGGCACCGCCTCCGCCCAGACATAGTGTGGCGAGGCCGGTTTTGGCATCACGATCCTTCATTGCGTAGAGCAGCGTGGTGAAGACTCTCGCGCCACTCGCTCCGATCGGGTGCCCAATTGCAATGGCACCGCCATTCACATTGACGCGATCCCAGTCCCAGCCGAGAGCGTTGCCGTTTGCCAAAGACGTAGAGGCAAAGGCCTCGTTTGCTTCGATGAGGTCGAAGTGGTCTATGGAGACATCGAGCTTCTTCATCAGGTTCTCGACGGCCACGATCGGCGCGAAGAAGAGTTCCTTCGGTTCCACATGGCCCGTGGCATATCCGGTCACACGTGCCAGCACCTCCAACCCATGCTTTTCGGCAAATGCCTCAGATGTCACATCAACGGCGCCAGCCCCGTCGTTTATCGTGGATGCGTTGCCGGCCGTTACGGTGCCGTCCTTTGTGAAGACAGGGCGCAGTTTCGCCAGTGCTTCCACTGTGGTACCCGGCCTTGGACCCTCGTCCTTGTCTACGACGGTAACCTTGCCTTTGCGGCCCGGCACCTCGACGGGAACGATCTCGGCATCGAATTTTCCGGCTTCCATTGCCGCAACCGTTTTTTGCTGGCTGTTACACGCAAACTCGTCTTGCTGTTCGCGAGTCACTCCGGCCTTCTCGGCAGTGTAATCGGCATGCACCCCCATGACGTTGTCATGGAATGCACACCACAAGCCGTCCAACTGCAATCCGTCCACCAGCTTCTGGTCGCCATACTTGATGCCGCCCCGCATGCCGTATACGTAGTGAGGCGCATTCGACATCGACTCCATGCCGCCCGCCACGATGCACTGCGCGTCACCAGCTTTGATTGCCTGAGCGGCCAACATAACCGACTTCAGGCCAGAGCCGCAGACCTTGTTGACCGTGAGCGACGGTTTCGATGCGGGAATGCCGCCGGCCATCGCCGCCTGGCGTGCGGGTGACTGTCCCACGCCGCCCTGCAGCACGATCCCCATTATCACTTCCTCTACGTCGTCTACCTCCACCCCGGCGCGTTTTACCGCCTCGCGAATCGCGATTCCGCCGAGCACGGGCGCCTTGAGCGACGAAAGGCCTCCCAGATAAACACCAACGGGCGTACGTGTGGCGCTCACTATTACCGGTGTCGTTTCCTTGCTAGATGTCGTCATGAGATCGGCTTTCGTGTGTTGCGTGTAAGATTTTTGGCTTGCCGAGCGCGGCGCTCGTCCCGAGCGCTGGGCCCGGCAAGCGATTCATCAAAAGAACCTAAACTCGGGTACGTCACGTCTCAACGGGATCAGGCGGGCGTCAGGCTCCTGCTTGCGATCTGCTCCAGGAGCCTGGCCTTGAAATCGGCCACAGGCATGACCTGCTGTTTCTTCCCGGCCCCGCGTATCCTGACCGCGACGGTGCCGTCTTCCACCTCGCGTTTACCTACTACCGCCATGTAAGGCACCTTCATCATCTCCGCTTCGCGGATCCTGTAGTTGAGCGTGTCGTTCCTGTCGTCCACCGACGAGCGGATGCCGGCCTCACGAAGCTCCTTGTGCACGGCTTGCGCGGTTTCGGCCTGATCTTCCGAGATCGGCAGCACCACCGCCTGGTCCGGCGAGAGCCAGGTCGGAAATGCGCCGGCGAAGTGCTCGATGAGGCACCCGACGAACCGTTCCATCGTGCCGAGCACCGCGCGGTGGATCATGACCGGTCTATGCGGTTTGTTGTCGGCGCCGGTGTACTCGAGCTCGAAACGCTCAGGAAGCTGGTAGTCGAGCTGGATCGTGGTGCCCTGCCACTCACGGCCGATGGCGTCCCGCAGCTTGATGTCGATCTTGGGCCCATAGAACGCGCCTCCACCCTCGTCCAGGCCGTAGGTCGCGTTCATTCTCTCGAGCGCCCGCTTGAGTGCTCCCTCGGCGTGATCCCACATGGCGTCGTCGCCGATCTTCTTAGGCGGCCTGGTAGACAGATCGATGCGATACTCGAACCCAAAGGTGCGGTGGAGCACGAAATCGGTCAGATCCATGAGATCGAAGATCTCATCCTCAATCTGCTCCTCGGTCACGAAGATGTGGGCATCGTCCATTGTAAGCATGCGAACACGCAGCAGCCCGTGCAACGCCCCGGACAGCTCGTTGCGGTACACGTTTGCAATCTCAGAGAGTCTGAGCGGCAATTCCCTATACGACCGCTGGCGGGAGGCAAAAATGAGTGTGTGCTCCGGGCAATTCATGGGCTTCACCTGGTACATCACGTCATCCGGCTCGCCTTCGAACGCCGCCATCGGCGGGAACTGATGGTCCTCGTACATCGGCAGGTGTCCCGACCGAACGAACAGCTGCCGCCGTGTGACATTCGGGGTGTATACCAGTTCGTAGTTGCGACGCAGCAGCTCGTCTTCGATGAAACGGCGCAGCTCATGCTGGATGATGGCTCCCCTAGGGTGCCACAACACCATGCCCGGCCCGATATCGTCGTGCATGCTGAACAGATCGAGCTGCTTGCCGAGCTTGCGGTGGTCGCGCTTCTCCGCCTCTTCGAGTCGCCTCAAGTAGGCTTCGAGGTCGGCCTTCTTGAACCAGGCCGTGCCGTAGATGCGCTGCAGCATTTGGCGAGTTGAATCGCCGCGCCAATACGCGCCGGCGGCGTGCAGCAGCTTGAAGTGTTTGATCTGCTTCGTGGTCTGGACATGGGGACCGCGGCACAGATCGACGAACGGACCGTCGGTGTACACCGAGATCACCTCGTCTTCGTCCAACTCCTCCAGACGCTCGAGCTTCAGCGGATCGTCACTGAACCGCTCTTTGGCTTCTTCGCGGCTGAGTTCTTCCCGCACGAAGGCGTGATCCGCCTTCGCAATCTCGTGCATCTTCGCCTCGATCCGCTCTAGATCGTCGGGTGTGAACGGAGTGGCAACCTCAAAATCGTAATAGAACCCGTCGTCGATTGCCGGACCGAACCCGATCTTGGCATCCGGAAACAGCTCGCGCACCGCTGTTGCCAGAAGGTGAGCCGCGGAGTGCCGGAGAGCCTCGAGTGCCTGAGGGTTCTTTTCCGTCAATATCTCGAGATTGGCGTCGTCGTTTATAGGTCGGTTGAGATCCCAAACGTCGCCGTTCACTACCGCCGCAATCGCGGAGCGAGCGAGCCCCGCGCTGATCTCTTCAGCAACGGCATTGGCAGAGGCCCCGACAGGCATCTCCTTGACCGACCCGTCGGGTAAAAAAATCCTGACGGTCTTTTTCATGATGTTGTCGCCGTGAGTGTTGTCTGAATAGCTGGATGTAGGGGGATTGCAGGGGCACACCCTTCCCTGCCACGCCCCAGCAGGGGAGCGGGGAGCGGGGAGCCGTGAAGCAGGTTAGCGAGATGGTCGTTCACTTTATCGGTATACCCATGCATCTTTTCGTGTCGTATAATTGTAGCATGGGCACTCTATCGGTGCCACGGGAGGCAAATTGGTACACATCGACGGCGAAGACAGAAACATCACGGGGATAGCGATCTCGGCAGCGTTGGGCTTTGGTTTGGGGCTTGTGGGTGGAATGTTGCTCAGCGAATTCGTGGGTTTGAACACCGAACCGGTTAAGAAGGTGGTTAAGAGACTCAGCGGACCGGGCAGCGAACCCAAGGAAGATTTCAGCGCCGTCGAAGACGCGGTTATTCAGGCTTGGGAGCACGACCCCGACCTCCGGCCGCTTCCGCTTGCGGTCGAGGCACTCGGTGACGGAATAGTCGAGATAACGGGCACTGCCTCCAGTCAGATGACGCGCCAGTTGGCCGCCGACGTTGCACGGAGCGTGCAAGGCGCCGACGTGGTATTGAACCATATCCACATCGAGGGAACCGCAACCGAAGCCTCCGAGCCGGAACTCGCGCCCGAAACCGGCTGAGGCCGTTCTGCATCCGGACTTCCATTCCATGACACTAGCACCGCAATACGATCCCCTGGCGATCGAGTCAGGCATATATAGACGTTGGCTGGATGCCGGCGTGTTCACTGCAAACGTCGAATCCGACAACGATCCGTACGTGATCGTGATACCCCCGCCCAACGTGACCGACGTATTGCACTCGGGACACGGGCTAAATAACACGCTCCAAGACGTCCTGATCCGATTCGAACGCATGCGCGGACGCGAGGCCATGTGGCTTCCAGGCACGGACCACGCCGGTATCGCCACGCAAAACGTGGTCGAACGTGCTCTACAGCGGGAGGAAAAAAAGTCACGCCACGATCTGGGACGAGAGAAGTTCGTGGAGCGCGTATGGGAGCATGTGGGGAAAACCGGTAACACGATTCTCGAGCAGCTCAAGGCCATCGGTTGTTCGTGCGACTGGACGCGCACCCGCTTCACCTTCGATGACGAGTACTCGCACGCCGTCAGAAAGGTGTTCGTCGACCTACACGACGCCGGTCTGGTGTACAGGGGCCTGAGGGTGATTCACTGGTGCCCGCGCTGTCACACATCGCTGTCGGACGAAGAAGCCGAGTTCTCGGACAAATCCGGCCATCTGTATCACATCGCCTACACTGTGGTCGATCCCAAGGACGGAGGTCCGAAGGAAGCGGTTGTCGCTACCACGCGCCCCGAGACGATGTTCGGCGACGTCTGCCTCGTATTGCATCCCGACGACGAGCGCTGGAAGGATTATGAGGGATGCAGTGTGAGGATACCGCTCACGCGCGTCGAGATCCCTATGCGCACCAGCAAAGCTGTCGAACGCGACTTTGGCACGGCAATCCTCAAGGTCACCCCGGCACACGACGCCAACGATTTCGACATTGCCGAAGAGTTGGGTGGCTTCGATCGCCCAGTGATCATCGGCGAGGACGCGAACATGCTGAAAAGCGATCGCGTTCCCGAAGGTCTGCACGGCATGGAGCGTTTCGAGGCCCGAGCGAAGATCGTAGAGCTCTTGAAGGAGACGGGGCAACTCGTGAAGGTGGAGGACTACGACCACGCGCTTCGGTACTGCTACAGGTGCAAGCAGCCCGTGGAGCCGTTGTTGTCGAAGCAATGGTTCGTGAAGATGAAACCGTTGGCGGAACCGGCGCTCGAAGCATACAGAAGCGGCAAGCTCAAGTTCGTTCCCGAGCGCTGGGGCAAGGTTTACGAGCACTGGATGACGAACATCCGCGACTGGAACATCTCGCGACAGCTTTGGTGGGGGCACCGTATACCGGCGTGGTTCTGTGACAATGAGGATTGCGATCACATTACCGTTGCGATAGACACGCCCACGGCGTGCGGCAAGTGCGGAGGATCGGTCCACCAGGATGAGGACGTACTCGACACCTGGTTCTCGTCGTGGTTGTGGCCGTTTGCGACTTTCGGCTGGCCAAACGAGACTCCGGACTTGCAGCGATTCTATCCGGGACACACTCTAGTCACGGCACCGGACATAATCTTCTTCTGGGTCGCCCGGATGGTGATGGCGGGCTACCACTTCATGGGCGACACACCGTTCGAGACAGTGTATCTGAACGGAGTGGTTCGCGATCCACAGCACCGAGCCTTCTCCAAGTCGCTGGGCAACGGGATCGACCCGCTGGACGTCGTGAAGCTCTACGGGGCCGATGCACTGCGGTTCACGCTGGTGGCGGGCGCGGCGGCCGGCACCGACATCATCATGGATCGGAGCGACCTCCAAGCGACCTTTGCAGCGGGCCGGAACTTCTCGAACAAATGTTGGAACATCGGCCGGTTCATCGTGTCGAACCTGGAAGGTCCGACCAGGTCCGTCGAAGAGATCGATGATTCGGAACTCGAACTCGCGGACCGTTGGATCCTGTCGCGGTGCCAGCGGACCATCGAAACCGTGACAGACGCTCTGGTTCGATTCCGGCTGAACGATGCCGCCAACTCCGCCTACCATTTCATCTGGGACGAACTAGCCGACTGGTACGTGGAGCAGGTCAAGCCTCGGCTCTACGGGACCGTTCCGGGTGGAGACGTTGCGCGCGGGGTGTTGTGTCACGTATTCGAGACCGCTCTGAAGCTGCTCCACCCCATCACACCGTTCATGACGGAGGAGCTTTGGGGACATTTGGTTGGCGATCGCGAAGATCTGCTCGCCGCATCCAGGTGGCCCGACGTCGACGAAACGCGCGTGAACGATGGCGTCGAAGCCTCGTTTGGCAGGGTGCAGGCCGCCGTCTCCGCGATCCGCACGGTGCGGGCGGAGTATCGGGTCGCGCCTAGCAAACAGGTGCGCACGATCATCCAGGCGGTAGATGAGACCGCTCGTATCGATTTCGAATCCGAGCGTGCGACCATCGAGCGGCTTGCCAAGGTGAGTGAGCTGGTGATGGATGCGGAACCCGGAGACGAGGTCGGGGCTCATGCGGTCCTGGCCGGCGGGTCTTCACTTTTCGTGCCTCTCGGTGACGCCATCGACGTCGAGAGCGAAATCGCCAGGCTGGGCGGCGAACTCGAGAGGATCGACAAACAACTTGCGGGAGTGACCGCAAAGCTACAAAACGAGAATTTCGTGAGTCGTGCACCTGCAGAAGTAGTAGAACGGGAACGCGAGAAGGAGCGGTCGTGGAAGGAGCAGCGAGAAACACTCGCCGCCAAATTGCACGCGTTGGGCAAGTAGCGCTACTGCTCTCCGCCTGCGCGACGATCCAGGACCCGCCTGGTGGGCCGCCGGATTTCGACCCTCCTTTCATCGTATCGGTCACACCCGATTCCGGGGCCGTAGTCGCAGACTTCGACGACGACGTTCAGGTTCGATTCAACGAGGTGATCGACGAGCGCTCCGGGTCAGGGCTCGAGAACCTGGTGCTACTGTCGCCTCGACCCGAAGAACTCAATGTGTCCTGGAAACGTTCCAGGATCACCATCAAGCCCAAAGACGGCTGGCAGGCGAACATAGTATACCAGCTCACGCTGCTGCCTGGGTTCGCCGATCTGCGGAACAACCGGCTCGATTCGACCAAGACGGTCGTGTTCTCCACTGGCGGCGAAATCCCCGACACCAGAATCACCGGTACCGTGCTGGACTGGGAACAGGGCGGTGCGGCGCCGGGCGCACTCGTCGAGGCAATAAGGCAGCCCGACTCACTCGTGTTCATGTCCAGCGCGGATTCGGTAGGCGACTTCGAGATCAGGTACCTCCATCCCGGCACATACCTCCTATCGGCCACGGTGGACCAAAACGACAATCGAATGCGGGATTACCGGGAGGTGTTCGACTCGGTAACGGTTCAGTTGGATTCGAGTCTATCCCATGTGATGTGGGCGTTTGCGCACGACACCGTTGGGCCGAGAATCAGCGAAGTCACAGACTTGGACAGCGTGACCATACAAGTCGAATTCACACAGAAGCTGGTGCCCGGTGAACCCGACGACACGGTGGTGAAGGTTTTTGCGTTACCCGACACGACGCTGGTGGAAACCGTTGCGATATGGAACCAACCGACCTACGACTCGGTACGAACAGAGGAGGCTGTCGCAGATTCTATCAGGCAAGCCGCGGTTGCTGATTCTATGGCGGCCTTGGAGGCGGAGGCAGATACGGCGGGTGCAGCGGGCGCTGACACCGCAAGGGCACCGGCCGCTGACACATTAGGGGCGGCGGCGGACTCAATTGTGGAGGGGTTGTTGCAGGTTGTTGATTCGGCAGGTCAGATAATGGAAGACAGTGCAGCAGTTACCATCACCGAGGCTGGTGATACTTTAATGGTAGCTGCTGCCGCAGACACCAGCCGTGTGCTGGAGCTGCTTTCGGAACGTCCGGAATTGAATTCGACATGGTTCGTACGCCTGGCAGCCAGCATGGTGCCTGGTGCTCGTTATTTCGTCACCGCGGTCGCCGAAAATGTCTCCGGTGCAATTGCGGAATCGGAGAACCTACTCATTCTCCCAGAGCCGGTCGACACGACCGAGGTTCCCGCGGACACCACATGACCGATCCGCGGCAACGACTGCCCGCAGTGAACGCGCTGTTGGATGAGGCGGAGAGAAGTGGGCTGCTGGCGCAATTCCCCCGGCAAGCTGTCGTGGACGCCATTCGGGCGGCACTCTCCGATGCTCGCCAATTCGGCGGAACACCACCGCCTTCCGGCTGGCTCGATTCCATAGCATTTCACGCAAGGAACTGGAACCGTACGACCCTCGTCGGAGTCGTTAACGCGACGGGCGTCGTGCTGCACACGAACATGGGTCGCGCCCCGCTCGCCGATGCCGCGTTCGAGGCGGCTGAACAGGCTCTGAGATATTCGACGCTGGAGTTGGACCTTAACACTGGCGAGCGCGGTTCCCGCCAGGACAACCTGCGCGCCTTACTGCGCGAGGTGACCGGGGCCGACGACGGTCTCGTGGTGAACAATGCCGCCGCAGCGATGTTTCTGCTACTCAACACGCTCGCCGAAAACGCCGAGACAATTGTGTCGCGCGGAGAGTTGGTGGAGATCGGCGGATCGTTCAGGATTCCCGAGATACTCGCCAAGAGCGGCAGCACGCTCAGGGAAGTGGGAACTACCAACCGGACCAGGCTCAAAGACTACACCCTCGCGCTGAGCCCGCGGACCGGTGCACTGCTGAAGGTGCACAGATCCAACTTCGAAATCCTGGGTTTCACCGAAGACACCGCGCTGAGCGAGTTGGTGAACCTAGGAAAGGCGCGGGGAATACCAGTCATCCACGACATCGGAAGCGGCCTCCTGGTTGACCTGTCGGCGTACGGTTTAGACGGGGAGCCCCTGGTTCGTGACAGCGTGGCGGCCGGTGCGGCGACGGTCTTCTCGGGAGACAAGCTGGTGGGTGGACCGCAGGCCGGTATCATCGTAGGCCCGGCCGATGTCATCAAGCTGGCGAGGAGCAACCCCCTGGCTCGGGCATACCGCCCAGACAAGTTCACGATCGCGGCGCTGGAAGCAACACTGGGGTTGTATCGCTACCCAGACCTCGCGATTCAGGAAATACCGGCGCTGGCCATGTTGGTGGCACCACCAGATGAGCTGGCACGGCGCGCCGCAGTTCTGGCAACGATGCTACCGGGAACGGAAATGGTTCCCGGCGAATCGGCAGTGGGTGGAGGTTCGTTTCCCGGCAGACAGCTCGAGACGACGCTGGTGAGTTATGCATGCGAGTCACCCAAATCCGTATTGGAAGTGTTGAGGCACAACGACCCACCGGTGATCGCTCGGGTGGCGGATGGAAGCGTTCTTTTTGATGTACGCACAGTAAGAGATGAGGAGTTCGAAATCATAGCGAATGCATTGGCGACAGTTCGTGCACGCTGACGCCAGTCGGGATTGTGTCGAGGAGTGATCCTGGCCAAATTCCGCGAGCAGAAATTTCGCATATCGGCTGCACGCAGGAGGATGTTCGAAGTGAAGTTCAAGGCAATAACGACGGTCGCAACAGCGATCGTCTTGACTACTACGCCGGTAACCGCGCAACAAGAAGCTGCACCGGAAACGCCTGTGCTTCCGATCAGCTACGGCGAGACGCTGTCCGGATTCCTGACAGCGGCGGATGATTCGCTGGCGGACGGATCGCACTTTAAGATGTTCTTTTTCTCGGGTGACGCGGGTGATACTGTTTCGATATCAGTCAACTCTATCGACTTCAATGCGCACCTACTTCTCGCAGATTCGGTGGACAGAGTTCTCGCAGACGACGGAGATAGCGGCGGATTGTGCAATTCTCACCTGATGCACGTCCTCCCGACGTCCGGCCGTTACATCGTGTACGCAACCACCTTTTACCCACACGACGTGGGCGAATTCGAGATCTCTCTGAACCAAGGAGCTACTGAACCGAGTAGCACTCGAACCTGCGGCGGCTTTTTCGACAAGGAGGGCACACTCACCGTCGGCGATTCAGCCATGGGAACGCTTGGTCCTCCAAACGCCAAACTCGGGCCCAGCTATTATCAGGTCTGGGGAATCGATGTGCCGGAAGGTGACACAGTCACGATTGACCTACAGTCGATCATAT
>Ga0180431_10004640_pt1 | contig 17077 bp, 21 predicted proteins | sample SS_ome_11_FD_132459 | JGI IMG/M metagenome (GOLD analysis project Ga0180431, IMG submission 132459) | Hypersaline lake sediment archaeal communities from the Salton Sea, California, USA - SS_1_MS_1 metaG | ecosystem: Environmental > Aquatic > Non-marine Saline and Alkaline > Hypersaline >... | reverse complement strand
CCGAACCAGAACGCCTGTGGAGAGGAAGGCCCTGGCTGCGGTTTCCGCAGCGAAACCACGCCTCGCCGAAGCAGGAACCTACAGTGCGTCCTGTAACTAGGCACACTCAAGTAGGACAGTTAGTTAGGCCGATAGAATGCGTCAGGAGGTCCGACATGGGAAGGTTGGTAGAGATTGCCGTCCGGGAGGGCCCCCCCGCCCTCGCTGTCGAGGTTATCGACATGAGCACCGGCCGTAAGATAGGTGCCCTGAAGAAGCTCTCGCTCACCATTGACGCGGAAGCGGACAGCGACCACACATTCGCCGAAATGTCATACCTGAAACTGGAGGGATCCCCGGACGGGACGGTCTCGCCGGACAGGCGAGACCCGATTGTACTCTCTGTGGACGAATCCGGGGAGCCCGAGCGGGTCACGGAGACTGTCGAGGTGTCCCGATTCGTCACCGCCACGGCGTTCCGCAAGGTGCAGCCGTCCGCCTGATATTGCTTTGCTCCGGCCACCAAGGGCGATGAACGTCACAGCATGTGCCAGACGCCTGTTGGCTCGGACGGAGGACTTCTACCCGCAGCTTGTCCGTGCGCTGGAGAAGCACCGCGGCAAGGGGCTGTGGGTGCATTTCACGGATGTGCCCAAGGTGGGCATCAAGACGAATCCGGCCCACAAGGACCCGGTCGGCGTTTATTTCTTCCCTCTGGATCACATCGCTGACAGTTTCGACAGGTATCACCATTGGGCTTTTCGCAAGTATATGTTCGTTTGCCGCGTTGACGCGAGCAGGATTCTCGATCTCTCGTCCGTCACGGCGGAGGAGGCGGATTCGGCGATCGACAAGATCGGGATCGCCCCGCCCGAATCCCGGAAGGGTACGCCCGGGCAATGGTTGTGGTCGACGCTCGACGAGGCTGCTCGGTCCGGGGGCGAGTGGGGCGCGAAGCGGGGCATGGCTTTCAGGCGGCTGCTGCTGCGGTTGGGCTACGACGCCGTAAGAGATCCCGGGCTAGGCATAATCCACCCCAACGAACCGGACCAGCTATTAGCCCTCGACCCCGGCGACATCGAGGTGGTCGAGATGGTGGAGACGACCACCCGCCCCTATGACGCCGACGCGTACTACAGGGATCCGAAATACCCGTTCCGCGGCCGCAGCACCAAGCCGGCGGTGGAGATGCTCAAGGCGCTTGCCGGGAAGTTGGGCCTCAGCGCCGTCCGCGTGAAGTCGCACGGGAAGGGTTCCTGGGGCCTCATTAGCGAGGATCCGGACGGGAACCGCGTGGGGTTGTGGCTGGAGATGCACACGTCAGGTTCGGCGGACTATGTCTCTTTCCGCGCGAAGTTCTCCGCGGACTGGCACTCCGGCGGCAGGCAAATCTACGAGAAGGGCGAAGGGCCCGGCGGGCACGGTTATGAGTTCAGCGTTAGATCGGATTACGGTGAAGTGGTGGCCCCGTTCGCCGAGCAGGTGAAGTCCAAGATGGAGGAAAGCCCGCCGGATGACACTTCGTACGTGGAGTCCCCGTTGAGGGCAATCGCCGAGGCCATGGGGGGCGCAAGGGTGAGCGTGTCGTCGCCCGTGCGCGGGACGCTGGCGAAGAGGATTGGCCCGAGCGAGCTCAGGCTCTCCTTGGGCTTCGAGCACCCCGACACCTCTTGGAGCGCGAAGGAGCCGTCGTACAGCGTTTCCGGCGCGGTGGCGCTGCCGAGGAGTCCGGTGGGCGAGATGTCCATCAACCCGAGCTTCGGGCAGGAGATAGAGCCGATACCGGCCGCAAGGGTGGTAGACGATGTCCTGGGCAGCCTGCCCGGCTGGATTGAGGGGGTGCTCGATCGGCATTTCCCGGAGGGGGACGCGAGATACGACCACATCCGCCGATACACTCTGCCTGTGGTGGAGTTCCTGTCTGCCCCCCGCGGTGCCTTGACCGCCAGCCGGTATCACTCTATCCATAAAGTTTTCACACCCCACATACGCGGGAGAGGGCGTTGACGGATTGGCTGCACATCCCCTCCGGACAGCGCGTCTCCGTGAGGGATGCCTGCTCCGGCGAGTGGCTGGTAGGATTCTCCAGGGGACAGCGGCTGCCCGACGGGAAGATCGCCGAGGTCTGGACCGAGGTTTGGGTGCATCCGGACGAGGTGACGATGCGACTTAGGGGGAAGGATGGGACTGCTTCAGAGCGATAAAGCGGTGTCTCCGAGGAAAAGAGGAAAAGGGGGAAATGATGGGCCTGCTACAGAGTGACAAAGTCGTGTTCTACCACCCGTGCGACGACAGCACGGAGTTCACCAAAGCGGAGGACTGGGAGGAGAGCACACCGACATATGTGACGGGGAAAATCTCGAATGGCTTGGCCCCAACGGTTTCCGATCCGGCATACGGGTCGGAATACGAGTTCCTCAGCGCCAGCGCGACCTACGTATCAACAACGAAACTCGATGCGTCAAGGTTCGTCGTGGCGTACCAGGACCAAGGCGACAGCAAGGGGCAGGCGAAGGTCGGGACCGTCTCTGGGAGCGACGTCACCTTCGGGTCGGCGCACGAGTTCTGTGCCAACGCGGAGGAGATATCGGTGGCCGCGTTCAGCTCGACCAAGCTGGTCGTCGCATACAAGGACGCGAACGACAGCAATCACGGCACGGCCAGAATCGGGACCGTCTCCGGCACCGACATCACCTTCGGCACGGAGGCCGAGTTTAGCACCGGGCAGAGCCGCTACCATTCCGTCGCCATCCTAGGCTCGGACCATTTCGTCGTCGTCTACCGGCACGACGCCGACTCGGGCCACGGCACGGCCAGCGCGGGCCATGTGACCGGGACGAGCATCTCGTTCGGGGCGCAGGCGGAGTTCCTATCGGCGTCGGCGGCCCGCTACACTGCGGCAGTGGCGCTCGATTCGTCCAGGTTCGTCGTCGCGTATCAGGAGGGCTCCAACGACTACGGCTGGGCGCGGGTCGGCACGGTGAGCGGCACCGAGATAACCTTCGGTGCCGTCTCGCAGTTCCTGGGGAGCGGCGTGACCTACATCGCGGCCACGGCGCTGGGCGCATCCACGTTCGTCGTGTTCTATCAGGATGAGAGCGACGCCTATTCGGGCGCGTCGAATGTCGGCACCGTCAGCGGTACCGACATCACATTCGGCGCCAGGGTGGAGTTCATGAACAACCCCGGCCCCCTCGGCGGCGCGTACGTGATGTCCGCCGACAGGCTCTCGGCGACCGCCTTCGTGGTGGTGTGGCGGGACAACACCGACTCGAACGACGGGAAGGCCAGGGTGGGGACGGTCTCCGGCACGGACGTGACATACGGCGCGGAGACCGAGTTCTCGTCGGGGATGGCCGAGACGCCGTCCGTGTCGGCCTTGAGCTCGTCGAAGTTCGTCGTGGCGTTCAGGGACGAGGCCGACAGTAACCACGGGACGTCCATCGTCGGCGACATCGCCGCCGCCGCCGCGTTGGAGAACCAGTCCGGCACCGATTTCGGCGCGGAGGCGGAGTTCCTCTCGCAGACGACATACATGTACCGTGATCCGATTGCGATCCTCGACGCATCGACTTTCGTCGTCGTGTGCCGCGACGGGGCCGCCTCTGACGCCGGCAAGGCCAGGGTCGGATCCGTCTCCGGGACGGACATCACCTTCGGCGCGGCGATCGAATTCAGGACTACGACGGTCGTCTACTGCGGTGTCGCCGCCCTCTCCGCGACCAAGGTCGTCGTCGTGTATACCGATTGGAACGACTCCAAGCATGGCACCGCCAAGGTCGGCACGGTCAGCGGGACGGACATCACGTTTGGGCCGGAGAAGGAGTACCTGAGCGCCGACGGCGCCGCATACAACTCGGTCGCGGCACTCTCCTCGACCGCCTTCGTTGTCGCGTACAACGACGACTCCGATTCCGGGCACGGTACGGCCAAGGTGGGGACTGTTTCCGGGGGCGACATCACCTTCGGCGCGGAGGCCGAGTTCAACGGCGCGGGCATCACATACGACATCTCCGCCGCCGCCCTCTCCGCGACCAAGATCGTCATCGCGTACCGGGACGTGGCCGATTCGCACCACGGCACGGCCAAGGTCGGAACAATCGCCGGGACGGCTATCACCTTCGGCGCGGAGGCGGAGTTCCTCAGTGCGGGCGGGGCGTACAACATCTCCGCTGCGGAGCTCTCCGCCACGGCCTTTGTCGTCGCGTACAAGGATGGCGCCGACTCGAACCACGGCACGGCCAAGGTCGGAACGGTTGCTGGCACCGACATCACCTTCGGCGCGGAGGCGGAGTTCCTCAGCGCGGACGGGATTGACGGAGCCAGCGTGGCGGCGCTCTCCTCGACCGCCTTCGTCGTCGCGTACAAGGACGGAGCCGACTCCGGACACGGCACGGCCAAGATCGGCACCGTCAGCGGCACGGGCATAACATTCGGCGCGGAGGTGGAGTTCGCTAGCGCGGGTGCCGCCGGGTACCCCTCCGTCGCGGCCTTCTCCGCGTCCGAGTTCGTGGCCGCGTATGTCGACGGCGCCGACTCCAGCCATGGCACGGCCAAAGTCGGCACGGCGAACCTCGCGGATCCGTACCCGACGGTCGCGTCCGAGACCAGGATCGCGTTCTGCGGCTGGTTCCAGAAGCCGTCGGCGTAAAGCCTGGACGCAATCCGTGGGAAACGGGCGGCCCGCGCTTGCGGGCCGCTTCCTTGCGCGTATAATCGGGCATGGAGAGGCACCTCGCGATACTGGTTGGGGGCGGCCCGGGCCCGGCATCAACAGCGTCATCAGCGCGGCGGCGATCGAGGCCGCGAACAGCGGCATGCGGGTGACGGGCCTGTACGACGGGCTCAAGCGGCTCGTGGCGGACAGGTTCGACGCCGCCCGGCACACCGTGGACCTGCTCGAACAGGATCTCGACGCCGTCCACTCGGCCGGCGGCTCGGTCATCCGGACCTCGCGGGCGAACCTGCTCGACGAGGACATGGCCCGATCCGGCAGGGCCGTGCCCGACAGGGGCAAGGTGCAGAGGGTGCTCCGGCGGCTGCGCAGGCTGGGGATCACGCACCTGCTGAGCATAGGGGGCGACGACACGGCCCTCAGCGCCCGCCTGGTGGCGGACTGGTCGAAGGGCCGCGTGCGCGTGGCCCACTGCCCCAAGACCATCGACAACGACCTGCCCCTGCCGGACGACATGGTGACCTTCGGGTTCTCGACGGCCAAGCACAACGGGGCGAAGATCGCCCAGAGCCTCATGGAGGACGCCAAGACGACGCGGAGGTGGTACATCATCGTCGCCATGGGCCGCAACGCCGGCTTCCTTGCCCTGGGCATCGGCAAGGCGGCGGGGGCCACCCTGACGCTCATACCCGAGGAGTTCCGGGAGGGGGTGACCCTCCCCCAGATCGCCGACGTCATCGAGGGGGCCATGCTGAAGCGGGAGGCCCTCACGGGGAGGCGGGACGGCGTCGTCGTGGTGGCAGAGGGCCTGGTGTACCGCATGGGCGGCCTGGAGGCCGTCAGGAGGTCCCTGGGCCGCGACGTGCCCCTGGACGCCGCCGGGCACCTGAGGCTCTCGGAGGTGCCGCTGGCGCGGCTCCTGCGGGGCGAGCTCGCCCGCCGGTTCGAGGAGAGGGGCGATCCGATAACCATGGTCGGCGAGACGCTCGGCTACGAGCTGCGTTCGGCCGCCCCCACCCCCTACGACATGAGCTACTGCCGGGACCTGGGCCACGGCGCCGTCAGGATGCTGCTGGACCCGGACTGCCCGAACGCGATGGCCACCATGCGGGCCGGCCGGATCAGGCCCATGCCCTTCGACGACATGATAGACCCGTCGACGGGCCGGACCCGGGTCAGGCTGGTGAGCCTCGGCTCCGACGAGTACAGGGTGGCCAGGGCGTACATGACGCGGCTGGAGCCGCCCGACCTGGCCTCCAAGGCAAAGGTGTCCAGGATGGCCAAGATTGCGAGGATGGGCCGGGACGAGTTCCTGGAGAGGTTCCGGCCGGTCGTGGGCACGATATGCGAGGCGCCGCCGGAGGACGGCGGCATATGGTGATGAGGGGGTTTGAATGGGGGCGGCGATGTCTGAGTACGCGAGGCCCGACTGGGCCGTCGGGCAGACCGTGAGGGCCAGCGGGCTGGTGGAGGACATCTGCGAGCACGGCGTCGGCCACCCGAACAGGGAGTTCCTGGAGAGGCACCCCGGGATGGCGGAGAGGGGCTTCGGCGTGCACGGGTGCGACGGGTGCTGCCGCCGCGGGAGGGGCCGCCCCGAAGGGGCGGACCTGGACGAGCCGGTGAAGCGCCGCCGAGACGACAGTCTCAGGCGGGTTTTCGGGGGTGAGGCAGATGGGCAAGCATGTGAATGACAGAGGTCCAAACTTCTACGGAGACGACGGGAGATTCTTCCTTGTCAGGTGCTTCGCGTGCGGCGGCGAGCATGGCAAGGAGAACTGGTCCGGCGCAGTGGCCGCTGGCTGCTGCGCGTGGTGCGGCTGGTCCCCAGAAATCGCGCCGCACTGCGAGCGAACCCCGGATCCGGATGCGGCGGCCCGCCGTAGGCGGGACGAGCAACTAAGGCAGGTGTTCGGAGGATAGACGAAATGTCGCACGCTCAGCATGCCCATGAGGGCACGGTATGTCAGCGGATGCGGGCGGAGGTGGCCGAGCACCTTCCCTTCTCCGCTTCGGCGGTGGCGATCGGGCTTGCTGCCGTGGCCGTCATGTCGTATCTCGCTGGCGGCGACAGCCCGCAGCCGCTTTTTCACCTGTTCCACCCTGTGCATACGCTGTTCTCGGCCACGGCAACCACGGCGATGTTCAGGCTCTACGGGAAAGGCGTCCTGAAGGCCGCCTTTGTCGGCCTGCTTGGATCGATAGGGGTGTGCGGACTCAGCGACATCGTTATGCCGCACATTTCCCTGTTGCTTCTCGGGGTGGAGAGCCACTGGCACCTGTGCGTGGTGGAGCATCCGCTGATGGTCCTGTCTTTCGCCGGGATGGGCGTCGCCGTCGGGCTTGCGGCCTCGGGCTCGGCCGCCTCAAGCACCTTCTTTTCCCATTCTCTGCATGTTTTGGCGTCGACCATGGCCAGCACGGTGTACCTCGTGGCCCCGTTGGGGTGGCCGGAGTGGACGGATGGCGTCGGCACGCTGTTCCCGCTCCTGCTGATTGCCGTCATGATCCCCTGTTGTCTGAGCGACATAGTCTTCCCCATACTCGCCGCTGGCCGGACCGACTAGGGCTGTTACTAACTGTCCTACTTGAGTGTGCCTAGTTATAGGACACCTCGTAGGTTCCTGCTTCGGTTGGCCTCATAGGCCGCGTTCCACATCGCCAAGGCGTTGTTGTACGCGAAGCGAGCCGTGCCGCCCGCCCGCGCGAAGTACTCGGACTGCCGTCTGTTTGGGTCGAGGGCGATGGAATGAGCCAGAATCACATCCCATTCTATCGACGCCCTATAACCGGACACACTCAAGTAGGACAGTTGGGGGCTGTTATATTGTCTTCATCCCCCTGCATGGGCGATGGGGAGCCTATGCACATCCCGACTCGCTAGGGCCGCCCGCCGGCTCGTCAGGGCGCTGCGCGAAGCCGCCGGCACACCCAAGATAGACGTGATTGTCGATTACCGCGACGGCCACGCCGCCATCTCCGAGATCGGATTCGGCGCCGGAAAATGGCTTCGCCCCGGAGGGCTGCGGGCGGAAGGCGATCCGCCGACCGCCGACGTCAAGGTGCTCCTGCTGGACGGACCCGAGGTTGCCCATGCGGAGTGGGACGGCAGAGGGAACATCAGCGGCGACATTGACCCGGATGGCGCCATGAGCCTGGCCAGCGGTGACCTGAACGTCGAATGGGACGAGTGGATAGAGTTCCAAGGCCGGACGCGACCGTCTCACGGCGGGCAGCTTCCGCTTGTTAGCCTCGCTCTCGGAGAGCATTGGGGCGAGATGCTCCGAGTCCGGGACGCGAATGGTGCCGATTTCGCGACAGCCATAGAGGCGTGGATTCGGAACCTCTCTCCGCAGCTTGCCGAGTTCGAGGACATAGATCTGGATGACTACGTGCGGTGCGAGAGGTGCGAGGAGCTGATTGAGCAAAGTGCGGCCTTCGAGGCGTGGGGCGATTACTACTGCGATGAGCATGCCCCTAGCATATGCGAGAAGTGTCAGGAGCCCATCCCGCACGACGAGGAGAACTACAGCGAGGATGGGTATACGTATTGCAACGACTGCTACACGGACACGGAGGAGGTGTGGGAGAACTTCTATGAGGACCACCCTCGGCTCCGCGACATGGAGGCCCTAGAGAAGGCCGACATGGAGGAGGAGATGCCTCCGGAGGTCTATGTCACTATCTTCAATGACCTAGACTGGAACAGCGCCTATGGCGGGTCCGCGTGGGCACACATCGCCGAGACATGGAGGGACTTGGCGGCTGCGGTCGAAGAGGAGGACTGGCCTCGGATGCATCTGCTGATCGACCATGCCTTCGATCTGGTACACAACACGGGTTCCCTCTTCACGAAAGCCAAGGATGATGTGAAGAAGTGGCTATTCCGGGCCCTGGAGGACAAGTATTTCCTGGACCCGCTCCAGTACCGCGGCAAGCTGTCGGCGGACGCCAGGAAGCTGCTCGACCTGCACATACGCTACTCCGGCGGCGTCGCCAAGTGGAAAGAACAGTTGGATGACAGGGGGCGCGCGGCGGCCAAGTTCGAGAAGTCGCTCGGGGAGCGGGAACTCAAGATGGCCGAGAGGCTCTGGAACGTGCACGACCTGAACTTGGATCTGTTCCGCGGCCGGGAAAGCTTCCTGGAGGTCGCGTTCTGGCTGTCGGACGCGAAGGGCGGGATGAGGCATCATCGCGGCGACTTCATCGAGGACGCCAAGGTAGTCCGGGCATTTCTGAAGTCGCCCAGCAGGACGACCGCCATGGAGGTCATGGACAACCTCTATCCGGACGACTGCAAGGCAGGAACCGCGCATCCGGCGGGGAGCGTGCTCAGGGGGGAACTCGTGCCGCATCTGCTGAAGGTGGTCTCCGGCGACGCCGGGCTGCGCAAGGAGATGGCGAAGGACAAGGAAGACGAGGACACGAAGCGACTTCTCGGCAGATCCAGGCCATGGCGCTGGGACAGGTGGGTCGAGTTCCTAAAGGCCGAGAAGAGCCGGCAGAAGGAGTTCGCCACTGTCGCGTTCGCCATTTCCGCAGCGTTCGCCAGGATCGCGCTCAGCTCGGCCGACTTCTACGACTTCTACGCGCTCACGGTGGTCGATTGCGACAGGTTCGATGACGACACGGCGAGGATGTGTGCGGGCCTAAAAAAGGTCACAACACTGGGCGTGGCCAAGTCCTTGCTGGACATACTCGCCAGAGCGGTAATGAGGGAGGCGAGGCACATAAGCGACCAGCTTGCCCCGTACTAGATCACCGAAGCCCACGACGCCGCGCCTCGCACGCGAGTATGTGGTACAGCCGCCGTTGTCGCCAAGGAAGCCAGCCGGATGCCCCGAACGCGGGCGATAACGGTCTAGGTAAGGCCCGTAGCCGATGCCAGATGATTCTCTTTCCGATGGCTATTGCCCGTAGTCCGTCCAGTGCCTTGAGCAGCTCCCGGTCGCCCGCGGCGCTTGGGGAAATGCGCATGGTGTCATCCGGCGGGGGCAAGGGATACGGCACGAGAATCTCGTCGGGGTCCATCATGTCGCACGATCTTAGGTTGTCTGCGGGGTGTTGTCAAGTCGATGTGGCACGGGTATAATCGGCATGGCGAAGCGACCGACCAAGCTTGCCCTCGCGAAAAATTGGCTCCCCAGGTACACGGGCATGCCGCTGGATGGGTTCGGGGACCACATACTGCTGACGAACTTCTCCGCATATGTCCGCAAGTTCGCCGAGCGGTTCGGCTGCGAGGTGCGTGGGGAGGACAAGCCCATGCAGGCCGCCACCAACAGCGCCGGGTTGAGTATTGTCAACTTCGGCATAGGATCGCCGAACTCGGCCATCATCATGGATCTGCTGGTCGCCAAGCGGCCGAAGGGCGTGCTTTTCCTCGGGAAGTGCGGCGGGCTGAAGGAGTCGGCCGAGATAGGTCGATTCATCCTGCCCATTGGGGCCATACGCGGGGAAGGCACGTCGGACGACTACCTGCCGCCCGAAGTCCCGGCGCTGCCGTCGTTCAAGCTGCACAAGTTCGTCTCCCAGAAGCTGGTGGAGCACGAGTCCGCAAGGGACTACCGCACAGGAGTCGTCTTCACGACGAACCGGCGTATGTGGGAACATGACGCAGCCTTCCTGAGCAGGCTCTTGGCGCTTGGTGCCATAGCCATCGACATGGAGACCGCCACCGTATTCGTGGTGGGGCACAAGAACCAGATTGCCAGGGGTTCCCTGCTCCTCGTGTCGGACTTTCCGCTCATGCCGGAGGGGGTGAAGACGGAGGACAGTGATGCCGCAGTCACGAAGAAGTGGGTCGATCTGCATCTGCGGATTGGTATAGACTCGATGACGGACATAGCGGAGCACGGCGAGGCGATGAAGCATTTTCGCTATTGAGCGTCAGACGAGTACATCTGCTGTCGCTCGGTGTCCACAACCACGAACCCCGGCTTGCCGTAATCGCTCGGGACAACCGCCGCGAGTATGTCCGGGCCGTCCCTCAGGACGGTGCGGTATGATCCGATGTGGGTATGTCCGCTCACTACCCACTTCACCTTTCGGAACTTGGCAATCCTGTCGCCAAGCGTCAGGTTGCCGTAGTAGGCGTTCCCGTCTTCCAAACGCATTTGCTGCCTGAAAACCGGCATGTGCGTCGCCACGAGGACGCTGTGCACCCCCTTGTCTCGCTCCAGAAGCCTCAGCCTATCCGCCAAGGCGTCGCCGACCATCTTGGCGAACCGTATGTCGGAGAACGGCCAAGTTATGTAGTCCGCGTCCTTGCAGTGCCAGTGTTTGTTGAGTTCGTAGTACGCAGGGGGGCAGGGAGGCCTATCCTCGGTGGCGGAATAATCGTACCATCCGATCGATCCGGCAATAGCCACGCCCCCGAGAGACCACACGCTGCGCTCCAGGTCCGTGCAGCCGGTCTCCCTGACGGCCGCCGGTAACACCGAATCCCATAACTCCAGGCTGGAGGCACCGGCCCGATAGCCCGGGGCCACCCAAAGGTCATGGTTCCCGGCCAACACCAGGACATCGCCCGGGAAACGGCTGCGAATCACGGCGAGGCACCGCCGGAACGCGGCCGGACCCTCCCCGATATCCCCGGCCACAACCGCCACCTCGGCCCCGCCCGCCGCCATCTCCTCGGCGACCGCCGCCACCTGCCTTACTGTCGAGTGGCGCAAGTGTATATCGGATGTGATGCCTATCTTCATGCCTGATTCTACCATGTTTCCGTAGGCGCCGCCGCTCGTCCCCATGGCACGGGGGACAGCAAAACCAAAGGAGAGAGAAGCATGTTCGATTCCCGGACCGTAAAAGACGCCAGAAGCAAGTTACAGGCAGCAGTGGATGCGGTTGCCCGAGAACTCGGGTGCGAGATCAAGGTTGGCAACGCCAGCTACGCCCGCGACGGGTCCAACTGCGTGTTCAAGGTAGAACTCGCCGCCATCGGGCAGGACGGCGTCGCCCAAACCCAAGAGGTGAAGGCTTTCGCTACCTACGCGATGAGATTCGGACTTTCCCCCGATGATTTCGGCGCGGAGTTCAGCCATCGCGGGAGTCGGTTTCGGGTCCGCGGGATCAAGCCGAAGAGTACCCGGTATCCGGTGCTCGCGGAACGGCTCTCGGACGGAAAGACGTTCAAGTTCGAGGCTGAATTGGTCAAGTCGCTCTTGCCCGCCGCCGCCGGAGGGTCGTAATGATACGCAGAGTTAGGTGCGCATCGTGTGAGAAGCTTGTCCCCGCCGACGGCGAGTTGGTGGTCAAGGTAATGGTGACGAGCGGCTCCGACCGTCCGATCATAGGCCACATCGAGAGATCGACACGCACGGTCACCGCCAGCCCGGCGTACTGTTGCACGAATTGCGTGGCGGCGTTCGTGTCGTCTAAATTGGGCGGTTAGAGCGCGGGTCCTCGCCACGTTTTCGCGAGATTCTCACGCGATCTAGCCACAGGGTCAGGATGAAGCGTATCTCACCCATGGATGGGGCGTGTCCCTGCGCCCGGAGTATCCTCCCCCTGATCTTTGTCGCGTCCACCCTGCCCTCGGAGATGTACATCTCGTCGGCCAGCAGCCACACGAGCCCCTGCGAGGCGCGGACGCCGGTCCTCCTCCGTTGGACATATTGCCGCGACGCGCCGTGCCAGTGCTTCACGGCTAGCCCGGTGTAGATTGCCACCCGCCAACGGGAGCCGGATAGTCTGCGGCAGAACTCCTCGTCGCTCCCGAAGTGCCAATGTTCCTTGTCCGTCAGAAGTGGCCCGTGTCGCCTCCATGCGTCCTTGTGCACGAACGCGCAACTGAACCCGACCCAGTCCTGCCTCACCATCGCCCTGGATCCGTGTTCCGCGATAGCCTTGCGGCGGTAATGCTCCCAGTCCGCTCCCCTCCTGCCCCGTGTTTTCATCAGGACCGGGCTGCAAATCTTGATCCTGGGGCGCTTAGCTAGAGCGTCGAGCATCACTTTGTCCCAGTGGCGTGGAACCGTGATGTCGTTGTTGATGAGGACGGTCCATTCGGAATCGCCGAACATCAGGCTCCGCTCGATGCCCATATTGGTGGCCCGAGAGAACCCCCAGTTCTCCCTGTTCAGCGTGATGTCGAGGTCCGGTTGCTCCGACAGCCATTCCGCGGCACCGTCCTCCGAGGCGTTATCCACCACGAACATGCGCCATGGCCACCTGCTGTTCTCCCGCACAGAGGAGACCATATCGATCAGCTTGTCCACGCAATTCCAGCTTGCCACCACGATGTCGATCATCGCCAGTCGGACAAGACCTAAGGACAAAACAAGGGTATAATCCTCGGGAGGAATGTGCGATGGGAGAGGAAAGACGATTAGACTGCGGGGTGCTTGAGCCGGAGGCGGTGGCGAAGCTCATCAACGACTTGGCCCTGAACGGCACGCCCATGAGGCACATGCAGAGGCGGCAGGGTAGCAAGTCTGTGCCGGATGGCTACCTGATCTCTGCCCGTGTGGATGGGCACGGCAGGCTCTTCGGTATCATCGAGAGGGACTGAGGTCGCGGTGGGCCAGATCGGACTCCGTCAGCGGCTTGTCGATATACCCCTCGGGCGGCGAGACGGATTCTGCCGCAATCAGATTCTCGCATTCGGGGCACTCCCGAGGACCCGGTCTGCACCCGCTTTGCGGACATGCCCATGAGGTGCCGCACTCCGGGCATCTGTGCCTGTGCTGTTCCCACCCGAGTTCGGACGAGAGTAACCGCGAGGCGACATGGTACCTGCTGGAGAACCGCCCTTCGGCGATCTCACGGTCCATGGTGGTCTCTTGCTCGTGGAGCCTATCTCCGCACCCGATGCATAGCGTCTGTCCCTCCTCGAAATCCTGGGGCCTGTCCGTGCGGCTAGCCCCGCATCCGGGGCACCTGTCTGGAAGTCCGGCTCGACGATTCATTGTGTCACCTCCGCCGAGGCCGTAGGCGTGAAAACTATATCAACGGCTATCCGACAGTGTGGAACGACGCAAGGTCGTCCGGCAACTCCGCAGGTCTGGAGTCCAGCCCGACCCACTTATCGTTCGAGCGGTCGAAGCCGTAGAAGGCCGCGGTACCGGCGGAGCACGGGTAGAGTCCTAGTTCGACCTCCTCTATAACCGCCCAGCGGTACCACCCCGCCTCGTTCAGGTCGCCCATGTTCCCCTCGACGCACTGCACGGCGGACTCCCGGCTCGCGAACAGCCCGACCGTGCGGGGCTGGAGTCGGTCGCGCCCTTCCGCCGCCTCGTCGAGGTGGTAGGTCGTGACGGCGTAGACACTCCTCGGCTCCCCGCTAACGGGACGCTGTATGCCGCGCTCCATGCGGGACAACTCGGAGGGCCGCAGCCCGCGGGCCTCGGCCTCCTGGCGGAGCGTTTTCCCTCTGGACAGGCGGTCCTCCTTCAGGCGCCTGCCGGCCTCAATCCACGCTGGCGTGTCGTCCGGCACCACGCCGCCCCCGCCGCAGCGGGGGCAAGGGAGCACTATCGCGGGGTCGCAGCCGCTGCCGTCCGACCGAATCGCGAAAAGGCCCACAATTTTTCCGTTCGTGCAGTCCGGGCATTTCATCTCGTCATCTCCAGATAAGGCAGCACGCGACCGCGGCCGCGGAAAGGAAGAGTCCGGCCAATGTTCCGCTTGAGGGCAGCTCTCCCTTGAGCAGCCAGAACACTGCCGCGCTCGAGAACGAGGCTGCGGCGAACATCACCACGGCTATCGACCAGAGCCTGCCGCCGGAGGCGATGTAGACGGTGCGCTCGGCCCAGAACACGGCCGGCAGGAGGGGTCCGACCAAGCCTATCCAAGCGGCGGATGCGAGCAGGTACGTCCTCCATCCGCCCTGAGACATCGCTACCTTCGTGTCGATCACCTTGGCGATCCCAAAGAACGCCACAAGGGCACAGCAGGACAAGAAGACGGTCATTGATCTCATTCTCCCGGGCATCAGCATTGATCGCCCTTGAGCATCAGCACGCACCGCTGCCACGCGTAAGCGTTCCACCACGCGTCGGCCAGGGCGTGGTGTTCCGGTGACCTGGCCCAGTGCTCGTCACGCCCCGGGAGGAGTGGCGACCCATGCACGTCGGCTTGCGGGGCCTCCCTTCGGAGGTCGTTCCAGGCCAGCTCGCCGACGACGTCCTTCACGGCCCCCGGCATGTCGCCCCGCGCCGCCGCGACAGCTACGAACACCGTGTTCAGGTCGACGGACCTGTAGCTGAACGGGAACTTCCCGCCGAATATCCCGTCCGGGCACAGCCCGTCCCAGGTCGGCCGCAGCATTGGCAGGTCGAAGGACCCCGGGTTCTTCCCGAGCGCCCGCAGCTCCTCGTCGGCGCCCCGGATGTCCATGAGCCACAGGGCGAACTCCTCGATGGCCCTCGCGGCCCGCAGGGTCCGCCCGGGCCTGCTGGAGTGCAGCCTATCGCCCTCGTCGCGGTCGCGCCTCGTCAGGTCGAAGCGGTTGATCCGCATCGCCTCGATGGAGACCGTCAGGTCGTCCCACTCCAGCCCGGCGTAGTAGTCCTTCCCGGTCACGATGTCCACCGCCCCTATGGAGAGGGGCACATGCCTCGTCGGGTCCAGTCCGCTGGTCTCGATGTCCAGCGATACAAGTCTGATCTTCCTGTTGGCCATGTCGTCCTCTCGCAGGCGTGCCACAGCTTCATGCAGGATTATACATAACGCGCCCTATAATGACCATGTCGGGGGGTATTCCGATAATGGAGGTGTAATGTGAGGAAGAGGATTGCCCTCATGCTGGCGGCGCTCTGCTGCCTGACCACGTACGGCTGCATCGGCGGGGTGGCCGAGTGGGCCTTGGCGGACATATCCGGCTGGGACTTATCGGCCTGCTGGGACGGCTTCGGGACCTGCTACGAGCTCTTCAGCGACAACCAGGAGATGATCCTTGGCGGGCAGTCGGCTGTCGATGCGCTGTTTCCGTGATTGACTCTCGCGATCGCCGTGCCTATCCTTACCTGACGAGATATAGCGCAGCAAACCACGAAGGGAGATAGGCATGAAGGTTCACGAGTTCTTTCCGCCGTTGGTGCTTGAGGATGGCCGCAGTCCGGCTCCGAACGGCTGGCTGCATGCCGCAGACCTAGCCCGGCGGTCCGACAGCAGGATGGCCTTGGAGGTCTCAGGGGAGCTTTCCGGCGTCGGTGTGACCGTTTGTGTCGGACCGATCTCGGATGCGTTCCGGAAGGCGTTCTACGGGGAGGATGTGCTGCATCCGGCGCTTCCGGAGGCCAGGTCCACGGACGCGGAGTTCGAGGAGTTTCTAGCGAAGGCGGAGAAGGCGACGGATGCCGAGTTCGCCCAGATGCTCGCGGACTCAGTCGTCTAGGAAGGCTGCCACCTCATCGACCAGTCCGGTGTCCCCGACCAGCAGCGGCGTGCGCTCATGCAGCGCCGTCGGCTGCTTCGACAGGATGCGCGACTTGCCGTCCGTGGCCCTTCCCCCGGCTTGCTCGGCCAGGAACGAGATTGGGTTGGCCTCGTACATCAGCCTGAGTTTTCCGCGCGGGTGGCCCGCCGTCTCGGGATACAAGAAGACGCCGCCGTCCACCAGGAGGCGGTGGAAGTCGGCCACCAGGGCGCCGTGGCACCGCATCTTGTAGCCTTGCCCCTTGACCCAGTCGAGCCAATTCCTGTATCCGCCGGGGAAGCTGCGGTAGTACGCCTCGTTCACGCTGTAGATTTTCCTGCCCGACGGTATGGTGACGTTCTCCTGGACGAGCACGAAGGCTCCGACCGACGGGTCCAGCACGAACATGTGTACCCCGGCACCGGTCGTATAGCACAGGACGGTGCTGCTCCCGTACACGACATAGCCGGCGGCGAGCTGCCGCGATCCGGGTTGCAGCACCCCCTCCCCCTCCCTCCGCCGCCGCCCCCGCTCCAGCACCGAGAAAATCGTCCCTACGGGCATGGCCGAGTCGATGTTCCCGGAGCCGTCCAGCGGGTCGAAGAGGACGACATAGCGCCCCTTTTTCCCGGAATCCAGGACTATCGGCTCGTCGTCCTCCTCCGAGGCAACAATCCCCACGTTCCCGCGGTACCCGAGGCATTCTTGAAGCGTCCGGTTGGCCGCCACGTCAAGCTTCTGCACCTCCTCGCCATGGATGTTCCTTTCGCCAGTCTCCCCTATGAGGTTTGCCAGTCCCGCGCGGCGGACATGGGAGGCAATCATCTGGGTCGCGAGCGTGACGCCGCAAAGCAGCCAGCTAAACTCGCCAGAGGCCGTCGAACTTTGCTGCTCCATTATGTGCCTGTCTACGGTCACAACGCCCATGGTTCGCTCCTCTAACTGTCCTACTTGAGTGTGCCTAGTTACAGGACGCACTGTAGGTTCCTGCTTCGGCGAGGCGTGGTTTCGCTGCGGAAACCGCAGCCAGGGCCTTCCTCTCCACAGGCGTTCTGGTTCGG
>Ga0180431_10004638_pt1 | contig 17079 bp, 18 predicted proteins | sample SS_ome_11_FD_132459 | JGI IMG/M metagenome (GOLD analysis project Ga0180431, IMG submission 132459) | Hypersaline lake sediment archaeal communities from the Salton Sea, California, USA - SS_1_MS_1 metaG | ecosystem: Environmental > Aquatic > Non-marine Saline and Alkaline > Hypersaline >... | reverse complement strand
GATAGGTGAAAAGATTTTCCCGTGCGCAACCTTTTGATAATCATGCACCGGAGGTGAATGTAAATGATAGCCATCGAGACGAAAGTGGAGGTGGCGGGCCTGTCCGGAAGGGAAGTCACAGATTTTATGCTGAATCCCAGCGACGAGAACTACAGGAAGTGGTGGAGCGGGACGCATCTCGAGTTTCACTTATTGAAATCGTATCCGGGGCACATCGGCGATGTCGTATATATGGACGAGTTCATAGGAAGGCACAGGGTGAAGATGAAGGGGGTGGTCGTTGACGCAATCCCGGGGGAGCTGGTTGTCTGGCAGTTCAAGAAAATCATAAGACTGCCCGCACGGCTCTCCCTGATGCTGAAGGACGGCAAAGAGGGAGTAAAAATTACCCACACGATAACGATCGGCTTCGGCGGCATCGGCAAAATCCTCGATCCGGTCTTCAGGCTCTTTTTACCGAAAGATTTTGAAAAAGCTATGGACGAGCACGCCAGGATCGAGTTCAACAAGTTGAGGGAGGTGCTCCATTGACTTGGTAAAGTATCATTATCAACGACGGGGCGCCGCGAGGCGTCGAAGTCGAGGGAGGGAACCGTCGCGGACTGTTTTATATCCCCCGTTTTAGAAGGAAAAACGGCGGCCTCGATCCCTCTAAAAAGGCTTGACTTTCGCGGAATTTTTGACATAGTAGATATTAGCAGATTAACGGTGGAAGTCTTTTTACTATACAAGGGAGGAACAAGAAATGAAGAGAACAATTAAGTGGGCGATCGTCCCGGTATTCGTGTCTCTTCTGGCAATTCAGGTTTTCTTCACGGCCGGCTCGGCCCAGGAGACGACGGTATATTTCGACAACGCCTGGAGCTTCTCGGACGGGCTTGCCAGGGTGGCGGTGGGAAAGAGCATCGGATACATCGATAAGAGCGGGAACTTCGCAATCAGGCCCAGCTTCTATCAGGTATCGATCTTCTTCTATCCCGCCTACGACTTCTACGAGGGGCGCGCCCAGGTCATAATCGCGGATAAGCACGGCTTTATCGACAAGACGGGGGGTGTGGTTATCGATCCCAAGTTCGACGACGTGTGGAGGTTTTCGGAGGGGCTGGCCCAGTTCGAGATGGACGACAAGATCGGATATATCGATATTACCGGAAATATCGCCATCGAGGCGAAGTTCGACGACGGCGATATGTTCTCCGGGGGGCTCGCGCCGGTCGAGCTGGACGGGAAGTGGGGATACATCGACAAGACCGGAAACCTGGTAATCGACGCCGTGTACAAGGAGGCGGAGGTATTTCACGAGGGTCTCGCCGCCGTGAAGGTCAAGGATTGGGGGTTCGTTGACAAGACCGGGGCTCTGGTTATCGAGGCGAAATACGACGATGTCTGGGAGTTCTCCGAGGGCCTCTGCGCCGTGGAGACGGGGGTAAGATAGGATTCATCGACGCCTCGGGGAATATGGTTATCGCCCCCGCATACGAGGACGTCGAGTCGTTTACCGAGGGGCTCGCTTCGGCCGAGATCGACAACAAGGACGGCTATATCGACAAGACCGGGACGGTGGTCATCCCCGCAACTTTCGACGACTCAAATCCCTTTTCGGAGGGGCTGGCGGCGGTCGAGGTTAAAGGCAGGTGGGGTTTTATCGACAAGGGCGGCAATTTCGTGATCGAGCCGAGGTTCGACCGGGCAAACGGTTTCTCCGGGGGATTCGCCTCGGTGGAGATCGGCGGGAGGTGGTTCTTTGTCGACAAGACGGGGAAGTTCCTCGGAAGCAAATAGTCGATGGGATTTGAATCGCCTTGAGAGGTATAAGCTTGGGGGTTTTTGTCTTGACTTGTGACTCGGAAGCGTGATAATTATTCCTATTATACTATAACTATCTTAACTATTACGGCGATTCAAATAGACAGCGGGGGTAAAGAGGAAGATTTTTAGCAGACTCTTGGATATAGGTTGTTGGGATCCAGTTAGCGCGATTTGTGGATTTGTGATATCGGGATTTCGGACGGAATATCAGATATTGGATTATGGGAACCCGTTGAGTAATTAGAAAAACCAATGGGGCACCCGCGGAAAATGTACAGGGAAGAAATGGAAAAAGACAAAGAGAAGATAAGCAAGGCGACAAAAGAGCTGGCCGAAAAGCTCCTCTACCGGCCAAAGTCGGTATGGGACAGCGTGGACGACGCGGAGCGTAAAAAGATATTCACGCTGGGGGATGATTACAAGTCCTTTTTAGATGCCGCCAAGACGGAGAGGCTGGCGGTAACAGAGATTGTTAAGAGGGCAAAGGCTGCCGGCTTTACAGACGAAGGGGGGAAGGGGGTGAAAGGGCCCCTGAAGAAGTGCTACAAGACGGATAAAAAGAAGACCGCCGCCCTGGTGGTTCCGGGAAAGGGAGATCCCACGGGGGGGCTCAACGTCATCGTCTCCCACATAGACTCCCCGAGGCTCGACCTGAAACAGCGCCCCCTCTACGAGGAGGTGGAGCTGGCCCTTCTCAAGACACACTACTACGGCGGGATCAAGAAGTACAGCTGGGTGTCGAGGCCCCTGGCGATTTACGGGGTCATAGTCAAGGGGGACGGGACGGAGGTGGAGGTCGCCATCGGAGACGACCCGAACGACCCGGTGTTTACCGTCTCCGATCTTCTGATCCACCTCGCCGGGAAGGCGCAGATGGACAAGAAGGTGGGGGAGGCGGTTCCGGGGGAGAAGCTGAACCTCCTCTTCGGCAGCATTCCCTTCGAGGACAGGGAGGCAAACGAGAGGGTCAAGCTCTTTGCGCTGAAGCTGTTGAACGAAAAGTACAACATCGTGGAGGAAGACCTGATAAGCGCGGAGCTGGAGGTTGTGCCGGTGGGACAATCGAGGGATATCGGCCTCGACAGGTCCCTCGTGGGGGGATACGGCCAGGACGACAGGGCGAGCGCCTTTACGAGCCTGAGGGCCGTTCTCGATGCGGGTGAAGTAGAAAGGACCGCCGTGGTCTACTTCCTGGACAAGGAGGAGATAGGCTCAGAGGGGGTGACGGGGGCCAGGGGGAGGTTCATCGAGGAGGTGGTGCATGATATTCTCGCCGCCGTCAAGGGAGAGGTCAGGGCGGACGACCTGATGAGGACCCTTTCCAATTCCCGGTGTCTCTCGGCCGACGTCAACGGCGCGTTGGACCCGGATTGGCAGGAGGTCCACGAGAAGCGAAACGCCGCCCGCCTCGGCTACGGCGTGTGCATAACGAAGTTCACCGGCTCCAGGGGGAAGTTCGGCGCCTCCGACGCCCAGGCGGAGCTCGTGGGGAGCATCAGAAAGCTCTTTAACGACAACGGTGTGGTCTGGCAGTTCGGGGAGCTGGGAAAGGTTGACGAGGGGGGCGGCGGCACCATCGCAAAGGATATGGCCGCCAGGGGAATGAACGTCTTGGACTGCGGGCCGGTGCTGTTGGATATGCACTCCCCCTTCGAGATATCGAGCAAGGCGGACGTATACATGGCGTACAAGGGATACAGGATCTTTCTCGAATCGTAATATTTTTAGGTTTTAAGCGGGTTCGACGGTTTTTTTAATAGAAGGTTTGTCAGGCGGGGACTGTTTAAAATGTATTTCGCGGGAGGCGGAATGAAAAGGCAAGGAGGGGCCAAAAGCATTTCCACGATTAAAACGGGAGGGGTAAACCTCCTCGTAGTTGCGGCTTTCACCCTCCTCCTCTCCGCTACGGTCCCACGGCTTTGCGCCGGGGAGGTAGTCGAGGGGGTTGTGAAGGAGGGGGTGGTTATTGTCGGGATAGGAGGTGAGGCGCCCCTCTTCTCTCACCCGACGGGCGGCGAGGAGATCGATAAAGACAAGCCGGCCGGTTTGACCGGCTTCGATGTGGAGATCGTCGGGGCCGTACTTGAACAGATCGCCGAGCTTGAAAATATCAATATTACACCCCGATTTATCATGGTGGATCCGGTCGAGCTTATCCCCCTCGTCGCCGAGGGGGAGATCCAGATGGCCCCCGGCCTGGCCCACAAGATCGGGTGGGAGCGGGCGATCGACTTCTCCGTGACATATTTTAACGGGGGAACCGGAATAGTCGTAAAGAGGAGCTCCTCGATAAAGAAATTGAGGCACCTGAGGGGAAAAAAGATAGCCCTGCCCCCGGGGGTGACCGCCGATAAAATATCGATGGCCGTTTCGGGAGCCGAGCTTGTCCCCGTGGAGGATCTATCCTCGGGATTCAAGCTCCTGAAGGGAGGAAAGGTCGTGGGGGTGGCCGGGGATGTTCGGGTGCTGTTGGGGATAATATCCCTCCAGGAGAAACCGGAGAAGTTCACGCTTTTGGATGAGCTCGTCTCGAAGGTCCCCTACGGTATAGGCATCCCCCCGGAAGATCCCCGCTGGAGGGAGATGATCGACTTTTCGATGATGAAGATATTCGAGTCGGGATTATACCGGGAGATATACGAGAGGTGGTTCGGGAGGGATTCCCGGACGAGATATCCGATCGGATTCACGATGGAGATCTGGCCGAAGTAAAATGGAAAATATAAAGAAGATAATTGCGGCCGTGGACGGCTCGGAAGTATCCATGAAGGCCTTCGAGTGGGCGGCCGGACTGGCATCGATATTCGATGCGGAGCTTATCGTGGTCTCCGTATCGGACAAGCGTGACATTAAGGACGAGGCCCTTTTCCCCGCTTTTCTGACCGACAAGAAACTCAACGAGATAGTCGAGGAGTTTTCTCTGAAGAAAGAGGGGATATTTAAATCTATCCAAACCAAGTGCAGTGACATGAAGGTCAAGGTATCCGCGGTGGTTCTCCACGGCCTGCCCTCGGACGAGATCGTCAACCTCGCTGGCAACGAGGACGCGGACTTAATCGTCATGGGGGCGCACGGGAAAAAGGAGGAGTTTTACCGCGAGTTCAGCTCCACCTCGGAGAGGGTCTTGAAGAAGGCGCCGTGTCCGGTTTTGATGATAGTACCTCAGAGGCCCTTTACAAAGGACGATGGTAAAAGGCCCCGCCAAAAACCTTACCGTCCGATACTGCACAGCACATGAGGTGACAGCATCTTGGATCGATATTTTTGGAGTTTTATAGGTTGACAATTATGTCAATTTATGCAAGTTTATTATATTGTGCTGGAGGGAGGGGGATTATAAAGGAAAAGAGCGGATATAAATGATAACCTTTAAAGATGTAGATAAATATTACGGCAACTTTCACGCCCTGAAGAACATCAATCTTCACGTGAAGCCGGGGGAGGTGGTGGTTGTCTGCGGTCCATCCGGCTCCGGCAAATCGACGTTGATTCGGTGCATTAACGAGCTTGAGCTTATAAACGGCGGAGAGCTGATTGTCGACGGCTTTAACCTCGCCGATCCGAGGACGAATATCAACGACCTCAGGGCGGAGATCGGCATGGTGTTCCAGCAGTTCAATCTGTATCCCCACATGACGGTAATAAAAAACATCACGCTGGCGCCGATCAAGGTCAAAAATATGAAGAAGGACGACGCCGAGTCTTTGGCCATGGAGCTCCTTGAAAAGGTTCGGATCAAGGAGCAGGCCTATAAATACCCGGCGGAGCTTTCCGGTGGACAGCAGCAAAGGGTCGCAATCGCCAGGGGCCTTGCCATGCGGCCGAAGATCATGCTGTTTGACGAGCCGACGTCCGCCCTCGATCCGGAGATGATAAGCGAGGTCTTGAATGTCATGAAGGACCTGGCCCGGGAGGGAATGACGATGGTGGTTGTCACCCACGAGATGGGTTTTGCCAGGGAGGTGGCCGACCGCGTCATTTTTATGGATCTGGGGCTGATAATAGAGGAGGGAACGCCGGAGCATTTCTTCAAGAGCCCTGAAGACGAGAGAACAAAGGCGTTTCTCAACGAGATACTGTAAATATGGCTTTATTAAAAAGGAGGAATCCATGAAGAAGCTTTTTGTTATTGTTTTGGCCCTTTTGATGATAGGGGCCGTATGCGCCTGCGAAAAGGCGCCGGCGCCGGCGCCCACCGGAGATATGGGAGAAACCGCCGCTCCGGCCATGTCTACCATAGACAAGATCAAGGACGCCGGGAAATTGGTAGCCGGTGTGAAGGACTCCGTCGTTCCATTCGGATTTGTCGATGAGAAAAAGCGGGAGCTCGTCGGATTTGACGTGGACGTCTGCCGCTACATCGCAAAGAAATTGAAGGTGAAGATAGAGTTCAAGGCCGTTACCTCGGCAAATCGTATTCAGATGTTGACCGACGGCGAAGTGGACATCCTGGCGGCCACCATGACCCACAAGATGGAGAGGGATGAGGTTATCGACTTCTCGATCACCTATTTCATGGACGGTCAGAAGCTCCTTGTGGCGAAGGACAGCACGATCGAGAGCGTCGCCGACCTAGCCGGAAAGAAGGTCGGATCGGTAAAGGGCTCCACCAGCGAGAAGAACGTCAAGGAAGCCCAGCCCAAATGCGAGGTTATCTCTTTCGAGGGTTACCCGGAGGCGTTTTTGGCCTTGAAGCAGGGTAAGGTCGAGGCGGTTACCACAGACTCCGTTATCCTCGTTGGCCTCAAGGGAAGCGACGAGAACCCGGACGACTGGAAGATCGTGGGGGAATTTTTCTCCAGCGAGCCGTACGGACTGGGAGTGCCCGAGAACGATTCCGAGTGGCGCGATTTCGTCAACTTCACCCTCATGGAAATGTGGGTAGAGGGCGATTGGCAGAAGATTTACAACAAGTGGCTGGGACCGGACACCAATTACTACATGCCTTTGAGCTGGCAGATAGAACTCTGGCCGTAAGATTAAACGCAAAATTGAAGGGGGAGAGCAATCTCCCCCTTATTTTTTTGAGATGAAAAGAAAAATCCACGATCTAAAAGTCGAAGCTTCGATCTTTATCGAACGGCACCGGTTTATCGTCTTTCCACTCGTCCTTATCTTAATCGGCCTCTTTTGTTATTTCGTACTTTATGAACTGCTGATAGTCAAGGTGTTCAATATTGAGATCAAATACGAGCTCAACTACGCCGTATACAACACCTATTATATCAAGGCCACCAAGCTTACATATATTCAATTGTATTTATCGGGTGTATACACCACAATAAAGATATCCTTAATTTCTATTGTCATAGCGATGAGCCTGGGGACGCTGCTTGCGGTTTTCAGGCTGAGCAGGGTAAAGATCCTCGACATCTTCGCCAAGGCCTACATCGAGTTCATGAGGAACACCCCCCTGCTTATCCAGATATTCTTCTGGTATTACGGCACCGACCTCCTGATCCCCGATTTTTTCAAGAAATGGCTGTACGGTCAAACGAGCACGGAGTTCGCCTACGGGGTTATAGCGCTCTCCATCTATACGTCCGCCTTTATCGCCGAGGAGATAAGGGCCGGGATTCAATCTATCCCGAAAGAGCAGATGGAGGCCTCCCGGGCCCAGGGGCTCTCGTTCCTTCAGGCGATGAGGCTTGTCATCCTGCCCCAGGCCTTCAGGATCGTGATCCCGCCCCTTATAAGCCAGTCGCTGAACCTGACCAAGAACTCCTCTCTGGTCATGGCGATAGGGGTCGTGGAGTTGATGGCCGCATCGAGGTTCCTCTACGAGGGCACCTACAGGGTCTTCGAGGCGTTGACCGTCACAACGGTAATATATCTGTCGTTATCCCTGCTGATCTCATTTTCCATAAACCAGTATAACAGGTACTTTTTGAAATATATTAGGTACTGATATGTCCCACGCCCGCACAAAGAGACTGACGAATATTATCCTCAAGACGATTACCTTTGTAATCCTGGTCTTGTTGTTCCTGTCGGAGATATTCTTCTCAAGCATAACTCATTTTTTTGGCAATTTTATGGTAGTTGTCAAGAGCTATCCGTACAGGATCATAGCGAACAATATGATGTTCTTTCTCTTCGGCCTGCGGGGAAAGATCGGCGGGATTACCCTGACGATCCTGGTGGCCGCCGTAAGTCTCTCCTTGGCTTTTATTACCGGTATCGTATTCGGCCTTATGCGATACAGCAGGAGGTGGTGGCTCAGCTACCCGGCCATCGGCTACATAGAGCTCATCAGGGCCGTCCCGCTGATACTCGTGATCTTCTGGTTCTGTTTTTTACCCCCGGGGCTTTCAAAGCAACTGAAGGACGTAAGCCGGGTCTACTACGCCATAATGGCCTTTGTCTGCTTTACCGGGGCGTACGTGGCGGAAATCGTAAGGGCCGGTATAATGTCGGTGGGCAAGGGCCAGATGGAGGCCGCCCGCTCCACCGGCCTGACCCACACCCAGGCCATGACATACATCATTCTCCCCCAGGCCCTCAAAAACATGATCCCGTCTTTTGTAAACCAGTTCGTTAGCCTGATCAAGGATACGTCCCTGCTCTGGTTCGTGGGGGTGATGGAGTTCACCCAGACGATCTTCGCCACGAGCAACAGGGAAGTCAACACCGACGTAACCATGGGGCTCTATTTCTTTGCCGCGGTGGTCTACTTCTTTATCTGCTACCCCCTAACCGCCTCGAGCCGCTGGCTTGAGAGGAGGCTGGGCGTGGGGGAGAGGTAGGTTAGATGAGTGTGGGATTGGGGAGTGTTCTCAAATAATTGGATGGGCGGATTAAAAAAGGGGTGGAGGGTTGGGAAGAAAAGTCGGGAGGGGGCATGTAAATAATACCGGGAAAGTGAAGGGGGAGTAAGAGGGCTGGCAGGGCGGCAAGGCTGAAGGATGTATTTGGCAAGATAGGGAGCGCGGGACGGAAGCAACTATACAACAAAGATAAATATCAATATGGATTCCCGCTTTCGCGGGAATGACATATAAAACTCCAATATTAAACTCCAATTGAAAAAAAATCGAAATCCCCGGGGACGGCCCGGGGATCTTTCATTTACGGCAGGCAATCTCAAACGCCACGAAAAAAGGCTCGTTTAGACGGGGGGGCCTGTTAAAAAACGTTCCCCGATCCTTCGGTGTTCTTTATCATCCCATCAACATTGAATCGCCGCACAATTTCATAAAGAATTGCGCCGCCACGGACTATTTCTTAATCCTGACCCTGTAAACAACCGTCTTTTTGATGCTCTCCTCCCCCTCCCAGGGACGCAGGTAGTTGAAGGTCAGCTTTGCTTTTCCCTCTAATTTGGGGCTGAACTTCCAGACGGCTATTTTCGGGGCACCCATCAGCTTTTTATCGCCCTTTTGAAAGCTCCGCTTTTCCACCTCAACCAGTGCCTCCTCCGGATCGACGGTTATCTCCCATTTGTATCCCGTCGACGGGTTTTCCTCCAGGACCACGGCCGCTGTATCTTCCAATTTTAAGCAAACAGTTTTTTTCTCATTTAAAAGAACGGTCCCGGAGAGAAACTCGTCCATGGTCTGGACGTCCTCCTCCTGGCCCATGGATGCGATGAGCGCCCCCAGGGACAGAACGAGAACCGTCATTAAAACAACAATATATTTAACCTTCATATTGGTTTACCCCCTCTTCTACCGCCAATTTTTCCAACAAAGATTTCACTTCTTCGACCGCCTTATCTTTTTCTACGACGACAACCTCACCGCTTCTCCTGACCTTTATCTCCACCTCCCCCTTCTCCACCAGCTTCTTGCTCACCACCACCCTCAACGGGAAGCCCAACAATTCACTGTCCGCAAACTTAACGCCGGCGGTCTCCTCCCGGTCGTCCAGGATTACCTCGAAGCTTTCGCCCAAATCCTTAGTGACCTTAAGAGCGGTGCCTCTGACGTCATCATTCGCCCCGAGGGGCAGGACAACGAGGTCAAACGGAGCGACGCTCACGGGCCAGATTATTCCCTTGTCGTCGTGGTTGGCCTCGACGATGCTCGCCATCGCCCGCTCCACTCCGATCCCGTAGCACCCCATTACCGCCGGCTCTTCCTTCCCCTCTTCGCTCAGATATTTGAGCCCCATGACATCAGAGTATCGCCTGCCCAGCTGAAAGGTGTGGCCGAGCTCGATACCCCTCTTGAGGGTGATCTTCCCGATCTTCTTACCGCCCGCCTCCACGCAGCTCGGGCAGGGATCCCCCTCCCTTATCGTGGCTATGTCTATGGCCGTATCGACCGTGAAATCCCTTCCGGGAACGAAGTTCTTGATGTGGTAGTCAACCTCGTCCCCGCCGACGATATATATTGATTGCGACGGGACCGTCTTGTCGAATATAGCCCTGACGCCCCTCTTCTCCACGACCATCGGAGAGATGAAACCGGGAACGACCCCCAGCTCCTGCAGCGCCTTCGGATCGGCGACATCGAGCTCGATTGCACCGAGGTGGTTTGTCAGCTTCGTCTCGTTGACGTCGTAGGCGCCGTTGATAAAGGCAATAACAATTTTGTCGTCTGGGCCTTCGCCGTCGTTAAATCTATAGGCCACCGCCTTCAGGAACCGGTCGTTTTCGATCCCGAAAAACGACCTCAGGTCGTCGATCGTCGTCATGTTCGGGGTGTGGACCTTCTCCGGATCCGGGTGGTTCGCGGCGGCGTCCGCCTCTGCAGTCTTTCCGGTGATCACCTCGGCCCGCTCGACGTTGGCGCTCATGCCGCATACGTCACAGCTGGCGAAGGTGTCCTCCCCCCACTCGGTGGGGAGGATGAACTCGTGGGAGGTGCTCCCCCCCATCGCCCCGCTGTCCGCCTCCACCGGCACGGACGGCAGCGCCATCCTGGTAAATATCCTGCTGTACGCCTCGTAGACATCCACGTAATACTCGGAGAGGTCTTTTGCGTCCCTGTGGAAGCTGTACGCGTCCTTCATCAGGAACTCCCGAACCCGGACAAGGCCGCCCCTCGGTCTCGCCTCGTCTCTTATCTTCGTATGTATATGGTAGAGCATGAAGGGGAGGTCCCTATACGACGAGACGAACCCCCTGGCCAGGTCCGTTACCGTCTCCTCGTTGGTCATGGCGAGACACATGTCGGTCCCGCGGCGGTCCTTGAACCTGATCAGCTCGGGCCCCATGCTGTTGTACCGCCCCGACTCCTTCCAGAGGGAGGCGGGATTGAAGACCGGCATCAGCACCTCCTGGCCGCCGATCCCGTCCATCTCCTCCCTGATTATCCCCATTATCCTGGTCATGACCTTAAACGCCAGCGGCGTGAAGTCGAAGACCCCGGCGGTCACCTGCCTTATGAACCCCCCCCTGAGGAGCAGCCTGTGGGAGGGAATCTCCGCGTCCCCGGGGTCCTCTTTCCTGGTCTTGATGAAGGAGCCGGAATATCTCGTGAAGCTTCGTTCCATTTAAACCTGACCTTTCGTCTGCGCCGTCTTCCGTAATTACAGTTCAGATATTGACCTTATTTAGTACAGTAAGAGAGGGTAAAAGTCAAGGATTTAAGGTGCGCGGAAAAAATGTTTTTCAATGACCCGCTGGCTACTCTTTTTCGGCCGTTAGGCGGCGATGATGAGGGTTCGATCAGAAAAATTCCCGTTTTAATAGAGCATTGATAGAATATTGATAGAGTATTGACATATCAGAAAATAAATCATAATATAAATACTGAGACGGGGGGCCGTCTCAAAATGAATTGTGGAAAATCGTTAAACAGTTAAACAGTTAATATCAAGTCGAGATGGCAAACGGGCAACAGGAAAAGATAGCAGTTTACATTAACTCGATGGGTGATACCCCCGAGCAGGTGGAGGCCTTTGCCAGGAGACTGTCGGGTCGCTTCAATCTCCCCCTGGAGAAGATCCTCGGATTCAGCAAAAAGCTCCCGGCGAGGGTGGGGAGCTACGATCTCGAGAGGGCCAAGAAGATAGGGATCGAGATCAGGAAAATGGGCGGCGAGGTCACGTTAAAGAGGGTCAAGGTGGTTGGGAACAAAGGGGGTCCGGGTGGAACCCCACCTAGGGCGGCACCCACAGGTCCCCCGCGTCGGCCTGTGCCAAAGGTGGGGGGGACCGACTCACCCTGGATCGAGAGGGATTCCGCCCTGACCGAAAAGGAGAGGGCGGGGATAGAAGTCGCACCGCCCGAGAATAGCGTTTCCTCGTGGATATCCCGCCACGACGACGCCGATTCGCCGGCAAACGATTCGCCGTCACCACCCCCGGCGGGAGAGGAGACCTCCTGGCTCTCCCACGGTGCCTCGGAATCACAGAGCGACCTCGAAGACTTCTCGCACACCGAATCCAGGGGGAAAGAGGATTACCAGTCCCAGTACGACTACAGGCCTGAAGACGTGGGGACAATGCCGGACGACATAGGCAGGAAGAGAAAGATCGGAAACATGGAGTCCAAGACCACATATACCGTCGACGGGTCGTCGAGGATGGAAAAGGAGGCCTTTGTAAAGGCGAGTCAGCTCTACGCCGGCAGAAAGGCGAAAAGCGGAATGTTTTCCGGTCCCATCGCGAAGTTTATCTACATCGCCGTCGTTGTTGCCCTCGCCTATTACGGATATCTCAACAGACAATATATCCTCGATTACTTCATCGCCCCGGAGAAGTGGGCCCTCGAGGACGCATATATAATAGAGGTGAAGCCCGGCGTTGTCATCCCGACCGACCTTACCGGAACCTACGGAGGTACCACAAAATACAAGGGGGAATCGGGCAATACGCACGTGGTTGAGATTGAGCTTAATGTCGAGAGGATGTCAGTCAAAGACCTGACCCTCGATATATCTTCTACAGAGGATGCTTTCGAGCAGTACAGGACCTTTCTCTATTACACCCCCGGAACAATCACCTATCTGCGGGAGGCCGATTACGACATCAAGTATCATATAGATAACCGGGCCTTCAAATCCGATCGGAACAACATCGCCAAGATCGGCGAAAAGGGCCGGTTCAAGTTCGCCGTCGTCCCAATGGATATAGGAATCGACCCCACAGGAATCCCCGACAGCGAGAAGGACTCCCTCGGAAGCGTGACATTTCTGACTATAGAGGGCGTTTACGGTGACACGAACACATTCTACGGGGGATTGAGGAGCAGCACTCTCGAGCTGGTGGGCTGGGAGGCGAAAAAGAGATAGCCCGGCCTTCCCGCTCTACGCTCCGCCGGTTTTTTTGTCATTGCAATATCATGTATTATGAGCCTGTCCTCTGAGGCGCTGAACCCGCTTTATCTCGAAGGCGCTTTTCCCATTTTGAGGCGTCCTCAAGTCTTGCCGGCTGAGTTTTCTCCACGTCAATTTGTACAAGGGAAAAGGAAAAACGTCAGGTTGAAAAATCAACTTTCTCCCATTTTTTGTTGCAATATAATTGCAAATGCACTATAATTACACTTGCAAGCTGGTGGCAACAATTTGTGGGGGTCGGTCGGGTAGTTGATAGGTTGGGGTGGTGATGGATTGGGGCGATTATGGGTTAGGCAATGACGAGACGGGGCGATGACGGTGTGGGGTTATGAAGGGTCGGGGCGGTGATTGGTCAGGGGCGCAAAGTCGGGGAAGTAGTGGTTTGGGCCAATAATAAGCAGGGGCAAAGTGAGTTTGGGTAAAAAATGAGTCAAACGGATATCAGGCGTGGATAATCGATCTCGGGAGTTGTTTGAATTGTGACGGCGGATAATGATTGCAGTGCACTAAAATTAAAGGGGAATTTCAAGTTATGAAGAATATCGGAAAAGAAATTGCCACAAAAGATCCCGCGGCTATATTGAGAAAAAGCGGATTGAAGAGGACTCTGGGGAGGATCAAGATTATCGAGGTCTTGATAAAATCGGGGCGTCCCCTGACAGGGAGGGAGCTTTTAGACAAGCTGGGAGATAACGCCGTGGACCCGGCGTCCGTCTACCGCACCCTCAACGCATTGTTCAAGAAAGGAGTTGTCCACAAGATCGAGGGATCGGATAACACCTACCACTTCGCCATAAACAGGGGAGAAAAGGCGCATCCGCATTTCACGTGTCGCACCTGCGGCAGGATGGAGTGCCTGAAGATGACATCCTTTCCCCATATCGATATGAATCTCATTAAAGAGGGCTACCTCGTGGAGAGGGAAGACTTCTTCATCGTGGGGCTTTGCCCCGAGTGCAGTATGAAAGAACAATACAAATAAATTGGAGGATTTTTATGTATGCCAAAGGAAAAGGATCGAAGAGCAGGGTCCTTGTTATCGGGCTGTCCACGCTGATTCTCGCTTTTTCCTCGATGCCGTTTCTCTCCTCATGCGGGGAGGGGGAGGAGTCATTGAGCGTCCCGGAAGATACTGAAGGAAAACTCAAGGTCGTGGCGAGCATCTTTCCCCTCTACGAGTTCTCCAAGGAGATAGGGGGCGATCAGGCCGAGGTCACCCTCCTCCTGCCCGCAGGGCTCTCCCCCCATTCCTATGAGCCAACCCCCAAAGACATTCAGACGATAGAGAACGCCGACATTTTCGTCTTTAACGGCGCCGGAATGGAGCCCTGGCTGGAAAACATCCTCTCCGGGATCGACAACAGAGACCTGAAGGTCGTCGATGCCGGCATCGGGGTGAAGCCGTTGACGGTGTCGGATGGCCACGGCGGCCACGATAACCATAGCAAGCATGAAGGGGAGCATCACGAGCATCCGGGGGGGACAGATCCGCACTTCTGGCTCGATTTCGCCAACGCCGGGATACAGGTGGATAACATCCTAAAGGCCTATGTCGAGGCCGATCCTAACAACTCCGCCCTCTACGAAGAGAGGGCGAAAAACTACAGAAATAAGCTTGCGGAGCTGGACAGCCTTTACAGAGAGACGCTCACCGACTGCAGTGTGGAAGATATCGTCTCCTCGGGGCACTTCGCCTTCGGATATATGGCGAGGCGCTACGGATTGAGCCACCATTCAGTCTTCGACATATCCCACGATGCGGAGCCCTCACCGAAGGAGCTCTCCGAGATGATTCAGATCATAAAGAAAAAACAGATAAAGTATATATTTGCGGAGGAGCTCTTGGACCCGAGGATGGCAAAGACCATCAAGGAGGAGACGGGGGTTACGATACTCACCGTCAATCCGGCGGGGAACGTACCTCTAAAAGTGTTTGAGTCGGGGACTTCGTTTATAGATATTATGAAGGACAATCTCATAAATTTCAAAAAGGGGCTTGAGTGCAAATGATGGAAAAAAAGACCAATACCGAAAAGGTCCTCGAAGTATCGGACCTCTCCTACAGCTACAACCACCAGACGGTCTTCGAGGGGATCGACTTCTCCCTTAATGGGGGGGACTATCTCTGGATGATCGGCCCCAACGGCTCCGGGAAGACGACGCTGATGAAGACGATACTCGGGATTCTCACCGCCGGGACAGGCATAATCAGGCTCTTCGGAGAGGATATTGACAAATTCGAGGACTGGGAGAGGATCGCCTACGTCCCCCAGAGGCTCCTCTTCTTCGACCCCTACTTCCCCGCAACGGCGTTGGAGGTGGCGTCGATGAGGCTCATGGTGCTGGGAGGTCGTGGAAAGAATCGGGGGAATTTCGGGCGCTCGAAAGACGAGAGGATCGGCGATGCATTCGAGAAGCTGGGAATCTCCCATCTGATGAACAGGAGGATCGGGGAGCTCTCCGGCGGCCAGCTCCAGAGGGTGATCCTCGCCCGGGCCCTGATCGCAAACTCCGACATCATCTTCCTGGACGAGCCCACGTCCGCCGTCGAGCCGAGGGTAAGGGAGGACTTCTTCAAGATAATCGACGATCTGAACGAGAGGGGGTCGACGATCATCCTTATCAACCACGACATCTCCGGGATGGGGATAAACAACAACAAGATCCTCTTTATCAACAGGGAACAGCTCTTCTTCGGCGAGGGGAGTGAGTTCTGCATGTCGGAAGAGATGAGCGGCTACTTCGGGAGCTCCCAGCATATTATATGCCACCAGCATCTCGATGAGGGCAATGATTAAGATTATACGGAATTGATCTAATATTTTTCGGAGATATTTGATGTTAGGTTCTTTGTTTGCTTCTGTGCTTAATATTGTGACTGTTAAAGAAGCGCTCTCCCTCTTCGATTTTTTAAAGTACGGCTTTGTCCTGAGGGCGCTCTTCACCGGCGTCTTCGTAGGCACGGCCTGCGCCGTCCTGGGGGTGTTTCTCGTACTTAGACGCTACGCCTTGATCGGCCACGGCCTGACCCACGTGGCCTTCGGCGGCGTGGCGGTGGGGCTGCTTCTCGGCGGGCAGCCGTTCTGGTCGGCCCTGATAATAACGATCCTCTCGTCGATCGGCATCCTAAAGCTTCAGGAGCGGGTGAGGATCCACGCCGACGTCGCCATAGGGGTGGTCTCGGCCGTGGGAATGGCGACGGGTATATTGATAGCCAGCGCGGCCAGGGGATTCAACATCGACCTGATGAGCTATCTCTTCGGGAGCATACTGACCATCGGCAGAGAGGAGTTCTGGGCCTCCCTCATGATATCGGTGGTAATCGTGGTCTTCATAATCCTCTTTTACCACAAGCTCTTCGCCATGACCTTCGACGGGGAGACGGCAATGGTGATGGGGATAAACGTGGGACGCTTCAACTACTTCTTTGCCGTCGTCACGGCGCTTCTGGTCGTTGTGGGGATGAGGCTCGTGGGCCTGCTGCTCGTCTCGGCGCTGATAATCCTCCCGGCGGTGACGAGCCTCCAGGTATCGAAGAGCTTCAAGTGGTCCCTTATTGTAGCCGCCTTTACCGCGGCAGTCTCCGTCTTCCTCGGGATTTTCTCCTCCTACCACCTCGACCTCCCCACGGGGGGGACGATCGTGATGATAAACTTCCTCCTGTTTATCGGGGCGTATCTGGTAAGGAGAATTGTGTTGGAAAGGAACAAGGAGGGGAGCAGAAAGAGGAGTCAAGTTGTAGCCTCGGATTATTAAGCCCAAGACCGACAAGTCTTTTTAGTAATTACCTAAATACCTAATTTCACTAATAGAAAATCTACCTAAAAAGCCCAGTTTATTCTACATTTTTCCATTTCCTTTTAAGGCATTTCATTTTTAAAGAAGACTTTCTGAGAAGAAGTAAATATGAAAGAATTGTAAAAATCCTATTTTTTTAGTTCTTCATTCAAAAGTTTATTGAGTTCATCTACAGTTAAAGTTTTTGCATGTACTACTATGAAAGAACCAATTTCATTAGATTTGTAAATGAGATTATATTTGTCTT
>Ga0180431_10004636_pt1 | contig 17086 bp, 21 predicted proteins | sample SS_ome_11_FD_132459 | JGI IMG/M metagenome (GOLD analysis project Ga0180431, IMG submission 132459) | Hypersaline lake sediment archaeal communities from the Salton Sea, California, USA - SS_1_MS_1 metaG | ecosystem: Environmental > Aquatic > Non-marine Saline and Alkaline > Hypersaline >... | reverse complement strand
CGCCGGCTTCTCCTTGCCCGTTCCCTTGAATTCCGGCTCTTTCCCTGCGTAGGGGTTTTTCTCGTCTATCTTGTTTGTGGGCTTCTCCTTCGGGTTGATTAGGTTGAACTTGCCCGGCTTCCCCCCGGGCGCCGCTTCCCCGGTTTTGAATTTGGGCCCGAACCCCTTGCTTTCCGATTCCGGCTCCGCGCCCTTCTTCCTGACTTTTTCAATTCCATTCATGCCGGCGTAGTTCTGGGCCACGAAATCAGTGACCTCGGCCTCCTTTCCGTCCTTGCCGACGAGCATTATCCTGTAATCCTGCGGGTTCTCCAGCACCTCCTGCAGGCTCTCCGGTATCTTATTATTGGAATACACGTGGAATTCCATCACGCTGAATTTCCCCTCCTCCGAATGGAGGTATTCGAAACTTGCCTCGTTCTTGAAAGTTTCCGCGGGCTTCACTTCCGCCTTGGGCTTGGGTTTCTGCTTCTCTGCCATCTGCGCACCAGCAGTATTTGCGCATACTTACTTTTATGTTTTTCTTTGCCTTGGCCTGCCTTAGGGTTTTCAGTCGCCGCTGCTGCGGCTCCAACCCAACAGCTTTCGCTGTTGGTGGATACCCATTTTTGCCCGCTGTACGTCGAGGACAAAAAAGGGTAGCCACTGGAAACGCACCCTGATTTTGTTTAAAAAGGAAAAATCCCCCACTATACTCATGGAAGACCGGCAAGACGCACCGAAGGAATCATGGAAAAAGGGATGGTGGGCCTAGAGCTTAGTAAGAATAATCCGGCCCTATTTTTTCCTCCCTATTCCTTTGGCTTTCCCTTTTAGGCCTATGCGGCTCATAGGCCCTTCGCCACCTTCTTCAGCCTCGCGAGCGACTGCGCCGGAGTTTCCACGGTGTTCAGCAGGTAAACCGGCACCCTCCCGAAGAGCTCTTTGAAGAATCCCGTGCGCAGCCTCTTCTTTTTCGGGCTCCGCACGAGCTGGTGCGGATTGCAGAAATCATTCTTCAGCATAAAGGAAAGCGCCTCCTTTGCAGAAAGCTTCCTGAACGGCTTTTCCTTTTTGTCCCGCGTAAGCAGCACTACTGCCCTCATCACGCTCTCGCCCTTCAATTTGTCTTCCCCGAAGAGCATGCGCACGTCCATTATCGCCCTTCCCTTATTATCATACCTTGGCTTCAGGCGCTTGAACATGCGCGCATACTGGGGCCAGTCCTTGTCTATGTTGCCCCGGATGTATGAATTCTTTTCGGAAGAATGCACCACCATGTCCTGCCCCATGCGCACGAACAGCCAGTCGTCCGTGAGGAAGGCCGCCTCCTCCTCCATCAGCAGCCCATAGGTGAGCGTGGTTTTCCCGCTTTTGCTCGGCCCTATTACCGCAACCCCCCTGCCCCCGAAATCCACGTAGCTCCCGTGGATTGAGTGCCTCCTGTGCTCCGAGGGCACGTCTTCCAGGTAGTCCGCAACAAGCGCAAGCCCTATGCTCTTCAGCTTCCCATAATAGTCGCAATTTTCAAGTATTATTGTTTTCGAGCCGGGCTCATAGGAAACCTTCTCCTTCCCGCTGCCGCACATCGCGAGCACGCGGCCGTGAGGCCTTATGGAATCCAGCATTGAATGGAAATTGAGGTTCCACATGCGGAAAAAATCCTCCGAATCGGTGAACAGCTTCACGCAGCAGCCGTAAATATCCGCCTTCTTCTCGAAAAGCGGCCTCTCCTCGTGCAACTTCCGCATGAGCCTCTCCTTCCCCTCCGGGGAAATGAGCTTCACCGTATACATGCGCGGATTTCGGGCATAAGCTATTTAAGAATAGGGCTGTGTGGGCAGTTGGAAGAAGATAGATATATTTAAATACATCATTATCCACAATAATACACATGAGCAAGCCCCAGAACTCCCCAGACAACAGAATGTTCAGGCCCCGCGTGCTCGTGCGCGTAGGCCCGCCCATGGCAAAGACGCTGCTTCACAGGCGCCTCTGCGAAACAATTTCCCCCACCAGGGAAACGGTGAAGAAGCTTGCAAAGGACACGCTGAAGCTCGAGGAGGTCCTGAAGCAGAAGGACGGCAATGCGTACATATTCCTGCTCCCCGCAAAAGATTCCAAGAGGCTTGCGCTCGAGCTCAAGATTGAGCTGCTGTGCTCCGGCTCCGATGCAATCGTGATGGATGCGGGCGCGCCGAGGCAGCCCATGCAGCCCGCGCGCAGGGAGCGCGATTCAGAGCCGGCAATCCTCGCATGATTTCCTCTTTTTATTAAATGCCCATCCCAGGATGGGACTATTCTAATTAAGCGCCTCAGCCGCCATATTATCCATGGCGGTTGAAAGTGCAATTTCAGAAGAAAAGAAAAAGGAGTGGCTTTCGCAGGAATGGTACCTAAACCGCTTTGACGGCTGCCCCTTCCTGCTTTCCTTCATAGGGATGGGCGAAACCCTTCCCGAAGGGAGAAAGCACCCGTGGGGCCACGGCACGGTGCGCCTCGCATTCTTCTACAGCCATAAAGTAGATTGGCACATGCCCCTCAGCGACATCCGCCGCGCCGCGGGGCAGTTCATGCGGCGCAGCACCTCCGACCCTTACTTTACGCTGAATTTGATGCGCCTCTGGGAGGCAGATGAGGAGAAATTCGAAAAGATGTGGGCGCACATAAGCTCCGCGGATTCGCAGAAGCCTAGCAACGGCGAGCTCCTCGCCCTGTTCAATTCCTTTGTGGAAGCCTCAATTAAGCGCGTGACCTCCAGCTCATTAATAGACGGCTTTGCATTCGGCAGCGACGAGGCAATTGCAGGGAAGGTGCGCGCCCACCTTGAGGAGCTGGGCAAGGCAGCTGAATTCGGCAGCATCTTCACCGCTCTCACCGCGCATGTGCACCCCTCCTTCACGACCCATGCAGAGCTTTCCCTCCTGAAAGCCGCAATAATTGCGCAGAAGGAAGGCGCAGCGGAAACAATCCTGAACAACACCCCAAAAGAAGCAATGCAGAAGCTCCTTGCGTTCCCCAAAACAATGCGCGCCCTCCTCGACCACCAATCAAATTTCCACTGGCTGCGCAACAATTACATAGACGGAGAGCCGCTTCCCCCCGAGCATTTCATAGAAGAGATTTCCACGCTCCTGCGCAGCGGGAAGGATTTGCAGAAAGAATTCGGAGAATTGAAATCTATCCCGCTTCGCAACTTGGAAGAAAAGGAAAAGCTCATGGACGAATTGCAGCTTCCGATCGAATTGCGCTCGCTCATCCGCTATTCCGAGGACTTCACCCTGTGGCAGGATGAGCGCAAGAGGTCCACGTTCTTCATGGCACACGCGTTCTCTTTCCTCCTGCGCGAAATAGGGAAGCGGTGCGGATTCACCCTTGGGGAGATGAAATACCTCGTGCCCGAGGAAGTTCCCCTCGCAGCGGCGGGCAAAATCCCGCCGGAAGTCCCGCGCGCACGCATAAAGGGCTGCATGGTTGCGTGGGAGCACGGCCGCATTTCAATCCTCACCGGGCCGGAAGTGCAGGAGATGCATGCGCACTTCCGGAAGGCAGGCCTCCCCGAAGAGACAGATGTGGTGAAGGGCCTCGCCGCCTCCCTTGGAAAAGCACGGGGCACTGCCCGCATAGTGAACAGCTCAAGGGAAATAGATAAAGTGAACGAGGGAGACATCCTGGTTGCGGTAATGACCCGGCCGGACTACATACTCGGGATGAAGCGCGCCGCCGCAATAGTTACCGATGAGGGCGGCCTCACCTGCCATGCCGCAATAGTCGCGCGCGAGCTCAAAATCCCCTGCATAATAGGCACAAAGTTCGCTACGCGCGTGCTGAAGGACGGCTCCGAAGTCGAAGTGGATGCCTCAAAAGGGGAAGTGCGCGTGCTCACAGCTTCCTGAGCACCTTCAAAAACATGGGGAACAGCTTCGCCTCGGCCTTCCGAAGGTGCTCAGCAACCGTGGGCGGCGAAACCCCGAGCCTCTCCGAAAGCTCGCGTATAGAAATCTTCTTCGGTATTTCATAATACCCGTAATCGCACGCCTTCTCAAATGTCTCCCTTTGCCTGGCCGTGAGCAGTTCCTTTGCGGACTGCAAATCAAAGAAGCCGCTGGTGCTGAACATGCCCACCTTCGCATCCTCGGCCTTCACGTGCTTCTTGCGCGTAAGCTTCACTCCCCAGCCCTCTTCCTTCCATCTGCCCATGAGCTCCTTCAATTCCTTGTACGAGCCCGCAACAAGCAGCTCCTTGTCCGTCCCCCTGTCCGTAATGGGCGACTCAAGCAGCATAACGCCGCTCTCGTGCAGTATCTTGAATGTCATTGCCTTATAGCTCGAAGTCACCTTGATTACGTATTCCTGCGGCTTCTTCACCAGCACCTCAACTTTCTTCACCAATCCGTGCTTCCGCAGGCTCTCCACGTCTTTTTCAGGCGTGGGGGAGTGCAATTCAACCAAATTAGTAATGGAATCCCCGGTGATGTCCGTGGTGCGGATGGTGCGCAGCACCGCGTCCGGGTTCCTTTCGGTAATGTCCACGGCCCAGCAGGGGTGGCTCACCTCCACCTCGAAGAATATGAGGTGCTTCCTTTTCCCGCCGCCTTCCGGCTTTTCCATATGCATGCTGTTGGTTTACCCAAATAAATAGCTTGCGCTTTCCCACAAAACTCAACTTATTTAAACTTCGTGCACCATATTAACGCATGGCAAAATCCAGGCGCATGCACCTTGTGAAAACGGAGGCGGGGAACAACCTCGTTCCCCCCACAAAGAGCGTTCTCGTAAGGTTCGGGGACCGCTACATCCGGAGGCAGGCGCAGCACCTCGTCCCGGGGGACAGGGTGCGCTGGAAAAAGGAATTCATACAGAAAACCCTCGATGAAGTGGACATTGAACTGTCTTCGCGCAGCGAAAGGTACGTGCAGGCAAGGGAAACGGTAATGATACAGGGCTCAACCGGCATATGGGTGCCGCGGCTCAGGTACCACCTGCTCGCCGGCGCGCCGGCGGTCACCCGCAGCCAGGCGCTGTTCGAAGGCACGGATATTTCCCCGGGAGAATGCAGGGAAATAACAAACCTCGTGCACAAAGAAATAGTTGACTATTCCCGCCTGAAGGGCATGGGCCCGGTCTGCTGGGACACCGTCTCCAATTGGGTGCTCGGCAATGTGCTTGCCCCGGCAAACAAGGATTTCTTCTACCCGCTGGGCGGCATCCACCCGGCATTCTATGAAATACATGACGATTTCCGCGCGGGCGGCCCGTGGGCGCAGGCATACGAGCTGTACGTCACCCTGCGCAGGGTTGCGATGAACTACATCGCGAAGCCCAAGGCCGAAGGCAAGGGCACTTCGCCCGGCGCTGCAAAGGGGAAGGGCAGCGCGAACGGGAGGTTCGCGGAGGAGCTCTCCGCCCTCGTGGAAGCATTTGAAACGGACAGGGAAAGCGCGTGCATAGACGTTGCGGTGCAGGGGAACGAAACCCAGAGGCTGAGGAACAAGGCCCTTTCAAACAGGAAAAGGGTCGATCCGCACCTCTTCAAGGGCGTGGTCTGCGAAGGCGACGAGCTTGCGGTGGAGGCGGACAGCCTGGACAACTATTCCGACGCGGAAATCTGCGGGGGCGCCATCATGGACAATCCAAGGGAGGCAATAGAGAACGCAAAGAAATTCGCGCTCGAGCACGGCTTCTCCCTTGCGGAACTGAAGGAAAGGCTGACCCCCAAGAAAATCGATGAAAAAAGGATAAAAAAGGCCGTTGAGGAAGCCAGTTCGGAGCTGGGGCTGAGCGTCGAGTCCATCCGGGATGAGCTGCTGGAGGGGAGCGGCCTGAAGTACGAAGAGCTCTCACCCGAGGAGAAAGCAGCCCTGGACGGGCAGGTTGCGGAAGTCGCGCGCAGCGTTGCATCCAACCTGCAGGGCAATGTCGACAGGATCCAGCGCTTCCTCGACCTTGCGGGCGAACTGGATCCGGAAGAGTAGCTTTTTTATATCCGCCCGGCGCATAATATGCATAGTGATGACAACACAGGTATTGCTGAGCCGCAAGGCGATGACGAGAAGAGGGTCAACTGAATTAGGTTTATAAATTTCCCCTCCCCTTTCCCCACCATGGCAGGCACTCTTGCAATGGTGGGGCTCGCATTAATAGTGCTGGCCTGGGCTGCGCAGGCATATTCTTCATACCGGATGAAGGTAAAGTATGCCGAGCCAACCCCTCCGGTCCTGAGCACGACTTTCCTCTCCCTCTATCTGCTGGGCGTCCTTTTCCTGGCGTATTCCGCATACGAAAGCGGGGACCAGGCAGCGGCAGGCCTGCAGGCCCTTATTATCCTGGTTGCCATGCTGGCATTCGCATTGGCCGGAAAAGGCGGAAAGAAGAAATAGAAAAGAAAAAGGAAAAAAGTGGAATCTACATTGCAGGCGCAGCGAAAGCGCCGGTTGCCGCAAGCGCGGTCAGGCCGAGCGCAACTGCAATCACGCCCACAATCATCATTATGATGACGTAGACGATTCCTGCGATGATTCCACCGATTATTATGGTCAGGATCGTGCCCACAAGGTCGGTCCCGTGTATGGTTTTCAGCACCAGGTAGAACAGGTACAGGCCATACAGGCCGAGGACAAGGTTTACGATTCCCCCGCCGCATGCCACAGCGGGCACCAGTGCAATCACGAAGCTCACAACGGAGCTGATGATGGTGATTGCAGAGGATGGCAGCGCAGCGATGTAGAATTGCTGCGGGAAAGCCCCCTTGCCCTTGAATATCCTAGTGGCCACCGCGTGGATAATCCACTGCACCACGTACACAAGCACCAGGCTGATGACCATGAGTATTATGCTCATGAGCACAACCGTGCCCGCGGCTGCCGCGTCCCCTACGCCGACGAATACGCCGATTGCGCTCAGGACGACAGATACCAATGCCGCGAGTATGAGGTACTTGTAACCCGCACCGACAGTCCCTTTTTCCTTTGTAGCCATTGACACCAGCTTGTCCGGGAAAAGGGCGTCTATCATCTTCCCAATCATAGAGTTATCACCGTCTCCCACTACTTGTGTAATGTTTTTATAGGTTGCTCATTTCCGGAAATTTTCCGCCATGTTGCAAAAACAGTTTTAAAGTGTTCATGAGTATTCCCTTCATGCGAAAGCCGCACAGCTCCAGATTCTCCCGCGCCGAAGTGCGGGGCTGCATGGATTTCGCGGGGAATGCCCTCGGCATTTCGCCCAAAGGGCCCCTGCCGAAGGTGCGCTGCCGCCGCTTCCCGCCCAAGAGCGGCCGCCTTCCGCCCGGCCCTGCGGAGTTTGCGAAATTCGCCCTGTGCCCGGACTGGGCCGCCCGCTACGACGCGGAAAAGGGCGAAATAGAATTCAACGGCCAGCTCATGCGCCGCCTGCCCCGCGAGGTGCTCAACGGCCTGCTCGTGCGCGAGTGCGCCAAGCTCCTCCTGTCCAGGGTCAATTTCCGCTATCCCTCCGAAGGCGTCCCGGAGGAAAAGAAATGCGGGCAGGAGCCCGCCCTTGAAATAGCGCTTGAAGGCATCAGCGAATACTGCAGGCGCAAATACGAGGCAGAGAATGCCTCTGCTTCGGACATCGCAGTGAAGCGGAGCCTCGGCCTCGCGGCCCACTGCACGTCCGCGTTCCTCTCCCCTGTGCGCTTCTGCCGCACCACGATTGCATGGGCAATGCCTCCGCAGTTCAGGAGGCACATGGCATCCCAGCAGGCACCCTCCCCGCTGTGGCCCGCGCTTTTCCGCCACCCCGAAGCGGACGGCCTGAACTTCTTCGAGTATGTTGTGGAGAATGCCTCCAGGGAGCCTTCCGCAAGGAAAGCACTGATGCTGGTTTCCCTCTACCCTCCCCGCGACCTCTACCAGATTGCGTACCCCCTGTTCTATTTGAGGGAGGCGAAGGGGTTCCTCCGGTCGCTTGGCGGCGCGGCCGTGCAGCCCACCAAAGCTTAATTAGCATTTCTCCTTCATAAGCAGGTTATGAACCATGTTTCAATTGCACTTGCAGCGCTCCTGCTGCTTTCAGGGTGCTGCGGCCTTTCCCAATTTGCCGAGGCGTACGAGCGGCAGATGGCAATGGACCACGACCATGTGTGCGGCCCCTCCACCAACAGCAGGCAGATGGATTTCTACAGCTGCCAGTACCTCAAGGCAGAGGGCAACGAAGTGCACATCTCCCTCTCGTCCTCCTATTTCAAGGGCGTGGAATCCGTGGACCTTGAAGAGGCAGAGATATACAGTGCAATCTATTTCCGCAAAGCGTACAGTGCGCTTGAAACCGGGATGTACCTCCAGGGCGCCACAAGCCTCGTAACCGGAAACAAGTCCGTGGACATCGAAGGGATGGGCGGCGTGCCCCTGGAGTGCACCTTTACAGGTTATTCCTTAGACGGCCGCTACCTCAACCTCACGGCAGCCTGCGACAAGCCAATACCGACGGACAGGCCCACCACTTACATGCTTTTCTCATATGTGCCGATAGTGTTCGGAGAAGATGCGCCGGAGGACTACAAGACGCTTGCGCTGACGGACTCCAAGTCCTGCACCGCAGACGAATGCAAACTCAAGCTTTACATTATCGCAGAGAGGCGGTGAAATGAAATCAGTTGCTTTGCTTGCGCTGGCGATGGTTTTGATTGCGGGATGCTCCGCGCCCACATTCGGGCGCCTGGAAGAAGAGCCTTCAGCGCTCCCGGGCTCCGACCATGTGGAGTTCTGCGGGGTGAACAAGTTCTACGAGGGATACGAATGCCCCTATTCCAAGGCCTCCGGCAGCACAATAGAGGTGAAATTGCAGTCCGCCTACTTCCCCAACCTCATGGAGGCCGATGCGGGCAACGCCTATCTGCGCGTTGCGCACTTCCCCGGGAGCCGCACCCAGCTTTACCTCAATGACATTGCGGGCTGGGACAACGACGAGGAGCTAATTGCCTGCGACTATACTTCAATTTCCCTCGAGGGGGACGTGCTCACCATGCAGATTTCCTGCGCCGGCAGCGTCGCCCCTTCCGGCGACTATTACGCGGTATATTCCACAATCCCGATAGTGATCGACGCCACCCCCGAAGAGGTTGTTACCTCTTCCGGGGCGATATTCTCCGACCTGCGGAGGTGCGACATCTATGAGCAGGTGCGCACCAAGTGCGACCTGCGCGTGCACGTGCTCGCGCAGGCGTCCTGAGTGTGTCCAGAAAGGTTTAAATATGTGTTTGGAGCAGTATAACCATGGCAGCTGCAATAACAAGCCTGGCCAGGCCGTTCCCCGGAAAAAGGGCGGCCAGCGAACGCGCCAGGGATTACCTAATGAAATTTGCGCCTTTCAAGCAGCTCGCTGAGCCATATTCACGCAAAGAAATCTCAGAAGCGATGGGCCGCGCAAAAACATTCTACAATACCCCCCCGAAAAACATGCGCATACCTCGCGTGAGGGTGCAGTGGCTGCCGGATACGAGCAGGTTCCAGCACACCGCGCTTCTGTCCGTCACATATCCGTTCCTCATGCTGAAGCACCTCTTCGACTCACCGGCATACTACAACCCAAACACGCATGAAATAGCCGTGAATCCCTGGCGGATGCCCCTCGGCAAAAACGGTTTGGACAGCTACAGGCGCACGAGCCTGCTCACCCACGAAGTCACCCATTACGTTTCGGACCTTTCCTCGGGCCACATGCTGGGCTATCACAACCTCCCCATTAAGTGCCTTACCGAGGGAGTCGCGCTGTATGCGGAACAGACCATGCACAAGAGGCCCGAGCTTGGCGCCGCACATTCAGTGCTTGATGCCGTTGGCAGGTTGTCGCTGCGCACCGCAAAGCTCTTCGCAAACCCCCTCGGGAGGGCGAAGAAGGAAGCGGGCAAACTCCTGCGCCTGGTTCTCCCGGACAAGTGGGTCGCCTCGCTGCTCGACGGCCGTTCGCCCGGCCCGTACGGCTTCCCGCTGCTTACCCAGCACCTCGCGGACGAATACGAGGACGGCCACAGGTTCCTGAAATACGTGATGGAGGGCATGAATGAAAGGGCATTTGCAGTCCCTGCGGAGCTTGCGCACAGGGCCGAGCCGCTCAGCACGTTCGAGCTGCTCACGCTCCTGCCGCCTATCACAATGGAGCAGGTGCTCATTCCCAAGGAATACGAGAAGATGGTGATGGGCCGGATAGGCCAGTTCCTCAACGAAGTGCCTGCGAGGATGGAAAACAGCAGCATAATGGCGCTTGCCTCGATGCTCATCGACTGCGAAACGCCCGAAGAGGTAATCAGGAGGATGCCGCCCCCGCACGTGAGCTACGTCCTCAACCACGAAGCATACCTCAAGATGGTTGAGGATGACCTGGAGCGCGCGTATTCGCACTGGCTGCATGCGCTGAACCGGCGCGACCGGATGGACCCGCGCCTTTATGACGAGGGCCTCAACTGATAGCTTTATCTTCTTTTCTTCCGAGGGATTCCCATGGCGCTTGAGTTCAATATCTTCGGCACCCTTGTGCTCGTTTTGGTAGTGTTCTCATTGTTTGCAATCGTGCGGAACGTGAAGATAATATGGAAGCTCGCGATGCTTGCGCTCCTTCTCGCCGCCTTCTATTTCCTCGAGGAAATGTACTTCATGATATTCGCTTTCTTCATGATGCTGGTGTTTTTCCAGATAAAGAGAATGACCCAGTTCAAGTGGTAGCACCGCTTTTAAAGCTTTTTGCCGAAGGTGCAGCCATGAGGTTTGGGTTGCTTCTGCTCCCGCTGTTGCTGCTTTCGGGCTGCATAATAGACGATGTATTGGGCGGCGGCGCGCAAAACGAAACCGCGGAGGAAAAGCCCCCCGTGAAAATCTCCTATTCCAGCGCCCACGTGGCGCCAGCCGTTTCCGGGGAGCCCGAGCCCGAAGCGCCTGAAGAAAGTGCCGAAGGCGGGCCCGAAGCGGAAGCCGAAGCCGAAATGGAGGCAACCCATGTGGAATGCGAAGGCCTCATCGACCTCAGCCTCGCGCTGTGCAATGCAAACCACACGCCTGTGCTTGAAGGCCTCACGCACGCGGAAATAGCCGGCTTCAACGTAAGCTGCTCGGCCCTTGACAAAAGCTCAATGCAGGCGGGCATAGTGCGCAGCGCCAACGGCAGCTGCACCTATTCCTGGTCAATAACGTTCTCCGGCCAGTCGCCTCCCGGCGGGCTGTTGTGCGGCGATTCCGGCCCCGCAGGGGATTCGCCCGGCTGCTTCGAGGCGGTTTTCCCGGGCCCCGGCTCAACCCTCCGCGCATGCGCGCCAAGCAGGGAAAGCGCGCTTGCGGAGATGGCCGATGCCCTCTCAGCATTGTATTCCTGCCCTGAATCCAGCGGCGAAGGGGCCCCCGTATCCGGGGAGCCGGAGGGCGAGCCCGACATGAGCCATTGCGAAGAGCTTGCGGACATCCACCGCGTGATATGCGAGGCCGACTTTGTGGAGCCCGTCCCGGGCCTTGAAAGCGTAACTCTGGAGAAGCTCGAGGTTTCCTGTTCAGGCCTCCGCAAGAGCTCAATTACCGCGGACCTGGGGAGCAGCGCCGACCCGGCATGCAGCTATTCGTGGACGGTGAATTTCCGCGGGGTGAAGCCCACTTCAAAGCTCCAGTGCTCCTCGTTTTACATTGCAACCTATACCACTACCTGCTACACCACGCTGCTTCCCGACGGTGCGGTCCTGCACGGCTGCGCGGAAACCCGCGAGGGCGCGCTTGAAAAGATAAAGGAAGCCGTTTCCCTCCTGGAAACCTGCCCGGAATGAGCTCCTGTTCCCGGTTCGCCTGATTTTGCGCCCCCGGATTACCGCACCATCTTCTTCATGGAGATTCTCGTGATGACGATGTTCCCCTTCTCCCTCACTTCGTAAAAATCGCTCCCCTTTTCCATCTTTGCGCTCTCCCCGCCGAGCCAGAAATACGGCTCGCCGTGCGGGTCCGCCCTCTTCTCTATCACCGGCGCGGTCCGCTTCATCTGCACGTCCTTCCCGAAAACGATTTTCGCGCTTTCCAGCCTACCGTATGCCGGGAAATTCACGACGAGGAAATCGTATTTTCCCACCATGGGCGCAATCTTCTTCCACACCCTGCGGAGCGCCTTCTTCCACACTTCCGGGTCGCCCCAGCTTTCGGGATTCTGCCATCCCATCCTTTCCCTCCTGTAAAATGAGAACGCTACGGCGTGCTTCCCGTGTATCGCCGCCTTCCAGCACGCGCCTATCGTGCCCGAGCTTATGAGCGGGCTCATTCCGGTATTGTCTCCCCAGTTTATCCCGGACAGGACAATGTCCGGAGTGGGCAGCTCCTTCGCGTAGATCATGAACACCGAGCAGTCCGCGGGCGTGCCGCTCAGCGTGTAAATATCTTCATGCAATTCCTGCAGGCGGAGCGGCTTGTGCAGAGTCACCGCCGCGGAAACCGCACTCCTCTGCCTGTGCGGCAGAACCGCGTACGCATTCCCCAATTCCTTTGCGAACTCCAGCAGGATTTTCGCTCCCTGCGTGTATCCGTCGTCGTTTGTAATCCCTATCGTTTTCTTCATTTCCCCACGCGCTTCCCTCTCTGAAAAGAGTATTAATCCTTTCCCCCCCAAATCCATTCATGGCCGAAGATGAAATAGAAGAAGGGGAATACTGCCCCGCGTGCGGCAAGCGCACCGAGCCAATGGAGCACTTCACGCTCGCTTTGTCCCGCCCCGTGGGCACAATCAAGTGCAAGAGATGCGGCTATACCGGCCTGCCGATCATATTCGAGAAAGTCGGGAAGGAAAAGAAGGGCTCTAAATAACTATTGGAATTTCCAATATACTTTTGGATAAGCTTATTATTATAATAGTTACCCTCCACATTATCGTCCAGGTGTTTTTGAATGACAGTAGAATATGGAGAATACCAGGGGAACAAGATCATGATACTGAAGAGGGACGAGAACGACAGGTACCCCTTCAGGTTCGGCAAGAACAAGGCCAAGCTCATCATCGAGAACTTCGATGCAATCAAGGCCTTTGCCGAAGAGGAAGAGTAGAGGAAGGGCCTGCGCCCTCCCATCCTTTTATTTTAATTTTTAGCTGCTTTGATTGCCGTAATAGGTGCAGTATCCGTCTTTGCAGATCTGCCCCTCGCCGCATTCCTCATTCTTTTCGCACGCCCAGCCGACCGCATTCACGCAGCGCCCGTCCATGCACACTTGCTGGTATGAGCAGTCGCCCACGCCGCTGCACGGGACGTTCGCCTCGTACGCAAGGCACAGGCCCCTGTTGCAGTACCTGCCCACCGGGCAGTCCGCGCTCTCGTTGCACGTGGGCGTCGGCTGCGGCGGCGAGATTACCGCCTGCATCGTGTCGGTGCAGCCCATCATCAAAACCATCGCAAGCGCAACAGCAAAATACAATACTTCCCTTGCCATGCACCTGAATTGCATCCCAAGAATTTAAACCTATGTTCCTTATTTACCGGAAAACTACTTAAGATACTTTTATATAATGTCAGCCGATTATTTACACGATGGTGAAGAGAGGCGAAACTCCGAATAAGAAAAAACTTTTGGAATTATTCGGCGTGTGCAAAGGTAAATTGGGGCCTTTTACAGAAGAAGATCGGTGCGATTACCGGCCGCGCCCAAAAAACCGTTCAAAGAAATAGCAATTACATATATTTTTATATATTATGGTCATTAAATATACATAGGTGATACATTGAATATCCATGTTAATCTTGTTGGAGATACTGCAGAAACAATAGAAGAAATGATTGCACGGGGAAGAGCTGCGAGCAAAACTGAAGCAATCCGGCTGGCCCTTTTGGAATATCGGGAAAGGCATTTGGAGCATAAAAAAGAAAAAATTGGATGGATGACCCTCTCGGAGAAGTCACTCGAAAAAGTATGGAAAAACAAAAAGGATGATGAGGCATGGGACAAGTACTGAAGAAAAAAGACATCATCCTCGTTCCATTTCCATTCTCTGATCAAAGTGGATCAAAGAAGAGGCCGGGCTTAATAATAAGCCATGACAGATTTAATGAAAGCTCCGAAGATTTGATCATCTGCGCAATAACTTCAAACGTCAGTAACGACAAGAATACGATTGTCATCAAAGCTGATGACTGGAAGGATGGCATGTATTCAGAGAGTTGCGTAAAAGCGGCTATTATCCTTACAATAGAGCGAAGCATTGTATTGAAAAGGATAGGGCGACTAAGCGGCGAGAGATTCAAAGAAGTCATAGAAAAAGTTCATAGCATTATAAAGTAGTATTCTAGAATTTCCAACACTCTCTTTGATTTCCCTATAATATACTATATGCGCTGCCTCCAGATCTCCTGGTATGGCCTAAAGCCCAGCTCCTTATACAGCTCTTTCGCCCGTCGGTTCACGGGATAAAAACCGACGTCCATCTTCTTCAGCTTCCGTTTCCTGAACCACTTCTTAAGTTCCGCGAACAGCTTGTGCCCAACCCCTTTGCCCCGGTATTCCGGCAGTACATAGAAAGCAACAATCTGCCCGATCCGGGTTTCAGCAAAAATGGGCGGGTCCTTTTCTTCTTTTCCCAAAATCATCCCAATAATCTCTCCATTTTCAATTGCAACAAAAAATGCGCCGATTCGTTTTGAAATTACATTTTTGAAATATTTCATTTGCTGTGCACGGAAATCCTTTGCGAGCTTTTCAAAAGTTGGAAATTTCCTTTCATGCTCCAGCATAAGCTGAACTGACAGCTCAACTAGGGCTTTCAGGTCCTTTTTCGTTGCCTTTCTTATGCGCATGCGGGCTTTCTCCCCGGAAAAGATAATAAGCGTTTCTTCCTTACGTCGGTAAAATGCGTGCATTCTTATTTTCCGCATAGTTTTCCACTCAAGGGGTATATTCCGAGTACGCATTACATGCCCAAAAAATACTGAGAAATTCCAAGAAACTTTTAGGAAATACCATGACAGTGTGCTGGGGAATATATTAGTTACTGAAACAGTAAACCATCCAAAAAGTTACTGGCACTAATTTTGTACCTTGGTTCACTGTAGCGGTATTGAGCGGCAAACCTGGAAATGGGAAGCGGGGTTATTGACCAGGGACACGCAAAAAGATAAGAATTGTGGGTAAGAAGGACCAGTTTGGTACACTGCTACGGTGTGAATAAGATTTTGGTTTATCGTTGAAGTAACCAAAACATTAACCCGGGGAATCTTGAGAAGCAATCACGCTCTTGTTACAGTCAAACGGTATTTCAACCGAACCTATATCGAAATAGAATAGTATGGAATTTGTTTTTATTCCATCAAATGAAAGTACCATATATTCGATCTCACCTTTATTGAGCACTACCGGTTCAGCCATCCAACTGGGCATCTCGCCCCGGATGTTATATCCCATGAAAATTATTGGGTAGTCCATCCTGTTGAGAATGAAAATTTCATGATAACCAGCTGAACAATTGGGTCTGATCTGAATTGAAACTGGGGATTCTTTAACCAAAATTCCTTTATTTATCACATATGAAATAGAATATGAGATTGCAAATGATGCTATCAATATTATTGCTCCCAAAAGTATACTAGTTATCAAATTATGTTTCTCGAGATTCCAATGGTCCGAAAGTCTGTCTATTGCGAATATTGCAATCACAATAAGGTTTTCAAGAGTTATAATATTAGGAATCAAGAACACATCTTTACCAAATTCTGCTCCAAGAGAATACATATACGATATAAAAATTAAAGAGAATGCTATTGTCCCATATGCCACAGATTCCAAGAAAGTACAAAACCACGTATAATCTTGGGGAGTTTTGAACGTTTCTAAAATATTGAAATCCCTATAATGCTCTTTGATTATAGATCTGATAAGAAATCCAGGAACCATCAATCCAAATAAGAGAATAGTTGGATTAAGCAGAGAATAGACCTCCAAACTCATAATACTATTTTGATGGGAATTCTTTTAAAATACATCTAATACTTATTTAGAAATTCTTAGATTATTCCTGCCTTGTTTAGGATTTAAAAATCAAAACTTCAAATCTGGATAATATGCCTGAGCGTATCCACAGACAAATTAAAACTAACCCAAATAAACGGTTATTCTATTTCTTAATGGCATCCGCGGGCATATATCTATCTTTCACGATTGTGTCAACAATTGTCTCCGGCGTAATTAATTATTTCTGGTTATTTCCACTATGCTCATTGCTGCTTCTTTTTTATTTTCCCGAAAGGAGGCTTAGTGCAATTCTAAAAGATATTTTCTATATATACCTATATATAGTTACCATACTTATCTTATTATTTGCCCTTTTTTATCCACCAATTACAGAACAGCTTGATCAACAAGCTAGCAATGAGATTAATGCTAAAATATCTAAAATAGTATCTAACTCCACAAATGATGCTGAAAAATCTATTTCAATTTTGTATTGGACCAATCAAAATCTGTTCAATCCTTATGGTTGCCCAGCATTACTCTCGATAGCACAGCTTTTTGGAATCTATTCTAGCGAGCCATTCGTATGCATCCGATCCCTTGGTCATAAAACGCCATCATTGCCCTTTGTTTCTAAATGTGGCGCATGCGGAGAGCATTCTCTGCTTTTTAGAGAGCTCGCTAACGCAAGTGGTCTGAAAGTTAGAAGTATCCATAATCCCGGAGGAGATCATAATTGGGCGGAAGTTTTTGTCGATGGGGAATGGATTGTTGTTGAGACAACCAGATTTGATGGATATAACTTTTCTAAACCCAGTGATTTTCCAACCAGAAAAACATACCTATTTGCTGAATATCCGAATCTAACTAGGGAGGATGTAACAGTTAGGTATAGGGGAGACTTATCTAATGTAAGCATTATAACCAGCGAAGACGGGCAACTTCTTGAAAACATAACAATATTGCTTCTATCACATAATCTAGAAGGAAAGGCATTAGACACAGGTTTGATATGCTTCACGGATACAAACGGCACATGTAATTTTATGATCAACAAAGGAAATTATACAATTTTGGCTGTAAGAAATACGTCCTATCATGCTAAAAAAATTAACGTTTTAATAGATCAAGAATATAATCGTTTTTCAATTCGTTTTGATGAAAATTGGGATGGGTTTTTTATATATTTCCTGGAT